>Ga0208507_1000003_pt1 | contig 351332 bp, 355 predicted proteins | sample CryBogCBH12Aug01_FD_184626 | JGI IMG/M metagenome (GOLD analysis project Ga0208507, IMG submission 184626) | Freshwater microbial communities from Crystal Bog, Wisconsin, USA - CBH12Aug09.1 (SPAdes) (version 2) | ecosystem: Environmental > Aquatic > Freshwater > Lake | place: Crystal Bog...
TTTTAAACACAATAGACCCCTTAAGAATCTTATTAGATGTGAGGATTGCAATACTGTGGTTACGTGGCAAAAACAAAAAGGAAAATATTATGGTGTCTGTAAAAGAAGAAATGAAAAATGCAAGCATTATAAGATGCTAAAAGAGGATGAGGTTGAGGCTGCGATACAAAAACAATTAGATGATTTAGTTAGCCCCTGCGAGGAAGTAATAGACTGGCTTTGTTCGACTGTACACGCAAGATACGAAAACACTCTTAGAGAACAAAGAGAATTAATTGGATCACTTGATGCTCAAATTAATAGATTAAATAGAATGGAGGAAATGCTATATGACGATAAATTGGCCGGTGAGATAACTAAAGAAAAATATGATGAAAAACGCAAGGTATTTGCAGAAGAACGCAGTTCATTTGAGCAAAGAAAATTACAAATAGCAGCAAAAGCCGAGACAAGTATTGAAAAGCGAATAGTGGTACTTAAATTGTCTCAAAAAGCATCAGCAATCTATGCAAAAAGGACACCCGAACAAAAAAGGTTAATAATATCAAAACTTTTCTCAGATCTAACGTTAAGTAGCGGAGCCTTATCTGTTAAATATACAAATTTCACAGAAGCAATCGCACAAAGAGCTGAAAAAAGTCGTCAATTAATAGGAGGGCAAAAATGAGAGTCAAAACCGATGAAAAAGTGGTAAATAACAGTAGTGATGAGGAGCTTATTCAAGCATTGCGTTCTATATGGCTGGGGATGAGGGATTCGAACCCCCGATCCTGGGACCAGAACCCAGTGCCTTACCGCTTGGCCAATCCCCAACGTATGAAATAGATTATATCAATTTATTGCTTATTTCTATAAGAAATAGCATTTCTAGATCTTGTGTTTAAGGTATAGAAATCTATACCACCAAAAACACCATCACCCTCTTTGTTTATTAATGCCATTTGAAGACATTCGTCCTTAACGACGCAAGATTCACAAATTGCCGCAGCTACTGCTACGGCTTTCTTTCTAAGACCACCAACTTGGGTAATTGGAAAGAATACATCAACTGGAATATCCATACATGCTCTGTTGGCATAACCATCTAGGTGACTAATACTGGCCTTACCTAAATTAGTAAATATAAAATTACTTTCAAAATCCTTCATTCAAATACATATTATACAATATTTTATTAAATAAATAAATGCTCTAAGATTTGTTGAGCTTCTTGTATATATTTATACTCACAAATGTAGTTAAGATTGTAACTATAGCTCCCCAAGAGATATCTATGAGGGAAATAAATGTAGGCCAGTTCTTAAATACTGCTTCTCCACTAAGATCAAAGGTTGAATATGCCGCAATTCCTAAAACCCCAGCTTTAATTAATGCGTTATTAATCTTCTTTTCTTTTAAAGATGGAATAATTACTAAATAGGTTAATGCAAAAGCGTAAATTAAGTAGAATAATAATCCAGCAAAAAGATTGGTTTTAGAACTAATTAATACAGATAAATTTTTCTTATATAAATTCCCAGAAACTAAACCAAGCCAGATGCTATCTATTGCGAGTAGGGTTAGTAATGTAATTAGGTATAGTTTTTTCATTTTCTAGAATCTGTTTCGTCTTCTATTTCTTTTCCAATTATTTCTTCGAGTAGATCTTCAATAGATACTACTCCTACAATCTTATCATCTTTTTCAACTGGAAGTAGGTGGGTTTTTCCTATTATATATTTCCTAAATAAAGTATCTAGTGCCGTCATTGATCCAACTAGTGGGCTTGGATGAATCTTCATATCTGCAACTCTATAAACATTGTTATCAAAATCAATATCAACTAATTCTTTCATAAGAATAAGACCATAACAATCAGTAAGTTCCTTATTAAACACAGGTATTCTACTGAATCCTTGCTCTTTAATCTCATCTAATTTCTTATCATTTAGTAAGTCAGTAAGGTAAAGATAATAAGTATCTTTTATTGGAGTCATAATGTTCTTAACCCTTTTCTCGCTGAGCTGCAAAGCACCACGAATAATATAGACCTCATCATTATCTAATTCACTAGTGTTATTAGTTAAGTGTTCGCTAATTAGGAGTCCAAGTTCTTTTCTGGTTTGAAGCCCACCATTTTTACGAGGGAATAATCTATCTAATACTATTTGAAGAGGTTTGGATATTGGATATGTAATTAGAACCATTAATTTTAATAAGCTAGCAAATCTAGCCGTGTAATCTAAGGACTTATTAATAAATAGTGCCTGTGGGATTATTTCACCAATAATAACTATTAATAAGGTGGCAATAATTCCTGAAAGAAATCCATTAAGTCTAGTATTTAAAACTAGGGAAGTGGCAGACACTGTAGCTACATTGGTAATTAGTAATGCGGCCAAACTTAAGTGAAAATTTTCTCTAAGCGGAAGTATTTTCTTGGCTTTTTTATTTTTAAGTTTAGCTTTTCTTTTAAGGTCTGCTATATCTAAGTTCATTAAACTAACATTTAAACCTGAGCAAATTGCAGAGAAGGTCACAAATAGAACTATTAATAGTAATAGGATGTAAGTATTCATTTATTTAATCTACGAACACCTGATTTTTCTTCAAGCTCTCACTTATTTCTCTTTTAGCAATTGATTCACACTCTAATTTAGCATCGGCATACATCATTTGTTCTGGTGGAGTTTTCTGAGTCCAAGCGCTTGGTCCTCTTAGTGCTCCAATAATACCAAGTTCACGAGCTACTTTAAGATACCTAATAGCATCAATTACTACTCCAGCGCTGTTTTCTGAATCTTGTACGGATAATTTAATATCAATTGTTACTGGCGCTTCTCCAAATCCTCTTAGTCTGAGGTTGAAGTAAGCTACCTTGTTATCTTTAAGATATGGAAGAAAAGTAGAAGGTCCTGCAAATAGGCTATCTTTTGGAACTTCAATTCCACGAATATCGTTCTGTGAACGAATAACATTTTCTTTAGAAATTTTCTTGTACTTAAGTCTGGATTGAACCATCATGTTATTGAAATCTGTATTACCGCCAATATTAAGCTGTTGGTGGAAATCTACTACAAATCCTCTATCAAAAGCTAATTCTTGAAGCACCTGAGAAAGTATTGATGCACCTAATGCGCTTCTCATATCGTCACCAATTAATGGCAGTTTAGCTTTAATAAATTTCTTTTCCCATTTAGGATCAGAAGCTATAAACACTGGTATGCAGTTTAGAAATGCTACGTTAGCATCAATTGCTGCTTGAGCATAAAATTCAGTAGCTTTTTGTGACCCAACTGGAAGGTAGTTAATTAGGATATCTGCTTTTGTATCTTTAAGTATTTTAACTACGTCTACTGGCCTAGATTTAGCTATTCTAAATCCAACATCTTCAGGTTGTTCAAGCATGTAATCTGAAACTCCATCTAATGGATTTCCCATTAATACTTTAGGTCCTTTTTCTACCTTAAGGTAAAAAACTCGAGCACAGTTTGGTTTTGCAAATATTGCTTCAGACAAATTCTTTCCAACTTTTCTTGGATCTACATCAAATGCTGCAACAACTTCTATGTCTGTAGGTTTATATCCACCAATATTTTCAAACATAATTCCAGGAACACTACCCGCTTTATGTTTAGCGTAATATCCAAAACCTTGGTAGAGTGATGAGAAGCAATTTCCTACACCTACTACTGCAACCTTAATTTTATTATTATTGGATTTCATAAATATTTTCTGTATACATTTTAACATATTTAAAACACCTACAAATCTAATGTAATTTATCTATTAGTCAAATTTAAGGTATAATAATCTGTAAATTTTAAATTGGAGTATTAATTTGGAACAGGCTAGTCCTAACAACAGCCCTCTTAGGGAATCGGCGAAAGATATAACACAGAGCGTGGCTGTGTTTATTGATGAAAAATTTCCTAGAATAACACCTAATCAGTTAACAATGGCAAGAGCTGTTGCAGCACTTGGAGTAAGCGCACTTTTAGCAAAAACAGAAAGTCCTAAAGTTAAATTTGCTGGAGCTCTAGGCTATACATTATTCGAGCTTGCTGACGCCGTTGATGGCAATTTAGCTAGAATCAAGGCGGAACGCAACGGTGAGGAAACTAAGCTTAATGGTAATCTAATAGACGCATTGTCAGATAAGGCAGTTGAATCAGCTGCATGTTATCTAATAGCTGAAAGATCAATTAGAAATGGAGATAAGATTGGTGCGGCTGTTAATATTCTTGCTGGAATTACTGCACCACTTCCAGCGTTATTTAGAGCAAGAGCAGAAAAACACAATCTAGTAGTTAAAGAAAGTAGTTATGGAACTCGTCCAATACGTTCAGCTCTTACTGGATTAGATCTAGTATTTGGTGGAAATAGAGTAACATCTCAAATTCTTGGAGCTACACTTGCAGGTATGAACAGTACCACTACAATCCGGAGAATGGGTGCAGTTAGAAATCCAGATTCTAAAGAAGTTGTCGGTGAACTTAATAACGACAGAAAACGACTTGAAAGTAGATTAAGATATCCTGCACTAGCAGTATTTTCTCTAGGTTCACTTGCCGTGGGATTAAAGATGCTTGACCGAGCTGGTAGATTAGACTAATAAAAATAAGCATTTTTAATCAATCTAGTTTAGAATACTAAGTATGTTAAATGTGGTACTTCTAATAGGGCTTGGTAACCTAGCGGCGCTAGCCTATATAATTTTTAAAAATAAGCCTCAGGAATCTGTCGATCTCTCAAAACCGATGAGAGAAGAATTTGCTATTTCAAGAAAAGAACTCAACCAGGTAGCCAAGGATCTTAGACAAGAATTAACAGCGAATCTTAATCAATCTAGAGAGTCTATAGATAAAAGAATTGAAGATCTTAGAGAAAAGAATGATCAGAAATTAGAGCAAATCCGAAAAACAGTTGAAGCTAAACTTGAGAATATCAACAAAGACAATAACGAAAAATTAGAAAAAATGCGTTCAACTGTTGATGAAAAACTACAGTCTACTTTAGAAAAACGACTAGGGGAAAGCTTCAAGCTAGTTAGCGAAAGATTAGAGCTTGTTCAAAGAGGACTTGGAGAAATGAAGGGTCTTGCTAATGACGTTGGAGATTTCAAGCGAATCTTAACTAATGTTAAGACAAGAGGAACATGGGGTGAAATACAGCTTGAAAGTTTGTTAGAGCAAATTTTCATTAAAGACCATTATGCTAAGCAAGTTAAGTTAGACGATAGATCTAATGATGTAGTGGATTATGCAATTAAGCTTCCAGATAAATCTAACAAGAACGGTTTTATATATCTACCAATTGACGCTAAGTTCCCACTTGAAGATTATCAGAGACTGGTTTCATCTAGTGAAAAAGGTGACATGGCTCAAATTGAAGCTACAACCAAAGCACTTATTAACAGAATCAAAGCGGAAGCTAAATCTATAAGTGAAAAATATATTAAGCCACCTAAAACTACAGATTTTGCTGTGCTATACGTTCCAATAGAAAGTTTATATGCAGAAGTATTAAGACAGCCGGGGCTATTTGAAAACCTCCAGAGTAATTACCGAGTTATGGTTGCTGGTCCGACTACTATCTCCGCAATTCTAAATAGTTACCAGCTAGGATTTAGGACTCTCGCTATTGCTGAGCAAACTTCTAAAGTGTGGGAGCTTCTAACTACAATTAAGGGTGAGTTTGGTAAATTCGAAGAGCTATTAGTTAAGACTAAAGAAAAGTTAATTCAAGCAACCAACACAATAGATAGTGCTACAAAGAAAACCAGAACCATTGAATCTAAGCTAAATAAAGTGCAAACACTATCCGCTAAAACTACTTCAGAACTTGAAGCTTAATTCATTAACATATCTATAACGAGCGAAGCGGTCCAGGAAAAGTCTTTACATCCTAAGGCCTTACCATTTAACGGATTGTAGTATTCGTGAATTCCAGAATTGTCTACGAGCTTAATTGTAGAATTTTTAAGCTCCTCAGCTTCTTTATCGAAACCATAATTCTTTAGTCCTTCTATGAGTAGCCAGTTTGTATTAATCCAAGTAGGTCCTTGCCAGTATCGATCTGCATTAAACCAAATAGAATTAAGTGGAGTGCTAGGAACTGGAAATTCAGTCTTGTATTTATGAATATTTTTAAGATTATCTACAATTCGTTTAGCTTTCTCTTTAGAAATTGCACCAGAATATAGCGGCATAAATGAGGCTATAGAGCTTTCTTTAAGAAGTCTGTGAGAAACGAAATCCCTTGAAAAGAATTCTCCAGCATATTCATCCCAAAGGCTTTCAAAAGCTTTCTCGCTTTTTTCAATTTGTTCAGAAAAATCTTTAGGTAATTCCTTGCCAATAGTTTTAGCTATATCTTTAAGATGTCTATTTGCTCTTATGAAAATTGAATTGAATGTAAGATCTTCTATAGCAAAGAGGGAGTGTTCAATAATTTTACTGAAAACATATCTTTTTCTTCTGAGTCTTCTATGTGCGGCATATAGTGATAAGGCTTCAACGTTAGAGATTCTTTGAGAGCCTTTTACGTAATGAGTATCTTTTCTAACTAAACCAAGGAGTGCATCAATTCTAAGTTTAATTATTACCTTAATCCAAAAGGGAAGTGAATGTTCAGATAATTCCTCCATCCAAGGCGGAGTATTATCTAATCCGCATTCCCATGGATGAATAAGTAGCACTAAACCTTCTTTGTGTGGAGCGCGTTCATCAAAAAGCCAAGTATGATAATTAAGTAGCGGACCATATACCTGCTTATACCAATGAATTCGCTCAGCTTTATTCATCTTCTCACCAATTTTCACAACCGCCTCAGCTATCATAGGAGGTTGGGTTATTCCACTAGTTTGAATATCGTCTGGAGCTGCAGGATTAAGCCAAGACTTCCAAATATGCTCCTCGTGGGTATTTGCATCAATTCCTTTTTTATATAACTTCCACATGATCATATTTGGAACCATGCCGTTAGACCATTGTCCTTCAAATAGACTAAGTATTTCTTGCTTAGCTCTTTCAGTGTCTAAGTGAGCTAATCCAATTGCAATAAAACAACTATCCCAAAGCCATTGATATGGATATAGTGCGTAGTTCGGACAAGTATAATTACCCCTGTCGTTAAGAGTTAGAACTTCTTTGGCTTTAAATAATAGGTCTTCTGTATTTTCCATATTTCATTTAAGCATTAATGCTTTAATAATATATATTCTAATTGTATTAACGATAATTAGTAAATTGAATTGGAAAATCTAAGTCTTGTTTTCTTAAAATAGATATAATATTTTGAAGTTCGTCTTTGGAACTGCTCGTAACTCTTACCGTTTCGCCCATGATTTGGCTTTTAGCTTTCGGTGCAGTTTCTCTAATAACTTTTGAAATCTGTTTTGCCTTTTCTTGATCTAGGCCAGCCTTAAAGGGAACCACTTTAGAAGTAATTAAGTTACTACTTAGATTATCTTTACTAACATCTATAACTTTTTGATCTAGGTTTCTAGCTGCTAGTTTCTTTCGAATAATTTCTATTATAGATTCAATTTGGTAATCTGAATTTCCTAAGATCTTAAATCCTTTTTTATCATCTATCCATTCAAGATCAGCGGGAGTATTTTTAAAGTCATATCTACTTTCAATTTCACGCTTAACCTGATCAAACACATTGTTGATTTCAGATAGATTTACTTCAGATACTATGTCAAAAGAAAAGTTAGCCATATTTTCTAGTATAACAGACTGTTTTACTGATATAATTTAAGAACAAATTTGTTATGAATAAAGAACTAGAATCTCAGATTAATAAAACCAAGGAAAAATTACTAACTCAGTTGTCTGCCTTAAAGAACAAAAGAGACATCCTAAAAAGCGTAGAACTTAAAAGTTTGTACGATCAACTCAAAACTTTGCCTAATGATCAAAAAGCTGCTTTCGGGAAGAAGCTAAATGACCTTAAAAATGAACTAAGCGAACTAAGTAGTGAAGATAATGAAGGACTTAAATTAGATCCAATTGATGTAAGTGCACCATCAGATTTCAATATTTCCATCAAAGATTTCCCAGAATTATTGCAAAGCTCAAAAGGAACTAAGAATCCAATTAACACTGAAATAGAGCAACTCGTAGATATATTCAGTACTCTAGGATTTAGCACCATTGAAAGCCCTGAGCTAGATAATGATTACAATATGTTTTCTAGTCTTAATTTCCCCGAAGGGCATCCAGCTAGAGACGATTTCGATACATTCCTTACTGAACAAAAAGATTCTAAAGGCAAAAGATTTATTGCGCCAGCGCATACTTCAACTATGCAGCACCGAGTATTAGTCTCTCAGAGAGCTGACCTTGAGAAAGGCAAGCCAATAGCCTACGTTATTCCAGGAAGAGTATTTAGAAACGAAGACGTAGATGCAAGGCATGAGCATACTTTTTATCAATTAGAAGGTATATATGTCTCCAAAGATATTACTGTAGCTAATCTACTTAATATTCTTAAAGTTATGTTCTCTAAGTATTTCTCAAAAGACGTTGAACTTAAAGTTCAGCCATTCTATTTTCCATTTACTGAGCCATCTTTTGAAATAGCTGTTTCTTGTCCTTTCTGTGACAAGAAAGGTTGTAGCGTTTGTTCAAGAAGTGGTTGGATTGAGCTACTTGGTTGTGGAATGATTCACCCTAATGTTCTAGGGCAGGCTGGAATTGACCCTACTATCTACACTGGATTCGCTTGGGGTGTAGGAATAAACAGATTAATTATGATTAAATACGGCATTGATGAAATTAGACATTTCATGAGTGGTAATTTAGATTTTATGGAGCAATTTTAAAATATGTCTTACACTATTTTCGATAAAATTGTAAGAGATGAAATTCCAAGTTATAAAGTTTGGGAAAATGAAAATTACCTAGCTTTCTTAACTCCATTTCCTAATACTCCTGGAGTAACTTTAGTAATTCCTAAAGTAAATCCTGGAGATAGCTTATTTAATTTAGGTGATAAAGATTACATTGGCCTAATGGAAGCTTCAAAAAAGGTGGCCAATAAACTTGAAGAAGCATTAGAGGTAGGTAAAGTTGCTATGGCAGTTGAAGGAACCGGTGTTCCTTATGTGCACGTTAAGCTTTATCCTCTGCATGGAGAAAAAGCTAGACACTTTGAGGTAGATAATATAAATACTGAATTTAATGAAGAATACCGTGGATGGATTACAACAATGGAAGGTCCTAAAATGGACGATGCAAGACTATTAGAAATTCAACAAAAAATAAGGGGAGTTAAATAATGAGAGTTAGTCTTAGTGAAGTTTCTAAAATGTTAAGTTTCAAGCTCCCTGAAGTAGATAAAGTGGTGGAAAAAATTGGTCTTCAGCTAGGTGCTGTTGATGAAGGTGTTTTCGATCTTTCCAAGAAATACAAGGATGCAGTTATTGTAAAAGTCGTATCAGCTGAAAAGATTGAGGGAAGTGATCACTTAAGTCTATGTCTTATTGATGACAATAATAAAGTTAAAGTAGATCGAAATAAAGATGGACTAATTCAAGTAGTATGCGGCGCTCCGAACGTAATATCTGGAATGCATACGGTTTATCTTCCTCCGGAATCTATAGTGCCATCTACTTTAGACAATGAACCGTTCAAGCTAAGCGTTAGACCCATGCTTGGACATAAGAGCCATGGAATGCTAGCCAGTGCTAAAGAATTAGATCTAGGAGATGACCACAACGGTATAGTTGAACTCGAAAATGTTAAGGCCGGAACTATTTTCATGGAGCACTATGAGTTGGATGATGTAATTGTAGATATTGAAAATAAAATGTTCACACATCGACCGGACTGTTTTGGTCAAATAGGTGTTGCTAGGGAAATATCTGGAATATTTAATAAGCAATTTAAATCTCCAAATTGGTATAAAGATTTTAGATCTCCAAAACAAGACGATAATAATTATCCAATTGAAGTAGTTAATGAAGCTACCGATTTAGTTCCTAGATTTGTGGCAGTTAGTGTTTCTGGAATTGAAATCGCTCCAAGTCCATTGTCTCTTCAAGTTAAATTAATAAAGCTTGGCGTTAGACCTATTAATAACATTGTAGATATAACTAACCTTGTAATGTTGATGACTGCTCAGCCTATGCATGCTTATGACTGGGATAAAGTTAAATCTTTATCTAAAGACACAGCTAAACTAATTGTTCGAAAACCTAAAGAAAATGAAAAGATAACTCTTCTTAACTCTAAAACTGTAACTCTCAATAAAGATGCAGTATTAATAGCTTCGGACAAAGCTTCAGTTGGTGTTGGTGGTGTGATGGGTGGAGCTAATAGTGAAATAGATAATAGTACTAAAACTATTATTCTAGAATCTGCTACTTTCGATATGTATTCAATTAGAAGAACTTCAATGAGCTTAGGACTATTTTCTGATGCTGTATCCAGATTTAATAAAGGACAGAGTCCTCTACAAAATCTAATGGCATTAAACTATGCTATTAGTTTAATTAAAGAACATATTCCAAGCGCTAAGATTTCTTCTAAAACTGTAGATTTAAATAGTCTAAGTAGTGAAGTTAATAGAAGCTTTAGTTTAAATCCTGAAGTAAATATATCTATAGAATATATTAATTCAAGACTTGGTACTAAGCTTAGTATAAATCAGGTTATTGAACTTCTAGAAAACGTAGAATTTGAAGTTAAGAAGAATAGAAACGGCAGTATTAATATTAAAGCTCCTTTCTATAGGACAGATATTGAAATCGAGGAAGATATCGTTGAAGAAGTTGGAAGACTTTACGGCTTCCAGAACATTGAAGATAAACCAATTGTTGCACCAATACTTGGCACTAATCCTAATCATCTTTATAATCTTAAAAAACAAATTAGAAATATATTAATTTCTGCTGGAGCGAATGATCTACTGACTTACACTTTCGTATCTACCAAATTAATTACTAGTGCATCTCAGGATAAAGCTAAGGCATATAAGTTATCTAATGCGATTAGTCCTGAGCTCGAATATTACCGCTTAAGTGTAACTCCAAGTCTACTTACAAAAGTTCATCCAAATATTAAATCTGGTAATGACAAATTCGCCATATTCGAACTTGGTAAATATCATCTTAAAGATAAATTGACAGATAAAATACCTGAGCAATTTAATTCTCTAGCTTTTGTTTATTCTTCTAAGTTTGAACAGAAAGACGCTGCCTACTTTAGATCTGTTAAATATCTTGATCACTTACTAAGTGGAATCACTTACGATTTAATTCCTTTTGATCAAGTTAAGTTTGATGAAACTTTGAAGGAAATGACAAAGCCATACGAGCCAAGTAGAAGTGCTGGCGTTTTGGTTGAAGGAAAGATAATAGGAATTGTTGGAGAATTTAAGGCTATTACTATTAGAGAATTAAAACTTCCATATTATACTTCTGGTTTTGAAATTAGAATTGAAGATTTGGTTGGTAAACTAGAATCAAAATCCTATGTGCCTAAATCTAAATACCCTGAAATAAAACAAGATATCACTCTGAATGTTAAACCAGATGTAACGTATTCGAACATCAGCGTAGCCCTATATGATTCACTAGCTCAAAACTTAGGAGAAAAAGAATCATATTTTGAAATTGAATATCTTGGAAATTTCAAAAAAGATTCAAAAAACTTAAACTACACTTTTAGAATTAGACTTGGTAGTTATGCAAAGACCATGATTGAAGCTGAAGTGAGTAGTCTGCTAGAAAAAGTTTCAAAAAATCTTAGTAAGTCGCTGGAGGCTAAGAGAGTCTAAATAATATGCGGATTTCTTCAAGAGCTATTGTAATTAATGGCGAAGATTTTCTTGTCATGGACAGAAATAAATTCGGTACTAAATATCTTACCTTAATTGGTGGTGGAGTAGATCCAAACGAAGATCCTGTTGAAGCAGTAATCAGAGAAGTAAAAGAAGAAACCACTCTTTCTGTAAATAATCCAAGATTAGTAGTGATAGAAGATGCTGGAAGTGTTTTTGGATTTCACTACATTTTTCTTTGTGATTACCGAGGTGGCGAGGTAAAGCTTTCTCCTGATTCTGAAGAGTATAAGATAAACAAGCTTGGTCAAAATATCTACACACCTAAATGGCTAAAGATATCAGAATTAGAAGAAAGTAATTTTCTTCCAAAAGAACTAAAGTATCATATACTAGAGTTCATAAAGAATGGATTTCCAGAGAAACCTATTAAAATAACAGCGAGGGATTAATACATGGCAACTAAAGTACAAAGAACATTTGCAATATCGGGAGCATTTTTATTTTTATTAACTAGCTCTTCACTAACAATTGCAGTTATAATAGCTAATATGCAAAGTTCAAAAAATAATAAATCAAATAGTAATTCATCAAGTTCTAAAGTTACCGCACTAGCAGGTACTAAACTAGTCAATTTCACACCTACATCATCTATACCTAGTTTGGTAACTGAAGATACTGTTGTTGGTAATGGAGCAGAAGTAACTTCCAAAGATAGCGTAACTGTAGATTACACTGGCGCTGTAGCTTCGACTGGAGTAATTTTCCAAAGCTCAAAAGATTATGGTCAACCTATTTCATTCGCTCTTTCTGGAGTTATAAAAGGATGGAGTGAGGGTCTAGTTGGAATGAAAGTTGGTGGTACCCGAAGATTATTGATTCCTGCTAATTTAGCATACGGAGCAAATCCTCCTGCAGGTTCTGGTATTCCTGCTAATGCTGACCTAGTATTCGACGTTACCCTATATAAGATTAATTAAGCATAAGTTATAATAAATTTTGTAACCAGCAAATGAATAATGCATTTGTCTTAATATCAATGATTAATATTAAAAAAATACATAGAACAATATTGGGTCTGATAATTTCAGCCATTGTAATTTTAGCTAATATATTTTGCGCTTATCTTCCAGTCGCTGCTGCCACACCTACGACAACTACTATAAATTCAGGAAGTAGTACTTTTACCATTCCTAATGGGGTATTTAGCATGTATGTTGAATTATGGGGCGCGGGTGGTGGTGGAGGTGGTGGTTTAGGTGGACCTTCAGGTAACGGAGAAGGTGGTGGAACAGGTGGTGGTGGAGGTGAATACGTAAAAATTCTTATTAGTAATCTAACTCCTGGTCAAACAATAAGTTATAGTGTTGGATCCGGTGGAGCAGCAGGTGCCTCTTCGGGAGGCAATGGTTCTAATGGTGGAGCTACTTCAATTACTTATAGTTCTATCTCTGATACAGCAAATCCTGGTAACGGTGGTATTGGTGGAAGCAATCTTCCGGCTTCTGGGGGATCAGGGGGTAGTGGGGCTACAATCAATATAGGTACGCAGCTGCAAGAAAATTCTGGAACTAACGGATGGACCAATAATGGAGCTTATCAGGGTACAGCTGGTGGTGCGTCTGGCAATGGTGGATCCGGTGGAGCTGGAGGTGGCGCAACCGCAACTGCTGGTAGCCCGGGAAATTCACCGGGAGGTGGTGGTGGAGGTGGTGGCGCTAAATCTTCTACCCCTTATACTTCTGCAGCCGGAGGAGCGGGAGCCAATGGTCAAATAGTTTTCACTTACTATAATAACGGTTCTGGTAATTTTACAAATACAAGTGTTGCAACCAACATTAATCCAATTATTACTATTTCAAATACCAACAACATAAGCTTGAATGTTACACCAACAACAACTGGAAATATGTCTTACGCTGCTGACCTTATTACAATTACGACTAACGATGTCTCTGGATATAATCTTACGGTTAATGATAATGGTAATATCGATCCTCATACTAATTTCTTATATAACGGCGCCAATGTTATATGTGCAGCTCCGTCCACAGCGGGTAGTTCTAATGGATGGACGGGTAGTTTAAGTCCGTTAGGAAGTGGAATATATAATGGTGGTTGCAGCACAAATACCTCTGGGTCTTGGGGATTTGCGGTATGTACTCCAGGAACAGGTGCTCCAGTTAAAAATTTAGCCACAGGAAATTATATAAATGGTACCACTTCAGCGCCTGCAAACTGTCCATTAACTGCAGCTCTATCGTCAGGATCTCAAAATATTGCATTATCTGGAGCTGTTAACAATATTTGGTCGGCTATGGGTGGAATAAGCAGTATTTACACTATTCAAAATAAGTCGGGAGTAGCCAGCGGAGATACCTATTTAATAAATTATGCAGTTGCATTAAATACAAACCAACCATCCGGCAATGGTTCGCAGGGAAGTGCATATTCAGTTCCTGTAATCTATACGGTGACTACTAATTAAATCGTATTAAAAAACACAATATATGGTGTATTGTATTAAACTCAAGCGCTATATATAATTCATTGTACAAACTGTTTTTTAACAAAAATATGTAAAACTAATCATAAAAAGAGGGAGACTTTTATGCCTAAATCGGTAACTATATTCACTACTAATACTTGCGGATACTGCAATATGGTAAAGAAGTACCTGAGCGTAAAAGGTGTATCATACAATGAAGTTAATCTAGATAATGAACCACACAGACAACAAGAAGCCCTAGCTTTAAGTGGTGCTTTAACTGTACCTGTAACTGTGGTTGAAAAAAGTGATGAATCTAAGGAAGTTATTGTTGGATATAATCTTGCTAAGCTTGCTCCAGCTATCTCCTAATAGTCTTTAAGGTATAATAAATCTAAATGAATAAAATACACGATCTAATAATCATTGGAGCTGGACCAGCTGGACTAGCTGCTGCTATATATACAACAAGAGAGTATATAGATACTGTCATATTCGAAAAAGCCGTTATTGGTGGACTGGCTGCAGTCACTGATGTTATAGATAATTATCCGGGCTTTCCGGATGGTGTTGAAGGATTGAAGCTTTCTGATGCGCTACAAAAACAAGCTGAGAGATTCGGAGCTAAGATTGAATATGGTGAAGTTCAAAAAATATCTAAAGACAAAGATATAATTACGCTACATACAACAGATGGAGATTTTAAAGCAAAAACGGTACTTGTTGCTATCGGTTCAGAATACAAGAAATTAGACGTACCAGGTGAAAAAGAATATTACGCTAGAGGTGTTCACTACTGTGCAACTTGCGACGGTGCTTTTTATAAAGAGAAGAATATAGCGGTAGTAGGTGGTGGTAATTCAGCAATTCAAGAGACCATGTTCTTAACTAGATATGCTAAACACATTGATCTTCTAGTTAGATCTACAATTAAAGCTAGTGCAGTACTAAAAAAAGAACTTCAGAAATATATTGATGAAGGAAAGATTACCGTACATCTTAAAACGACAGTAAATGAAATTCAGGGTGAAAATGGATTAGTGAATAATCTTAACATTAAGAAAGACGGAAAAGATATGGATCTTAAAGTTGATGGCCTCTTCGTATTCGTAGGATTGGTTCCAAATACAGAATTCTTAAAAGATTTGGTGGATCTAGATAATATCGGTCTTATTAAGACTGATGAAAATCTTATGACTAATGTGCCAGGTATTTTTGCTGCCGGTGACGTAAGAAGCGGAGCCACACTTCAAATTGCTTCAGCATCAGGAGATGGTGCTACTGCAGCTCTTAGAATTCGTGAATTCTTAGAGCACCAAAAACAAATGTTAGATTAGTTCTTATACCCAGGGAAGAAGTCGGTATTTATAGATCTCTTTGGAATACCTAACTTCTGAAGTCCGTTATTAAATATTTCAACCATTGGTTCTGGTCCGGCTATATATATTCGATCAGCATTAAAGTCTTTAAATTGTTCGAAGATGTATTCAGGTGTAAATAAATCTTTGTCAGTTATTACTAATTGTTCTACTTTTTTTGGGGCTTCAGGTATTTCAAACTTATCTTCGAGGCTATTTAACTTCCAGATAAGTTTGCTATGTCTAATATCATCAAAACCTTTCATGTATTTAAGCATCGCCATATACGGAGTAATTCCTATTCCGCCGGCTACAAATAATAATCTGAGTTTCTTATCTTTAGGTAGAACGAAATCTCCCATAGGATCAGAGAAGTGTACTATATCTCCTTTTTTTAGATTAAATAAGGCTTTTTTAAATGTGCTAGTTTTATCCCCAAAATATCTTGTAGTTATTTCAATTCTGATGTCTGTCCATACATTAGAAACAGTAAACCATCTTTTATCTCCTCTATCATCTGGATTATCGTGCTCAATCTTAAGTTGAATGAATTCGCCGGCTTGAAACTCTAAATCATGCCAAGGTATATCAAAAGTAAATGTATATAAATTAGACCCTAAATGCTTTTTGCTTCTAAAGGTTGTTGCTGTCATAACCTAATCTTAGTATATTTGGTTCATTACCTCAATTACTTGATATATAATGTTAGAGTAATAAAAATAGTCTAAACAAGGAGATTATAAATGCCAGATTTTAATAAAGTACTAGAAACCGGAGATTATCAGAACGGTCTACTAAATGTTGTTAATGAAATTCCAAAAGGATCAACTCTTAAAATTGAATGGGATCGAGAAAGAGCTGCTTTCACTCTAGATAGAGTAGAGCCTGCTATTTATGCAAAACCTATTAATTACGGATTTATTCCTAAAACCCTAGATGAAGATGGCGACGAGCTTGACGTTCTAATATTTACAGAAGAACCACTTCCAACTGGAATTTGGCTTAAAGCTAGAATTTTAGGAGTTCTTAATTTCGTTGATGACGGAGAAAATGATCACAAAGTTGTAGTAGTTCCTGAAGACGATCGACACTCTGGAAATAGATACAAGACTTTAAGTGACCTTGGCGAGCAGTACCTAAAACAACTTGAAGAACACTTCAAACACTATAAAGATCTAAAGAAACCTGGAAGTACTGTAGTGAATGGTTGGGGCGACATTGAAGAAGCCAAAAAGATTATTGGCGAGTGCGTAGAACGCTTTCAAAAATAATTAACTTGCGTAATAGATATACTTAACCTTAAAATATATGCATAAGCATATTAACTTTTAGGGAGGGTTATAAATGAAGATTAAGGTGGCCATAAATGGTTTCGGACGTATTGGACGAAACGCTTTTAAGATTGCATTTGAGCGGAGCGATATCGAAATAGTTGCGATTAACGATATTACAGATAATAAGACTCTAGCTTATCTACTACAACATGATTCAACTTATGGACTATATGATCACAAAGTGACTTTTGACGACAAGGGCCTTATTGTAAAAGGAAAGCACATACCAGTCCTAGCTGAAAAAGATCCTACACTGCTGCCTTGGAAGAAAATGAAAGTAGATGTAGTTATTGAATCTACTGGTTTCTTCGTAGAACCAGATAAGGCAAGGGCTCATATCAAAGCTGGAGCTAAACGAGTAGTCATTTCAGCTCCAACCAAGGGAGATTCTGCTGAATCTGCTCCAACTATAGTTCTTGGAGTTAATGATGAGAAATTAGATGAAGAAAATGACGTATTTTCTAATGCATCTTGTACTACTAACTGTATTACTCCAGTACTTCACGTTATTGAAACAGAATTTGGAATAGAGAAGTTAATGATGACAACAGTGCACTCATACACTGCATCTCAGCACCTACAGGATGGTCCAGGAAAGAGTTTAAGAGAAGATCGTGCCGGAGCACAAAACATTGTACCAACAACTACCGGAGCCTCTATAGCCGCAGCCAGAGCGTTGCCTGCACTTGGTGGAATATTCGGAGCATTTGAAGTACGAGTACCAACCCCAGTAGTGTCCTTGGCAGATTTTACTATGGTGCTTAAAAAAGATGTAACCATTGAAGAAGTAAATAATGCTTTCAAAAAAGCAGCAAAAGAGAAATATTATCAGGGAATTTTAGCTGTAACCGACGAAGAATTAGTAAGTACAGATTTTATCGGTAATTCTTATTCTGCAATTGTTGACCTTAATCTAACTAATGTAGTTAGTGGTAACTTAGTAAAAGTAGTAGCTTGGTATGACAATGAATGGGGTTATTCTAATAGACTAGTTGAAGTAACTGCTGACATAGGAAAAAACGCATATAAATGAAAATATACCTAGCTAGCGATCATCATGGATTCCATATTAAGGAAGACTTAATTAAATTTCTACATAGTAAAAATTATGAAGTTGTAGATTTGTCTGGCACTGAATTAGATCCCAATGATGATTATCCGGTTTTTGCTAAAACAGCCGTTCATCAACTATTAAGTGATGAAGATTCTAATTCAAAAGCAATTTTGCTTTGTGGTAGCGGACAAGGAATGTGCATAGCTGCGAATAGGTTTAAGGGTATAAGGGCATCGCTTTGTTGGAATACTAAGTTAGCTTACAGCGCTAGAAATGATGATGATTCTAATGTTCTTTGTCTTAGCGCGGATCATACGATACTAGAAGATATAAAAGACATTATTCAAGTATTTATGACAACTCCATTTGCTAATGCTGCTAGATATGTAAGAAGACTTAATGAAATAGATTCGTTATAAAGGTGGGAAATTATGACTGAAATATGTCCAACCGTAACAGCTACAAATATTGATGAATTCAATAGGCAACTAAATATTGTTAAAGAAATAACTAATCATATCCATATAGATTATATGGATGGTGTATTTACTTCCTCAAAAAGCCCAAGTTTAGATGAAATGAGTTGGCCAGATAATCTCATGATAGATCTGCACCTTATGGTTAAAGAACCAGAACTACTGCTAGAGCGAATTATCGATCTTAAGCCTCATTTAGTTCTAATACACTATGAGTGCAGAGTAGATCATGTATATTTCGCCAAAGAACTAAAGAAACATAACATTAAAGCTGGACTAGTTCTGCTTCAGAATACTAATGTTAATGATGTTGCTGAAATTCTAGCCTACTTTGAACAAATTTTAATATTTTCTGGTCACTTAGGATACCAAGGTGGTGTTAGTGATCTAAATCTTTTATATAAAGCAAGACAGGTACATAATTTCTACCCTGGATATGAAATAGCCTGGGATGGAGGAATAAACGAATATAACATCCGAGAAATTGCTGACGCGGGAGTTAGAGTGCTAAACGTAGGTAAAAGTGTAACTTTATCCGAGAATCCAAAAGAAAGTTTCAATAAGCTTATGTTAAAATTAAGATAAGCATATGGGCACCTACTCGATTAAACAACTAGAAACAATTGCAAATGAAGTTAGAGAAGACATCATCTCTATGTTATTAGAAGCTGGAAGTGGTCATCCGGCAGGACCTCTTGGACTTGCAGATATTTTCACTGCGCTTTATTACGACATATTAGTAAATGATCCTGAAAATCCACTTTGGGAAGATAGGGATATCTTAGTTCAAAGCAATGGTCATTGTGTTCCAGTTAGATATGCCGTAATGGCACATAAGGGCTATTTTCCTAGAAGCGAATTAAAGACTCTGCGTAAGCTTGGAAGTAGACTTCAAGGTCATCCTGAGAGAAATCGGTTGCCTGGCCTAGAAACTACTTCTGGTCCACTTGGAAGTGGATTGTCTCAGGCCAATGGTATGGCGCTAAGTCTAAGGATGGACAACCAGCATCACAGACATGTTTATGTAGTTATGGGTGACGGTGAAACTGATGAGGGTAATGTATGGGAAGCTGCTATGTTTTCTAGCAAATACAAACTCTCTAACTTAATTGCAATATTGGACCGTAACAATATTCAAATTGATGGATTTACTGAAGATGTTATGCCACTAGAGAATGTGAAAGCTAAATGGGAAAGTTTTGGTTGGTTTGTTATTGATGTTGATGGTAATAACATAGAAGCATTTATTGATGCTTGCGCAATGGCTAAGGCTATTGAGAATAAACCTGTCATGATTATTGCTCATACCATTCCCGGAAAAGGTGTAGATTTTATGGAGAACGATTTTCATTGGCATGGTAAAGCACCAGATAAAGAGCAAGCTAAAAAAGCCTTACATGAACTACGAACTTTAGGCGGAAGGATTAAAAGTGAGCACCAATAAATTTCTTGCCGACTATATAAATGCTCCAACTAAGGAAGCAAACAGAAAAGGTTTTGGAATTGGTTTACTTAAAGCAGGTGAGCTAGATAATAGAGTTGTAGCGCTTTGCGCAGACCTAACTGAATCGACTCAGATGCATTTATTTAAAGAAAAGTTTGAAAATAGATTTTTTGAAGCTGGAGTTGCTGAACAGAACCTAGTAACTACAGGAAGTGGTTTTGCAGCCATGGGTAAAATACCCTTTATCTCATCCTATGCTGCATTTTCTCCTGGCAGAAACTGGGAGCAAATTAGAACTACAGTATGTCTAAACGACGTGCCTGTAAAAATTATTGGATCTCATGCTGGAGTAAGTGTAGGTCCTGACGGAGCTACGCATCAGATGCTAGAAGATATAGCGCTAATGAGATCTCTTCCTAATATGATAGTAATAGCCCCTGCAGACGTTGTTGAAGCTGAGAAGGCTACTCTTGAGATAGCTAGAAATAATAAGCCCAGTTATCTTCGTCTTGCTAGAGAACCGGTAACCACAATATTCAATCATGACTATGAGTTTGAGATAGGTAAGGCATATGTCCTAAAAGAAGGTAAGGATATTTCTATTCTTGCTACTGGAACTATGACTTACCAAGGTCTTATGGCTGCATATCTTTTATCCAAGGAAGGAATAGATGCTGAAGTGGTTCACGTTCCGACAATAAAACCACTTGATCAGCAAACTATACTTTCTTCTGTTAAGAAAACTAACCTAGTCTTAACTATTGAGGAAGCTCAGTTAGCAGGTGGATTTGGTAGTGCAGTTAGTGAATTTCTAAGCGAACATTATCCTGTAAAAATTAAGAGAATGGGGATTGAAGATCATTTTGGTGAATCAGGTCAACCCGATGAGTTAATTAAGAAATACAGACTAGACTATGAGCACGTTATGCTCAATATTCATCATTTGTTGGGTAGATAAAATAAGCATAAACAATTAGAATATAAGATATGCCATTAACATTAGAACAAATACGAAAAAACTGTGCTAAAGCTAGAGAAAGAATGAAACAAGCTAGGGATGAACATTGGGCATTCGGAGCTTTCAATTTGGATGACGAACCAACACTAATAGCTGTATGTATGGCTGCTAGTAAATACAAAGCCCCAGTTTTAGTTGAAGTAAGTCAGGGTGAAGTAGATACTATAGGACTTAATAATGTCCGAGATATGGTAGATAACCTTAAAGGTCAGTATGGAGTAGAGATGTATGTAAATCTCGATCACAGTCCATCTGTTGAGGCTGCTATGAAGGGTATAGAAGCTGGATTTGAATTTATACATATAGATATTTCTCAGTCTAATCACGATGCAACTGACCAAGAAATTATTGATGCCACTAAAGAAGTCGTTGAATACGCTAAACTTACAGGAGCACTTGTAGAGAGCGAACCACATTATTTCCAGGGTGGATCTAATTATTTCGATAAAGAAATTGACTACGAAGAAATTAAGAAAACATTTTCAACTCCAGAGCTTGCTCATAGTTTTGTTAATGAAACTAAGATAGACACTTTCGCTGCAGCTATTGGTAATTTGCATGGTAAATATCCAGTGCCAAAGAAATTAGATTTAGAGCTACTTCAAAAGATTAGAGATTCTATAGACTGTAATATATCCCTTCATGGCGGCAGTGACACTCCTGGACATTATTTTAGAGATGCCGTTAAGATCGGTGTTACTAAAATAAATATCAATTCAGACATGAGATTCGCCTATAGGACTACATTAGAAAAAGTTCTTAAAGAAAATCCAGATGAATATTCAGTCGCTAAACTTATCGCTAAGGAAGTAGTTCCTGCAGTAAGCAAGATAGTTGAATCTAAGATAGAAGATTTTAATTCCTCAGGAAAGGCAGTATTAAATTAATATGGCAGAAAAAATAGACGTACTTTCAATCGGTGATGTAGTAATAGACAACTTCGTTAAATTAATAGATGACAATGCTGAAATTATTCCAAGAGGAGATGAAAAATTACTTGCAATGGAATATGGCACAAAGATTCCCTATGACTTTAATACTCTAATTGCAGGTGTTGGAAACTCAGGAAATGCTGCGGTAGCATTTGCTAGATTAGGACTTAAGAGTGGTCTTATATCCAATGTAGGCAATGACGATTACGGAAGAGATATTATTGAAGCTTTGGAGGCTAATAAGGTTCTTGCTCATCTAATTAAAATTAATCGAGCTAAGAAAAGTAATTATCACTTTGTGCTTTGGTATAAAGAGGAAAGAACAATCCTTATTAAACATGAAGAGTACGACTATAAATGGCCACATCTAACTGCCGACGATAAACCTTCATGGGTATACTTTAGCTCTATTGGTCACAACAGTTTAGATTATCATCATGAGGTTATTGAATGGCTAGACCGTGAAGATAATAAAGATATCAAATTAGCGTTTCAGCCTGGTACATTTCAATTAGAATTTGGTCCAGAAAAATTAGCAAAGATTTACGCAAGATCTAATGTGCTCTTGGTAAATAGAGAAGAAGCTGTAAAAATATCCAATGGAAATTATCATGACTTTAATGACCTATTTAACAAACTGCATGCACTTGGACCTAAAATTGTAGTAATAACTGATGGACCTGCTGGTGCATATGCTTCTGATGGAACGAAGCGACTAAAAATGCCTGTCTATCCAGATATTGCTCCACCATACGAACGAACCGGTGCTGGTGACGCATTTGCTTCTACATTTGTCGCAGCTCTTGCTATGGGTGAGGATATGGAAGGGGCTCTAATGTGGGCACCTATAAATTCAATGAACGTGGTGCAAAAAGTTGGCGGTCAAGAAGGTCTATTATCTAAGAATGAACTTCTAGAATACCTTAAAAAAGCTCCTGACTGGTACAAGCCTTCAAATATTTAGCTTATGCTAAAATATATATAGAAATAAAAATATGAGTAGATACTTATCTAATGCATTAGAAATATCTGATCCAAAATTTCGATTTAGTTTGAGGGATCTTGAGAGGGCCAATGGTAGTCCTAATCATGATATTAAATTAGAGAACGAAATCGCTCAAAACCTTTCTAGAAAAATTGAGCAACTGGGCTTAGATCCAACTGATACTAATCAACACGAATTATATGCGGCATCACTTCATAAATTAGCTGAGGCAGATAATAATTTAACTAAACAAATTAGAACTCTAGCTGGACAAAATGTTAATGCGGCAGCAAATATTGAGGATGGACTCCTCGAGCTACTTCATAATCAATTTAAAAGTCATGATGTAATATCACTGAAGTCAAAATTCCTCAAAAACTATTTCAAATCTCACCCACCAAAAGCAGTCATGAAAAGATTAGACTTTAGAAGTGTAGACTCATTATTAAAACGTTCTAATCCAGCTTTAGTTCTTGTTGCAATTAACTCACTAGAAAGTCCCACTTATCTTAATAACTTTTATCATAGTTACAATAAGCTAACTCCGGCAGATTTTGAGACAAGTAAATTAAAATTCATTAATGCTCCTAATGCAAAATGGCGTGAATTCCTTCAAGATGTAGAAGATAGAACTAAATTAAACTTTATATCTAGTTTTGAGCTATCTACATTAGTAATCTTTCCAATAGATAATAATCTAAAAGCCGGTCAATTAACCAGCATGCTAAGTATGGCCATAGAAGAAGTTAATGAATTAAAAATTCTATCTAGTTATATTAAACTCTCACAAGTTAATAAGGATTTTGCCAAAAGGGTTACGGCACTATCTTCTAACCTACCTCAAACTGAGATGAGTTTACTTGGGACTAATATTTCCTATCCTCTAGCAATGAGATTTATGAATGATTTAAAACTTGAAGTAGAGCATCCATTAATCAACAAATCCGACTTATATCTAAGTAGAGTAACCGAAAAGATATGCGAATTATTTAAAGATTTTTCTTTCTTTAAAGATAATGAGTTATTAGCTCATGTAGATAAAAATCATGTAACTTCACTCCATCTCCAAGATGTTGCATATAACCTCAGTCATGATCTTAAGCTAGATCAAGCTAGTTCCTTCTTCTTCAAAAGAGCACTTAAAAATGAACTAATAAAAAGATATATAAAAAAAGAAGAGCTGCAAGATAATTTCAATAAACAAATTGAGCCAACTTTTTCTCTAGTAGATTAAGCTTAACCACGTTATAATAACTTTTAGAAATGTATCAATTTTGTATATCTGGTGCGGCTAAGGGCGAGAGTGTAGAAATCTCCGATAAGTTGGCCAAAAAGGTTGGCGAAGTATTAGCCAAAAAAGGTCAGGGTATTCTGACTGGTGCTACTATTGGGCTTCCTAATATTGTTGCAGAAGCATATAAAAAAGCTGGCGGTACATCGAGTATTGGAATAAGTCCTGCTGCTTCTAAAATTGATCATGTTATGAAATATAGGCTTCCAACTAATGCGTATGATGCTATTTTATACACTGGTCTTCATTATGTTGGTCGTGATGCATTACTTGTAACTTCATCCGATGCCGTAATAAGCATCGGTGGAAGAATGGGTACTCTTCATGAATTTACGATTGCAGTTGAGAGTGATATCCCAGTGGGTTTCGTAGATGGATCGGGTGGTATAGAATCCGAAATTAGAAGAATTTTAGATATAACTGAATTTCACAAAGAAGTATATATAAGCTTCAATGAAGATATAGAAAAATTAATTGATGATATGATTGCGCATCTTGATAAAAGGAATGCGAAATATAAAGACTTATATTATTAAATTTAATTATTTTTATAGATATAAGATAAAATAAGACTACAGATATGAGTAGTTTTAAAATTAATAGCGTATATAAAGCTACAGGTGATCAGCCTGCGGCTATTGAAAGTTTGTATAAGGGAATAGATAAATTCCCAGAACAGACTCTTCTTGGCGTTACTGGTTCTGGTAAAACATTCACAATGGCTAATATTATTGAGAAATATAATAAGCCAACATTAGTACTATGTCACAATAAAACATTGGCAGCCCAGTTATACTCAGAATTTAAATCTTTCTTTCCAGATAATGCAGTCCATTATTTCGTAAGTTATTTCGATTACTATCAGCCTGAAGCATATATTCCACGATCGGACACTTATATTGAAAAAGATTCGCAGATTAATGAAGAGATAGATAGGCTTCGTCACGCTAGTACAGATGCATTACTTTCAAGAAAAGACGTAATTATAGTAGCTAGTGTGAGTTGTATCTACGGTATTGGTTCCGTTGAAGATTACTCTAATCTTTCAATAAAACTTAAAACTGGAACAAGAACAGTAAGAGATAAATTAATTAGACACCTTACGGATATTCAATACCAAAGAAATGACATAGATTTTAGAAGAAGTACCTTTAGAGTTAGGGGTGATGTTGTAGATATTTTTCCAGCAAGTGAAGAAATCGGTATTAGGGTTGAATTCTTTGGTGACGATATAGAAAAGATGACAAAGATTAATCCGCTTACTGGTGAGGTAATAAAAGAACTTAAAGAATATACAGTATTCCCTGGGTCTCATTATGTAACTGCTGAGCAAAAACTAAAGGTCGCTTTAGGTCACATCGAACAAGAATTAGACCAAAGATTAAAACAATTTAAGAGTAATAATCAGCTACTTGAAGCTCAGCGCCTAGCGCAGCGAACTCGCTTCGATATAGAAATGCTTCAAGAAACTGGTTTCGTTAAGGGTATTGAGAACTATTCTAGATATTTAACCAACCGTGAACCAGGTGAGCAGCCAGCAACTCTACTGGACTATTTCCCGGATGACTTCTTAATGTTTATTGATGAAAGTCATATGACACTACCTCAGATTAGAGGTATGTATAACGGAGATAGAGCAAGAAAAGAAGTTCTAGTAGAACATGGATTCAGACTTCCAAGTGCTCTAGATAATAGGCCATTAACCTTCAATGAATTTAATAAGCACATTAATAAAATTATTTATGTAAGTGCAACGCCAAGCGAATACGAATTATCTAGATCTCCTAATATAGTTGAGCAGGTAATTAGACCTACTGGACTACTTGATCCAATTATTGAAATTAGACCAATTAAAGGTCAAATCGATGATCTTATTGAAGAGATAAGAAAGAATGTAGAGAAGAAACAAAGAGTGCTAATAACTACTCTTACAAAACGCATGAGTGAAGATTTAACTGAGCATTTATTAGAACTTGGTATGAAAGTGGCATATATACATAGCGACGTAGATACATTAGATAGAACAGATATCCTTAGAGATTTAAGGCTAGGTGTTTACGATGTGCTAGTCGGTATTAACCTTCTAAGAGAGGGGCTAGACCTGCCGGAGGTTTCTCTTGTCGCAATATTGGACGCAGACAAAGAAGGATTCCTTCGAAGTGAACAAGCACTTATTCAAACTGTAGGTAGAGCCGCAAGACATGAACAAGGACGGGTAATTATGTATGCAGATAAGATTACTGGCAGTATGCAGCGCACCATTGATGAGACAAATCGAAGAAGAAAGATTCAGGAAGAATTTAATACTAAGAACAATATTATTCCTAGAGGAATCGTAAAATCTGTAGATAAAGGTATGCGAGCTGATCTACCTGAGGAAGCCAAGACTGCTAAGTTAGATGTTAAGAAAATTCCTAAAGATGAAATACCTCATATTATTGAGGACTTAAATAGGCAAATGGATCTAGCTAGTATGAACTTAGAATTTGAGAAGGCTATAGAACTTAGAGATATCATTGAAGATCTAAAGAAGAAAATATAATTTTAATTTCACCCCTATAATTTAAAGAAAATAATTGATATAATTTCACTAAGTTAAAAATTTATGGATAAAAAACTTTCTAAAGAAGAAGTATCTAAACTTGCAAAATTAGCACGTTTAAAACTTAGTGACCAAGAACTAGAAAAATACGCAAATGAACTTTCTAGTATTTTTGAATACATTGAACTTCTTAATAAGGTAGATGTTGGTAATCTAAAGCCAACACATCAGGTAAGTGGTCTTAAGAATGTGATGCGAGATGATGAAATCATAGATTATGGATATGATGTTAAGACTCTTATGGATAATGTTAAAAGCTCAAAAGATGGATACATTAAAGTTAAGAGGATGATCGGATGAGTTGGCCAACTATAGAAGAAATGGTTAAGAAGTTTAACTCTGGTGAAGTCACTGCCGAGGAGAATGTTCTAAAATCTTTCGAGTTGATCGAAAAAGGGAATAAATATAACGCTATTATTTCTGTTAATAAAGACGCCGCAATTAAGCTAGCTAAAGAAATAGATCAGAAGAAAAAAGATGGTAAGAAATTAGGTAGATTAGCCGGTGTTCCTTATATAGCTAAAGATAATTTTCTTACTTTAGATCTCAATACGACTGCTGCTTCTAATATGTTAAAAGACTACAAAGCTAATTATGAATCAACTACTACTAAGCTATTAAATCAAGAAGACGCTATTATGGTTGCTAAAGCCAACCTAGACGCTTTTGCTCACGGAACTTCAACTGAGAACAGTGATTTCTTTACCACTTTCAATCCTATTGATGTTGAATACGTTGCTGGAGGTAGTTCTGGAGGATCAGCTAGTTCGGTTGCTCTAGATATGGCTCCTTTTGCCTTAGGCTCAGATACTGGAGGTTCTATAAGACTTCCAGCATCATTCTGTGGAATTGTGGGATATAAACCAACTTACGGCGCAGTAAGTAGATCCGGCGTGGTAGCAATGGCTTCAAGCTTGGACACTATTGGAGTGCTTACTAAAAATGTTGCTGATGCTGCACTTGTACAGGAAATTATTACTAAAGTAGATCCTCTTGATTCAACAACTGTAGAAATTAAAGATGGAAACTTCTCAGAATTAAATTCTGGAAAGAAATACAAAGTTGGAATACTTAAAGAACATATGGAAGGTGAGCTCGATCCCAACATTAAGGCAGGAGTACTTGATACAGTTGAGAAATTAAAAGCCGCTGGACATGCGGTAGAGGAAGTATCGATTAAGGATTTACCTCTGGCTTTAGCTGTATATTATATTGTTTGTCCTGCGGAAGTAGCCTCTAATCTAAGTAGGTATGATGGAATAAGATATGGGCACGCTAGTGAAGAATCTAAAGATTTAGAAGATTTCTATTTGAATTCAAGAAGTGAGGGATTTGGTGCTGAAGCTAAGCGAAGAATTATGATCGGTACTCACGTACTATCTAGTGGTTATTTTGATGCTTATTACAATAAGGCGCAAACAGTTCGAACTCAGCTTATTAATCAGTTTAACGATGCCTTTTCCAACTACGATTTTCTAATTGGTCCCACTTCACCTTCAACTGCTTTTAAAGTCGGAGAGAAGAGTAAGGATCCACTAGCTATGTATCTGATGGACATATTGACTGTTGCCATTAACCTTGTAGGTATCCCCGCAATTAGTATTCCAATTGGGGAATCGAATAAGATGCCATTCGGACTTCAGGTTATGGCTAAGCAGAAGGATGACCACGAATTATTTAGATTCTCTAAAGAAATTGAGGGATTAAATGGATAGGCGTAATTTCTTAGTTATTGCTATATTTTCTTTTGGCTTTCTTGCTATCCTCATAGTTCTTAAACTAAAGAGAAAAATAATAAGGAAAAGCATTAATAAAAAGAATATTACTAGGAAGTGGAAAAACTTAATGCTCAATCTTACAGACGATAAGAAATGGGCTCAAGCAATTCTTGATGCAGATTCGCTCGTTGACGAAGTTCTAAAGAAGAAGAGATACGGTGGAAAGACTATGGGAGAACGATTGGTATCTGCCCAAAGGGATCTAACGAAAAATGATGCTGTCTGGTTCGCTCACAAATTCAGTAACAAACTCACTACAAGCAAAGACAGTAAGGTTAAAAAAGATGACGTTGTTACAGTTCTTAATAACTATAAGTCGGCTCTTATTGATCTTAACGCTCTTGAAGTTAAACCCAAAGGAAAGAAATAATGTCTGGATATAAACTTACTATTGGTATTGAAACTCATGTACAGCTTAAAACTAAGACTAAGCTTTTTTCTGGATCAGATAATGACGATAGAGACGTCTTACCTAATAGTGTAGTAAATCATATAGATTTTGGTATGCCTGGAGCACTTCCAGTTTTAAATAAAGAAGCAGTAAACCTTGCTATGAAGGCTGCCTTTGCTTTAAATACAAAGCCTCAGAAATATTCTAAATTCGATAGAAAACATTATTTCTACCCAGATCTTCCTATGGGTTATCAGATATCTCAGTACGATGAACCAATTATCCTTGGTGGTCACGTAGATATTTATATTGACGGTGAAAAGAAAACCATTGGAATTACTAGGGCTCATCTTGAAGCCGATGCGGGTAAAAGTATTCACCCAGAAAATCAGGATTATTCACTTGTAGATTTAAATCGTAGTGGAACACCACTTCTAGAAATCGTATCAGAACCTGATATGCACTCAGCTAGTGAAGCTCGTACTTACGCTAAAGAGCTCTATCTACTGATGAAGTTTGCAGGTGTCTCGAATGCTAATTTATTCTATGGAAATATGCGTTTCGACGTAAACGTCAGTGTATCTAAAGATGACACTCTAGGCGTTCGAGCAGAAATTAAGAACATGAATAGTTTTAGAAGTATTGAAAAAGCTGTAGAATATGAATTTAAGCGACAAGTAGAGCTACTTGAAAGTGGTGAAAAAGTAGTGCAGGAAACTAGGGGATGGGATGACTCTAAATTTGTAACATATTCAATGAGATCTAAAGAGAATGCAGAAGATTATCGTTACATGCCTGAGCCAGATGTTCCTCCAGTAGAACTTACCGATGAACAAATCAATGCCGCCGAAGAATCTATGCCTCTTCTTCCTTCTAAGATGAGAAAGGATTTACTAGCAAAGAATATAGATTATGCAATTATAGACGTACTTCTAGAATCTGATGCTGAATACTCAATCAATAACACTACTAAAGTGCTAGAAAGTTCTAATCCAAAACAATTTGCTAACTTTGTAGTAAATATAGAAATTCCAATTCGAGCAAACCTGACAGCCCTTATTTTAAGCACTGATCAGACATTTAAACTTTATGGTGAAGTTATTAGCTTGCTTGAAGAAAATAAATTAAGTAGCACAAACGCTAAGACTTTAATTGAATACGCACTAGAAAACAATATTGCAGATGATGCTAATAAGATTGCTGAAGATAAAGTTCTAATTCAGTCAGTTAACGAAGATGACATAATGAAATTTGTTGATCAGGTTCTAAGTGAAAATCCTAAGGCTGTTGAAGATATTAAATCTGGACAAGATAAAGCTATTGGATTCCTTGTTGGACAAGTTATGAAATTATCTCAGGGCAAAACAAATCCAGCTGTAGCTAAGAAACTATTAGAAGATAGAATCAAAACCCTTTAAATTCGTTGCTAAAATTACCAAACAAAATGCTTACCTTTAGCTAAATTGGTAGTATAATTATTGACAAGAAACCAACTAAAAATAAAGAGGTTCCTTTTGGGTAAACAAACAGAAAACTTAGTAGTAAGTGATTTTGTGCATTTACATAATCACACGCAGTATTCGCTCCTTGATGGACTAACCAAGGTTCCTGAGTTGATTGGATTTGTTAAGGAAAGTGGAATGAAAGCTGTAGCCATTACTGATCACGGTACAATGAGTGGAATTATTGAATTCTATAAGGAAGCCAAGGCTAATGAAATTAACCCAATTCTAGGAATAGAAACTTATGTGGCTCCACGTAAGCATACCGACAAAGATGCTCAGAAGGATAAGGCGTATTACCACCTGATACTTCTAGCAAAGAATGATATCGGTTATCAGAACTTAATGAGATTATCTTCAATTGCTAATCTCGATGGCTATTACTACAAGCCAAGAGTAGATAGGCAACTACTTAAGAAATATTCCGAAGGACTTATTGCTTTGTCTGGTTGTCTTGGAGGAGAATTAGCGAATGCCATCCAGCTCAATAATATTACTGAAGCTAAAGAAATAGTTAAGTGGTATAAGAGCGTATTTAAGGATGACTATTTCCTAGAGCTTCAAGATCACGGTCATGAAAATCACCCAACTTTTAATAAACTTCAGCATGATGTTAATGAACAATTATTAAAATTATCTAAAGAATTAGAAGTTCCTGCAGTAGTTACTGCTGATGCTCATTACCTAAGACACAAAGATCAGGAAGCACATGAAGTTCTACTTTGTGTTCAAACTGGTTCATTCCTAAGCGATACAGATAGAATGAGTCTTAAAGATCTAGAACTACATGTTACTGAGCCAGAAGAAATTATTAAGAGATGGAGCGATCATCCTGATGTGGTTAAGAATACTTCTATAATTGCTTCTAGATGTAGCGTAAATATTCCTTTAGGAAAGACACTTATTCCTAAATTCGATACACCTAGAAAAGAAACCGAATCAGTCTACTTAAAAGAACTTGTTTACCGTGGCTGTGCATATAGGTATGGGGGAATGTATAAAGATGATTCATTAAAATTAAAGCTAGAAGCAATAGAAAAATCTATTCCTAAAGAAGTTAAAGAAAGAGCAGATTACGAATTAGGGGTTATAGATACTATGGGCTTCAGTGGGTACTTCCTGATAGTTCAAGACTTCATTATTTGGGGTAAGGACAGAGGAATTATATTCGGACCTGGAAGAGGATCTGCAGCTGGTTCTCTTGTTTCCTATTCTCTTAGAATTACTGAAATTGATCCACTCAAATATAACTTAATGTTTGAAAGATTCCTAAATCCATCAAGAATCTCCATGCCAGATATCGATATAGATATTCAGGATACAAGGCGTGAAGAAGTTGTAGCTTATTGTGTTCAGAAGTATGGTAAAGACAGAGTTGCCAACATCGTTACATTTGGTAGAATGGCGGCCAAGAACGCAGTTAGAGATGTGGCTAGAGTTCTAGAGGTCCCATATTCTGAAGCAGATAGATTATCTAAAATGCTTCCTAGTCCAATTATGGGTCGACATATTCCACTTAAAACTACACTTGAGACTAATGAAGATGTTAAGAAAGAATATGAAAGCAATAAGCAATCCAAGCGTGTCTTTGATCTCGCTGTGCAACTTGAAGGTACTATTCGTAGTCATGGTATACACGCAGCTGGTGTTGTGATTGCTCCAGATGAAATAGTTAAACATGTGCCTCTTGAAATGGCTCAAAAAGGAGTTGTCGCTACTCAGTATTCAATGGGTCCAGTTGATGAACTAGGACTACTTAAAATAGACTTCCTTGGACTATCTAACCTTACTACTATTAAGAATGCGCTCTCAATTATTAAAAGAGTTTACGATAACAAGATAGATCTACTTAGTATTCCTAACGACGATGAGAAAACCTTCGAGCTGCTTAGAGCTGCAGATACAACTGGAGTATTTCAGTTGGAATCCGCGGGCATGAAGAGATACTTAAAAGAACTTAAGCCAACCGAGCTTGATGATATTATTGCCATGAACGCCCTATATCGACCAGGCCCTATGGCTGAGATTCCTAAGTTCATTAAGGGTAAAAACAATCCAGATTCAGTTAAATACCCACACAAACTACTTGAGCCAATTCTTAAAGATACATATGGAGTCTTAGTCTATCAAGAGCAGGTTACTAAAATGCTTCAACTCATTGCCGGTTATACTGCCGGTGAAGCTGACCTTGTCCGTAAAGCAATTGGTAAGAAGAAGAGAGAAATACTAGAAGCTGAGGAGCCTAAATTCATACAAGGTTGTTTGTACCAAGGATTAACAGAAAAGAAAGCGAAAGAAATCTGGGCATTAATTCAGCCATTTGCCGATTACTCTTTCCCTAAAGCTCACGCTACCGCATATGCTCAAATATCATATTGGACAGCCTACCTTAAAGCCAATTATCCAGATGCTCTTATGGCGGCACTTATGACTACCGACTTTAACGACACAGATAGATTAGCCATAGATATAGCTGACTGTAACAATCTTGGAATCGAAGTCCTTCCTCCAGATGTGAATGAATCATTCGAGGAGTTTGGTATTGTTCCAAACAAAAAGAAGATTCGCTTTGGTCTTAAGGCTATTAAAAACGTGGGTAGTGGATCTGCTGAAGAAATAGTAAGAGTCAGAGAAGAAAGCGGAGAGTACAAATCACTTGAAGATTTCCTAACCAGAGTAAATTATAGGTTAGTAAATAGAAAATCTATTGAATCACTTATTAAAACTGGAGCCTTCGATTCATTCAATGAAAGAGCAATTCTGCTTAATAATATAGATCTAATAATTGCCTTTGCTCAGAAACTCCAAAAAGATTTTAATTCCAATCAGCTAGGATTATTTAACGACGAAGAACATTCCATTAAGGGCGCCGTCACGGAGAAGCTAGACATAGATAGCAATAATCTCACTGTAGATAGATCAGATTATATAAAATGGGAAAGAGAACTACTTGGACTATATATATCTGATCATCCTCTTAAGCCATACACAGATAAAATTAAAAATCAGCTTAGTTTTAAAGATATTAAAGATAAGAAGAAGGATGATTCAGTCAGTCTTATCGGTCTTATTACTGAAGTAAAAGAAATCACAACTAAGAACGGCCAGAAGATGGCATTTATGAAACTTGAAGATCTAAATTCTTCAATAGAATGCGTAATATTCCCAGCAATCTACAAAGAATTAGCAGGTAAATTGAAGGTAGATGAAATAGTTAATGTACAAGCCAAAGTTAGTGAAAGAGGAAGTGGAGATTCTAAAGAAAAGAGCTTAATTATAGATAGTCTTAAAGAAGCCGAAGAGCTACCAATTATGAAGGGTCCAGGAGCTATGGCTATGAATGTTAAAGAAGAAAAGCTATATATTAATTTTCCTAATCTAGAAGATTCTAAGAAATTAATAAAGCTCAAGAAATTAGTTGAAGGTAATCCAGGTAACACTAAAGTTATATTAGTAATCGGAGAAAATAAGGAAGAGCGACAAGCTATTAAGTTACCTAAAGGATTTGAGTTAGAGAACGAAGAAGCTCTAAGTGATCTAAGAGAATTACTTGGAGATGAGAACTTAGTTATTAACTAAGTTGTTTAGTTAGAACTAGTCCGGCAACTATTATTAGTGCTAAAACGAAATCAACAGCATAGTTTTTAAGTAGAACTTCTTCAGTTTGAACAAAGAACTTCTTTAATTTTCTGTAAGATCTAAAGCTTAGTAGTAAAATTGCAGTAATGAACATAATAACTACCAGCGAGAATACAGCGGTATTTGGTGAGCGCATTATTGCTTGAAGTACTGTGACGTTAGCTACATTCTGGTTTGTTAAGTAAGAGTAATTATTAGAAATGCCTAGAGCAGATACATTTGAATTAATTCTAGTAGTTAAGATTACGCCTCCACCGATTATGAGTAGCATTGGGAGATAGGGCCAATAAGTTTTATTGTACCGAGATGTTTTTTTGTGGTGTTCGCCTAGTCGTTTTTTGTGTAAACTGTTGGCTGGTTTCGGTTTTGTTTTTACTAATGTCATATTTATTTATTAATTTACTAGATTAATTATAGCATAATCATTTAGTAGTTTAACTGATACAGAGCAATAGCCGTAGCTTGTGCTACATTTAATGATTCTTTAGTTCCTTTGAGTGGAATTTCTAGAATTACATCGCATTTATCTAAGACTTCCTTACATACACCATCTACTTCATTTCCTAAGATTAGAACTATATCTTTGTCTGTTTGAAATTCCTTTATATCTACTGAATTCTTGTCTAATTCTAGTGCCGCTATAAAATATCCTTCTTCGTGCATTTTACTTATAAAATTATCAAGATTTTCTATTAGTATGTGATTTAATTTATCTTCTGCTCCAAGAGATGTCTTATGTATTTGCTTATTTAATTTATCTCTGATATGAAATAACCTAGTGTCGTTTTTAAGAGTGGGGTAGGGAGTGTACCCAGCGTAGGCTACTTCACTAATGCCCAAGGCTTCAGCACTACGAAGAATAGATCCGACGTTATGGATGCTTCGGATATCGTTTAGGACTGGAATTATTCTTCTGGTTTTAAGCATAAACATTTATAATATTAAGGATGGTAGATCAAGCGAGAAAGGCCGAGGAAGAAACAACTTCCCGTAGAGCTTCAATCTTAGGTTTTGATTATATGGATTTATCCGATAAAGATAAACCCCTATTTAAAGATGTGCTTACAAATGATGAGATTAAAAAACTTCGCGCCGTTCCTATAAATCTAGATAAGAATAGTTTAGATTTTGGTATTACTACCGTTACATCTAAGACCACAATAGATTATTTATCTCAAAGATTTAATGACCATGTAGTTAAGTTCTATATCATTTCCGATACTTCGTTTAAAGAATATTTAGAAACTTATGATCCTCCTAAGAAGATTATTTACCAAGAGATCAATATAAATACTCCAGATGCAGAAAAACAAATATCTGACGTATCAAGAATATTAGAAGAAGTTCGAGCTTCGGATATGTTGGCCTATTTGGTTCAGCAGGCATATAAATTAAACGCTTCAGACATTCACATAGAATCTGCTACAGATAAATGCAATATAAGATTCAGAATTGATGGAGTACTTCACCCAGTTGCTACTCTTACAATGGATAAATATAGAATTCTAATTGGCGCCATAGCTTCAGGAGCTAACGTCTCAACATCTTCACTTGAGCCACAACAAGGTCATATTTCTGAAAAAGTTACTATGGCTGATGGTACTCCCGTTGACGTCAACGTTCGTGTAGAGACTGTGCAGACAATTAATTCTATGGATGTTGTTATGCGTATTTTCCACATGGATCTTGGTATGTATACACTAGATAAGTTAGGTCTTAGTCCAGATCAGCGAAAAGTGGTAGATCAGATTATCTCAAAGCCATCAGGTCTTGTTATGGTGGTAGGTCCGACTGGTAGCGGTAAGACAACTACTCTTTATTCAATGTTAAATACCCTTAAAACCAATGAGAGAAAATTAATAACAGTTGAAGACCCAGTTGAATACCAATTCCCGGGAATAACTCAAATACCGGTTCGAACTTCAGAGGGTGTTGAGGATATTAGCTTTAACGATAAACTAAAAGCAATTCTAAGGTTAGACCCCGATGTCGTTATGGTTGGAGAGATTCGTGATTTAGATACTGCTAAAACCGCGCTTCAAGCTTCACTTACTGGTCATCTAGTTCTTACTACCTTCCACGCAGGATCTGCATCAGCAGCGCTCACAAGGCTTGCTGACGTAATTGGTAAGAACCCTTTATTTATATCTGCAATTAGGCTAATTATGGCTCAGAGACTTATTCGTAAACTGGATGATCCTATTAAAATTGAATACCAACCTTCAGAAGCTGAAATTGAATATATTAGAAAAATAGTTGAAACATTCCCAGAAGGACTTGAGAAACCAAGTTTAGAAAATCTTAAATTGTATAAACCTGGAAGTTCCAAGGATAATCCTTTTGGATACAAAGGTCAGATAGCAGTCCGGGAGCAGCTAACCATGTCAGATAATATTAGAAGTTTACTAGAAGATCAGAACACAGTTGTTTCTACGGAAGCCCTACAAAAAGCCGCTATGCAGTCCGGAATGGTAACAATGGCTCAAGACGCTGTTATGAGACTAATTAAGGGCGAAACCACAATGGAAGAGCTCTACAGAACTCTAGATTAGAAGACTGAAACTAGAGCTGGAACTAATTTCTCATCGAATATACTTGGTACTATATTTTCAGGACTTGGGTTTTCAACTATATTAGCTATAGCTTCAGCGGCTTTAAGTTTGTGTTCAAGCGTAATTTTAGTCGTATTACTATCTAGCGCTCCCTTGAAAAGGCCTGGGAATACTAGGGCATTGTTTATTTGATTAGGGAAGTCGCTTCTACCAGTAGCAATAACCGTGGCACCACCTTTTTTAGCTTCATCTGGAGTAATTTCTGGCGTAGGATTTGCCATTGCGAAAATGATTGCGTCTTTATTCATGGTTTTAACTTGCTCAGCGTTGAGAAGATTTCCTCTAGATACACCAATGAATACATCTGCGTTTTTTATAGCAATATTTAAATCTCCTGAGACATTATTAGGATTAGATATTTCTAGTAGTTCTTTCTTAGATTCATTAAGATCATTTCTATCGGAAGATAATATACCTTTAGAATCCACTAATATAAGTTCAGCATTTTTAGCATATTCATGTACTAATTTAGATATTGCTGTTCCTGCTGCACCGCTTCCAACTAATACTATTCTTGATGAGTTTAGATCCTTGCCAACAACTTTAAAGGAATTAATTAGTCCAGCCAATACAACTATTGCTGTGCCGTGCTGATCATCGTGCATGACAGGAATATTTAGGGCTTCTATTAGTTTCTCTTCAATTTCGAAACATTCTGGAGCAGCAATGTCTTCAAGATTTATAGCTGAAAAACTAGGCGCTATATCTATAACTGTTTTAATAAAGTCTTCTGGATTCTTAGAATTTATAGTAATTGGAACTGCGTCTATTCCAGCGAATTGCTTAAATAGCATAGCTTTTCCTTCCATAACTGGCATAGAAGCTTTTGGTCCTATGTCTCCAAGACCTAGGACTGAAGTACCATTTGAAATAACTGCTAGGTTATTTGCGCCCCAAGTATATTTCTTAAAGTTTGCTGGATCATCTGCAATTGCTTTGGATACTGCTGCTACGCCTGGAGTGTAATAAGTAGATAATGCTTCTTTAGAATCTACTTTATCTTTAACTTTTATTTCTATCTTTCCTCTATGTAATTCGTGCTTTAAAAGTGCTTCTTGATTGTAATCTGTCATTTAATAAATTATATCTTGAAATTTAGAACAAATAAAGGTATAATTTTATATCTAATGGATAGTGTAATAAATCAAATCAATAAAAAACACCTTAAGCACGCTGTTGTTGACGTAAGAAGCGGTGACACTGTTAAGGTTTCTCAGAAAATTAAAGAAGGTAACAAGGAAAGAGTTCAGGTTTTCCAAGGTCTAGTTGTTAAAACTTCTAGAACTGGTGGGCACCTATCAAGAATTACTGTTCGAAGAATTGCTAGCGGTATTGGAGTAGAAAAAAGTTTCTTACTACACTCACCACTTGTAACTAAAGTTGAAGTTACTAAGAGAAGCAAAGTTCGAAGAAACTATCTTTCTTACATGCGTAATCTTACTGGTAAGAGCGCAAGACTATCTTCTAAAGATTTCAATAGAAGTGAAGTAAACGATCTTCCTGAAGAAGTTAAAGAAACTCCAAAAGAATAAGTTGAAAGCGTTATTAGCGAAAGCTAATAAAATCTATTTGTCTTTTTATTAATTAAACACAATACTATATAAGATGCTTATAGGTATTGATGAAGTTGGTAGAGGTTGCCTAGCAGGTCCTTTATGTGTTGCTGCTGTCGCTCTTAGCATTCCTATTGAAGGGCTTAAAGATTCAAAGCTCTTATCCGCTAGTAAGCGAGAGTATTTCGATAAGTTGATTCGAGAGAAAGCTACATACCTTAAAATTACTCTTATAGATAATACTGAATTAGATCAAATAGGACTATCTAAAGCTTTAGAAAAAGCATTCAATTTGTCATCTAAAGAAGCTAGTAATGATGCTGAATTTATTCTTGATGGCAATATTAATTATTTAAAAGACCACAAATCTAATTCTAAAGCTATTATTAAAGCAGATAATCTTTATCCGGAAGTATCCGCGGCTTCAATAGTCGCTAAAGTGCATAGAGATAAGATTATGGATGAACTAGATGTAAAAATCCGGGATATAATTTCAAGACCAATAAAGGATATGGCACCAAGGAACATCTAGATGCATTAAATAATCTTGGAGTAACAGAAATACATCGAAGATCCTTTAAGCCTGTATCAGAAATAATAAAGCAGGTTTAGTTTTACTTTATTTGAAGTATTTTTTTACTTCTTTAGCGTCACGTTCTTTCCAATTAGACTGCCACGAAATAGTTTCGATGGCTTGTCGTATTGGTCTATGTAGCGCTACTCCGCCTCTATGAGTGAAGAATTCTTCAAATTCTTTTAGGAAGCTTTTATCCGATACTGAGCTAGCTACAATGTTTGGCATTCTTGAAAAACTAAGATCTTTTCCTTGAGTTTCAAGTAGCCAAGTCCAGTTTTCTTTAAGCCATTTCCAAGCTAGATCAAAAGATTTCTTATTCTGGAACATACCACTAATCCAATAAACGTTATCTTGTACCCTTACTTTGTCAGATTTAATATATTCGAATATTAATTTATGAATTTCGGGTTGTTTGAATACTGAGACGGCACCTGCTATTTGCAATTTTTCTTCTGGAGAATCTGTAGTTTCGTATATTTTTATTAATTCTTTAAATTCTTTCATATCTCCAAGTCTAGCAATTGTAGAATATATAAAGCCTCGATAATCACCCTTAATAGGATTTTTGTCTCTATTACTAAATGTTTTATTAATCATATCTATTATTTCTTTATGTTCTCCAACTGCTCCAAGGGACAGGATTAATGGTCTAAGTAATTTATCAAAATATGTGTCAGAATCTTTCTCATCCCAACCTAGTCTTGCATATTGCTTTGATGTTATTTCAATAAGGTACGGTTTAATATCTTCTTTAAGTTGATCATCGCCTAAGATATGTCGAGTGCTAGATATTACTCCGCTAATTATTTCCCATACAACTAATGAGTGCTCGTTCTCGTAAGATTTGAGCATCTTAAGTACATCTACTGTAGGATAAAATCCAGCACAAGCTGCCGCAAACGCATCTCTTAATATGCCTAATCTGTTAAGTTCCTCAGTGTTTTCGATATTTTCTAGAATTTTTGAAAGATATTTCTGATCATATACAGTTCTATAGAATCCGGATAGGGATTTATTTATTAACATATTTTCTTTATATTCAATCAATGTTTCCCTGGTATTAAATATTTCTAGATCAGAATCATTTCTATTTAGGGGTATTGGCCACAGTTCATGTTCTTTATCATCTTTTAAGAATTTGAATCTGTTCTGGTGCAGTTTAACTTTATCTTTTTCTAAAGATGCACTAACTAACGGATAACCTGGTTGTTTTATCCATTTATCCATAATCTCACTCACATTTACACCAGTAGCTTGAGAAATAGAGTGCCACAGATCTTTAGTTTCAGTGTTTTTATATTTATGATCTTTTAGGTATTTTCTTATTCCTTCTTGAAATTGTTTATGTCCAAGATAGTTCTCTAACATCAAAATAACTGAAGCACCCTTTTCGTAAGAGATAGCATCAAATATAGTTCTAATTTCATCTGGATGATGAATAGGTACTTCAATTGCGTGAGTGTTCTCAAGTCCATCTAGGCGCATTGCTGGTGTTTGCTCGTCATTAATAAATTGAGTCCAGACTTGCCACTCTGGATATAGATGATCGACACCTAAGTAACTCATCCATGAAGCAAAACTTTCATTTAGCCAAAGATCAGTCCACCATTTCATGGTGACTAAATTTCCAAACCATTGGTGCACTAATTCGTGCGCTATAACACTTGCTACGTATTGCTTTGTAGATAAAGAAGCATGTTCGTCTACAAGTAAGGCTTGATCTCTGAATGTAATACAGCCCCAGTTTTCCATGGCTCCTGAACTAAAATCTGGAAGAGCAATGAAATCACATTTAGTTAGCGGGTATGCAATATCGAAATAATCTTCATAGTAATCTAATATTTTTGCGGAAACCTCTAAAGCGAATTCTGTATTCTTAATTAGTTTTTCTGTTGCATAAGTTCTTACTATAATTCCTTTTTTAGTTTTAGTTTCAAGGAACGCCATATTTCCCACTACAAAGGCTAGTAGATAAGTGCTCATCAGTGGACTAGTCTCAAATGTAGTACGTATTTTATTATCGTGAGCTTCTTTAGATTTAATAGGAGTATTCGAAACAATTGCGGGATAATCGTCTGTTACTAATGTAAGATCAAAAGTAGCTTTAGCTTCAGGTTCATCAATTCCTACAAATGCTTCACGTGCATGGTGTGATTCAAATTGAGTAGCGAAGATCATGTCTTCCTTGCCATCGTTATTAAACCTAGAAGGATAGATCCCATTTAATTTATTGGTAATTTTACCTTTATAGCTAATTTCAATCTTATATTCTCCAGGATAGATTATTTCATCACTATGAAGTCTCACTTCATCATATTTATTATGATAATTAATTCTATCTACATTAATCTCTTTAGTGTCTTTACCTAATTTATGAATTTTAGCTTCTGTTACTTTTAGGTCTTTTTGGTGGAAGGTTATTCGTTTAGATGGTCTTGAGGTCTTGATTCCAGTAATAACAACATGTCCTTTAAACGACATTGTTTCTTTATCTAAATCAATCTCCAGGGTGTAGTTTTTCGGTTGGAAATCTTTGTATAGTCTTTTTACACTCTTCATTTATTAAAAATATATTAACATAATCTTGCTAAGAGAATTAATTATTGTTTAATATGCATTCACAAAGTTTACTAATCTTTACATATAAGAAATTTAGATATATAATGAGTATAGTTTCCGACCAAATCAGGTCGGTTTTTTTAAGCCAAAATAACAATAAGGAGAAATAATTATGGACCTAGACATGAAGCAATTAGCTCTTGCTATCCGAACAATCGCAGAAGAAAAAAATCTTCCTGAAGCAACTGTTAAAGAAGTTGTTGAACAGGCATTAGCTGCTGCTTATCGAAGAGACTACGGTGATAGAGATCAGGAAATTAAAATTTCTATGAATCTTAATAACGGTGACGTAGATGCCTACGTTGAAAAAGAAGTTGTAGAAAATGTGGAAAATCCTGCATACGAAATTTCTTTAGCACAAGCAGGTATTATGAACAAATCTGCTAAGCTTGGAGATTTAATTGAAGTACATCAGAAGGTTGAATCTTTTGGACGTGTTGCTGCTCAAACTGCCAAACAAGTTGTTTTACAAAGACTACGAGAAGCTGAAAGAGAAGTAGTGCTTTCTGAATATGAAGATAAAGTAGGTTCTGTTCTAAACGCTACTGTTTCAAGAGTTGAAGGTAGTATCGTAAGAATTGAAATCGGAAAAGCACAAGGTATTATGCCTAGAAGTGAGCAAATTCAAGGTGAAAGATACTACCCAGGACAGAGACTTAAAGTTTACCTAAAAGAAATTGAAAAAGGTTTTAAAGGCCCTCAACTAATTCTTTCAAGAGCATGTAATGAATTCATCGAAAGTTTATTTAGAGCTGAAGTTCCTGAAATGGAAAACAACGCTGTAGAAATTAAAGGTGTTGCAAGAGAAGCTGGTGTTCGATCAAAGATTGCAGTAAAGAGTAATATTAAAGGTGTCGACCCAGTTGGTACTTTTGTTGGTGGTCACGGTACAAGAGTTAACGCAGTAACCAGCGAAATTGGTGAACAAGAAAGAATCGACATTGTTGTATGGGATGAAGATATTAAGCAGTATATTGTTAATGCATTAAGCCCAACAAATGTTAATAAAGTAGAAATTGATGAAGCAGAACGAAAAGCTAAAGCATTCGTTAACGAAGACCAGTTAAGTATCGCTATCGGTAAAGGTGGACAGAATGTTCGTCTTGCTAGCAAACTAACGGGCTATGAACTAGATATAGTTGCAGATAACGTAGCTCCAGAAGTTAAAGTAGAAGAGAAGGTTGAAGTAACTACTAATCCTACTCAGAAACTTAAGCGAAAGAGTGAACTAGAAAGTTCATTACTCGACGCTATCGAAGAACACGGCGAATAGTTAATCTATAAAAATTCGTACAATTAGCACTCTTGACTTAAGAGTGCTAATTTATATAAAATATATTTACTAATTAATAATCTAAATTAGGGTATAAAAAATATGTTACCAAACGATAGTCCATTCTTTAACGAGTTCATCTCAAGACTTACAGATAATGCTAGAAGAAGCTTATTCCAGGCAGATAATATAGCTAGAGCACTAAATAGCGCATATATAGGTACTGAACATTTACTTCTTGGTGTATTATCACAGAAAGAATCCACTGGATCTAAAGTTCTTAACGAATACGGCGTTAATATTAATAAAGCTAGACAAATATTAGATAAAAGCCCTAGATCACTAGCTACACAAGTTGGACAAAAAGGTTTAAGTGAAACTGCTAAATTAACACTTCGAACAGCTTTCGATTTATCAAGAGAATTTTCTCAAGAAAGCTGTGGCACAGAGCACATTTTATATAGCATTCTAGCTCAAAAGAATTCAAGGGCAGCTGTGATGCTCAGAGAAATGAGCATAGACACTGACGGAATCCTAGATGACCTTGGTAAATTTTTAAACAAGCAAAATTACGCAGAAAATATGGTTGGTGGTAATTCAAGAAATAAGAATAAGACTGGGAAGAAGTCTGCCTTAGATTATTTTGGAATTGATCTTACTAAACAGGCAAGGGAAGGAAAATTAGATCCTCTAGTTGGAAGAGAGAATCAACTTAAGCGACTAATCGTAATACTAAATAGAAGAAATAAGAACAACCCAGTCTTAATAGGAGAGCCTGGTGTTGGTAAAACTGCAATCGTTGAAGGATTAGCATCTAAAATTGCTAATGAAGACGTACCAGACACCCTTATAGATAAGAGAATTATTTCTATAGATTTAGCTGCGATGGTTGCAGGCACTAAGTACCGTGGAGAATTTGAAGAAAGACTTAAAAAAGTAATAGATGAATTAGAAAATGATTCTAATACAATAGCTTTTATTGATGAATTACATAATATAGTTGGTGCCGGTGCAGCAGAAGGTTCTATGGATGCAAGCAATATTCTAAAACCAGCTCTAGCAAGAGGCAGAATGCAGATTATTGGTGCTACTACAAACAATGAATATACAAAGCATATTGAAAAAGATGCAGCACTGGAGCGAAGATTTCAACCAATCTATGTGCCAGAAACTACTCCTAAAGAAACACTAAATATCCTAAAGGGACTTAAGCAAAATTATGAAGAGTTCCACAAAGTATCAATTGCCGAAGAAGTACTAGAAGATGCTGTGATACTTTCTAAGAGATACATCCAAGATAGAAATATGCCAGATAAGGCCATAGATCTAATTGATGAAGCATCCGCATATAAAAGAGTTAATAACTCTAAATCTTCTCCTGAATACAGAAGGATTACTAAAGAACTACAACTACTTGAAGTACAAATCGATGAAGCTGTAGATAAAGAAGATTATGAAAGAGCAGCTTCATATAAAACTAAACTATCTCAAATTAAAGAAGAATATAAGAAGTATCTTGAAACTATAAATAAGACCCCGAAAATTAAACTTACTAGCGAAGATCTTGCTGAAGTTATTTCTAGAATTAGTGGAGTTCCAGTTTCTAAAGTAATTAAGAGTGAAGCTAAATATCTACTTAATCTAGAGGATCTTTTAGGCAAGCATGTTATAGGTCAAGACGAAGCAGTTAAAGAAATATCTAAAGCCATAAGACGTTCTAGAAGTGGTATTTCTAGCGAGAATAGACCAATTGGTTCATTCATTTTCTTAGGTCCTACTGGAGTCGGTAAGACAGAACTAGCAAGAGTGCTAGCGAAAGAGTTCTACGGTACAGAAAATGCCCTAATTAAGATAGATATGAGTGAATTTGCTCAACAACACAATGTATCTAGACTTGTAGGTGCTCCAGCAGGTTACGTAGGATATGATGATCAAGGTCAGCTAACTGACAAGATTCGTCGTCAACCATATAGTATTGTTCTATTTGATGAAATCGAAAAGGCTCATCCGGAAATATTTAACATGCTACTTCAGATTCTAGAAGACGGAGTATTAACTGACGCTAAAGGCAGAAAGATAGATTTTACTAATACTATCGTAATTATGACATCCAATGTGGGTGTAGATAAATTACAAAAGAATGTAAGTTTTGGTTTCTCGAAAGATGCAAGTTCGGATACTTCTATTAATGAAGCATCAAAAGAAAAGCTAAAAGAAGAACTCAAGAAATTAATAAGACCCGAGTTATTAAATAGAATAGATAAGACAATAATATTTAACTCATTAACTAAAGACATTTTATTTAAGATTATTGACTTACAGATTGAAGAGCTTAAGAAGCGCATAGTAAAGAACAAGATAAGTATTAAATTAGACATTAAAGCTAAAAACTATCTTCTAGAGAACGGATATGATGTTAAAAATGGCGTAAGGCCATTAAGAAGACTTATTCAGGATACGATTGAAGATGAATTATCTACCATTCTCCTTTCTGGTAAAATTAAGAACGGACAAATCGTTGAGATATCTGCTAAAAAAGAAAAATTAACCTACAAAGTTACTAACGAAGAAATCTAGTTTTTTAATTAATAACTAAATAATGTTTTAATATATCTTAATCATGGGTAAAAAACTTAGCTTTGCTTGTTCTAATTGTGGCGCTCAATATTCATCATGGAGTGGTAGGTGTAGTGCATGTGATGCATGGAATAGTATTGAAGAATTAATTGTAGCTACGAGTAGTAAGTCCGGATCATTCAATTCAGCTTTTAAACCTGAGAATATAGATTCATCTGTAAATGAAAATGAAGCTAGATTTGTTATGAAAAATAAGGCTGTTTCAGATTTACTCGGGGGTGGAATCGTAAGGGGAAGTGTAATGCTTCTAAGCGGTGAACCTGGAATAGGCAAGAGTACCTTACTTCTTCAATTAGCAGATTCTCTCGGAGATGATCTTAAAGTTCTATATGTGAGTGGTGAAGAATCGCTTCAACAGGTTGCACTTCGAGCTAAGAGGCTTAAGATTAATAACAATAATATTTCTTTAGTTAATTCTAATTCTACAGATGCAATTATTGAATCAATCGAATCCAAACAATATAACTTGGTAATTATCGATTCAATCCAAACTATATCGCTCGAATCAATTAATTCTGCGGCTGGTAATGTTTCTCAAATTACTAATTCAACTAACCTCATAATTCGTGCAGCAAAAGCTTCTAAAACTTCTGTAGTACTTGTAGGTCACGTAACCAAAGATGGATTTATTGCAGGACCTAAGATGCTTGAACATCTTGTAGACGTTGTTTTGCATCTGGAAGGGGATAAGTTTAGTGGCTTTAAAACGCTTAGAGCTAATAAGAATAGATTTGGCTCAGTTAATGAAGTAGTTCTATTTGAAATGCACGGAGAAGGTCTAAGTGTAATAGACAATCCTTCCAAGAGCTTATTATCCGAACGTCAAATAGCGGATGGTTCCGTCGTACACGCCCTTATGCAAGGATCTAGGCCTTTACTTGTTGAGATTCAAGCCTTGGTTAATAAAACTAGTTATGGGTACCCTAAAAGGACTGCCAGTGGCTTTGATTTAAATAGACTAAATCTAATCATTGCAATTATAGAGAAGCGCACTAAGTTAAAACTTTTTAATGATGACATTTATATAAATGTTGTTGGTGGGATGAAATTAAATGAACCCGCAAGTGATCTTGCGGTCGCAATGGCCATAGCCTCAGCGAAGGCAAATAAAAAATTAAAACAAGACTTAGTAGTTTACGGTGAATTAGGATTAAGTGGCGAAATTAGACAAGTGCCTTTTTCTGAAAAAAGAAATGAAGAAGCTATAAAGATTGGTTTCAAAGGATCTATAGGTCCTAAATCTAATAAAAAATTAACCGGATACAATCCGGTTAATGATTTAAGAACTGCTCTTATTGATTTCTTGGACTAGCTTAGGGTTTTCCTGTAGCTACTGCATTTACTGAAGTGTTCGATTGATATAGGACACTATCGGTTACTACTCCGTTTATAGTAAACGAACCTGCTGTAGTTGGGGTGTAGTTGAATGTAGTAGAGTAGGGGTTATTACCTGCTGGTATTGTTATCGTACTAATAGGATTACTCATATCAGTGGATAGGTAAATCTTTATGGTTCCTGCTTGATCACCTAAGTTATTAGTGTCATTTAGGTCATATGTTCCACCGGTTGCAGTAACTGTAATAGTACAAGTAGGATTACACTGAGGATTACCGTTACTGTCTGTATTTGATGGTTTTTTACTATCATTTATAGTAAGGCTTAAATTAGGTTTATTATCAGAACAGTTATGTATATCATCTTGTGCAAGAGATGTAGTTCCTGGAGATATGGCTTGTAAGAAAGCAGTCATATTATCGAATTGTTTTGGATAGAATATGTCTACAGAGAATCCACCCGCCTGAAGTCCGCTTGAATTTTGTTTTGCTAGATCTGGAGTACAAGAAGTAGCTTGGTATTCAACAGCATTACCATTTGCTGCGTCATGAATCTTAGTAGAAACCTTATCAATACTAACTGTGCTAGAACTGCTACCATTTCTTTGTACGAACCATGAAGGGAAAATATCTGTAGAGGGACTAGCTTGCCAGTTTGCGTATCCTCTACCATCAGTAGGACCTGTTAGCTTGTATGAAGGTAGATTTTTAATGTCTGATGGGGCTGTCCAATTTGTAGGGTGATTGAAGTCTGGAAGACTCTGAAGTGCTTGCTTTTGCCAAGTTTTAGTAAGTGGTCCAGTAATATTTTCCATGAATCCAGCTAGGGTTGTGGTCATATCTCGACTAGTAACCACAGAAACTACTGCATACTTAGTATTCCAAGCAGTCATGACACCTGTCTTACTGATGTTATTTGTACCAGTCTTAACGGCGGTGTCCCAACCTGACCAGTGCTGTAATCCATAAGATGGACCTAGATAAGTAGCATTAGGATCACTTAGTATATTGTCGATTATATAAGCCGTATCTTGTCTTATTGCCTGATGACCTTTAGGTTGAGTCCATTGATATAGAACTTTACCCTCTGAGCTAGAAATTTTAAGGATATATGACTGGGGCAATACATTTCCTAATCTAGCAAGTGATGCGTCGGCATTAACCTGCTGAGAAATGTGAACAAAATCATTACCAGTAGCTGCTTCTGCTGTTAAGTAGAAGTTTTTCATATCTGCAGTTGTATAGTGTTGTGTTGCACCAGTCTGGTTGTCCCAAAGATTGTTAGAATATCCCGTTAAGTCTGAGTAAGTGTTAGCAAATTTGACTAAGGAATCTTGATGCCCAAATGATTTGTCATTAGGTAGAACACTAAGTGCAGCTTTCATTGCGGGGACATTTCTTGAACCTGCTAAAGCATACCTTAATGTCATCCATTCGGCAGGTGCACTACTCAGATAACTATCCCAGTCGTTCGCACAATTGTTTCCGTTGGTACAGGCGTACCATGTAGCACCACCTGCGGATAGTGAAGTATGTGATGCATCGAATAATACTGATCCTGCTCCTACGTTATTGTTATTTTCCATAAATGCAGAGTATACAAATGGTTTAAGACTAGAACCAGGATACACTTCACTATTTGTCCAGTCTGTACATGAACCAGAAAGTGCATTATCACAATATTTAGTGGCAGCTCTGTTTCCATTAGCATCAATAGTTTCAACTCCCTGTGTTTGCATAACTACTTGTCCCGTTTGTACATCTTCACCAACCATAGCTTGTACGTCAGCATTGTTGTAATGTGCATTATTTACATTATTGGCTATGTCGTTTTCTGCGTTCTGCTGTAGATTCCAGTCAAGAGTTGTTATTACTTTTAGCCCACCCTTGTTAGTAACTGATCCTCCCAATTGATTTTGTAATTGAGATTTTACGCTATCTATAAACTGAGGTGCAACATTTGTTGTATCTTGTGTAGTTAATGGAACTGGTAATTTGGCCAGCACATCAACTTTAGCTGCACTGTCAGCTTCAGCTTGTGTTATGTACTTCTGTTGTACCATCAGCCTTAATATGTATTGTTGTCGATCTAATAGGCCTTTTTTATTAAAACTGTCATCTGAGCTTGGATTGTATTTGAGTGAAGAGTATGGTGAATAAACTCCTGGAGATTTTGGTATTGCAGCTAAGAATGTGGCTTCCGCTATTGCAGTTATTTTATCTGTGCCTAAGTTTGCATCACCATTAAAGTAAGCTTTAGCTGCAGCTTGTGCTCCGTAATTTTCACCACCATAAGGAGCAATATTAAGATATCCATTTAAAACTTGATCCTTGGAATATTCCCTTTCAATTTCAACTGCCAAGATAAGCTCTTTTATTTTTCTTGAAATAGTATGGTCATTAGTCCAGTTTTCATTTAACTTAACCAATTGTTGAGTTATTGTAGATCCGCCTTGTAGCCCTGAACCAATACCGAAGATGTCATGAAATGCTGCTCTTAGAATTCCCTTAAGGTCAAATGCACCCTCTTTATAGAAATTCTTATCTTCAACTGCGATAGTAGCTTCTTTAAGATATTGCGAAATTTTATCGCTACTTACAGGGAGTCTTACTATTCCATTGTTGTCTTGATAAATTAGATGTTGACCAGATCTATCGTAGTAAGAGATCGATCCACCTAGGTTCTGTCCATCTATGCCTGTAAATTTAGGTAAGTCTTTTCTGTAATATGCAAACAACGCTATTATTAGTAGGAAGAAAACAACAATTGAGATTCCAATAATACGTAGAGCCATAATAGCTCCTTGTTTAGAGAACCAATATTCATATAGATGTTTTGGCTTTAACCTAAATTTCATCCTAGGCCAGAAGCCATTAGGCATTTTGTCCTTATATATCATTTTTTTACTATTATCTGCAAAGTTTTGCGATATTCTGCTACTAGAAATAGCCCTATTAATCTTGATAGCTGTTTTTCTAGTTTTGTTAACGCCTCTACTTCGACTATTTCTGCCTCGAGCCATAATGTTTTTTACCCCAAAATTTACTAATAGTTATTATATCAAATATTATAATGCTTATTTGAAATAAATTTCATAAAATTTTAAGTGATATATAAGATTATGTATAATCTAAGGTATGAAATTATCCGAAGAGCTTAAATATCGAAATCTCCTGTACCAAACAACTATTAAAGATTTAAAAGATCTTGATACTAAAAAGTTCACTTTTTATTTAGGCGTTGATCCTAGCGCCGACTCAATGACTATTGGGAACCTTGCAAGTCTTATGCTGGCAAAGACTCTTATTAAGCACGGACATAAACCAGTACTGCTAGTAGGTGGCGCCACAGGATTAATTGGTGATCCAGACGGCAAGAAACAACAAAGAGACCTAATACCTCTAGATCAACTAAAAAAGAATAAGAACGCTATAGCAATGCAGTTTAAACATATACTGCGTGGTGAAAAATTTGCATTAGTAGATAATTATGATTGGTTTAAGAATATGCATTACATGAACTTCCTTAGGCACATTGGAACAAAAGTTCCACTTAGAACCATGCTCTCAAGAGATTTTGTGCAAGCTAGACTTGGAGATGACGGTGAAGGCATCACTTACGCAGAGTTTTCTTACTCACTAATTCAGGGATATGATTTTTATCATCTCAATGAGAATCATGGAGTTAATCTTCAGATATCCGGAGCTGATCAGTGGGGAAATTCAATTGCAGGCGTGGACATCACTAGAAGGGTTAACGGTAATGAAGTTCATGTTCTTTCTATTCCATTAATTGTTAATAAGACTACAGGAGTTAAATTTGGTAAGAGCGAAGCTGGAGCTGTATGGCTATCAAAAGAAAAAACAAGCGCTACAATGTTCTACCAATTCTGGATTAATCTACCGGATGTAGACGTTCTAGATCTTATTAAGATATACACAACTCTAGAAAAAGATGAAATAGATAAGGTTATTCAGGAACACTTAGCAAATACTAAAGAGCGTATAGTGCAAAAAAAGTTGGCCTATGAAGTTACTGCATTAGTTCATTCTGAAAGAGAAGCTACTCTTGCTAAAGAAATTACTGAAATACTAACAGGCCAAAAACCTTTAGATACTATCAATAGATCATTACTCTCAGTACTATCCGAAGAAATACCAACTGTTAAATATTCCAAAAACAAGAATCTAGTAGATATCTTGGTTGAATCTAAATTAGCATCATCTAATACGGAAGCTAGACAACTAATTAAAGGTAATGCAGTTTCCATAAATGGAGCTAAGGTAGTTGACGAATCTATTGATTTTAAAACTTTAGAATCTAAATATTTACTAATAAGAAAAGGTAAAGCTTTCAGAGATAGCGCATTAGTATTAGTTGGTTAATGTTATGTTGCCCACGGATTCAATAGATAGATTAAAAGGAGTGGGCGCCAGTACTATAAATAAGCTATCTAAACTAAAAATTAATAATATTACAGATGTTATTAATCATTATCCAAAAAGATATATAGATTTCTCAAAATTAGACAAGATTATTGATCTTAGTCCTGGAAATGTAACTATTAGAATTAAGCTATCTACTCCTAAAACTAGATATGTAAGGAGGGGTATGAATATTACAGAAAGTTTAGCCTATGACGATACTTCCAAAGTTAAAGTTTTATGGTTTAATCAGCCTTATAGAGCAAAGGGGATAAAAGTAGGTGAAGAATATTTTCTCTCTGGCGAATACAAACTAAATGGCAATAATTTTAGCTTTATTAATCCATCACTAGAGTTAGTGTCAGATTTTCCGGTAAATACAGCTCGAATACTTCCAGTATATAAACTAACAGAAGGCGTTAATGCTTCTCTGATTAGAAAACTAGTTAAAGAATCCCTTCTAAAAACTAAACTTGAGGATATTTTTTCTAAAGACTTCATCAATGAATTTAATCTAATATCTCAAAAAGACGCATACATGAAGCTGCATTTTCCGGATAATCCCAGTGATGTAGTTCTGGCTCGGCGTAGATTCAGTTTTGAAGAGGGTTTTAAGTTAATGCTGGCTTCGATTATGAATAAGGAAGAAATAGCCCTTACAGATTCACATAAGATTAAATTTAATCTAGAATTAGCTAAGAAGTTTGTAGATAGTTTGCCTTTTAAATTAACCGATGATCAAAGAATTGCCGTCTGGCAGATCTATAAGGATTTAGATAAGAAACATCCAATGAATAGATTAGTAGAAGGTGACGTAGGTAGTGGTAAGACAATAGTAGCGGCCATGAGCGCACTAATGCCGCTAAGTGAAGGAAAGCAAGTTGCTTTGATGGTTCCTACTGAAATTCTAGCTAAGCAACACTATAAGACATTCCTTAAAATATATGAGCCATTAGGACTAACTAAAGAAATAGCACTAATAACATCTTCAACTTCCAAAAAAGATAAAGAACAAATAGTTAAAGATATTGCAGAGAAGAAGAAACTCATGATAATCGGAACCCATTCTCTAATTGAAGATTACCTAAAGCCAGATGAATTAGCTCTCGTAATTATCGATGAACAGCATAGATTTGGTGTTGAACAGCGTAAGAGATTAGTAAAGAAAGCTAAATATCAGCCACATTTACTTTCATTGAGTGCAACACCAATACCTAGATCATTAGCTCTAACGCTATTTAGGGACTTAGACTTATCTAAAATTAAGGCCGCTCCTAATAAAGAGAAATCTATAACTACTGAAATATATAGTAGAAGCGAATATACTAGAAATCTTCCTGGTATAACTAAGATATTAGAAAGCGGTCAGCAAATGTTTGTAGTTTGTCCAAGTATAGACAGCGAAAAAACTAAATCCGTCACAGAGATATATGAAGAAATAGTAAGAGATTATCCAAAATATAAAGTAGCTAAATTGCACGGAAAAATGAAGCAAGATGAAAAAGACAAGATTATGCTAAATTTTCTAGAAAAGAAGACAGATATTCTTGTTTCTACTACGGTCATTGAAGTGGGTGTTGATGTACCTAACGCCAACGTAATGCTAATTTTCTCTCCAAATAGTTTTGGTTTAGCTCAACTTCATCAGCTGCGAGGTAGAGTTGGTCGTGGTCAGCATCCAGGATTTTGTTATCTTATTGTTGAAGATAATGAGCAGGTTACTCGCAGGCTATCCGCAATAGAATCATATAGCGATGGTTTTAAGTTATCTGAGATAGATTTAGATCTTAGAGGACCAGGGCAAGTCTATGGAATATTCCAACACGGTGAACTAGATCTTAATTTCTTTAATTTCAGCGACATGGAGCTAATAAGGGAAATAGAACAAGCAGTAGCATTATTTATAGATAAAGGGTATAATATTGAAGAATTTCCACTTCTATTTAAAGAAGTTAACGAACTAAGAAAGATAACAAATTTAGATTAATCATGTATTCAGGTTCTACCATAACCAAGATTTCTGGTATTGTACTTGGCGCTCATCAAAAAATTGACCGTGTTGCCAGGAAACATCTAGAAGCATTATTGCCAGAAAATAATTTTCCTAAGATTTCAAACATATTGAAATTTGAAGGAGATAAAGGCCCAGACTCTATAAAGCGTAAGAGTCCTTTTGTTGATGAGCCTTGGCATTTTTTTCATCCCGAAGATGAAGCAGATACATCCATTCTAGATCAAATTAATCATCACTATAATGGTTTAGTTAAAGCTCTGATGGATAATAATGAAGTTAAATCAGCATTCGAAGCTTCATGGTTAGCTCATGCCGTTGTAGATGGACTAACTCCAGCTCACCAAGATCATTTTTCTGAAGAGTCTAAGAAGCTACGTGGACAGAATGAAGATCGTGAGCTAAATCCTAAAGATAAATTATTAATGCACGGTGATACTAAAAAAGAGAAGATTATTAATAATTGGAAAATGTGGGGACCTCAAGGACTTCTAACTTATCATGTTAAATTTGAATTAGGTTTCGCATCATTAATTGCACCACTAAAATTCGGTGAAACTAAATTAAAGAAAAAATCTCTTAAACTTATGAATCAAAAAGAGATAAATAAATGGTATAGAGACACTGCAAAAGAGGTAGTTAAATTAAATCTATACAAAGATTTCATAAAAGAAGGCTGGACTATTAAGTTGTCTCAAAAAGCTCAGAAGAAACTTGCACCAATTTTAATTAATGCGGTTACACGAATTTGGTATAACGCATATATTGAAAGTCATAAGAAAAACAGATAATAAAAGACAAATATACCTTTACTTTTTATCAATAAAATAGTAATATAGTGATTGTCTTAAATAATTCTAATACTCAAGAAAAAAAGTAAATAAGCGCGAGTGGTGGAATGGTAGACACGCATGCCTTAGGAGCATGTGCCTTAAAAGCATGAAGGTTCAAGTCCTTTCTCGCGCACCAATAACAATATGAGTGAATTATTAAAAAACAATCAAGAAACTATAATGGGTCCAAGAGGGCCTATTTTTTACCTTGTCGAAAATAAAGAGAGCAGGGTTTCTTTAGCGCATTATCTAGCAGAAAGCATTCAAGATCCAGTTATATCTATTATTTCTAACCCTACCGGACAAGATCACAGTGAAGTATTACTTCACGAAATGTGTATTAAATTTGCTAAAAATGGTGATAAAGAAACCGATGTTGAAGAGAGTGATATTAAGCTTAATAGATACGCATATGCATCTTCAATAATTCGACGTGGTGGAGTTTTAATTAGACTTGATGAATCTGAAAATCCTCAATTGTTTGAATCTTTAGTCATGGAATTTGACGTACTATTTCCTCAAGAATTCGACACCAAGAAATAACTAAATAGTGTTAAAATATAAATATTAAACAAGGATAAAACAATGGTTTATTTATTGATAGTCTTAGTTGTATTGGTTCTTGGACTAATACTTATTTATAACTCACTAGTAAGATTAAATATTCGAACTAATGAAGCTTGGAGTGATATCCAAGTACAGCTTAAAAGAAGAGCAGATTTAATTCCTAATTTAGTTAACACTGTTAAGGGTTACGCTAAGCACGAAAAGAGTATCTTTGAAGATGTCACTAACGCTAGAGCAGCTACTCTTTCAGCTACGAATCCTAAGGATGCTGCAAAGGCTGAAGGTGATTTCCAAAAGACTATGAAGAGCCTATTCGCGGTTGCAGAAAATTATCCTGATCTTAAGGCTTCTGAAAACTTTAAAGAATTACAAGCGGAACTAACTGATACTGAAGATAAGATTCAAGCAGCTCGAAGATTCTATAACTCAATGGTTAGAGATTTTAATACTAAGCGAAAAACATTCCCTACTAATTTAATTGCTGGAATGCTGGGATATAAGGAAGATAAGGATTTCTTTGAAGTTGATAATCCTAACGAAATTAAGGACCCAGTAGAAGTTAAATTCTAATATGGCTTTAAGTACCACCAATTATAAAGGCACAAGAGATTTTTATCCTGAAGACAAATTAGTTCAAAACTACATCTTTAGTGTATTTAAAGGTACTGCAGAAATGTATGGATATAAGCAGTATGATGCTCCAATGCTTGAATCTCTCGAGCTTTATAGAGCTAAGAGTGGACAAGAAATTGTTAATGAACAGACATACTCATTTATAGATAGAGGAAATAGGGAAGTAGTAATTAGGCCTGAGATGACCCCAAGTGTAAGTAGAATGGTAGCTAAGAAGCGACATTTATTAAACTATCCATTAAGACTTTACTCAATTCCTAATTTATGGAGATATGAAAGATCTCAAAGAGGAAGATTTAGAGAACACTGGCAATTAAATGTAGACATGTTTGGAGTTGCTGGTATCGAAGGAGAAACAGAGCTTCTTCTTATGGTGAATAGATTATTTAAAAACTTTGGCGCAACTCAGAAGATGTATGAGATTCATATTACTTCTAGAAAACTAATGGACTACTTATGTAGCGATATACTGAAACTGAATCCTGAGGAAACTGTTAAATTAGTAAAACTTTTAGATAAGAAAAATAAGTTAACGGAAGCTGAATTCGAACAAGAATTAAATACTATTTCTAAAATAGATAATCATAAGACAGTTTATGATTTTCTAAATATGAACCTAAGTGATCCGATGAATGAATTTGTCAGTCATCCAAGCATACTGGAGATGCGTCAATTACTGAGTGAGCTTAATTTGCTAGGAATTAATAACGTTACCTTTAACCCAGGTATTATGAGAGGCTTTGATTACTATACAGATATAGTTTTTGAGGTTGTTGATCTAGACAAAGAAAATAATAGGTCAATGATGGGCGGAGGTAGATATGACGGACTAGTTGGGCTCTTTGGAGTAGATAATCTCCCTGTGGTTGGTTTTGGTCTTGGAGACGTTACTATGGAGAACTTCTTAATATCTCATAATTTAATGCCTGAACTTACTTTTTCCACTAAGCTTGCTGTGTTATCGATAAGTGGCAATATGGTTGAATTAAATAAATTCATTGAGCTTTTACACTCTAAGAATATTAATGTAACTAGTGAGCTTTCAGATAAAAAACTTTCCTCGAAAATAAAATGGGCTGAAAAAGAAGGAGCTAAATATATTATTGTCGTTGGAGATAAAGAACTCGAAAGTAAATCTTACACAGTTAAAGATCTAGAAACTGGAAATGAGGTTTCATTTGACGACGTTGAACATTTAATTAGGGTTATCTCATAAACCAAATGACAGCTACTAATCATGCAATCACTGGAGCAATAATAGGATTATCTTTAGGTAATCCATACGCTGCAGTGCCACTTAGTCTTGCTTCTCATTATTTCATGGATACATTGCCGCATTTTGGTAATAAATGGGACATTAAATCTAGCGAATTCGTAAAATACCTTTTCGTTGAAGGATTCTTATGTTTCCTGATAGTTCTGACCTTATTCTTAACTAAACCACATAACTACATCTTAGGAATGGTTTGTGCATTTGTTGGGGCTTTTCCTGATCTACTCAGCTTTAAATTCTTTAGAACAACTAGAAAGAACAAGGTATATAAGGCTGGAGTATACTTCAAATTTGCTAAAGGAATTCAGAAAAAAGAATCTGCTGAAAATATAAAATATGACATCGCTTGGTTCTTCGTAGCACTAATTTTGTTTATGTTTTTAATCTCACGGAGTTAGTAAAAACAGATTAAATATGTTAAAGTTATAACTTATGAAAATAACTAACCACAAAGATCAAGAGCTTAGTAGCTCATACAAAATAACTGCAGATTTAAAAGAATTAACTGACAGTAAAAACCTAGTATTAAAACATCACCAAAAAGAAGCTAAGATAGCTGGATTTAGACCAGGTAAAGCACCTCTTAATATTGTTGAGAAAAATATTGACCAAAATGCACTTAGCTCTAGCGTGCTACAAGACGTGGTTGATCTTCTTTACACTAAATCTATTGAAGAATTAAAAATTAAACCAGTATCCAATCCTGAAATTAAAGTTGAAAAGTTCGTACCATTCTCCACTTTAGAATTTACTATTACTGTAGATAAATTAGGAAAGATTACTATTCCAGATATGAAGAATTTTAAATCTGAAAACAAAGCAGTAAAGATCACAGCTAAAGACGTCGATGATGCATTAGAAGATTTAAGAATGCGAGCATCAGATTTTAAAGAATCAGATAAAGCAGCTAAATTAACTGACCGAGTTACTATAGATTTCGAAGGTATTGATCCTAAGGATAAAAAAGTAATTACTGGAACCACTGGTGAAGATTACCCTCTAATTCTTGGCAGTAAATCCTTTATCCCAGGTTTTGAAGAAGAACTAGTTGGCCTAAAGCCTAAAGACAAGAAATCTTTCGATATAGTATTTCCTAAGGATTACGGAGCAGAACAATTTAGAAACCGTAAGGTAACATTCAATGTTACTGTTAAGAAAATCGAAGGATCTATATTGCCTAAATTAGATGATGAGCTAGCTAGTAAAATGGGTCCATTTAAAACTTTAGTGGAACTTAAAGAAGCTATAAAAAAAGAACTAGAGAACGAACTCAATGCTAATAATCTAAGAAGATTAGAAGACGAAATTCTTAATTTCCTTGGAAAGAAAACTAAGGTTAACCTTCCTGAAAAATTAGTTAATGAAGAAGTTGAGATCGTAGTTTCTAAGGCAAAGCGTGAGGCTTTAAATCAGGGACAGACATGGGAAGAATACCTAAAAGCTTCTAAATTAGATGAAGCTAAATTTAATGCCGAAGCAAAGATTACTGCAGCAGACCGAGTTAGATCTGGAATAGCTATTGGAGAAATAGCGGCTCGTGATGATGTACAAGTAACTCGCGAAGAATTCGAACAGGCCATGGATTATCTTAAGAATCAGTATAAGGATCCGGCAATGCTTGAAGAACTTACTAAGTTTGAAAATAGAAGAGATCTTATGATGAGGCTTCTGACAGATAAAGTACTAAAACACCTAGCTTCTCAAGTAAATTAGCACTCTTGACTTGTGAGTGCTAAATATCTAAAATATTAAATCATGAACAAGAAAACTTCTTATCTAGTACCAACAGTAATTGAATCTGAAGGTAGAATGGAGCGTGCTTATGATATCTATTCTAGACTTCTAAAAGACCGTATCATCTTCCTAGGTGAAGAGATTAATCAAGTTACTGCTAATCTAGTTGTAGCTCAGCTGTTATTTCTTAACGCAGAAGATCCCAAGAAAGATATTAAGTTATATATAAATAGCCCGGGTGGAAGCGTGTATGACGCTCTCGCTATCTATGACACTATGAATTACTTAAGTAATGATGTTATGACCGTAGGCATTGGAGTTCAGGCTTCTGCTGCAGCCCTTTTACTTAGTTCTGGTACTAAAGGTAAAAGATTCCTTCTTCCTAATTCAACTGTAATGATTCACCAACCATCAAGCGGAACTAGGGGTAAAGTAACTGATCAAGAAATTGATCTTAAAGAGTCGCTAAGGATTAAGAAAGTTATCGAAGATATTATGATCAAGAATACCGGACAGAAACAGTCTAGAGTACATGACGACATGGAGCGAGATAAGTGGCTGAATGCAGATGAAGCTAAGAAATATGGACTTGTAGACGACATTATTTCTAAGATGTAAATATTCTTGACAAATATTTATAAAAACTCTAAGATATTAATCAGAAGTTGTGTAAGCCTATTTTTAGTGTTCTTCCAAAATTAGAAGACCATAACAGATAACGCTTAGTTTTCTTCAACGTTGAAAACACCTAAAAAAATATATCAATTACTACTTATAACTGGTAATAATCATTATTAAAATCAATCACACAATAAATTAATACAAATTAACTCCTCACTTGAAAGGGGGCTTTTAAATATATGGCTAAAACATCTAGCACTAAAAGAGTCTACTTTAACGAAGGTAAAGAAGTTGTAAATCTTCCTAACCTAGTAGACCACCAAAATAAATCATTTAAGTGGTTCGTAGAAGAAGGTCTTGGCGAATTACTACAAGAAATTAGTCCAATTGATGACTACACTGGAACTAAACTTACATTAAAGTTCCTAGATTATCATTTTGAAGAACCAAAAATTACTGAACTAGAAGCTAGAGAAAACAACGTATCTTATGATGCGCCTCTTATGGCTAAGGTTGAGCTGATTAACAAGATTACTGGAGTTGTTAAAGAACAAGAAATCTACCTCGGGGACTATCCATGGATGACAGACCGAGGTACTTTTGTTATTAACGGCTCTGAAAGAGTTGTTGTTAGCCAATTAGTTAGATCTGCTGGAGTATTCTTTACATCAGAAACTTCAGGAATCTCTAAAGTATACGGTGCAAAGGTTATACCAGGTCGAGGAGCTTGGTTAGAATTTGAAACCGCAGCTAATGGTGCTATTTATGTAAAGATTGACCGGAAGAGAAAATTACCAGTTACTACTCTTCTTAAGGCATTAGGTGTTTCTGAATCCGCAATGAAGGAAATGTTCAAGCATGTAGATAGCGGTAAAGTAAGCCACCTTAAGGCTACTTTAGACAAAGATACTGCTCGTGGACAGAACGAAGCGTTAATCGAACTATATAGACGATTACGTCCAGGTGACTTAGCTACTGTTGAAAATGCTAAGAGCCTAATTGAAAATATGTTCTTTAACTACAAGAGATTCGACTTCTCTAGAGTTGGACGATACAAAATTAATAAGAGACTAAATCTAGATGTTCCTAATACTGCTAAAAACAGAGTAATGCGTCTTGAAGATCTAGAAGCAATTATTGCTGAAATTATTAGACTAAATAACACACAAGAACCAGCTGACGATATCGACTCACTAGCAAACCGAAGAGTTAAAATGGTTGGCGAACAGGTACAAAGGCAATTCAGAATCGGTCTGCTTAGAATGGAACGAAATACTAAGGACCGAATGAGTATGAGTGAAATTGAAACTGTTACTCCTTCACAGCTTATTAACGCACGTCCTATTGTTGCTGCTGTAAGAGAATTCTTTGCATCATCTCAGCTATCTCAGTTCATGGACCAAATTAACCCTCTAAGTGAGTTAGCTCTAAAGAGACGACTTTCTTCAATGGGACCTGGTGGTCTTTCAAGAGAAAGAGCTGGACTTGAAGTACGTGACGCTCATGCTACTCACTATGGTAGAATCTGTGCAGTTGAAACTCCTGAAGGTGCAAACATTGGTCTAGTTCTTAACTTAGCTAACTATGCACGAGTTAACGACTACGGTTTCCTAGAAACTCCATACAGAAAAGTAGTAAATGCTGCTAGCGCTAAGGATTTAGTTGGTCACATCGCTGCAGTAGATTACGAAGATGAGGATGGTAAAGTTCTAGTTAAGGCTGGAACAGTACTTAAAGCTGCAGATGTAGCTAAATTAGAAAAAATTAAGAAACAAATTACATGGCCAGTTAAAGCTAAGGTAACTAATGAAATTATCTACCTAGATGCAAATGAGGAAGAAAACGCTATTATTGCTGGTGCTGGTTCTGAAATTGATGAAAATGGATACTTCGTTGATGAAAGAGTTAGTGCAAGATTTAACCTAAACTCAGGTCAAGTAGACGCTAATGATGTTAATTACATGGACGCAGCCATGAACCAAGTTATTGGATCAAGTGCTGGTCTTATTCCATTTATTGAAAAGAACTTAGTTGCACGAAGTTTGATGGGTTCCAACCAGCAAAGACAGGCAGTGCCTCTAATTGTTCCTAAGTCCCCTATAGTAGGTACTGGACTAGAAGCAGAAGTTGCTAGCAACTCAGGACAGTTAGTTGTTGCTGAAGATGCTGGTACAGTTCTTACGGCTACATCTAAAGAAGTTGTAGTTGAATATAAGGGTGGTAAGAAAACTTACACACCACTAAGATTCATTCGAAGTAACGAAGGTACATCTATTAACCAAAAAGTTAGAGTAAATTCTGGCGATAAGGTTAAGAAGGGCGACGTTCTTATTGAAGGTATGAGCGTACAAGATGGTGAATTAGCTCTTGGAAAAGACCTTACCGTAGCATTTATGCCATGGAATGGTTACAACTTCGAAGATGCGATCATTATTTCTCGAAAACTAGTTGAAGACGACACTCTAACAAGCGTTCACATTACTGACTTCATGATTGAAGTACGTGAAACTAAGCTTGGCCCTGAGCTTGTCACTAGCGATATTCCAAACGTTTCTGAAGAATCCCTAAGACACCTAGACGAAGAAGGTATCGTTCGAATCGGTGCTGAAGTACATCCTGGAGATATCTTAGTTGGAAAGATTACACCTAAAGGTGAACAAGAACTTTCAAGTGAAGAAAGACTACTAAGAGCTATATTCGGTGAAAAAGCTAAGGAAGTTAGAGATACTTCACAAAGAATGAGTAATGGTAAACACGGTAAAGTTGTTGGCATTAAAGTATTCTCAAGAGAAAACGGTCACGAACTTAAAGCTGGTGTTATTAAACAAATCCAGGTATTCGTAGCTCAAATGCGAAAGATTTCTGTTGGAGATAAGCTTGGAGGACGACACGGTAACAAGGGTGTTATCGCAAGAATCCTTCCTGTTGAAGACATGCCATTCTTAGAAGACGGTACTCCAGTAGACATTATCTTAAACCCACTAGGTGTTCCTTCAAGAATGAACCTAGGACAGTTATTCGAAACATACCTAGGTATTGCAGCGAAAACTTTAGGATTTAAGGTTGCTTCTCCATCATTCAATGGAATAAGCGAAGATAAGATTAAAGAACTTCTTAAGGAAGCTAAACTACCTGAAGATGGTAAGCAGCAACTTTATGATGGACGAACTGGTGAACCATTCATCGAAAAGACTACTGTTGGAAACATGTACATGATTAAGATGATCCATATGGTTGCAGATAAGATTCACGCACGTTCAACTGGTCCATACACTATGGTTACACAACAACCATTAGGTGGTAAGGCTCAGAACGGTGGACAAAGATTCGGAGAAATGGAGGTGTGGGCACTAGAAGCATATGGTGCAGCAGCTACACTTCAAGAAATGCTAACTATCAAATCCGACGATGTTTACGGAAGAAGCAAAGCTTACGAATCAATCATTAAGAAGATGCCAATTGTTGGTCCTAAGATTCCTGAATCCTTCAACGTTCTTGTTAAAGAACTTCAAGGTCTAGGTCTTAAAGTTGATCTAGTTGCATCAGACAAAGTTGTTGATGCTGAAAACGTTCTATCTTCAAACATTAAGGATGAGGGTGAGCACCAAAGCGACATCGAAGTACCACAAGAAAGAGCATCAGACGTTGATGTAAGTGAAGACGTTGCTCTAGATGAATTTGAAATTTTAGAACTAGATGACCAAATTAATGAAAGTGACAAAGTTCAAGCACTTTCTGAAGAAGAAGGAGGTGACAAATAATGAATCCATATAAATTCTCAAACAATGGAATTAATATTGCAGACTTTGACGCAGTTAGACTTTCAGTTGCTAGCCCTGCAGATATCCTAGAATGGAGTTACGGAGAAGTAACTAAGCCAGAAACTATTAACTACCGAACTCAAAAACCAGAACGTGATGGTTTATTCTGTGAAAGAATTTTCGGACCAGTTAAAGATATTAACCCTCATGATGCTAAATTCAAGGGTGTAAGAAGCCGAGAAGCTGCAGTAGATAAGAATGGTGACCTTGTAACAAAGAGTATCGTTCGAAGAGAAAGAATGGGACACATTTCTTTGGCTGTTCCTGTTTCTCACATCTGGTTCCTAAGAGGAACTCCATCAGCTATGGGACTTCTACTAGGTCTTACTGTTAAGAATCTAGAAAGAGTTACATATTTTGCTAGCTACATCATCAAGAGTTTAGATGTAGATAAGCGAGATCAAATGCTTCAAGACAAAGAAGCTGAATTTGCAGCTGCTAATGAAGCTATTAATCACAGATATGAAGAAGAAGCTAAGAATGAAGAAGCTAACATTAAAGCACTTGCTGAAATGCGAAGTAAAGAAATTGAAGAACTACAAAAAGATTTTGAAGTTGTTCGAGATCAACTAACTTCTCTAGCTAAATTCAATCTTATTTCTGAAGCAGACTACAGAGACCTTCCAAGTGAACTTAGGGCTCTAATTACAGTAGGAATGGGTGCAGCAGCACTAAAAGATCTACTAGATGACATTGATTTAAAGAAGCTAATTTCTGAACTAAACGAAGAAGCTGAAGCTGCTAAGGGTCAGAGAAAGAAGAAACTTCTAAAGAGACTTCGACTTCTAGAATCTATGGAAAAAGCAGGAATTAATCCATCTTCTACATGTATCTCAGTTCTTCCTGTTATTCCACCAGACCTTAGACCTATGGTTCAACTTACAGGTGGACGTTTCGCAACTAGCGACATGAACGACCTTTACCGAAGAGTAATTAACCGAAATAACCGTCTTAAGAAGCTTATTGAACTTAATGCTCCTGAAGTAATTAAGCGAAATGAACAAAGAATGCTTCAAGAAGCTGTTGATGCTCTAATAGACAACAACAACGCTAGAAGTGGACGTGCAGTTGCTTCTACTGGACAAAGACGACGACTTAAGAGCCTTTCTGATCTTCTAAAGGGTAAGCAAGGACGATTCCGACAGAACCTACTAGGTAAAAGAGTAGACTACTCTGGACGATCTGTAATTGTGTCTGGTCCTGAGCTTAAGATTAGCCAATGTGGTCTTCCTAAGATGATGGCCCTAGAGCTATTCAAGCCTTTCGTAATTGGAGAACTAATCGCTAGAGATCAAGCCCACAACATTAGAAGTGCTTCTAGACTAATTGAATTAGGTGAAACAATTGTATGGGATGCATTAGACGAAGTAATTAAAGGTAAGTACGTACTACTAAACCGTGCTCCTTCACTTCACAGACTTTCTGTACAAGCTTTCCAACCTGTACTTATTGAAGGACGAGCTATCCAGCTTCACCCTCTAGTTTGTAAAGGTTTCAACGCTGACTTCGACGGTGACCAGATGGCTGTTCACCTTCCACTTAGTGATGATGCTCAAAAAGAAGCTAGAGAAATCATGGCTGCTAACAAGAACCTTCTTAAGCCAGCTGATGGTACCCCAATTCTTTACATCGAGCAGGACATCGTGCTTGGTCTTTACTACCTAACTTATGACAAGCCAGGTGTAACTAAAGACGAAGCTACTCCATTCACTTCACTTGATGAAGCTATTATGGCATTCGATGCATTCAAGATCGGACTTCAAAGCACAATTAGAATTAACTTCAGAGGAAAAGAAACTGTTTCTACACTAGGAAGATTCTTATTCAACGAAGCATTCCCAGAAGACTTTGAATTCGTTAACGATGTAATGAATAAGAAGAAACTACAAGCTGTGCTAGCTAAGGCTTACGCACAGTACGGAATAGATATTACTGCAAGCATTGCTGACCATGTTAAAGACCTTGGTTTCCAATATGCTACTAAGAGCGGTATTTCTATAGGAATGGGTGACTTCAAGCCAGTAATTGGCCTAGAAGATGTAATTCAAGGTGGTGAAGATAAAGCTAAGCAAATTGCTGAACAATTCGCTAATGGATTCATTAACGAAGAAGAAAGAGTAAGACTAGTTGTAGATAGCTGGCTTAAGATCGATTCAACTGTTCAAGATATGTTGTCTGCTCAGATTAAAGACGAAGATTCTACTATGTCTATCGCTATTACTTCAGGTGCTAGAGGTAACGTAGGTCAGATGAAATCTTCTGTTGGACTTGTTGGAGTGCTTTCAGATGCTTCAGGTAAAGCTATTGAGCTTCCTATTAAGTCTGGTTACTTCAATGGTCTAGACCCACTAGAATACTTCGTATCTACTCGTGGTGCTAGAAAGGCCATGATCGATATTGCACTTAAGACTGCTGATGCTGGTTACTTAACTCGAAGACTTGTAGACGTATCTCAAGATGTATTTACAATTGACGATACTAATACAGATCCAGGATATGCGATGCTTCGAGCTGACGCTGAACACATCGGTACAACTTATGCTACAAGACTTACTGGTAGATTTGCTGCTGAAGATGTTAAGGGTTATGTTGCTAAGGGTGAACTAATTACTGAAGAAATTGCTAAAAAGATTGAAGAAGATGCTAAATTGGATGGAATTAAGATTCTATCTGCACTATCTTCAACAGATGTTCGTGGTGTGGGACGTAAGTCTTATGGTGTGGACCCTGCTACTGGTGAATTAGTAGCCGATCACCACCCAATTGGTGTTATTGCTGCACAAAGTATCGGTGAACCTGGTACTCAGCTATCTCTAGACTCTAAGCACCGTGGTGGAGCAGTTCTTGCGGATGAAGCTTCTCAAGGTCTATCTAGAGCTGAAGAGCTATTCGAAGTAAGAACTCCAAAAGGTCAAGCTTACTTAAGTGAAATCGCTGGTACTGTAAATGTATGGGAAGAAGGTGATCACTACGTAATCCAAGTTAATGCGGATCCTAAAGAATCTGTAAAACTTTCTCTAAACGGACGACAAGTTAAGGTATCTAGTGGAAGCGACGTTACTATCGGGGATGTTATTGCATCACAAGAAGATGGAAGCGAACCATTAGTTGCTACAATTTCAGGAAAACTAGAAGTTAAGGGTAAACAAGTACTAATTAATCCAACTAGCCAATCTGTAGTTAAATACGAAATCCCAGGATTCAAGGCGCTAGCTGTTACTGATGGTGACAACATTGTTGCTGGTCAAAGACTAACTAGTGGTTCTATTAACCTACAGGATCTAATGAGGCTGCAAGGTGTTGAACCTACTCAAAGATACATCATGAATGAAATTCTACGTATCTTCGGTGGTCAGGGACAAAACATTTCAGATAAGCACCTTGAAATCATCGTACGACAGATGTTCTCTAGAGTTCAGGTTGAAGAATCTGGCGATAGTGAATTCATTACTGGTGACGTAGTTTCTAAGTTAGCTGTTGTTGAACAAAACGAAAGACTAATTGCTGAAGGTAAACAACCTGCGAAGTATAACCAATTACTTCTTGGTATTACTAAAGCATCTCTATCTACTGATTCATTCCTATCTGCTGCTTCATTCCAGGACACAACTAGAGTTCTAATAGCCGCTGCAACAAGTGGTAAGTTAGATCACCTATACGGTCTAAAAGAAAACGTGATCCTAGGACGAAAGATTCCAGTTGGAACAGGTTTTGCCGTAGAGGAAGAAGAAACTGAAGATCAACTAGTCGATGACATAGTTGAAGCCGTTGCTAATTAGGCAACAAGATGTTAAAATAGGTATTGTTAAATAATATTAAATATAACTCTTTAAATCCGAGCCGTCTCTTTAGTTAGGTAGGCAACCTCAAGAGAAATACATGGGCAGTAGATTTAAAGAAGCAAGGAGAACAAATTGCCATCAATTAATCAATTGGTTCGTAAGCCTCGAGTAAAGGTGACTACTAAAAGTAAGTCTCCAGCACTACAGAAGGTTACAAACAACCTAAAGACTAAAATCTATGAAAAGAATGCACCATTCAAAAGAGGTGTATGTATTAAGGTAACAACTAAGACTCCAAAGAAGCCTAACTCAGCTCTAAGAAAAGTAGCACGTGTACGACTTTCTAATGGACAAGAAGTTTGGGCATATATTGGTGGAGAAGGCCACAACCTACAGGAACACGCAGCCGTTCTAGTAAGAGGTGGTAGAGTAAAAGACCTTCCAGGTGTGCGTTACCACATTGTTAGAGGTTCTCTAGACCTACAAGGCGTTACTGATCGTAAGAATGGACGTTCTAAGTACGGTACCAAGAAAGCGAGCAAATAATGCCACGAAAAAAGACTAAATCACTAGTACGAGAAGTACAACCAGACCGACTATATAATTCTGTTCAAGTACAAAAGGTTATTAACCGAGTTATGCTTGACGGTAAGAAGCAAATCGCTGAAAAATTAGTTTACGATGGTATGCAAATTGCTGCTAACAAGCTTAAAGTACAAAACCCTTTAGAAGTTTTCGACCAAGCAATGAAGAACATTTCACCACAAGTTGAAACTCGTTCAAGAAGAGTTGGTGGAGCTAACTACCAAATTCCTTTTGAAGTTAAAGGTCAAAGACAACAGCACTTAACAATCATGTGGTTCGTACAAGCTGCTAGATCTAAAAAAGGTATTAGCATGGCTAATCGAATCGCTGCAGAACTTGAAGAAGCCTACAATAACCAAGGTGGGGCAGTTAAGAAAAAAGAAGACACTCACAAGATGGCAGAATCCAACAGAGCTTTTGCCCACTTCGCGAGATATTAATCTATTTACTAGGAAGGGTAATATATGGCTGAAAAGAAATATTCAATTGATAAATTAAGAAACATTGGTATTATCGCGCACATCGATGCCGGTAAAACTACTACTACTGAAGGTATTCTTTACCGAACAGGACTTAAGCACAAAATTGGTGCTGTGCACGAAGGTGAAACTACAACTGACTGGATGGCTCAAGAACGAGAAAGAGGAATCACTATCGTTTCCGCTGCTGTTACTTGTTATTGGAAAGATCACCAAATTAACATTATCGATACACCAGGACACATCGACTTTACTGTAGAGGTTGAACGATCTTTAAGAGTTCTAGATGGTGCATGTGTTGTATTCGACGGTAAGATGGGTGTAGAAAGCCAATCTGAAACTGTATGGCGACAAGCTGACAAGTACGGAGTTCCACGAATCTGTTTTATTAACAAGATTAACCAAACTGGTGGTGACTTCTACAAATCTCTAGAATCTATTCACAATAGACTTTCTAAGAGAGCTTTTCCTATCCACCTTCCTATTGGATTCGAACAATCTATAAACGGTATTGTTGACCTCGTTAACATGAAGGCCTACACATACAAAGAATTTACAGATCACGAACTTGTTGAATCTGAAATTCCTGCTGACATGATGGACCAAGTAAATAAATACCGAAGTCTACTTGTTGAAAATGCAGTAGCTGAAGATGAAACATTACTAGAAAAGTATCTAGAAGTTGGTGAAGAAGGTTTAACTCCTGAAGAAATTAAGCAAGCTATTAGAACTGCAGTTCTTACTGGTAGATTCTACGCTGTTACAGGTGGTGACGGACGTGGTGTTATCGTAGAAAAAGTTCTAGACGCAGTTGTTGAACTACTACCTAGCCCTATTGACCGTGGTAGCACATGGGGTAAACACCCTAAGACTGACGAAGAAATTGAACGAAAACCAGATGTTGCTCAGCCTTTTGCAGGTCTAGCTTTCAAAATTGCTACTGACCCATTCGTTGGTAAGTTAGCATACTTTAGAGTTTACTCAGGTAAACTTGAAGCTGGTTCATACATTCTTAACACTTCAACCGGAACTAAAGAACGAGTTGGACGTATCGTTAGAATGCAAGCAGACAAGCGTGAAGATGTAACTGAAGTATCAGCTGGAGATATCGCTGCTATCGTAGGTCTTAAAGGAACTACTACTGGAAACACTCTAGCAGATGTAAATAACCCAATTATCCTAGAGAGCATTACTTTCCCAGAACCTCCTGTGTCTATTGCTATTGAACCTAAGACTAAAGCAGACCAAGAGAAGATGAGTATTGCCCTTCAAAGATTAGCTGAAGAAGATCCTACATTCAGAATTAACGTTAATGATGAAACTGGTCAGACTATTATTTCCGGAATGGGTGAGCTTCACCTAGAAATCATCGTTGACCGAATGAAGCGAGAATTCAATGTTGAAGCTAATATTGGACAACCACAGGTTGCCTACCGAGAAACTGTACGTAAGGATGGTGTTGAAATTGAAGGTAAATTCGTTCGACAATCCGGTGGTAAGGGTCAATATGGTGACGTATGGCTTAGAATTTCTCAGAATGAACAAGGTAAAGGCTTTGAATTCATTAACTCAATTAAAGGTGGTGTTGTTCCTAGTGAATATATCCCTGCAGTACGTAAAGGTATTGAAGAGGCGATGCGTAACGGTGTTATGGCTGGATACCCAGTTGTAGACATTAAGGTTGAACTATACGATGGTTCTTACCACGACGTTGACTCCTCTGAAATGGCATTCTCTATTGCTGGATCTATGGGACTTCAGGAAGGTGTTCGAAAAGCATCTCCAACCCTACTAGAACCTGTTATGAAGGTAGTTGTTGTTACTCCAGACAGTTTCATGGGTGACGTAATCGGTGACCTTAACTCTAAGCGTGGAAGAATTGAATCTATGGAAGATCTTCCTTCTGGAATTAAAGAAATTACTGCATTCGTGCCACTTGGTGAAATGTTTGGATACACTACTAACCTAAGAAGCATGACTCAAGGTAGAGCTAGTTCATCAATGGAGCTAGATCACTATGCAGATGTTCCTAATAACGTATCTGAAGCTATTATTGCTAAGAACGCTAAATAGGTAAATCTTAAGGAACTAAATCAGGTGTCCGTCAATTTTATCGACCAACAAGGGAAATCTATATTAAAAATAGATGATCCAGTCGAACAAATTGGCGGCACTGTTTTATATAAGTCAAAATTAATTACTCCAGTTGATGGAGTATCTTATTTAGGTCTCTTTGACACTGATGATGAAACATCAATGTTTTATTTCCAAAGAGGATATGAACCAGAAATTAATTATTTACTAGAAATTGCCGAGCCTTTAACAAGAGCTGTATTAATTGAACTAGGATTTCATTCTCATTCCGTAATAACAGAAGCTAACGGAAGTAGAATTCGTTCTAATACTCAATCAATCCCATCGTTAAAAAAATGGAATTCTATATTTGAAAAATTCAAAACGCCATTCTATCTAGAAGATGTTGATGATTCACAGTTTTCTAATGCTATTGCCGAAGAATTATATTTTGAAGATAGAATTATACCTGTTTCATCTAAAGAGCCTTGGAGATTCCATGATCTATCTGTGCATCCTATTGGTCATTTCCTAATCAGTGGAATAATATCTCAAGAGTTATTTAAAACTACATATGAAGTTAATAGAGATAATGCTAATCGAAACAGCGGATATCCAAGTACTTGGTATAACCTAGATAATATTTCTGAAGAATTAGGCTATGTTTACGTAAATGGAAAACTACTAGATCTTCCAAGTAGATTAGTAGGTTACATAAAGTCCATAGGACGCGGATTCCATGGAAGTGATCTCGAAGCATTCAATCGTAATTTTGAAACTCCTTCTTTTATTAGGAGTATGGAAAAAGAAATTAATAAACAAGCAGGTTTACTAAATTCTTTAGCTGAATTATGAAATACCTTAAATCTGTAATACTTAGTTTTTTTGTTGCGCCATTACTTTGGACTAACACTCTAGCTGATACAACACTTACTCAAGTTATTAATAAGCACACTAATCTTTCTCTAGGAATTTATTACGATAATGTATCTACCAATACGGTTATATCTAATCTCCCAAATAAGCAGTTCGTAGGAGCTTCAACAACCAAGATACTAACAGCAATTACTGTCATAAAGTTCATAGAAAGTGGTAGGGCTAGCTATAGTTCGCCAGCTTATAAAAATGGACCAAGTCTTCAATATGAGCTAGAACAAATGGTGAATAGATCCAATAATGATTCATGGGATGTACTAAATACATTTGTTGGTTGGAGCGCTATAATTGCCCAAGCTAAATCTATAGGTATGGTTAATTACAACTGTAATGGAAATCTAGTCAGTGCTAAGGATGACGCTATTATGCTTCAACAGTTATATTCAGGAAAATTACTAAATGCACCCAATACAGCTAAATTACTTGAATTTATGCAAAATACTAATGATGAATCGCTAATACCCCCAATGCTTCCTAAAGGAAGTGTTGTTTATCATAAGTATGGATGGCTGAATAATGAGAATAATCATAATGTGTTAAACGATACTGCAATCATTATTTACAATAAACAAACCATAGTACTTACAATTTATACGGATTCATTAAATAGTTCTCGATATACAGAACAAGTTAATGCAATTCATGAAATAGTTAAATCATTAATTAAGTAAAAATATTACAACCAAATTTCTACTATCTAACTCTTTACAAAACAGGGTAAACATATATATAATAGATCAGGTATAAATGCGTTATATTTTCATGACGCTTTAATTATTAATAACAAGGAGATATAACAACTATGGCAGGACAATTTGATCGTAGCAAACCTCACGTAAACGTTGGTACTATGGGCCACGTTGACCACGGTAAAACTACACTAACTGCAGCTATTACTCACGTACTAGCTAAGAAATTACCAAGTGAAACTAACAAGCCACGAAATTACGAAGATATCGATAATGCGCCGGAAGAAAAGGCTCGTGGTATAACCATCGCTACTTCACACCAAGAGTACGAAAGTGAAAAGCGACACTACGCACACGTAGACATGCCAGGTCACGCCGACTACGTTAAGAACATGATTACTGGTGCTGCACAGATTGATGGAGCTATTTTGGTTGTATCAGCTGCTGACGGCCCTATGCCTCAAACACGAGAACACGTTCTACTTGCTCGACAGGTTGGAGTTCCAAAGATTCTTGTTTTCCTAAACAAGATGGACTTAGCTGATCCTGATCTAGTAGATCTAGTTGAAGAAGAAGTTCGTGAATTACTAGAAAAGAACGGTTTCGACAAAGATTGTCCAATTATCCGAGGATCTGCTACTAAAGCCCTAGAAGGTGATGCTGCTAACGAAGATGCAGTTATGGAACTTGTTAAGGCTATGGATGACTACATCCCAGAACCAGTACGAGATCTAGACAAGCCATTCCTAATGCCAATTGAAGACGTGTTCTCTATTAAGGGACGTGGTACAGTTGCTACAGGTAGAATTGAATCTGGAATCGTTAAAGTTAACGACGAAGTTGAAATCGTTGGTATTAGACCTACAGTTAAGAGCGTTGTAACTGGAATCGAAGCATTCAAGAAGTCTCTAGACCAAGGACAAGCAGGTGACAACGCCGGCGTTCTTCTAAGAGGAATTGAACGTGAAGATATCGAAAGAGGACAAGTTCTTGCTAAGCCAGGTACTATTACTCCACACACAGAATTTGATTCAGAAGTTTATATTCTTACAAAAGAAGAAGGTGGACGACACACTCCATTCTTCAAGGGTTACAAGCCTCAGTTCTACTTTAGAACTACAGACGTAACTGGAGAAGTTGAACTTCCAGCAGATAAAGAAATGGTTATGCCAGGTGACACTATTACATTCAAAGTTAAGCTTCTAAACCCTATCGCAATGGAACAGGGTCTAAGATTCGCTATCCGAGAAGGTGGTCGAACAGTTGGTGCTGGTGTTGTAACTAAGATAGATAAGTAACACTAAAACCATGAAAACGGTGGGAAATAAAGTAGCGTTTGCTTTGCTTACGCTACTATTTTCTTTTGTTCTCACCAGTAGTGCTTTTGCATTAAATACATCTAGTGTAGTTTCATTTTCTAACAGCAACTTACTTACAGATAATGTCATTAATTCTAACTACCCAATAATATATGGAGATAGTTGGACGGCTAGTTTCACTAATTCAACAGATTGTAGAATAGTTGTAGCTGATAGCGTGCGTTCATTTATTATTGAGCCTGGTAAATCTCTCACTTTTCCATCTAAAGCTGATGTATTAACCCAGAGTACTTTAAATGTATCTTCAATGCCGCATATAGGTTCATGTGCCAATGAAGTATATAGGTCATCAGTAAATGTATATCCAGGTACTCTTGTCAGCGATTTAAATTGTGAAACTAATGCGCATAATTTCGACATACGTTTTACATATGCTGGTTTAATTCCTAAAACTAGTTATTTTTATTCACCAAGTGATCCTAAAGCACAGTACTATGTTGGAAATGATAAGGGTAACGGAGTAAGTGACGTTACAATCCCAGATACTGGTCAAGATCAAATATATTCTCTATATAATGCTAATCAAAAAGGGGATTCAATAAAGATCGCTAGTACTACCTGTCATTCTGCTTCTTCTGCTAGTAATAATTCAAAGAATAATACGCTTAGTGCCAAAAAGAGCAATGCAAAGCTAATCTTAGTACTAACAGTAGGAACATTTATTACTTTAATGATAGCCGCCATAGAAACAATATCTTTATGGGTTATTTTTGAAAAAGCTAAATTAAAAGGTGTTCTATCTATAATCCCTGTATATAATCTATGGAATCTTTATAAAATAGTTAATATGTCCCCATGGTGGGCTCCAGCTATAATTGTTCCAGGTATAGATATTCTAGCTTTCTTTGCCGCTATTATAAGCCTATATAAGCTAGGACGAAAATTCGACAAATCTAGAGTTTTCTCACTACTTACAGCCTTATTCCCATACATATTCTTGCCAATTTTGGCTTTCTCCGAAGCTAAATTCGATAAGAACTCAGAAGATTAGTTTTTGCAAAAAATATCATTTCAGTATATAATTTACAACATAAAATATTGTGCTGACTAAAAGTCACTTACTTTGTTCTAAAATATGCAACTTAAGAGATGTTACAGCACCATTTAATTAACAAGAAAGGAATATTTTATATGGCAGATGTTGCCCCAAATACTAAACAAAGAATAAGAATTAGACTTAAGGCTTATGATCATAGAGTAATTGATCAAGCTTGTAAGCAGATTATAGATACTGCTTTAAGAACAGGAGCTAGTTTAGCCGGCCCAATCCCTCTTCCTACTAAGAAGAGTGTATTCACAGTTGTAAAAAGTCCACACGTATACAAGAAGGGACGAGAACAATTCGAAATGAGAGTTCACAAGCGACTTATAGATGTGTTTGAACCAACACCAAAGACAATTGATAGTCTTATGAACCTATCACTTCCTGCTGGTTGTGATGTTGAAATTAAGATGTAGCTTCTGAAGCTAGTGCATCTTGCACTGACTTATCTGCAGCATCTAGAGTTTGGCCGAATTGATTATTCATTTCGGCCATTTCATTTATTACGTCCATTTCGATTTTATTAGCAAATTCGTCGTAGTGATCGAATTTACCTTTTATGAACCATTCAACTTCTCCGTCCTTATTCTGATCGATTAAGGCATTTAATTTGTCTAAGTCTTCATCAGAGAGCTTATCTGCTATTTCAACGAATAATCTATCGCTCACTACTTGTGAGACGTTAGATAATATTCTGTCTTGATCAACTTTATTTACATTACTTATATTTAGTTTTTGGATTAATTCTTCACGTGTAAACATTATTTAGCTCCTAATATCTGTGCAATTGCACCATTAATATGTCCTAGATCAGTGTATTGGTGTCCGTTATAGATTACTGATTCGATTGCACCTTGGCCATTACCAAGTCCATTACCTGTAAATCTAAAGCCAAGGCCATTGTTAATTATTCTGTCAAAGTAAGGAGGACCTGATATATTTACACCTTTACCGCCGTCCCAGAAGTATGTCCAAGGCAATACTCCATTTCCTAATGGTTTAAGACTAGCTACGTGAGTTAGTGATGTTGTAGGAACTATTGGTTTAGATATTACGTGCGTTGGTGTAGCTTGTGTAACGTGAGTCATGAAAGGTGTAAGGGACAGAACAGTAGCAATTGCCGTTCCAGTAGCCTTATTTCTAGATTGCGTTCCAGCGTTAGCTTCAAACAATCCAAAGAACCTATTCATGAGTTCCGAGTCCATATCTTGGTTAGCTAACTCAGTATCTCCTAGATCTGTTCTATTTCTTCTCCTCGAAACTATTGCTTCACCAGCTGCCCTAGTAAGGTTGTAGCTACCATAGGCTCTTAATGCAGCCTTACCAGCTATAGCGGCGGATACTATTGGAGCATTGAATGTTGCAGCTCCAGCTATTCCAATGGCTGTTAAACCAAGTCCAACACCAATTCTAGTCTTAGGATGTTTCTGGATCCAATCTGCCATTTTTGCTAATTTAGGATGCTTTTCTATTCTTAGTTCAAGTTGCTTCTTAGTGACAGCTGCTGCTACTTCAGTAACTGTATCCATGCGGAAGGCTTCTCTTTCTGCTTCTCGGTCTCGAATTTGTTCAGCTACCGTATCGCTAGCTAGTGTTAGCTGATCTCGTTGATTCTTAAGACTCATAATTCTCTCGTAATCTGCCGGGTATTTAGTCCAATCAATTCTATTAGATTGATCTGGATTTAGTCCTTCACTTTGTAGGATGTTATTAAACATAGGTCTAAGTTGGCTATCAATCATTCCTAGACCAGCTTGAATATCATCAATTAGTTCGGCTCTCATATTATCTGAGAGTAGTATCTGTTCGCTTCTAAAGCTCCATAATCTTTCTCGAGCTGTTCTTAATCTTTCTCTGGCATCAAAATAATCTTGTCGCTTCTCAGCTTTATTCCAAAATCTTTTGAATAGTGATTCTTGGATGTTCTGTTGTTTAGCGAAATCATCTAGCGCAGCATCATACTCTGCTATTAAACCTTCCAATGGTGGTCTTGGTTGAGTAGTTGCTTCAGGTTCTCTTTCTGTTGGATCATTTTCAATAATTTGCGTAATCTCGGTCGGATCTACTGGAGGAAAACTTTCAGGTCTCTCGGGGCCTTCTGTTCTCTCTGGTTCATCTGGTCCTTCAGGTGCATTAGGTGATTCAGGTTCCTGTGGAGTTTCAGGTTCCTCAATATTGTTCGTATTCTCAGCATCAGGTATTGGATTTTCACCATTACCTAGATCTTCATTAAATGTATCAACATTTGGATTATCATTATCATGATCACCGGTTTCTGATGATGTAACTGGATTCCCAGTACTTTCGTCGGTAACATGAGATTCTTCGGATCCATCATTGGCATTACTTAAAGTACTAGGATAGTCGGCAGCAAATTCACCTGTCCTAACAAAGCTATCTAATCGGCTCATCGCTGATTGTTTTTGATCTTCAGTAAGACCAACCGTATCTATATATTTATTAAAGATTGTATCGCTTATATCGTCCTTTGTAGTTTCATCACCATGCTCTTCGGCTTCTAACCATTTTGCTCTTAGTTCATCCTTGTTCATTTCAGTAAGAGACTTGTCATGTAATGATTCAGGATTAACAGGATTAACTATCTTATCGTATAGATCTAGAAGATCTTTAGTTTGAGCTAATTTCTTAACGTCAGATGCTGTAGCTCTACCGTTAAGCCTTGTTTCAGAAGTAATTTTATCTTCGAGTTCTTGTTTTCTTCTCTCTAGACTACCTTTAATTTCTTCAGATTCAATCTGCTCAGGAGTTCTTTCTGGAGCTGATTCATTGGAAGACTCGCTATGAGCAGAATTATCGCTTGAATCTTCTGGGGAATCTTCAGAACCACCATCGACAGGTCCCCTAGGAGGTGTGCCCCCATTTCCTCCATTTCCGCTAGCTCCTGAAGTTGAACTAGATTCAGATGATTCATTAGAACTTGAAGCATTTGATCCAGTTTCACTACTTTCTGTTCTGGCTGGTCGAGCGCCTTCTTCATCAGGAATGACGTTCCTCATCGCATTAACTCCGTCTACATTAGGTGTAGAGTCAGTAGATACTACATTTGGTGGTACGGGTGCGGCTTCATGAGCTATGCCTGTGCCTCTAGAGGTGTTATTTTCTGGTAGACTTTGCGGCATACCATCAAGCATCCTCAGTAGCTCCTCATTTGTAATAGTTGGTTTATTTTCCATATTATTCCTCTTATATATTTTTGATTATGCTTATATTATAGTACAGATAGATATTTGGTTTTAAATATACGTAGTATAATAATCTACATATTGACATCTAATCGTCTATATGATAATCTTAATCAGTATTAATGTTTGGTGCATTTTATAGGTCTATCTATCAGATAGAAACCGTAAGTCACCAATATTTTATTAACTAAAAATCAGGAAAATATGGCCTTAAATACTTTAATCACAAGAAAAGTTGGAATGACAAGCACTATTGATGAAAATGGTGTTGTTAAGGCTGTTACATTACTATCCTTCAATGATCACACAGTTCTAGCTGTTAAGAACACTGAAAAAGATGGTTATGCAGCTATACAAGTTGGTACTGAAGAAGCTAAGAAGCTGTCTAAGAGCGTGATGGGTCACGTCAAGAATGCTAAGGTTATGCCTAAGATTATTCGAGAATTTAGACTGAAGGACGATTCAGAAAGCCAATCAACTGTCGGAGATAAACTATCTACCGACATTTTTAATATTGGAGATCTAGTAGATGTTACTGGATTAAACAAAGGTAAAGGTTGGGCTGGTACAATCAAGAGACACAACTTCAAGAGAGGACGAAAAACACACGGTGGTCGTTCTTACAGACGAGTTGGTTCAATTGGTTCAATGTATCCTCAGCACGTGTTTAAGGGCAAGAAAATGCCTGGTCAAATGGGACACAAACAAGTAACTGTAAAGAACCTTAAAGTAGCTCTATATGATCCAGAACTAAAAGTTCTAGGTGTTTATGGTGCTGTTCCAGGTCCTAAGAAGACTATTCTTATAGTAAAGGGAGCTAAATAATGAACGCTACTACATTTACATCAACTGGAACAAAAAGCGATAAGGCCGTTAAGTTAGACGCTGCTATCTTTGCTGTAGAAGTAAAGAATCACGATCTATTATCTACTGCTTACAATGCTTACTTAGCTAATCGAAGAGTATCTACTGCAACTACACTAACAAGAGGTGAAGTTCGTGGTGGTGGTAAGAAGCCTTGGAGACAAAAAGGTACTGGACGAGCTCGATTCGGTTCTACAAGAAACCCAATCTGGCGAACTGGTGGTATCGTATTTGGACCTACTGGAAATGAAAACCACACAATCAACCTTCACGCTAAGGCTAAGAAAGTAGCTTTAAGACAAGCTTTAACTGTAAAAGCTGAAGCAAAGACTATTTCTGTAATTGATGAAATCAAATTAAAGAATCACAAAACTACAGACCTAGCTAGATTACTTAATAAGTTAAACCTTACTAGAAACATTCTTGTTGTAACTGACAAGATTTCTGATGAATTAGATCTAGCAAGTAGAAACTTATCTAATGTAAAGATTGTATTACCAAGTTCATTAAACGTATATGACGCTATTAATGCTGACAATATTCTATTTACTACAAGTGGATTAGAAATTGTTAACACTAGGTTAGGAGTTAAATAATATGAGTAAATTACACACTATTCACCCTGTACTTAGTGAAAAGACTTATTCCCAGAGCACAAATAAGGTTTACGCAGTAATGGTACCTAAAGATGCTAACAAGCATTCCGTGGCTAGAACTATTGAAGAAACTTTTGAAGTAAAAGTTAAAACTGTAAATATTCTTAACCAATTAGGTAAGAACAAGAGAACTGTTTCAATTTTCGGTAAAAGAGCTGACAACAAGAACGGTAAGCGATCTGACTACAAGAAAGCTTATGTAACTCTAGTAGAAGGTTCACTACCTTTCTTCCAAGCTATTGAAGATGAAGAAAAAAGAGTAGAAGAAAATCAGAAGCAAATCGATAAAGCTGCAGAAAAGCAGAATGCTAAAGAAGCTAAAAAGACTAAGAAAGACAAGGAGAGCAAATAATGGCTATTAAGACTTACAACCCAACTACTCCTGGTCTAAGAGGAATGACTACACAGGATTTCGATCAGATTACTGCAAAGAAACCTGTAAAGAGCCTTTTAACTGCTAAAAAGCGTGGATCAGCTAGAAACAACCAAGGACGAATTACTACTAGACACAAAGGTGGTGGTGCTAAGCGTTTCTATAGAAATGTAAGCTTCCGTCTTCCTGATGGATTCGTAGGTATGGTTGAACAAATCGAATACGATCCAAACAGAAGCGCTCGAATCGCTTTAATTAAGAGTATTACTGGTGAATATCACTATGTTATCGCTACAGCTAACATGAAACCTGGAGTTAAACTTTCTGTAGGTACTGAAGTGCCAATTGAAGAAGGAAACAGACTTCCACTTAAGAACATGCCAATTGGTTCAACTATTCACGCTATTGAAATGGTTCCAGGACGTGGCGCACAAATGGTAAGAAGTGCAGGAAACTCAGCTCAACTTATGGGACGAGACAACGGATACGCACAAATTAAATTACCTAGTGGTGAAATTAGACTAATAAATGAAATTTGTACTGCAAGTATTGGAGTTGTAAGTAATGAACAACACCAGAACATTAAGATTGGTAAAGCCGGTCGTAAAAGACACATGGGTATTAGACCAACTGTTCGTGGAGTTGTACAGAACGCAGTAGATCACCCTCACGGTGGTGGAGACGGTGGTAGACACAATATTGGTGGTGGTAAGAATCACGGAACTTCTCCTAAGACTCCATGGGGTCAAAAGACTCTTGGATACAAGACTAGAAGTAAACGAGCTTCAAATAAATTTATAGTAAGGTCAAGACACCAAGGAAAGAGGAAGTAAGATGAGTAGATCACTTAAAAAAGGCCCATACATAGATTTCAAGCTATCAAAGAAGGTAGCTGCTCTAGGCAATGAAGACCGAACAATTATTAAAACTTGGGCGCGAGCTAGCGTTATTCCACCAGAATTTGTAGGAAAGACTATTGCTGTACACAATGGACGTGTACACGTACCAGTATTTGTTACTGAAAACATGGTTGGACACAAGCTAGGTGAATTCGCACCAACACGTAAATTCCGTGGTCACGGAACAAAGAAGGGAGCTTAAGATTATGGCAGCAATATCATATGCTAAGGCTGTAAGAATTTCTCCTAGAAAAGTAGCTGTTGTAGCTTCATTAGTTCGAGGAAGAACTGTTGCGGATGCATTAGTTATCTTAAGCCACACACCAAGAAATAGTGCTACTGCAGTAACTAAAGCTATTAAATCAGCACAAGCTAACGCAGTACACAATCACAATTACAAATCTACAGGATTATTCATTAGTGAAATTTCAGTAACTAACGGAACTAGGTACAAGAGATTTAGACCAGTTGCGAGAGGTATGGCACACCCATTCCAACTTAAGACTGCTAATATCCGAGTTGTAGTTGATGGTGAAGTTAGAAGTAAAGAAGTAAAGACAGCTAAGAAGGAGGACAAATAATGGGACAAAAAGTAAATCCAGTTTCAATGCGTCTTCAAGTGAACAAGAACTGGAGTTCTAAATGGTTCGCTCCTAAAAAGGATTACGCTAAATTCTTAGGCGAAGATCTAGCTGTAAGAAGACTTATTGATAAGAAATTAGGATCTAGAGCTTCAATCAATCGTGTTGAAATTACTCGAACACCTAACCTAGTAACAGTTACTATTAGCACTGCTAAAGCTGGTGTTGTTATTGGTAAGGGTGGATCTGGAGCAAATGAACTTAAAGCAGCTGTAGAGAAAATCTACAATTCTGCAGTAAGAATCAATATTGAAGAAATTAAGAAACCAGATATGTACGCTAAATTAGTAGCGGAAAACATTGCGCACCAATTAGAACGAAGAATCAGTTTCAGAAGAGCTATTAAGAGTGCCGCAGCTAACACTATGCGAAATGGTGCTAAAGGAATAAGAATTGAGGTTTCAGGACGACTTAACGGTGCAGAAATGTCCCGAAGAGAAAAGGAAGTTGCTGGATCAGTTCCACTTCACACTATTAGAGCAGATATAGACTTTGCGAAAGCAAATGCTAATACTCCTGCAGGTGTTATCGGTGTTAAGGTTTGGATTTATAAGGGAGAGGTACTATAAAATGTTAGCTCCTAAGAAAACCAAATTTAGAAAGATACGAAAAGGCGTAATCAAGGGTGTAGCTACTACTGGTAACTACATAGCTTACGGAGATTACGGATTAGTATCAATGAACCACGAAAGAATTACAGCAAGACAAATCGAAGCTGCTCGACAAGCTATGACTCGTCACATTAAGCGTGGTGGTAAGATCTGGATCAGAATCTTCCCTCACACTGCAGTTACTCGAAAACCTCAAGACGTTAAGATGGGCAGCGGAAAAGGTAACCCAGAATTTTTCGTAGCGAAAGTTAAACCTGGAACAGTGCTATTTGAAATGCAAGGTGTTTCAGTAGACGTAGCCAAGGAAGCAATGAGACTTGCTAGTAATAAATTACCAGTTAAGACTAAATTCCTAGTTAGGGAGGATGCATAGATATGAAAGTACTAGAAATCAGGAAGATGTCTGTAGAAGACCTAACTAAGAAAAGTAATGAACTTCGAACAGAAATCGCTGACCTAAAAAGAAGAGTCAGATTAGGTGAAATTACAAACGTAAGAATAGTAAGACAGAAGAGAAAAGATCTAGCTCGAGTACTAACAGTACTAGGCGAAGAACTAATGAAGGAGACTAAATAATGGCTAAGAATTTCCAAGGTGTAGTTGTTTCAGATAAGGGCGATAAGTCTATCGTTGTTTTAGTTGAAACTCGAAAAACTCACCCAATTTACAAGAAGCAATTCACGGTCTCTAAGAAGTTTATGGCTCATGATGAGAAGAATGAAGCTAAAGCTGGAGACAAAGTAGTTATTGCTGAAACACGACCAATTTCTAAGAGAAAGAAGTTTGTGTTAACACAAATAGTTGCTAAGACTCAGTTAACTAACGAAGATCTATCAGTAACTAAAGATGTAGAAGCTGAAAAACTACCTGAGAGCAAATCCAAAGTTGCTAAGGAGGAGAAGTAAAATGATACAACAGGAATCAAGACTAGTTGTAGCAGATAACTCCGGTGCTAAAGAAATACTTTGTATTCGTGTGCTAGGTGGAACAAGACGAAGATACGCTCGAGTTGGAGATATTATCGTTGCAACAGTTAAACAAGCAGCTCCAAATGGTACTGTTAAGAAAAAGACTGTAGTTAGAGCTGTAGTAGTTAGAACTAAGGATCAAATTCACCGTCCAGATGGATCAACAATTTGTTTCGATGATAACGCTGCGGTAATTATTGGTGACGATAAGAACCCTAAAGCTACACGTATTTTCGGACCAGTTCCAAGGGAATTAAGAGATAAAGGATACGCTAAGATTATAAGCTTAGCGCCAGAGGTACTTTAATATGAAATTATTTAAGATTAAATTAAAAGCTGGAGATAAGGTAATTGTACTTGCTGGTAAATATAAGGGTAAAACAGGAAAAGTACTAAGAGTACATCCTAAAGATAACACTGTAACTGTAGAAGGTATTAATATTGTTAAGAAACACATTAAACCTACTAGAGAATCAGTTGGTAGCATTAAAGAAATTGTTAAACCTATTAATGTTTCTAAAGTAGCTTACTATGATGCAGATAAGAAGAAAGCATCTAAAATTGGCTACACAGTAGACAAAGATGGTAACAAAACTAGAATTTCTAAAGTAAGTGGAAAGGAGATCAAGTAATGAGTAACTACGTACCAGCTCTTAAAAAAGAGCTTACCTCTAAGATTTATGCAGAACTTAAGACTGAACTTGGTCTTGCTAATATCCATGAAGTACCAAAAATTGAGAAAATTATAGTAAACGTTGGTCTTGGTAAAGCTAAAGATGACAAGAAAATGTTTGAAACAGCTACTAATACCCTAAAGAAGATTACTGGAATGAACCCAATTCAAACTACTTCTAGAAAATCTATTGCTGCTTTCAAATTAAGAGAAGGCACAAAGATTGGTATGAAAGTAACTCTAAGAGGCATATACATGTATGAATTCCTAGACCGAATCATCAACATTGTCCTACCTAGACTTAGAGACTTCCATGGAGTACCATCTAAGGCATTTGATGCTCAAGGTAACTACTCTATTGGATTAACTGATCAATCAGTATTTCCTGAATTAACATTCGAAGAAACAAATCCAGCACATGGATTACAGATTGTTATAGTAATTAAATCAAAGAATAAGGAACATTCTAGAGCTCTATTAGAGAAGCTAGGAATGCCTTTTACAAAGGAGAGTAAATAATGGCTAAAAAATCTATTATCGCTCGAGACCTTAAGAGAACTCAGATGATTGACAAGTACGCTGCGAAGCGAGCTGAACTGAAAGCTCTAGGTGACCTTGAAGGACTAGCTAAATTACCTAGAAATTCCTCACCTACAAGAAGAAAGAATCGCTGCTCAGAAACTGGTCGACCACGCGCATACATGCGACAGTTCGGTCTAAGCAGAATAGCTTTCAGGGAACACGCTTCAAAAGGCGAAATCCCAGGTGTAACTAAATCAAGTTGGTAAAGAAAGGAGAGAATAATATATGATTACATCAACAGATCCAATATCAGATATGCTTACGAGAATTCGTAACGCTATTAACGTGAATAAGAACGAAATTTCTCTTCCTCACAGCAATTTGAAAGAGAACGTAGCAAAGATTCTAGTAGAAAATCACTTCCTTGACTCTGTTAAAACAAGTGGTGAAAAAACTACTAAGACTTTACACATCGTTATTAATTCAAGCGATAAGAACGCTAGAATCAATGAGATTTCTAAAGTTTCTAAGCCTGGACAACGATCATACGTTAACGCAAGAGAAATTCCAGTTATAAGACAAGGACGTGGAATAGTAGTACTATCTACTTCTAAAGGTCTTATGAGCGGCGACCAAGCTCGAAAAGCAAACGTCGGCGGTGAATTATTATTAAAGGTATTTTAAAGAAAGGTTAAAACATGAGTCGTATAGGAAAACTACCTATCACAGTTCCAGCAGGTGTGACAATCACTAACGACGGTAACCACATAACAGTTACCGGACCTAAGGGCACACTTGTAGAACAACTGCAAGATGGTATTACAGTTACTCAAGAAGGAGATCAGTTAATCGTAACTAGAGCTTCTGATGAGAAAACGCACAAAGCTAAGCATGGATTAATGCGAAGCCTATTAAACAACCAGGTAGTAGGAGTTACTCAAGGATTTTCTAAGAAATTAGAAATTAATGGAGTAGGATTCCGAGTTGCCATGGCTGGAACAAGCCTAAAATTAAATCTTGGTTTTTCACACGATGTAATTTTCCCAATTCCACAAGGAATTACAATTACAATTGAACAAAATATAATCACAGTAAGTGGTGCAAGCAAGCAGCAAGTTGGACAAGTTGCGAGTGAAATCCGAGCTTTGAAGAAGCCTGAACCATATAAAGGTAAAGGTATTAAATATGTTGAAGAACGTATTATTCGAAAGAGCGGAAAGAGCGGTAAGGAATAGAATATGAGTATAAGTATTAAAAGATCCCACAAATTACTAAGAAAGAATAAAATCAGAAGCAAGGTTAGTGGCACAAGCGAACGACCAAGACTTACTGTATTTATTTCTAACTTAAATGTAAGTGCTCAAATTATTGATGACGAAAAAGGAGTTACACTTGCTAGCTCAACTACAGTATCAAACAAGAGCGCTGGTAAGACCATGACTGAAAAAGCTACTTGGATTGGCGAAGATATCGCTAAGAAAGCCAAAGCTAAGAAAGTAACTAAAGTAGTACTAGATCGTAACGGAAAACTTTATCACGGTAGAGTTGCAGCCCTTGCAGATAGTGCTCGTAAAGCAGGATTGGAGTTATAGATGGAAAATCAAAGAAGAAATCCTAAAGCTAATCTTGAATTCGAAGAAAAGCAATACGACGAGAGAACTCTACAAATCGACCGAGTTGCTCGTGTAGTTAAAGGTGGACGAAGATTTAGATTCCGAGCTCTAGTAGTTGTTGGAGACAAGAAAGGTAGAGTAGGAGTAGGAAGTGCTAAAGGTGCTGACGTTACTGCTGCTATTACTAAAGCTACAGAAATTGCCAAGAAGAACTTCATTAAAGTTAAAACTTACAAGGGTACTATTCCTCATGAAGTTAACGGTAAAGTTTCTGGCGCTAAGCTTTTAATTAAGCCAGCTAGTGCCGGTACAGGTCTTATTGCTGGTGGAGTTACTAGAAGTATTCTAGAAGTTGCCGGTGTTAAGAACGTTCTATCTAAGTCACTTGGTTCTAGCAATAAAACTAACGTAGCTTACGCAACTATGGATGCGCTAAGCAAATTAGAAAGTTATAATACTTGGACTACTACAATTAATGCTAAGAAAAATTCTAAGAAAGAAGGAGAAAAATAATGAAGTACAACGAATTATCTCATCCTAAGAATCTTTCTAAGACTAGAGTTGGTAGAGGTATTGGATCAGGTCTAGGTAAAACTTCTGGACGTGGTACTAAAGGTCAGCACGCAAGAACTGGTTATACTAAGAACCCAGGATTCGCTGGTGGTCAAAACCCTCTAATGCAACAATTACCTAAGCTACCTGGATTCAAAAGCCATCACGCTAAGGCTGAAAATGTATTTACGGATCAACTAGAACTAGTTGGCGCTAAAGAAGTAACTAATCACAATCTTTTTGATAAAGGATTAATTTCTTCACCATTCGTAAAAGTTAAACTACTTACACGTGGCGAACTAAAGAAAGCTTTTGATGTAAAACTACAAGGCGCTTCTAAGAGTGCTGTTGCTTTACTAGAAAAAAATAGTGGATCATTTGCTAAAACTAGCATTCCACAAAGAGCTGCTAAAAAAGAAGCTAAAAACTAGTAATTAGTTACATCTTTTAAAAATAAATACTGTATAATTTTAAATATATAAAATTGCTAAGGGAGCAAATAAATTAGAAACATATGAATTGGAAGATCATTCTAAAGTCACTGTCTCACAAAGACATGCAAAAAAGAATAATTGCCGTTATTGGAATATTGGTAATATTCAGACTTCTAGCTCAGATCCCAGTTCCTATTGCTAATTCACATACGCTTCATCAGGTATTACAGAATTTATTCAATTCATCTAGTAGCTCACAGTTCTTAAGCTTCGTTAACGTACTTAGCGGTGGGGCATTAGCTAACTTCTCAATTATGATTGCTGGACTAGGTCCATATATTAATGCATCCATAATCATGCAGCTTTTAACTAAGGCTATTCCTAAGCTAGAGAACCTACAAAAAGAAGGTGAATTCGGACAAAAGAAGATTAACCAATATACAAGAATTCTTGCTTTCCCACTATCCATAATTCAGGCTATTGGATCTATTTATTTAATTAGACAAGCTGCATCTTCAATTGGTGGAATCGGAGATATTACCGCACATACATCAATGATGCAGTGGGTGTTGATGGTTGCAGCGCTTAGCGGTGGATCAATGCTACTTATGTGGTTGGGAGAATTAGTTACTGAACAATCAATTGGAAACGGTATATCTTTACTAATTACAGTTGGAATTGTATCTAGGCTTCCAGCAAATATTTCTAGCATTATAAACTCATCATCTTCTAAAATTGCTCACTGGAAGTTATTTGGTATACATCTACCTTTCTCAAGAACTACATTTTACTACGCTGTTATAACCTTAGCATCCATAGCTATTGTTACGTGGTTGGTAGTACTTCTTAATGAAGGAGCTAGGAATCTAACCGTTAATTATGCTAAAAGAGTACAAGGTAATAGAACCTATGGTGGTGTTACCACAGTTCTGCCTATCAAATTAATAACAGCTGGAGTAGTTCCTATTATATTCGCAGTAGCCTTCCTAAGTGTTCCTAGTTTCGCTGGTCAGATACTTTCCGGTGTTCATAACACCAGTTGGCATAATTTCGGTACAACTCTATCTACTTGGTTCCAAACTCCGAGCGCAACAACATTTGCTAGAGAAGGTCTAAAAGCGTATATCTATCCAATTACCTATTTCGTTCTAGTGTTCGTATTTACTTACTTCTATACATCTATAACATTCAATGCAAAAGAAATCTCTGAAAACCTACATAAACAAGGTGGTTTCATAGAAGGTGTTAGAGGTGGTAAGGAAACTGAAAAATATCTATCTAAAATTGTTAATAGACTAACATTTTTCGGAGCTAGCGCATTAGGTATACTAGCCCTAATGCCAATTATCGCTCAGATATTCTTACCGATTAGCGTAACTATTGGTGGTACTAGCGTTCTAATTCTAGTGTCTGTTGCACTGCAAACTCTAAGATCCGTTGAATCTAGAGCTCTTATGATCACTTATGATCAGTACTCTGAACCAGATTTCTTCCATGACGGTGAAGATGGAGCCAATGGAGCCCTAGCTATTAAGAGGCTAAAATTCCTTCCACGATTTAAAAAGTAGATTGAAATGAAATACTCAGAAACAACGTATAAGAATAATAGATACGTAGAATACTCTAATAGAAGAGTTGAGGTTATATGTAATCTTGCTAAGTACTCCAGAATACTTATTGATGATAAAAATCTATATGGATTCAAGGTTACTGATATTGATAAGAATAGAATTCAGACCAGATTCACAATACTCGAATTACTAGGATATATGGAATATAGAACTCTAGATATAGATTCATACCTCCAAGATTCTTCACATACCACTACTTTTGACGCTAAATTAACTAGCGCAAGCGTGCACAATGAAGTAATACAAGATCTTGGCGCTAATACGCTCCAGCTAGTTAGCCTTATTCAGTCTGACAAAAATAATCTTATTCAGTCGCAAAGCATTCATTTACCAACAGTTATGGACATTTCTAACGCCACAATCACAGATGTCAGGCTAATGGATAGACTAAGAGATAAAGTAACTAACTATGAATATTTAGACATAGATTATAGGCTATGCAGATTTGAAAACGTGATTGGTAAACTAGCAATTGATGACCAAATCATATAACAGATAAAAACACTTTACACGGATAACTATTTGATGTATAATTAACACCTGTTATATATATGGCTAATTCAAAAGAAGTAATCGAGCTTACAGGTACCATAATTGAGACCTTACCCGGAACTCAATTTAAGGTAGAGCTTGAAAACGGCCATCACATTATAGCTCACGTTGCTGGTAAGATGAGGAAGAATTACATCCGAATCGTCCCTGGTGACAGCGTAACGGTTGAATTGACTCCTTACGATCTTACGAAGGGTCGCATAACCTACCGCAAAAATTAACCGGGTATTTTACTAACTAAATAGCAGAGTGTCATTTTGCTAATAAAGGAGAAATGATCCGCATGAAGGTGCGTGCAAGTGTAAAAAAAATAAGCCCTGACGATAAGATTGTACGTCGTAAGGGTAGAATTTACGTTATCAACAAACTAAAACCTAAACATAAGCAGAGGCAAGGTTAGATATGGCTAGAATTTCAGGAGTTACAATTCCTAATGATAAGCAGGTCTGGGTTGCTTTAACTTACGTTCACGGAATTGGTGAAAAGACCAGTTACGATATTCTTACTAGAGCTAAGATTGAACCTACAATCAGGGTTAAGAATCTTAACGACGATGAAGTATCTAAGATACAAGACATCATTAATGCCGACTACGTTGTAGAAGGTGAACTACAAAGAATCGTTTCAGGAAATATTAAGAGACTAAAAGACATCAAAGCTTACCGAGGTCTTAGACATTCAGCTAATCTTCCTACAAGAGGACAGCGAACTAAGACTAATGCTCGAACCAGGAGAGGTAAGAAGGTCACTGTTGGTGGAACAGCTAAGAAGTCAGCAACTAAGACTTAAGGAGTAATATGGCAGAAGAAAAAATTGAAAACACAGTTGTTAATGAAGAAGCTCCTAAAGTCAGTCGAAAGAAGACTAAACGGAGTATTCCAACAGGACAAGTCCACATCCAAGCAACTTTCAACAATACAATTGTTTCAGCAACAGATCCAAAAGGTAACGTTTTAGTTACTTCAAGTGCTGGAGCTTGTGGATTCAGAGGATCTAAAAAAGGTACTGCATATGCATCACAAGTAGCTGCTGAAAAAGTAGCACAACAAGCTAAGCAGTCCTACGGATTAAGTAAAGTAGATATATTTGTAAAAGGTATCGGTCTTGGCCGAGATGCAGCCGTTAGAGCATTTATAGCTCAAGGTATCGACATTTCTAGCCTAACTGATGTAACAGGAGTTCCACACGGTGGAGTGAGACCTAGAAAAGCGAGGAGAATGTAATGGCTAGAGATAGAGGTTCTATTGTTAAGATGAGCCGACGTGAAGGCTATGCTCTTCACCCTAAAGCTCACAAAGCTCTAATTAAGAGAAGTGTATTACCAGGTCAGAAAGCAGGTGCTAGACCACCAGCAAAACCAAGTCAATACGCTATTCAGTTAAGAGAAAAGCAAAAAGTTAAAAGACTTTATGGTCTTTTAGAAAAACAGTTTTCTAATCTAATGAAAGAAGCTAGTCGAACTGGCGGATTAAGTGGTGAAACACTACTTAGATTCCTTGAACAAAGATTAGACAATACTGTATACCGAGCAGGTTTAGCTCCAAGTAGAAGAGCTGCTCGTCAATTAGTAACACACGGTCACTTCGTACTTAATGGACGAAGAGTAGATATTCCATCACTTAGAGTAAAGGTCGGCGATAAAATTACTCTTAAAACTGGTAGTTTATCAAGTGGATATTTTAAAAACATTGATGACGTTAGCCCTAAACCATCTGCAATTCCAGCATGGCTTAAGGTTGATAGGAAAAAATTCGAAATCGAAGTTTCTGGATTACCTACTAGAGACGACGCTGAAGAAGCAATCAATGAACAATTAATAGTAGAATACTATTCTAGGTAAAAAATAAGGAGGACAAAATATGTCAAATACAATTCACACACCAGGTATCGTTAAGGTAGAAGATTTAGATAAAAATAGTGCGACTTTCTCAGTAGAACCACTTCACAGTGGATACGGAATGACACTAGGAAATTCCCTTAGACGAGTCCTTCTATCATCAATCTCAGGTGCAGCAATTACATCTTTCAAAGTTGAAGGTGCTACACACGAATTTACTGGAGTTGATGGCGTAAAAGAAGATCTAGTAGATATCATGCTAAATCTAAAAGGCGTTAAGTTCCGAGTATATGGATCTGACGTACAGACTTTAAGAATCGTTAAAAGTGGTAAAGGCAATGTAACAGCTAAAGACATCCAAACTAATGCAGATGTTGAAATTGTTAACCCTGAACACGTAATTGCTACTGTAGATTCTGAAAAAGGTAAATTTACAGCAGATATTACTGTTGAAGTAGGACGTGGGTACCGAACTATTGAAGAAAGTACTAACAAAAAACCAAGTGATATGATTGCCCTAGACGCAGTATTCTCACCTGTTCTAAGAGTTAGATACAAAGTAGAAAACACTCGTGTTGGACAAGTAACTGATCTAGATCGACTAATTATTACAGTTGATACAGATGGATCTATTTCTCCACGAGATGCTTTTGAAGAAGCTTCAGCAATCTTAGTTAATCAATACTCAGCATTAGCTGGTAAAACAAGAGTTGAAGTAAGCGCACCAGTAGTTGAACCTACTAATAGCTATGATGAACCATCAACAAACGAAGATGTTTCTTCACTAAACACACCTATTGAAGATTTAAACCTATCTGCTAGAACTACAAATGCTTTAATTAATAATGAAATTCATACAATTAAAGATTTATTTGCTCTAAATGATGCTGATTTAAGAGACCTAAAAGGCTTTGGATCTAAGGCACTTGATGAAGTAAAGGAAAAACTCGCAGAGTTGGAGCTTTAATATGCACAGACACGGATATAAAGGAAGAAAATTTCATAGAGAAACCGATCAGAGAACTGCTCTTATGAAGGGCTTAGCTGATTCATTGGTTAAATATGAAGTAATCGAAACCACTCTTCCTAAGGCTAAGGAATTAGTCCCTTACGTAGAACGCTTAATTACTAAAGCTAAGAAAGCTGATCTACATAACCGAAGACAAGTTATTTCTGCACTGCAAACTTTACAAAGTGCAAACAAGCTTGTTGATGAACTAGCTCCTAAACTTAAAGGAAGAAATAGTGGTCACTTAAGAATCACTAAAACTACAACTAGACGCGGAGATAACGCTATGCAAGCTAAAGTTTCATTCATTTTCGATGAAATCGTAGCAGCTAGCAAACCTGCTAAAGAAGAAGTTAAAGTTGAAGAAGTAAAAGAAGCTAAAGTAGTTAAAACTGCAGCTAAGAAACCAGCTACAAAGAAAACTACAGTAGAAAAGGAGGCTAAGTAATGAAAACTTATAGCGCTAAACCTACAGACGTTACTCGAAAATGGTACTTAGTTGATGCTTCTGAAGATAACCTAGGTAGAGTAGCTACCGTTATCGCAGAACTACTAATGGGTAAAAGAAAGCCTCAATATACTCGTCACATCGATTGTGGTGATTATGTTGTAGTAGTAAATGCTAATAGCATTAAAGTTACTGGAGACAAATGGGATAAGAAGATGTATTACAAACACTCAGACTTCCCAGGTGGTCTTCGAGAAACAAGATTAAGAGACATGGACCAAACTAAAGTAATTGAAAAAGCAGTATACGGAATGCTTCCAGTTAATAAACTAAGACCACTTCGAATGAAGAGACTTAAGGTTTACTTAACTAGCGAACACTCTAACACAGCTCAAAGTCCTGTTAGTTACTCAATAAAGGATAATAAATAATGACTAAGAACTATTTCTACGCATTAGGAAGACGAAAGAGCTCAACTGCTCGAGTAAGACTTCAATCTGGTAAAGGTGAAATCACCATTAACTCAAAACCAGCTACTGAATACGTTGATCAATCTAAGTACTTACTTAGTAAGCTAAATGAACCATTCATTGCTTTAGATCAAGAAAACAAGTATGACATTAGCGTTAGAGTTAACGGCGGTGGAACTACTGGCCAAATCGAAGCTATTCGTCTTGGAATTGCTAAAGCTCTAGTAGAACTAAACGAAGATTATCGATCAACTCTTAGAAAAGCTGACCTACTAGGTCGTGACTCTAGAGATAAGGAACGAAAAAAATTCGGTCTACGATCAGCTCGAAAGCAACGACAGTTCTCAAAGCGTTAAACATTTTATACCACTACTTAAATTTAAAGGAATTCCTCTAAAGATAAGAGTGGTATAATTTTATATATGAATAAACCAGTTATCTTAACAGGAATTAGATCCAATAACAGGATTACTATAGGCAATTTCTTTGGTGCGCTTCTACCTACCGTAGATTTAGCCAATAGAACTACAGACGAATATCAGATCAATCTATTTGTTCCTGATCTACATAGTTTTACTACTCCTATTGATCATAGAGACCTTTACGACAATACTATTAACCATTTGAAGCTATTTGTAGCCTCTGGGTTAGATTTAAACAAAGATAACGTTAATTTATACAGACAAAGTTTTATTCCTGCTCACAGCGAACTCATGTGGATTTTGTCTTGTTTTACTGGCTTCGGTGAATTAAGCAGAATGACACAGTTTAAAGATAAGAGCGCGAAAGAACAAAATATATCAGCGGGGCTATTTAATTACCCTATTTTAATGGCTGCAGACATACTTCTATATGACGCTAGTTATGTTCCAGTTGGTGATGATCAGACTCAGCATCTTGAATTCGCAAGAGACTTAGCAATGAGGTTTAATTCGAGATTTAGAACTGAAGTCTTTAAAGTGCCTTATGAGGTAAGCAAACAGCATGCTTTCTTTAATAGGGATCAGGGTCTAAGAATTAAAGATCTAGCAGATCCCACTAAGAAAATGAGTAAAAGTGATATTTCTGAAAAAGGTATTATATTCATGGATGAAGATCCTAATAGTGCTAAAAAGAAGATATTAAGTGCAACTACAGATAACCTAGCTAATATTAACTTTGATCCAATAAACCAACCGGGTATTTCTAATTTATTAACCTTGCACAGCCTACTTACTAAACAGCCTCTAGATGATGTAATAGGGCAATGGAAGGATCAAACTAGCTATAAGGATCTTAAAGAAGCTGTAGCTAATTCAATGTATGAATTCCTGCTCGATTTCCAAGAAAAATATCATAAAGTTGAATCAGAACAACTAGAAGATAAATTAAAATCTAGCGAAATAAAGATGAATGAAATTGCTAATAAGAAGCTATCTGAAGTTCAAGCTCTTGTTGGTCTAAGGAAAAACTAATTAGTTAAATATCTATATCCACTCCTTATTGATATAATTAAAGAGTGGAAGAACCCAAACCAATCAGATTAGACATAGCCGTAAACTCTATTAGACCAGAGCTTACTCGTTCTATGGCCACGAAAATTATTAAAATGGGTTTAGTTACAGTTAACGGTAAGAAAATAGAAAAATCTTCCTCGAAAATTAGAGTAGGAGATAAAGTTGTAGTCAATTACGTCGAAGAAGATTTCTCTACGCAAGAAAGGATTGAAATTCCTGTAGTCTACGAGGACGATAACGTAATAGTTATAAATAAACCAGAAGGTCTTCTTACACATTCTAAAGGTAATTTTAATCCGGAACAGACCGTAGAAACTTGGCTAGCGCCTCAAATAGTAGATATTAAGGGACCAAGAGCTGGAATAGTACATAGATTAGACCGAGCAACTTCTGGAGTTATGATATTAGCTAAAACTAATTTAGCCTATAAAAAATTAACCAAACAATTTGCAGATAGAAAAGTTAAGAAAACATATATTGCTATTGTCGATGGAGAGCTAAAAGAAAGCGAAGCACTGATAGATCTTCCAATTCAAAGAAATCCTAAACATCCTAATTCATTCAAAGTAGGTGTTAATGGTAAAGCTTCTCAAACAAGTTATAAAGTATTAAAAACAAACGATAAATATTCACTTTTAGAACTAAAACCAACAACAGGTAGAACTCATCAATTAAGAGTACACTTAACCTATCTTAAGCATCCTATTGCAGGAGATTTTATTTATGGTGGTACCAAACAGAAGCGTATGTATCTACATGCTAAAGAATTAGAAATTACTTTACCTAACTCAGAAAGGAAAGTATTCACTGTTCCTTTACCTAAATCATTTAAGGAATTAATCTAAATTAAGATGTTATTATCAGGTAGATCTAAAATATTACTAGATAATATAGACCTAAAATCTAACCAAGCAATTGTTCTAGTTAATGATGATATAGAATACCTTAAATCTGTATATAAAGATGTTGCATCAAGAGCACTTGAAATAAGCGTCGATAAACTCCAGGATTATCCATATATTACTAAAATTGAAACTACAAAGAGTAGTTTAGGAGTAGATGAAGTAAGAGATTTGGAATCTAAATTATCCTTAGCTATTCCATCTAGGAAGTTAATAAATCGAATAGTAATTATAGAGCAGGGAAATATTATTACTGTATCCGCACAGCAATCCTTATTAAAAAATATTGAGGAAACACCTAAGGGAACTTTAATTATTATTCTAATATCTTCATTAAATAAATTACTACCTACTATAAGATCAAGAACGCGTAATATTGAAATACTTAAACCTAATATTAACGAAGCTGTGTCCTATTACTCTAATTTTGATAAGAAGGAAGTAGAACAGAATTATTTAATTTCTGAAGGTAATCCATTAGTATTAGATGCATTACTAAATAAAACTAATATAGCAGTTAATGATCAGCTAAAATTAGCAAAACAGATAATATCAATGGAAAAAATTGATAGAATCAGTCTAATTAATGACCTAATAGAAGATAAAATTAAATTAATAGAAACTATAAATATAGTTAAACAAATGGCTAAGATAGGAATTAATTCGGATAATAAAGCACAAGCCAAACACTGGATGATAATACTAGAAGAATCAATTAAACTAATCGATCGGCTAACTGCTAATTCCTACAATAAGCTAGCTCTACTAGATTTTCTCTTAGCATTTTAAATTTGATATAATATAAGTTACTGATGTTTGAACTTTCAATAATCATAATATTCGCAGTATTAGCTATAAGAAACAGTGTAGTGCATGATGATGATATAGCGAATGCTTCTCGAAAAATTGGCGATAAAGTAGGAAAACTTTGGGATATTGCTCATATCGGGATTAAGCAACAAAGATATCTTAGAGCAGAAAAAGCCCTACTTACTATACTTAAGATAGATCAAAAGAACGTAGCAGCTTACAACCGTCTTGGTATCCTATACGCCAAACAAAAAGAATATAAAGACGCTATAGACTGTTTTGAAATTGCTTCATCAATTGAACCAACTCCATCAAGCCTACATAACCTTGGTCTTATTTATTATGAAACAGAAAACTATGAAAAAGCTGCAATAGCTTTTGAAGGTGCCATTAAACTTGAGGATAATCTTGCCGCTAGACATGTAGCATATGCTAAGGTACAAGAAAAGCTTGGCAATATTAAATCTGTTATTAATGAACTAAAGAAAGCAATAGAATTAGAACCTAACATTGAAACATATACTCTTCTATATAACACATATCTATCCCACGATATGATAAACGAAGCTAATGAAATTGCTCCTAAACTTAAGAGAGTATCCAAAAAAGAAAATATCCCTAAAAAAATAATGCGCCCTAAGCGCGTAATAATGTAACAAAAAAATTTGGTGCAGGGAGAGGGATTCGAACCCCCGAAGGCTGAGCCAGATGATTTACAGTCACCCGTGTTTGACCGCTTCACTATCCCTGCATAATACTTAATAAAATGGAGCCACCTGTCGGACTTGAACCGACGACCGACGGTTTACAAAACCGTTGCTCTACCACTGAGCTAAGGTGGCCCAAAAAAGTATATCTGTTATTATATATCTTTTACACTGTTAATTCTAGTAAATTTTATGTTTTTTTGCTACCATTATTTAGTTAAGTGTTTAAGCCACGGTAGCTCAGGGGTAGAGCACTTCCTTGGTAAGGAAGAGGTCTCGGGTTCAAATCCCGATCGCGGCTCCATATTGAAAATATACATCTAATCTGTTAAAATAACCTAATAACTAAATATCAAGGAATATAATGGCTAAAAAAGGCGACAAGAGAAAGATTATCGGAATGGTTTCTGAAGAAAGTGGTGAAAGAATTTATTACACTACTAAGAATACTATGAACACTCCAGATAAACTTACTTTAAAGAAATACAGTCCAAAACTTCGAAAAAGAGTTGTTTTTACTGAAACAAAGAAGAACTTAGGACGAAACGAAGTTAAACCTAAAAAATAATCTTTTTATTTATTTTCTAGATCTAATATCGTATTTATTAGTTCAGCATGAGACCACACTAGCGGTGTAACCCCTAGTGAGGTTTTTGTTTCAGGGTCAAATTGCTCACTTAATATACCTGTAGATAATTCTCTTTCTAGAGACCAATTTAGAAGCTCCTTAGCTTTATCTAATTGATGATTGGCTATATAAACCTGTGCAAGCCACAATGTAGTTACTATCCATGGGTTACCTGGGTATTGGTTCTTAGACTGATAATATCCATCGTATTCATATCGAATTACACCTCCACTTGGTGATCTATTCAATATTCTTTTTTCTACTTCTTTAAGAGTATTTTGAATTCTGTAATCCTTAATATCCAATCCCGAATAAGCAACAGGTCCATATAGATTAGATATATCTATCTTATTGTCGTAAAGCAGTGTTCCGTCTGGTTGAAGAAGGAATCCTTTTACGAAATATCCATCTTTATGAACTAATTTATCTAGATTTTCTACAATAGATTCTGCTGCCCTAGAATACTTTATTGAGTCGTCGGCTAAATCTAGAACGTTAGCTATAGTAGAAGCTGTTCTTAGTGCCGCTATAACAGTACTGACAGTATATGTATTGGTAAGGAATTTCTCCTCCCATAAGTCATATGATGCATGAGGAAGCCCAGTTTGTGAATCAATGAATTTAATCATGAATTCCGAAGCAGGATATATAAAGCTATGATACATACTTTCAATAAATTTCTTATCCTGTGAAGCTTTATAATATTCTCCAAGCATAAATACGACGCTAGCGGTTTCATCTTCTTGAATTGCAAGTTCTTTCTGTCTTCCATGTATGAGAGGATGCCAAGTGCTCCCAATAGTCCTATCTGGCTGATACTTATGCATTAAATATCCATCTCTATGCATAATGTCTCTAGCGAAATCAAAGAAATGTCTTGCTTCTTGGAAATGTCCTAATCTAATTAATGGCCATAAGGCATATGCTGCATCTCTAGGCCAACAATAACAATAATAGTCCCTGCCATAATTAAATATAGAAGAGTCACCACTAGCAAGAACTGAACCTCTATCGTCGATATGAGCCTTAATAACCATTAAACTGTGGTCAACACTTCTTCTATTCGCTAAAGGTTTTAAATTATCTCCTTCGTGAACCCATTTGTGCCAATACTCCCTTGTTTCAAATAATTTCTTCTCGATGTTCATCTTCATGAGTTCTTCGTTTAGATTCATTGCATCATACTGTGAAGATGTAGCAATAACCCAATAATCAAAATGCTCAACGGCTCTAGGATCCATCTTTCTTTGGAATCTAATTACACTATCAACTCCACCATGTTCGACTGCGTTCAACGACAATTCGCCATCTAGGGCATCTATAAAAGTACCTTGTTTATTTTCAACGGCGTAATTACCGACTGCCCATTGATCAAAACCATCACCATTCGAATATTTTCCAGATATGGCTAGTGAATATCTACCCTTATAATCTAGTATGTAATTATCTTCAGGAACATAAAGGGCTGTATCACCTCTACCAAATGCAGATAGCTCAAATACCTGATGAAGGAATATTCTCACATCCCTTGATTCATCACTATCATTCGTCACTTTCAGGTGTCTAATAAATATATTTTTGTTACAATCAATAAAATCTTGAGAATGAATTGAGATGTTAAGATTTTTATTTATGAAATCTATCTTAGTAATTAATGCATCAGTTTCAAAATCTAAACTAATTTCCCATGACCCATCATCAATCCAAGAGAATACATTATCCACCCAAACACCAATTCTATGAGCTGACATTCTTGCGTTATTAAGATTTTCTAGTCCAACATAAGGATAGTAGAAATCATTAACAAGACCATATTCGTTTAGTCCTACGAACATTTCTCCGTTACTTAATACTATAGGTCTTCCCATATCCCACCCGTCCTACTCATATTTTAAAACCTTTTTCTATAATTCGTGCCCTCATATCATGATAGGCATTCATAAAATTCATATAAGCTTCATAAGGACTATCGTAAGGGGAGAAATAAGCATGTATATCTCCATCATTGAAGTATTTAGTACACATATAGTAAAAATGGTCAGATGTCTGAAGTTTTCTAAAATCATCAATCAGATATTTATCTTTAGTTTTTAAAATAATTTTCTCTAGAGAATATATAGCAGATATTGCACTTTGCTGCATAGAATTACCAACCCATGCACTTAGATCTCTTTCGGTATCGGCCCAAGTAATAGTATGCGGAATATCTATTTCATCAACTGGCTTAAAATGCCTTGAAGCTTCAGAAATAGTCATAAATGTATTACCTTCATGCTTTAACCATTCATTTGGAAAAGTCTTAAGAAATTCGAATATACCGGACTCTTTCCATTGGTGCTCTCCAAAAGTTTCGTAATCCATAAATAGATTAATATTGGTTGCGTCACTGGTTTCATTAATCCAATGTGAGTATTTATCTGAGGTTAGTGGCCATTCACTCCAGTTCCTATCTCCGAACCTAAATGCTATATCATCACTTAGTTTGTAATTCTTCATAAGTAGTTTGATATTCGAAGTTCCGACGGGTCTATATACATAATTAGGACTCCTCCATCCAAGTATTGGATCCCAACCTTCAGTAATAATAGCGTTGTATCCCTTATCGTCGGCCCACCTTGCTAATTCATTGTTGTAGGATAATTCTGTATTCCTAAAAACTCTAGGAATCTTACGAAATACTTCTTTAATTTTTCGTTCATGCATTTTGACTTGTTCTTCAAATTCCTTTATTGAATAGAAGAAAGCAAGACTATGATGGTATGTTTCGCCAACAATCTCAACTTTTCCAGTAGCTACAAGTTTTTTGAACGATTCGAGTACATCGGGTGAATATTTTTCTAGTTGCTCAATCAAAGTTCCTGTTATGGAAAGATTCACTTTAAAATTAGGGTGTTTTTCTATTAATTCAATTAGCATTTGATTAGTGGGCAAGTAAGATTTATGCGCAACTTTTAATAGTACTTCTTCGTTATTTTCTCTAGAGTTAGGTTTAGCATCGAAATAATCATGATTAACAGCTGTATCAAATACAGTGTAATGCCTTAGCCTGTAGGGCTGATGAGCGTGCAAATAGAATATTATAGCTTTACCCATACTATACTGTTGCCCCCAATTGAAGATCATAAAGATTCTTAATCTTTTGAACAGAATCATTCCAAGAAATATGGTTAAGTTCTTTCATTGAATTTTCTTTAAGATTATCTAATAAAGCTGGATTTTCTAAAGCTGAGGCTATAATATTTGCCATTTCATCAATATCCCAGAAATCTACTTTTAATATATTATTCATAATTTCACTAACACCAGATTGTTTAGAGACTAGGGCAGGGGTGCCATATCCAATAGCTTCAAGTGCTGTTAGACCAAAAGGCTCGGAGATAGACGGCATCACGAATAAATCTCCTATTGCTATACCATCTCGAAGCTGCTTTCCACGTTGGAATTCCGTAAATAGAACATTATGCCCTACTCCTAGATCAGTAGATAATTTAATAAGTTCAAAGTATTGTTCACCGCTACCTATTATAAGAAGAATGGCTTTAGGGTGTACCTTAACTACCTTACTAAATGCTTGGATTAATCCTGGTAAACCTTTTTGAATAGTTAATCTTCCAAAGTTAACTACAATTCTGTATCCTTGACTCTTTAGTAGTTCAATATATCTGTACGAATTATTTCCAGAAAGAGGAATAATATCTTCTAAATTCATAGAATTATGTACAACCTCAATATTCTCCTCAGGTACACCATATTCCTTAATTATGGCCTGTTTAGTTAGTTCACTAACAGCTATAACCTTATCGGCTAAATTTAGACAATATTCTTCTATTTCTCTAACTAGGGGATTACCTTTGTTTCCTCCGGATCTATCTGATTCAATTGAGTGAACATGCAATATGATAGGAACATTTCGTTTTTCTTTAATTCGAATAGCGGCTCTAAATGTCAGCCAGTCATGAGCGTGTACTATATCGAATTCTTTATTCTCAATAAGTTCAGATACTGCCATTTCATACATCCTATATTGATCGAAAAATTCATGAGTATTAATATTAGAACTGAATTTTGAACTATCGTACACGCTAAAGAAACTATTAAAATCTTTAATATCTAGTGTAGTGGCAGGAGTTACTGTCATGAAGTCAATATCATGATCTGCATCATAAGGAAGTATAAACTCAATATCTAGATTATTATTAGCCATGGATTTACAAAGGTCGTAACATGCACGCCCTAAACCTCCACTGTTGTGAGGTGGTAGTTCCCATCCTAGCATAAATACTTTCATCTATTATTGATTCCTATACCCCTTTACGATTAATAAAGCATTACCTCTTTAATTATAGATTAAAATTTTAATTATTTAAACATTTAATTAGTAATTGCTGTATATAATATAGTACCTGTATAGCTAGCACCTTGAGTACCGTTTCCACTAGATTGTGTAGTGTTCAAGGCTACGCTGTAATTAATAATTGTTTGATCGTTACTAGCATTTGATGATGTAGTTTTAATTGTTTGAGGACTTGACACTACCGGAACGGATGAAAAGGTAAGTGCACTTGGGGATGGTGACGTATTACTGCCCGTATCATATGTACTGCCTAGAGTGCCCGTAAAACTTCCCGTTCCATCAATTCTATAGCCCCAGGAATTTGCAGAAAGAGCTGTTGGGGAAAAATATGTAGCAGATGTTGATGGAATATAATTAGACCCACTAATTAAGCTATTCGAAGCTCCATTCATACTGATTGTTAATGTATAACCAGAAACATCATTGGTAGTTACCTGAACTGTATCGTGATTGATACCTTGAACATATCCAGAAGGTAATGGTGTTAGTGAAAATAAGATACTTCCGCTGCTAGAGATAGATATGATTGGATTTATGTTAGTTGTCATACCAACCGATGCGAAAGCTTGAGAACATAGTCCAGGATTATTGTAAGTGATTACTATTTGACCATTAGCACCATCACCACCTCCTTGACCAAAAAGCGCACCGTGGACACCGACAATAGTGCCGCCTCCACCACCTCCACCACCTGGAGTACTACCATTGCCACCAGAGCCTCCACCATTACCACCAGCACCCCCACCAGTGACCGCTGTGCCACCTGTGCCAGGAGCGTTTCCTGAAATAGCGTTAGCTCCATTGTTTCCATTGCTAGAAGTTCCTGCAGAGCTACCACCACCACCTCCATAAGAACCGCTACCAGTTCCACCATTTCCGCCAGAGTACTTAATAGTTCCCGTACCACTGTTACCACCAGCACCAGAGCTATTAGTTCCTCCACCTCCGCCACTAGCAACTATCACTGTATTATTGAATGTACTGTTTCCACCGGAAGATCCATTATTAAAGGTACCTGCAAAATCAGGGGCTGCACCACCCAAACCTTTAGCACCAACAGTAATAGGATATATAACTCCAGCAGTTACTGATATGGTAGATTGAACGAATTGACCGCCTCCACCGCCAGCTTGGGCGGAACTACCTCCACCTCCTCCTGCGCCCCATAATTGCACAGTTATGGAGCTCGTACAAGCAGGAACCTGAAAACCATAATCTCCACCCGTACTCATAGTCCATGTTGTAGTTGTACTATTGGTAACTTTAGTTGCTTGTACTCCACAGCTCATGAACGGAGCAGCTCCACAATATTGAATAGCAGATAATTTATTTAAAGGAAGGATAAATAGAGTTATTAATATAATTAATAATAAAGACAGAGTATGCTTTATATTTTTTAAGATGTTAATTTTCATTATTATTAAGCTTATCTAAAGTTATTATAATATAATATATAAAATCATGAAATCTAAGATAAAGAAGTACATTTCAAATATTATTAACTATACAAAAAATAACCTATGGTTATTAAGCTTAGTTATAGCTATAACTGTTATTATAGCCGGCCTATTAATTAGTACTGAAAGCAATAGGCTAGTTGCACCTAATGGCGAATCAGGCTCACATTACTTACTTGAAAATAATATCCCTATTAAATATCTAGCCAACTGGGATGGGGTAGACTACATACATATTGCCAGCTCTGGATATGATGATAAATTCTTTACAGGTTTCTTTCCTTTTTATGCTTTATTGATTAAATTCGTCCATATTTTTGTAGATTCGTATTTAATATCAGGAATCATAATTAGTTGGCTATCTCTCTGGGGCGCAATTTACTTCTACATGAAAGTCATTAAAAAATACCTAGAAAGTATAGGTGATACTATTAAGAATAATTTAACCCTATTAAAAGCTTCATTATATTTCGTTTTATTCCCAAGTGGAATCTATCTTATGTGTGTCTATACGGAAAGTTTTTATGCCTTAACAGCACTTGCTAGTATATATTTCGCTTTAAGTAGGAGAATTGTTCCAGCAACGGCATTTCTAGCACTTTCAGTTATTACTAGGGTCACAGGGTTTTTCCTAATACCTTTAATAGTCTTAATACTTATAGAAGAAAAATTTACAGTTATTAAATCATTCATAACAGGAATCATAGGATCTATTGGACTTATTGCTTATATGATCTTCCTACAAATTAAATTTAGTAATCCTATAGAGTTTGCTCAATCACAAACTGTACATCATTGGCTCAAAGCAAGAATATGGTCTAATTTTGGTGGCGCATCACTTCTTGATTTAGCTTTAGTTATTACACTAATAATTTCAGTCATCTACTGGAACAAAAGAAGGAAAAGCTTCGCTCTATATTCACTATTTTTCTTGGCTATACCTTTCATAGGAGGTCAATTCGATGGTTTCGCTAGATATACATTAATGGCATTTCCTGTTCAGATTATGCTTTTTGATTATTTTAAAAATAAAATACATGCACAGGTTGTTTCATTAGTGGCACTTAGTAGCATGTGGACGTATAGCGTTATATTATTTGCTGCAGGATTTGTAACTCATTAGTATTTACGTCTAATCATATTCATTCTTATCTTGAATAATTCTCTAAGAGTATTAACGCTAGATCTAAGTACATTATCCACCAAATTACCACCTTCAACATCTATCCAATCATTGATAATCACTGTCGAAACTTTATATCCTTCAATCTTAGCTATTGCTAAAAGTTCTATATCAAAAGCCCAACCCATGATTGTTTGTTTCTTAAATATAACTTCAGCAGCTTCTTTAGTGAAACCTTTAAATCCACACTGAGTATCTTCATAATAAATACCTACGAATAGTTTAGATGCAATATTGCCTAATTGGGACACCATAGATCTAAGCTTGGAATGATGAATCTTCTCTATTCTTCTTACACCGATAGAAACCTGGGTTCTATCATTAAGCTTATTTAACATCTCCGGAATATGATGTAGTGGGGTAGCTAAATCTGCGTCCATAAATATAATTTTGTCGCCACTAGCCTCAAGTACGCCAGCGCGTACATCTCTACCTTTACCGACTTTTCTTCCAGGTTCTACAATTTTATATCCACAATTAAATAAATCTTTATGCTTTTTAGCAACTTCAAGAGTTTGGTCTGTGCCCTCGGGAACGACAATAACAACTTCATTATCGTATTGTTTTAAATTATCTTTTATATATACAGCGAGAGTATTAAGAGTACCGGGTAAACGATGTTCTTCATTTAAGGCAGGTATAACAATAGAAAGCTTTTCCATGATTCTTATGTATATACTATATTAATTTTAAATACTTAACAAAAATTATAGTCGTATGTAATTTTGTATATAATATAAAAGCATGAACATAAAGAGTTTTATAAATAAGTATTCATTCCAACTATTGTTTGGATTGCTCATATTTCTGTTCTTTTCTTTATCTTATACATCTTCTCATGGCATGAATCTATTTGGCATTAAGGTAACTCCGGAATCAATAACTTATGATGAAGTTGCCCATATTGCTAGCTCATATCAGTATGATCATGATATGAGGGCAGTATTAAATCCAGAACATCCAATATTAATGAAAGTTCTAGTAGGGCTACCTTTGCAATTCATAAAATTAAATCAATCAGACTTCACGTACGATTATCTTCTATCTACGAATGCCGATCATCAATGGGACTATGGCCAACAATTAATCTTTGGCCATAACCCCAGTATAAGTCATCACATAATTTCGGTAGCTAGAACAGCAATTCTAACCGTTAACACAATTCTACTTGTAGTCGTAACCATATTGGCGCTTAAGATCTTCAATAAAAAAGTAGCAATTATATTACTGTCGCTTATTGTATTCAATCCATCAATCCTAGGTCACGCGACTTTAGTTACTTTTGACGTACCATCGCTATTAACAACACTCATAACTCTTTTGTGCTTCTTCGGACTAATTAAATACAATAACTATAAATGGGCTATATATCTTGGATTGGCATCAGGAGTAGCGGCTATAACAAAATATTCATCAATAGCTCTAATACTATTTATTCCAATTTACTATTTAATTTATGCGTTATATAAAAGAAAACAAGATAAGTTATTATCATTTAGAATTAAGCAATTAGCAATCTATTCGATAGTCTTAGTTTCTGTAATTACAATTATATATCTACCATTTACATATGGGATTAGCGCCAAGGATCAATATTATCAAATGTTCAATACCTGGTATGGACACTTAAACTTATTCTCCAAACCACTACTTACATTTCTTAATAATTTATCCTCTCCAACTAAAGCTTTAGGTACTTGGATTAATGGATTATTTATTACAAATCTGGAGGTCGGTGTTTTTAGGCCAGGAATATATTTCATGAATCACGTATACAATCAGCCGGACTGGATTATGCGCTTAGGCTATTTTCCAGTGATCTGGCTTACAAAGAACCCTCTACCAAGCATTATCTTATTGTTAGTAAGTATATGGATTCTCTTTAAATCAAAGATTAAACGGGCTACCGTTAGCTTAAGACCAGAAACTATAACAATTGTATACAGCGCAATTTATTTTATATTCGCAATGTATTCAATGCTCAAATTAGGTGAAAGGCATTTATTGCCGTTCGTTGGTACTATTAGTTTAATCACCGCAATAATAATTGAACGTAATTGGGATAATATATTTTTTAAAATTAAAGTATCTTCAATAACATATACCCTAATTGTCTTAAGTATCATTTCAACCCTCGTTAGCTATCCTCACTTCTTAAGCTACTTCAATTACGCTGTTGGCGGAAGCAAGAACGCTTTCACAATTGCTCAAGACTCTAACTATGATTGGGGACAAGATTATATAGCTCTTAGGAACTGGAAAGATTCAAATCATGATAAACATCTATATTACGATTTATTTGCAGCTGACGGTGTAGCTGAATATTACTTCGGTAAAGATAAGAATAACTATGTTAAGTGGTATGACAATAATCTTCCTGAAGGTAGTTTCATAGCTGTGGATACTAATGTACTTACATCAAGTCAAGCCAGTAAAGGCATTTCATACAAAGATATATTCAAAAAGAAAATAATAAGATTAACACCTTCAATATTTATATTTGAGAAATAATTATTTTTTCGATTTAAATACGTAATATTTAGTCCAGACAAAATTCCAAACCATAACAACTGCACTAGCCATAATTAGTGTTAGACCGTAGTTAATCTTAAAAGTCTTAACGCCAATCGTTTCAATTGCTAGGATTATTAATTGGCCAGCAAAACTTGTAAGATGAAAATTCAGTAATTTCTTGCTAATTGGAATATGTTTATGTCCTTTGTATGTCCAATAATTATGAAACATAAAATTAGTCAGAAGGGCTATTTCTCCTGATAAAATTTGAGCTATAATAATTTCAATCTTAAGAATTCTAAAAAATATTGTTAAGAATATATAATTAACACTAAAACCAATAGATCCAACTAATCCAAACCTAACAAAATCTATTTTAAGCATCTTATTCTTAGTTTTCTTGGTCCAATCTACTAAATCTACAATATAAGCCATATACGTAACCATTATACTTTAATGGCATATTTTATATATAATAAGAATCTATGAATATTAAAGAACAAGCCCAAACAACTATAGAAACATTAGCTAATGAAATAGGACTAACAGTAGAAGCACTTCAAGGCCACTATGAGGGTCTAGATACCCATTTTATGAATATTGCTGCAAAAGTGGTGTACGGCAATCTAGAGAACGAATATAAAGAGAATCCTTTTTTTGAAGTTATAGATTCAGACTATTTAAGAACCGCACGAAGACCTGATTCAATTAATCATTCTCAAGTATTCCTACAACCTAATATGGTCAGAAGAGCCGAGAAAGAACAAGTACTAGGAATGGCGGCTTTAATGCTTGGCGATGAAGAAACTAAGACTATGGTAACCAATAAATTTGCTGATATGGCTGATGGGTTAGATTTCTTCAGAGATATTAATCCTAGGAAAGGTAGAAAAGGTCCTAAATTAATTCTACTTAGTAATCATGCTGAGCTTGCAGACCTAGGTTTCCATGCCGCAGGAATGCATTTCGCTGCAGAAAAAGAAGGAATTGAAAATTTAGAAAACTTCCTTACAGTTCTAGTAGGTAGAGTTATAGGTTATTTTGCATTAAGAGAAGCTTTCAATCTTGAAGAACCAAACGTAATAGATGGTATTTTACGAAAAGCTGGTAGCGTGCTTAAAACATTCCCTAGTGGTGGAGGACAAGGACTAACTAAAAAACAATCCGCTGAATTAGGGCTATACCGAAGCTATTCTAATAGAAGAACTAGACTAATACACTCACATGAATTAATGAATCAATCTTCAGCTAGGATGATAATAGAATCTGCTAGTGGCGAAGAAGATATTGTTGATCATGAGAAAAAACAAGTATTTCTACGAAAATTTTCTGAAGGTACATGCAGAATGCTCATCGAAGCATGCAGTAATGGTGCAATAATAGTACCTCTTGTCGCCAAATATGCACCTAAGAATTCTCATCTGGAATTCCTAGAGCCTATGCGAGTAACCAACGAAAAACAATGTCATGAACTTGGAGAAGAAATAGCAGCGAATGTTACTAGAAACTATCAGAAATCTTCCTTAATTAATCCTGAAGATAAAAACTTTGTAGCAATATATAAGTAGATATTTTTAAAGAATCGTTTTAAACTACTAATTAATGTACAAAAGAATTTTACTAAAAATCTCTGGCGAACAACTTTCTGGCACTAATTCATCCGGAATAGATACAAAAATAGCTGTTAAATTATCCGAAAATATTAAGAAAGCTCTAGAACAAACCAACACACAAATAATTATAGTAGTAGGTGCTGGTAACATAGTTAGAGGCAAGAATGTTGCTGGAGATGGAGTAAAAAGAGTTACGGCAGACCACATGGGCATGCTTGGAACTATGATTAATGCTCTTGCTCTTACAGATATTTTTGAATCTAGAGACATACCAACAAGATGTATGAGTAATATCTTTGCCGCTCAAGTAGCAGAACCTTTTAATCACAGATTAGCGAATAAGCACCTCGAAAGGGGAAGGGTTGTTATAGTAGCTGGAGGTATCGGAAGACCATATCTTACAACAGACACTGCCGCAGTAAGCTTAGCTCTCGAATTAGATTGTGATGCGGTTCTAAAAGCCACAAAAGTTGATGGGGTATACGATAAAGATCCCACTAAATTTAATGATGCTAAAAAAATAGAATCATTAGATTATCAAAGAGCCCTTTCAGATAATGAAATTCAAGTTATGGATAAAGCAGCATTAGGACTAGCTATGGATCATAAAATGAAAGTAGTTGTCTTTGATAGTTTTGGAGAAAATAATTTACTTAACGTTGTTAAAGAAAATTCTGTTGGAACAGTAATAGGATAGGAAGGCAATAATGAAACAACCAACTAAAGCAATAATTGCGGCTGCAGGATTAGGAACTCGTTTTCTACCACAAACTAAAGCTATGCCGAAAGAAATGCTACCCATTATAGATAAACCAGTAATTCAAATTATAGTAGAACAATTAGTGGCAAGTGGAGTTACTGACATAATAATAGTCACAGGAAGCACCAAACGTGCTATCGAAGATCACTTCGATAGATCGGACGAATTAGAACAAGAACTAAGAGAAAAAGGTAAAAACGAATTAGCTGAAGAGATTAAAAAGATAGCAGAATTAGCTAATTTCATTTACATTCGACAAAAAGGAACTCCAAAAGGTAATGCTAGACCACTGCTAAATGCTTCACACTTATTAGCAGACGATGAGCCATTCTTTATGTATTTCGCAGATGATTTCTTTAGGTCAGAAGTGCCTCATGCCAAACAAATGCTAGATGTTTACAATCAAACTGGTAAAAGTGTAATTTCTCTAATCGAAATCGACCCCAAGGATTCAAATAAATATGGAATGGCTAAAATATCTGATAATATTCAAGATAAAATTTTTAAGGTTGATGAAATCATAGAAAAACCAGGACCAGAAAAAACTCCTTCGAATTATGCAGTAACAGGTGGATATCTTTTAACGCCAGACATAATGCCGATTGTAAGAGAAGAAAAAATTGGACACAGTGGAGAAATTGGAATATCTGAATCTGTTAGTGATCTAGCTAAAATGGGTATGGTAGTAGGTAAATTTATTGAAGGGGTTTACCATGACGCTGGAGATAAAGCTAGCTATCTAAAAGCTGTAGTAGATCACGCTTTAGCAGACCCTAAACTTGGACCAGACCTTAAGGAATATATACTAAGAAGAATTAATCAGTAATGAATAAAACAGAAAATATAGGCAGAAAAGATATAGCTAGAGAAGCCGGTATTGAAACACTTAAAAATACAAGCCTTACCATAACTACAGAAATGATTCCTTGGCTTGAGGAAGATATGGATATAAATACTGTTGAAGTAAAACTAGTATCCGGTCAAGTAGTTCGGTATGGAAGTGCCATGACTGAAAGAGCAACCAAGATTCTTGAGGACGATTGGAAGATTAAATTTAGAGATGGAGTTCAAATAGAGGATAGTAATCGTGAAAATATAGAAGATAGAATGAATAGAGGACTATGGACTAGTATTACAAATATTATCGATGGAAAAGCTCAGAGAGTAGGAAGATTTGTAGATTGTTCTATTCCTTCATATTATGTGAAAGATGATTCCACTAAAGCTAGACTGTTCTTTGCATCTCTAGGTAATATTGATGGCTTACCAACGTTCGTTAGAATAGGGTCAACATTTACAGTCCCTGGAGAGAAAAAATTTATGACACATGTAACTAAATCAAAACAAGGAACTAAATAATGGAGAACAATAAGGCAGTACCTGAATCGATAGAAATACCACTATTGATAGGAGAAGATAACGATATTCAAGAAGCTGAAGTCTTCTTTCTAGATCAGAAGAATCGGGAACAATACACTCTCACTATAAATTCAATCGATGAATATCTGAGAAAAATCTCTGCTGAATTAGAAAACAAGAATGAGTTCATTTTTCTAAATAACGATATAACCGCTAAAATTCTAGATGTTTTAGTATGGAATGATAAATTGAACAAAGAAATAATTAGAAAAATAATTTCTGAATTAGATCTCGATTTATTTAGTAAATTTATAACTAAAGTTACTAACGAAATTGACTTTGAAGAACAAGAACAGTAATATAATAATCATTAACAATTTAATATAAAGAATTGGGGAGAGTACTAGCTCTACGAACCAATAGCAACCTACTTTAATTAGGTGCTCCACCTAGCCTATGTAGATTCTTAGGAAGTATATAAATCTCTTATATCCTTTATTTTATCTACGAAGAAAGGATATTTATGTCAAAAACAATATTTACAAGTGAGTCCGTATGCTCCGGTCACCCAGATAAGATAGCGGATAATATATCGGATGCATTACTAGATGCTCTTATAGAAAAAGATCCAAGTACTAGAGCGGGTATTGAAACTGTGGTAGGAAATAACCATGTAAGTATTTTTGGAGAAGTAAAATCTAAAGCAAAAATAGATTACGAAAAAATTACCAGAAATACTATAAAGTCACTTGGATACACGAATCCAGATTGGGGATTTTCTGATAAATCAAATTTCACAAATTTTATACATCAACAATCCAATGAAATATCTATAGGAGTAGACAATGAAGGTGCAGGCGATCAAGGAATGATGTTTGGATATGCATGCAATGAAACCAATGAATTAATGCCCATGCCTATAGTTATAGCTCATGAGATCACTTCAAAATTAGATGAATTTAGAGAAAAAGGTATATTCAATTGGCTAAGACCTGATGGTAAATCTCAAGTAACAGTTCTTTATGATGACGGCAAACCAGTTGAAGTCAATAGAATTGTTGTAGCAGTAGCACATGATGAGAATACTAAATTAGATAAAGTACGGAAACACATAATTAATGATGTTTTAGAGCCAATTTTAAAATCTCACGGATACAAGTTACCATCAGATAATGAAATCATAATAAATGGTACAGGAGCATGGTATATACCAGGACCATTCACAGATGCAGGTCTAACAGGTAGAAAAATAGTAGTAGATGGCTATGGAGGATACGTAAAAGTGGGAGGAGGAGCATTTAGTGGTAAAGATGCAACCAAAGTAGATCGCTCTGGTGCTTATGCAGCTAGGTTCGTAGCTAAAAATATAGTTGCCAATAAATACGCGGATAAATGCGAAATAGGTCTGGCATATGCCATAGGGCATAAGGAGCCCATAATGGTATCAATTGAAACATTTGGAACTGAAAAAGTAAGTAGATTAGTCCTACAAACGTTCGTTGATTCAATAATTGACCTCAGTGTAAATGGAATCATCAGGGACCTTGGACTCAAAAAACCAATATATTCTCAGACAACCAATTATGGCCATTTTGGTAAGAAAGATTTACCGTGGGAGAAAATAGTTAAAAGTAAATTAATAATTCTATAAAATCTTAGTGAAAACTAGTACACCTACTAGAATTAAAATAGTACCAGCTATTATCTGTGAATATTCTTCTATTACTTTTCCGATTCTGTTACCAATCTCAAGACCTAATGAACTTAATATTAAACTTGCTGCACATATAGCTAAAGTAGCTTGAAATACATTTAAATGCCTAGCTCCTAGAGAGAAACCGACTATTAGGTTATCTATACTTAATGCTAGGGCGGGTAGTATTAAGTTCCAATCACCCGAAATAGCTTTAATAGCTTCTTTTTCATCTTCTTCTTTGTAGGAAGAATATATCTGGTATAAACCAGTTAATACAAGTAGAACTCCGCCAATAATATGAGCATTATTACCCAATAATGAAAGTGTTTGTTTTCCTAGTAGTATACCTATTACTGCCATTAAGGTTTCAAAAAATCCAAAGAATGCAGCTATCTTAATTCTTTTAGATTTATTTATTCCAGAAATACCAATAGCTATAGAAGTTGCAAAATTATCTAGTCCAACAGAAAGAGAAACTAATATTAATGTAATTATTGTTTGCATGAACTAATTATAGGTTTTAATTTTAGTTTAAACAATTTATAATACTTATGGTAAATATGTTAAAAAATATAAGTCAAAAAATACTATTAATTATGCTAGTTATAATGCTAGCACCATTATTAATTATTTCTATATATTGGGGTTATAAGTATTCAAACATCGTTTTATACAACCAATATATGAACCAATATATGTCGAATTACGGCAGCGCTTTTAATCTTCAGAATTTCCTAGACAGTAAATTCAATAGTTTGACTGCATTATCTTTCGATTACTCTAACCATGAAGATACCAGTAACATATTACCTCAAATTAAAGACATACTCTCTAATGACAACACTATTAAGGAATTAGATATTACAGACCCGTTTGGAAATAAGGTATTGTCGGTAGACAACAAACTTAATCCATTAAAACTAGATAATATTTCTAACACTAACGCTTTCAAACAAACTAACGTAGCAAACGTAAATACCTTTTCTGGTTCTGTGTCTTACCAAAACGGCATACCTATAGTTGAACTGGCTGTTCCACTCAACACTAACCCAAACTCCCTGGCTTATATTGATCTTCTTAATAACAATAATCGGACTGTAACTACATCTAAAGCTAATGGAATGATACTTATTAAAGTAGATCTGCAATCTACATTAAATAGCATAACTAATCAATCAAATATAGGAACTACGAATAGTATTAGTATGCCTGGAATGACTATGACTTCTAGTAATAATACTAATTCAGTTAACACTCAGAGTCAGCTTCCAGATCAACATAATTTCCTTGTTGATAATAGTGGTACTGTAATAGCTTCTTACGATTCAAGTATGATAGGAAAAAATCTTTCAAATATATCTGCTATTAAAACATATATAAAATCACTCAGTATCAGTACCAGTTCATCCACCTACGGAGGAAATCTTAATGTTTTTGAAGGTTACTACACCAATAATAAGAATATTAACACCTACACGACCGTATCCACACTCAGTGGCTATGGAAATTGGGGAGTAATATCGGAAACTCCAAGAAGTACAATTATTAAACCAGTAATTAAATTTGCTCTTATAAACGGGGCAATATTATTTGTATCTATCTTAATTATTATAATTATTGCATTCTATATTAGTAATCTAATAGGTAAACCAATTAAAAAATTAGTTAAAGCAGCACAAAGTATAGGAATTGGTAATTTCGATGTTGATCTTGATACTAAAAGAAAAGATGAATTTGGAAAATTAAATAATTCACTTATTGAAACTTCTCAGAGCCTAAAAACCCTAATATCAACCACCAGCGAACAAAGTGGTGAGCTAAATGCAATTATTGACAACTCAAAAAACCCTATTATCTCATTAGATAGTGATGGTGGGATATTGATCTCAAACAAAGCTGCTGTTGATCTACTTGAAGTTGAACGAAACAAGCTACATGGAATGAAATTAGAAGAAATATTAAGACTCACTATTGTCGACAAAATTAACACCTTAGATCTTAAGAACATGACTGAAAGCTCCAAGCTACTTGAAAATCAAACATACATATCTCCAACTAACCAAAAACATCAACTAGATATATCTATCATTAAATTACCTACTAATGGTTTTGTGATAACTAAATATATCTTAACTATTACAGATAAAACTAAATCAGTAGAACTCGATGAAATGAAGCTAGACTTCGTCTCCATGGCCGCGCATGAACTAAGAACTCCACTAACCGCTATTCAAGGCTATCTAGAATTGATGATGTTTGGAGATAATGCCGCTAACTTCAGTGACAACAATAAAAGATATATTGAACAAGCTAGAGTAAGTACTAAGGAACTTTCAGAACTTATTACTAAGCTACTTAGCGTATCTAGAATTGAACACGGTAATTTCAAATTAAACTGGGATAAGGTAGATATAGCAGCTCGCGTAAAAGAAGCAGTAGACTCACTTCAATTCAACGCTAAAGAAAAGAAAGTTACTCTGTCTATGAATGGTAATATACACGACGAATTTATAGTAGGAGATAGATATTCTATTCAAGAGGTTATAAATAATCTTATAGATAACTCCATCAAGTACAACCATGAAGGTGGCGATGTAAATGTTACTTTATTTGATGATAATAGTAACTATATAATTACAGTTAAGGATACAGGAATCGGAATACCAAAGAACGCAATTCCTTACTTATTTACTAAATTCTACAGAGTTCATGGTGGACTAGAATCAGGAAGTACTGGTACTGGAATTGGTCTATATCTTGCAAAACAAATTATAGAACAACACCGAGGCACAATTGAAGTTCATTCAGAAGTTGGCCAAGGTACTTCATTCATAATAACGCTTCCACACTATTCAGATACATTAATGAGTATATTAACTAAAGGTGACAACAATAAAAATAAAGAGGACGCCAACCGTGCCTGGAATACAAAAAATATTAATCGCTGAAGATAATATAGCTCTAAGCAAACTATATTCAGAATACCTTATTAAGAATGGTTATGAGGTAAGGGTTGCAGAAAACGGCTTTAAAGCTCTTGAGCTAGTCAGGGAGAACAAACCCGATATGGCTTTTGTTGATGTAATGATGCCAGGAATGGGTGGTTTTGAATTAGTTAAAAACCTCAGACATAAAGAAGAATATGGATGTACTCACATTAAAATTGTCTTACTAACGAATCTTGGCAAAGATCAAGTTCCAGAAGAAATAGAAAACGATGTCGATGGGTATGCTTTAAAGGCTGCCATACAATTAACAGATCTTATTCAGATTATTAAATCGTTCAACGAAAACGGCACTGAAGGTAATTAGATTTACCATTAATAATCTTGTATAATATTTTTCTAATATATGGAATCTATACTAGGAAGAACTCCTACAGCAAACCTTAAGTCTAGAATTACTCTACTTTCAGTAGCTGGAACTACAGATACAATCAACCAACACGTTAATGAAACAATAATTGATACCAAGAAAGATAGATTTCCAAGGGTTATTGTAGCTAAAGATGGATGGAATAGATTTAATAATTTTTCAGATGTTAGCTTTAGGGATAGAGCATATCAAAGATTACAGCGTCCTGGAGAACATATTTGGACTAAATCATGGCTTAGATACATACTAGGCAGGAATGCAGTTATATCCATGGTCAATATGAGTTCACTAGCTAGAACAGATTTTAAATTAATGATAGATGTTTACGATTCCCTAATTCTTCCAGGCGGAAATACCTTCCAGCTATATAAAGGGATTAAGCAACACAAAGATATTATTCAAAATTCTGTAGAATCTGGAAATATTTCATATATTGGTGAAAGTGCGGGTAGTATTTTAGCAGGAAGACACACCTTTCCAGCCCTTATACCACCTGCAGATATTTGTCCTTCGGGTGTTGACCTAACCGAATCTCTGAAGCTTATTGATTCTAATGTAATAGTTCACGCAGAAGGTAGTTCATCTACATCAACCATACCGGTTATAGGAAAAATTGCCGAAATAGTCCTTAAGAATTGCATTACAAATCAAGAAGATATAAATAGATATATAAATAGCTTTAGATCTAGTAGTGATAGCACTATTATTCTAAGAGATGATCAGGCAGCCCGATTCCAATCAGGGAAACTTAGAATTATATAATATTGATAGTATTCGAATAGAAAGATAGGGGAAATCTTGGATTTTAAAAACAAAATATATATCGTAACAGGTGCAAGTTCTGGAATAGGATTAGAAACCGCAAAGAAACTCTCTAAATTAGGAGCTACCGTTGTATTGGCATCTAGAAACAAGAACAAATTAGAAATCATGTCTAAAAGCATAATTAATTCATACCCTCATAAAACTGATATTAGAGATTACAAAGATATAGACAAATTGATTGATGCAACCATAAAGAAATTTGGTAGGATTGATGGAATCATTAATAACGCCGGAGTCGGGTACGAATCGGCTATTGAATTTATTGATTACAAATTATTTGAAGATATCACACGAACGAACCTTCTAGGACCTTCATATCTAATGTCTAAGGTCATCCCAATTATGCGCAGTACAAATAGTGGTGTAATAGTAAATATAGCTTCAGGAGTACCTCAAAATCACGAAAAGAATAAAGGCGCATTTATGGCGACCAAGTCAGCATTATCAGACATATCACTTACGGCTAGAGAAGAATTACGGGGTACTGGAATACAAATAAATACTGTATATCCATTTAAAACTAATACGTCTTTTAACGATCATAAATATAAAGGAAATTTAATTACGGAATTAGATGCATACGGGAAAGGTGGATATACTGATGAATCTAAAGATAATGTTGAAATTATAGTAAACCTTATAATTGATTCAATAATTAATGATATTGCCGAAGCGTATCCGCATGAATGGATGAAAAAAAACTAATCTTCGAATCCTTTATTTTTATATAAAACAACCTTAATAGAATCTAATAATACAAAATACACTAATGTAAATATTAGTATTTCAATAAGAATACTTACAGGTATTCTAACCAATTTAAAAGCATCATTAACTTTAGGTATATATATGACCACTACACTGAATATAAGACTAATTATGAAACCAATAAATAATGGGCGAGATAGTTTTGGAGCCCTAAAGAAGAAACTACGATTCCTAATAGTAAAGATTACAATCAGAGCAGTTAGACTTAAGAATAAGTAAAGGGCAGTAGATTTAATATTAGAATTCTGATTACGTATAACGTTATAGAAAATAACCTCGAAGAATGCAGTGATACATCCCAACAACATTGATCCTATTAGTATATTTCTAATATTTAACTTAGAGGGTCTTTTAAGATCATCGATTAATACATTATCCGTGCCAACTGCAATACATGGAAGATCTGTAATTAAGCTAGTAAGTAATACCTGAACAGGGAAGATAGGCAAGGATTTACTTATGCTTAAGAATAATGTTGAAAGAGCAAAGAAATTTCCCCAATTAGAAACAAAAGTAAATCTAATATATTTATTTATATTAATGAATATTTCTCTTCCAGACTTGACTCCATCTATCATTACTCCGAGACCCTGCTTTAAAAGTATAATATCTGAACTGTTTTTAGCTACGTCTGTAGCATTGTTAACGGCAATAGAAACATCAGCTAATTTAAGTGATGGGGCGTCATTAATACCGTCACCTTGATATCCTACGACATTGCCCTCTTTTTTAAGTACTGATATCACTCTGTATTTTTGTTCTGGATTCATTTTAGCGAAAGCATTGTTATTTTTTAGCAAAGTCTCTAATTCTTTATCGTCAAGTAAATCTAGCTCATCTCCTATGTATACTTTTTGAGAACTAGAGATGAGTCCAATATTTTCCGCGACATATTTGGTTACTTCTCTAGAATCACCAGATAAAATTTTAATACTAATTCCTAGATCACTAGCTAAGCTTACCGTTTGTTTTGTACTTGGTCTTAATGGATCTTCCAAAGAAACAAAACCAAGAAATTCTAAGTCTTTTTCATTTTTTAGAATATCGAATTTTTCGATATTAATACTATTAAATTTCTTATATGCAATAGCTATATGCCTGAGTCCCAACAAGCCATCCTTCCTAAATATATTCATATATTTATTTTTATTTGGAGCTTTACTTAGATTTAACAATGTTTCTACTGACCCTATTACTACTAAATAATGTTGTCCTTCTAATTCAATTAACATTCTACGTCGTCTAGATTTAGGATCGAATGGCAATTCTTTTAATTGTTTGGAGTGTTTTAAAGTCTTGATTTTGATTGATTCATCAATATATTCAATAAACGCCTTATCAAATGGGTTTAAATTACTTTTTCGTTTAATATCTAGATTTTCTAATGTAGCTATTGCTAAACAGTAAAATAATTCCTGATCTTTAGTGTACACGTACTTAATTTTTTGCTTATTCATGGTAAGAGTTCCGGTTTTATCTGTACAGAGTATATTTATGTCACCTAAGTCCTCAACTGCGGATAAGGTTCTTACAATAACGTGCTTTTTGGCTAATAACATAGCACCTCTCGATAGTGTAACAGTGATAATAATGGGCATTGCTTCTGGTACCACTGCTACAGAAAGAGCTATTAGATAAAGAAGATAATCCGGTACATTACCAATAGAATGAACTAATACAATCTTAGATATTAATACAATAAATATAGCCACAAATACACTTCTTATTAAAAATTTAGAAAAATCACCTAAGGATTTTTCGAACTTAGTAACTCTTTTGGTATCAGTACTAAGTCGTGCAATTCTACCAAGCTCGGTACTATTTCCCGTAGCATAAACAACAGCTCTTGCTTCGCCTTCTTCTACGATACTACCAGAGTATATAATAGAATTTTTAATGTCCAAGTGCTTAAGAACACCATCCGATTCTCCAGTTAACTGGGATTCATTGACAATAAAATCTTCGACATAAAGAAGCTTACTGTCCGCAGGGACTATGTCGCCTTCCTTCAAAGTTATGATATCGCCTGGTACCACATCTTTTTCCTTGATTAATTCTTCTTTTCCATCACGCAGACAGACGATTTCTCGGTTAATAAATCTCTCTAGTTTAGATATAGATTTATCACTTCTATACTCCTGAAGGAAACCTAGAAGACCATTTATTAATAGGATGAATAGTATTACTCCACCATCGGAAATGTCTTTAAGAGAAAAAGACAATAATGATGCAAGGATCAAAAGATACATCAGAGGACTATTGAATTGTTTTAGGAATAATTTGAGTGTAGAGAATTTGTTATCGTTTATAAATACATTTTCTCCAAAATTTAACAGTCTATCTTTAGCGTCATCACTAGCTAGACCAAGCCTTGAGCTATTAAGAGATTGCAGGGTTTGTTCAATACTTAAATTTTTATATTTGTTTTTTAGCATTATATAACCTAATATTTATATCTATTATATATTAGAAACAGATTAAATATGAATATTACAAATTTCGAAGAATTAAATACTGCTCTACAACCTTATGTATCTCTAGTTAAAGAATTAACTGGTCAAAATACCGTCATTGAAAGAGTTAAACCTCTTATGAAATTTCTTGGGAACCCGGAGAAAAAATTAAATGTTATTCATATTGCAGGTACTAGCGGTAAAACATCTACCAGCTATTACATAGCTTCACTTCTTCAACAAAATAATTTAAAAGTGGGCCTAACTGTATCACCACACATAGATAAAATTAATGAAAGAGTTCAAATTAATTTAAGTCCCCTTAAAGATGAATTATTCTTAAAAGAAATAGGATTATTTCTTGATTTAGTAGAAGAATCTAAAATTAGACCATCATATTTTGAACTGTTATATATATTCGCCATATGGATATTCAATAAATACGGAGTGGATTACGCCGTGGTTGAAACTGGAATGGGGGGATTACATGATGCAACTAATATAATAACTATTTCAAATAAAGTTTGTGTAATAACAGATTTGGGTTTTGATCATACTAATATACTAGGAAACACAATTGAAGAAATTACTTATCAAAAAGTAGGAATCGTTCACCCAGGAAATAAATTAATAATGTACAAACAAAACGATAAGATTATGAAAGTAATAGAAAAATGGATAATCGAACATGATGCATCCATAGAAACCATAGATCAAGAAAAAGAATATAGAAAGTATTATAAAAAAACCGAAATAAATGATTTACCTGACTACCAAATTAGAAATTGGCTACTAGCCAAAAAAACTTATGACTATATATCTACTAGAGATAATCTATCAAAAATAGATATTAAAGAGATAAATCAATCCCTTAGAACTAAAATACCGGCTAGGATGCAAAGCAAGAAAATAGATAACGTAAATATAATCATGGACGGAGCACATAATCCACAGAAAATGGAATCTTTCGTAAAAAGTTTTATTAATAAATACCGAGCAAAAGCTAATATTATCTTATCCTTTAAGGATGGCAAAGATTATCCAGATACTTTGAAGTATATAACCAAGATTTCCGATAAAATCTACTTAACTAAATTTGTATCCAGTAAAGATCTGCCGGCTAAATCCATAGAGCCAAGCTTAATAGCTAAGGAACTTGTAGAATTAAATTTTAAAAACTTTGAAATAATAGATAACTATGAAGAAGCATTCATAAAAGCAATGGATGAATCTAAGAACAAGAATCTAATTATAACTGGATCATTCTACCTTATTGCTCAGATAAGAAATAAATTTAATCTTTAGAACTTTTTTCTTCAAGAAAAGCTACTGCAACTGCAGAACCTAGAATTATTCCAACACCGATTAGTTGCATTAAATTAACTTTCTCTTTATAGAAAATATATCCAATAATGAGTGCGAACACTCCTTCAAGCAATAATATATTACCTGCGACGAATGCTTTAAGGTTTGTGAATATATAATTAAGAAATACTAGGTTAAGAACATTTAGAATAATAGCTGTAGCTAACGCTATATACATACTTAAAGTCACATGGTTAGGCCAAATACTCTTATGTTGAACTAGTAATATAACTAAAGGAACAATCCAAGAAAATGCTAGAACAATAGTAGTATTCTGATAATTAGAATATTTCTTATTATGTAATCTCACCATAAGAAATGCCGTATCGAATAAGATTAGAGAAGCTAGAGCCGCCAATAATCCTAAGTTAGGCTTAAAATCCGTTAAATTAAATTTAGATAGTAATCCTAAACCAACTATAGAGAATAAAATAATGGGGATAATTTTAAGATCAAATTTCTCCCTAAAGTAAAGATAAGCAAGTATGCCCATAATAGGTAGAGATGAAGCAAAAGAGACTATTCCTAGGGTAGTGTGAAGCAAGGCGTAAGTTATCAAGGATACACTGAGCCCATAATATATAAATGATCTGGATATATACACAAACCATTCCTTTGTTGTTATTTTACTAAACTTAATTAATCTTATTTTTGGATAGAATATTATCAGAGATAATAAGAAAGCACCGAATAATCTTACAAACATTTGTTGAGGTATAGAAAAAGTCTCCCCCATAATTCTTACAGTAACACTAAGAATTACAAAAAATAGAGATTCAACTATAGCTACTAATATTGCTGTTTGTTTTTTAGTCATAAGTATATGTATATAATACTTAATGATTATACTATCTTGCTAATACAAAAATTAATCTTCAAGAGGATCTTCGTTAGGACTTTCGTATTCTATATCTAATTCACTCAACTCTTTAAGAAACGAAAGGTACTGATCTCCAATTTTCATGATCAGCATACTTAGTTCATCTTCTGGAATATAATTTTCGGCTAGCTCATATATATCTAGCTCTAGATCATTTAAATCATCATAAAATTTATATCTTAGAACCTTGAATTCTTTAGGGTTATTCTTTATTGCATTATAAACTCTAAAAATATCTTCAAGAGGCCTAATAAGATCGATTAATTCTTCAGCTATTTCTTCCGCCATAACAGAATCACCATATTTATAATTTAGGAATTGTAGAGTTTCTCTTTCTAAATCTTGTAAATATGTATGTATAAAGTAGTAATCTTCACTTAATTTAGAATGCATCTCACTCAGAAAATCTAATTCCTGCTCAAATAGGGTAGGGCCAAGACTCATTGGATTAAAGTCAGTAATATATTCAGCCATATCTAACCATTCCAATTTTTCTTTAGCAGTATAAACTTTATTAGATATTAAATCTGAAAGTGATTCTCTGGCAAAAACTATATTCTGTTCTTTATCGTTATAATCATTTCTTAAGAAATCACGTGCTTTTAATATAGACATTATATTATCAAAATACATCTCCTTCTTTGATGGAGGGTATGATACTTCCATATCTGAATCTGTATCTTTTACAAATTTTATTAACTCATTAACTATATTACTAATATCTATATCTTCAGGAATAAGAGAAGGGAAAGCCTCAAGAATATCTAGTATTTCCGGAATATTACCCTCAATATACTCACTCATATAAGCAATATATTCCTCATCTTCATCTAGAAATTGAATATCTGTAGGGATTATAATGCCACTGTTTTCAGCGTTAATTTCAAAAATAAATTTCTCAAGTTCTTGATCGTTTATTCTGCTTTCATCACCGTTGTTATTTTTTTCCATAAATAGAACAATATTATAACATCAGATGTAACATCGGTCAATTTTACAAAATTGATCATTCAATAAATCTGATGAGTATTTATTAATGTGTTAATAAATGTTAGTGATCAATTAGAAATTTACCTAATAATAACTTGATCCCTCTTAGGGCCAACACCAATCATAGTTATAGGAACATTTGTTTGTTCTTCAATGAATTGTATATATTTTATGGCCTCATTTGGAAGGTCATCAAAATTTCGAACATTAGAAATATCTTCATCCCAAACACTTAATTCTTCATATATAGGGCTTGATTGCTCCATTTTGTATGCAGCATCAGGAGAAACTGAAAGTCTTTTACCTTTTCGTTCGTAAGCAACACAAATTAATGCAGTCTTACCGTATCTTCTAACCCAATCTAGTTTAGTAATAGCCATTTCAGTAGAACCATTTATCATCTGAGATCTCTTTATTAGCGCTAAATCTAGATGACCTAATCTTCTAACTCTTCCGGTAGTAGTTCCTACTTCGGCATCTACAGTTGTCATATCACCGTGTATGCCTTCAAGTACTGCCTGATTCCTAATTTCAGTCACAAAAGGACCTCCACCAACATGAGAGGGAACAGCTTTAGCTACTCCTATAACTCTATCTATGTACTTATATGGAACTCCTAGACCACTTAACGCTCCAGCACTTGTGGTTGATGAAGAAGTAACAAAAGGATATTGACCATGATCAATATCTAGCTGAAAAGCCTGCGCACCTTCCGCGAGAACATTAGCTCCATTTTCTAGCATTTTATTAACATAGAGAACAGTATCAGTAACAAAAACACCCAACTTTCTAGCATTCTCCATAAATTGATAGGTAAGATAATCAAAATTACCTTCCCATAAACCAATCTTAGCTCTTGCTTCATTAACTCGGGCTAATCCTTCAACAACCAAATCTTCCAAGACACCAATATCATTATTAATAGACTCAATCCTAATGCCACTACGGTTATATTTATCCGCATAACTCTGGGCAATACCAGATTTAGTAGATCCTTGAGCTTTTTCAGTAGACTCTCTAAGCTCATCGAATAGTATGTGATGGGGAAGAACTAAATGCGCCGCTGAGCTAATCAATAGATTATCTCCGGAAATTCTAAGTCCTTTAGCCCTACTAGTCTCAATTTCTTCAACAAGTTTTATAGGATTAATGACTGTACCATTTCCTATTACGTTAACCACATTAGGACGCACCATTCCAGAAGGAAGTAAATGAAAATCGAATTCTTCACCGGTAGGAGTTACTACAGTATGGCCAGCATTAGAGCCACCATTAAATCTAGCAACCACTTCCTGATCTTCAGAAAGCATGTCTACAAAGCGACCTTTTCCTTCATCACCTCGTTGTTCTCCTAGTACTACTGTAAGTGGCATAACAAACAAGATTATACAGTAAGATTTCAACATGATTATAAAAAATTTGTTGTAAAGTTTATAAATTTTAATTAGAATAAGCAGTTTAATAGAGGGAATTCTAAATGCGAGGTTTTTTAATATATAAAAGAAATATTATAAAAATAACAGGTTTAGTATTAGGGTTAATTGCCATGGTGCTAATAGGGTATACTCATACAAATAATAGTAAGGTTAAAGCCACTACAGATCCATTAGCTAGTGCTACTATTTCTAGTGGCAACGAAGCTACTGGAGCACCATACCAAGATGTCGATGTGACGGGTATTCAGGTATCTGGGGTAAGCGACCCATCTACTGACGTTCCTGTGCAAATATACATACCTAGAAATACAGGGTATTTATTCCTGGCAGACACAACAGGTATTACATTAGACACCCAGCAACCTACAGATTATTTAACATTCCAGGAACATCAAGTGAGTCAAACCTAATTACATGTACCGGTAAATACCAGGACAGCACTCATATGTATAATAAGCGTGCAATTATTCAAACAGTAATTACTAAATAATATTATAATTTAGGCACTATTTTTATAGAGTATGGAGCATCTTCGGATACTTGAGGAATGAAATCATTCAACATCTTACCAGCTGCATGCTCAGGAGAAATCTTCTGAGTAAATACATCTGAAGGTATAGCTAAACTTCCTAGTGCAATTAATATGTCCGAAGATAGTTCTGCAGGGGTAGTAAATTCCTGGTTCTTTCTCCTGTATGGGCTATATAAAGTAATAAACTCTATAAGGCCTAGTCTTTCCGCAGGCACACTAGGCTCTATGGACTCAGCTAAATCATTTCTACCTAATTTTACGAATATATCAGAAGCAACTCTAGCTTCAATGTAATTCTCAAAAACAATACTGTGATCAATTTTATTTGGTTTCATAAGAAGCATATTATACCACTTAGGTTATGCTTAATCAAGAGAGTAGGGTAGTTATTACTATTGCTTTTTACATGCTTATGTTATATAATACTATTCATGACAAATTCAAATAAGCCACTACAGAGAGCATATAAAGAAAAACCTATCGAAAGAGCATCTAGATTTTACAATTATCTACTGGATTCTGCTAAACCTTATGAAAGAGCATCATTATTAGGTATCTTCGTAGTAGAACAAACTATGGATGAAATCATTAAAGCAACAGGAGCTACAGCAGCATCAATATTAGGAGGTAGAACTGGATTCAATTCTTGGACTGAACTAGTTGAAGATTTTTCTGAAAGTAAGCTAGAATTACACATGGGAAGCAGAAATTCCGACTCCCTAATATTCGACCTACCTACACTAGAAATATTAAACCTTTCTATTGCACACAAAGGAGCAGTTAAGCCTGAGCTTATAATACCTACAGACCTTTCAAGATATAAATTAGCTACAGACTAATTTAGACTCACTTCTTAAGTTAAACTAGTTATTTTTGATATAAAACTACTTATCCAATATAGAAAATTCGCTTTTTTATCATATATATAACCAAAGTAGATAATAAATACACTCCGGAAATTATGTATATAGCAGTTAAGATTATAGGATTATTATCTTTACTACCGAATCCTGTGTTTGGAGAATTAATTGCCAAACTTAGAGTATAAGTATTGGTATCTTTGTAGTATCCGATTGAACCATTATCATCCTTGGCAGTTATAGAGAATGTATAACTTCCAGCAACATTGGGAGTACCAGAGATTAATCCAGTTGTACTATCTAGCGTCAATCCAGGAGGTAGCGCGCCGGACGAAACAGAGTAGGTTACTGCTCCTTGTGAATATGAAGTAGTTATATTCTGTGAATAGTGTTGATTTAAAGAAAAGTTCGGTAATGAATCTTGATTTATTTTTACGAAATTAAATAGTAATGTTCTGTTCAGATCACCATCTACAAAATAAAATGTATTACTGTTATTACTAAAAGCTAAGTTAGCATCCCAGGGACCACCGAATCTAGTTTGTGAAGGATCAAGATTTTCGCCAGAATTAAAATCTGTCTGTCCGATGACCATAGAAGCATCCATTCCGTTAGTGATGCCATTACTTAAATCGAATATAAGTACACGTCTGCATTGTGGATCTTGACCAAATAATTCTTGGTTTTTCTGATCGTAGCCAATTCCTGAAAGGTATCCAAAACTATTAGCCGAACAACCACTGTTATATGCAGAGAAGTCTGGTTGACCTATCACATAGCTGGCAGGCATATTATCAGTCACCCCATGACTCATGTCGTAGACCATAATCCTATCGTAAGCATTTCCATCTACTGCAAATAATCTCTTTTGCACATTATCGAAAACGATTCCTCCGTAGTATGAATCTATAGATGAAGTAGCATTTCCAATTGGTAGATCATTTGACGTGAATGTACTTTGACCAATTACATTACTGGCATCCATGCCATTACTAATATAACCGGGGTTTACATTAAAAACCAAAACCCTGTAACATCCCGGATCATTAACATATAAGAAACCTCCTTGTTCGTCTAATGCTATACCTCCATATACACTGCAAAACCTATTTTGAGTAAGACCATAATCATCAGTAGTAAAATCTGGCTGTCCAATAACATAGCTAGCGTCCATTCCGTTAGAGATGCCACTACTTAAATCAAATACAGAAATTCTACTGATGTTTTCGACAAATAATCTATTATTTTTCGAATCATAAACTATACCATATGGCTCACAGGTGGTTGCCTGATTAGTATCTGCCTGAGAACAGTTGTTATTATAAAAATTTGAGACTAAATCTGGTTGGCCTAATACGTAAGTAGGTGTGTGAGGTACAGAATCAGTAAATCGATCAGAGCTATCTAGCTGATAAACGAGCACTCTACTATTACTATAATCACCCATGAATAATCTGTGATGTACAGTATCAACTGCCGTATCCGATGCCCAACTAGAACAATATCCAGTGAGTCCTGAAGCACAATCTGTACTACTAAAATCTGGCTGACCCACTACATCACTTGCAGTATAGCCATTAACTGCAGCATAGCTCCTAGGTGCAGTAATAGCTACCAACAATAACAGAACCATACATAAACTTATAATTTTTTTAAATTTAGAAATAACCGGCATACATAAACCCCCATCTTTCCCTTTATGATATAGTACAAGTAATGTGAAAAGTATACAATTTAAACATAAAAAATATTATGTATTTTCATAAATATCGATCAACAAGAATTATAAATAATCTTTTAAAAATAATGTCTAAAAATCTCATTTATTTTAAGTTTAGTGAATTCTAATTTTAGAAAATTCATACAGAATTAAATGTTCAAATTTTAATAAATTATGATTTTCCTAAAATAAAATGGCAGGGGAGACAGGATTCGAACCTGCGACACCTGGTTTTGGAGACCAGTACTCTACCAGCTGAGCTACTCCCCTATAAGCTGATGATTAAAATATATTATAGCATTCTATTGAGATTTATAACTATACAAAACAGATATCATATGATATAAAATAGATTCATATGAGTAAGATAATTCCATCAAAACCATTCCTTATGATTTTTTATGGATTTCCGGGTTCAGGTAAAACATATTTTGCGCGTCAATTCTGCGAGAACGTACAAGCTGCGCATCTTGAATCAGACCGAATTAGAATGGAATTATTTGAAAAACCAAGATACGACCAACAAGAAAATATGATCACAAGTCAGATTATGACCTACATGACTGAGGAGTTCTTATCAGCTGGACTGAGTGTAATTTTCGATGTAAATGCCCTAAGAGCAGGACAACGAAAAATGCTTCACGCTCTAGCAAATAAATACAAGGTTCCTGTTATAACTGTTTGGTTACAACTTGATCCCGAATCAAGTTATGACAGAAGTATTAGAAGAGACAGAAGAAAGGCAGATGACAAATACGTTGCAGTATGGGACCGAAAATCTTTTGATCAAATAGTTGCCAGTATGCAAAAACCAGATGCTAAAGAAAATCCTGTTGTTATTTCAGGAAAACATCTTTATACAACTCAGAGAAATGCGGTATTTAAGACCCTTAGAGATAATGGAATCATTATTGAACAAGACGCTAATCGCAATATCGCGAAACCAGGAATGGTTAATTTAGTTAGCTCAAGCTTTAATAGAGTAGATTACACAAAACGCAATATATCTATAAACTAAATGAATTCTAAAGAGTTTCAACTTACTCCAGAAATAGTAGTAAAAGTAGTTAAGCGTAAGAAAGCAAGAAGACTTAAAATTACCCTAGAAAACAATGGGGGAGTAAGAGTCTCTATCCCTTATTTCGTTCCATATCAAGCTGGACTAGCTTTTGCTAAATCTAAAATAGATTGGATTATAGAAAAAAGAGTTATACCCAAGGTCGTTAATGAATTTGAACAAATAGGGAAAAGCCACAGATTATCTTTTATTAAAACCGATGCGGACAGAGTAACAACCAAAATAATCAATCAGGAAATAAAGATTTTTGTACCTCAAACCATGAATGAAACTAACCCTCTCGTTCAAACTGCCGCGAAGAAAGCCGCAAAGAAAGCGCTAGTTAAAGAAGCTATAAATCTAATTCCTCAAAGAGTTGAATATTTAGCAAATAAACATGGATTCGAATATAGTTCAACTTCTGTAAAATTTACCAAAAGCAGATGGGGATCGTGCGATAATAAAAAGAATTTAACTTTTAATCCAAATCTTATGAATCTAACTTGGGAATTAATAGATTACGTAATTATTCATGAACTATCTCACACCAGAAAAATGCACCATCAACCAGATTTCTGGACCGAGGTGGAATCAGTAATGCCTAACTATAAAAGTTTAAGAAAAGAACTAAAACTCGTTAGAGATAACTTATAAATAATTAAATCTCTGATTCTTGCTGCTTTGCTAGTCTTCTGGCAAACCTATTATATCTACTGGCTATTCTATCCTGAGCTAATCTAGCCTCATCACTTAATCCCTCAATAGCAAGTAGTCCTAGCGCATTAAGAACCGGTTTTACTACTTCTTCATGGAAATGTTTTTCGCTATAGATGTCGGCTTCTGCAATAGCCAAAGCATGCTTATTAAAATCTGGAATAGATTGTCCTGGCATATCGAAATTAATGTATTGGTTCTTAAACGCAATCATCATTAAATCTGGATCAATTTGCAGTGCAGCTTTTCCTAATTCTAAATAAAATTTATGATGCAACATTTCATCACCGGCAACAATTCCGAGCATCTTCTTACCACCGAATTCTTTAGGAATTTGTTTTGCTGTATTTCTATGAGCAACTGCCGTTGCTAACTCTTGCATAATAACGTAAGAAATTAGTTCTGCTGTTGAATTTGGAATTGGAACATCACCACTACGCATCTGCGCAACTCTACCTTTTTCTAGCTCAGCAGGATTAAATGCTCCTGTAAGTCTAATAAAATTAAGCATTGCATCTGAATGCCTCCATTCTTCAGAAGTCCATATTCTACTCCAATCAGTAAGCGGATGGTCTTTAGGCGCATTAGAAAGTAGCGTACTTGTATAGTAGGGCAGATTGATCTCAGTTAGCTCATTAACATAAAGTGCAGATCTTACTCCATCTGACAAGGGATATACTTCCTCGTTCCATTCCATTGCTGGATTGTAATTAACTGCATTATCCCAAGGAACCAAATCGCTAGGATCCCAAGTTCTAGCAACAGATAAATGCTGATTTATAAGCAGTTCAGCAGTTTCTCTTAATTCACTAACTAAAATTGCATCACGTTTTTGGTCTATTTCTGTGTTATTGTTACGTTCCACTATCTATTTAGAATAGTCTAACAGAGTGAAAATCGCAAGTATAAGCTATAAATCAGATTTAACAAATATTTTAACTGGAAATATACCTTCTTCTTTTAGAAATTCTAGCATTTTAGTTGAAAACTCTCTTGCTCTAACTTCATGAGGCTGATCAAGATATCCTTCATGGCTTTTAACATATTTATAAGACTTTATAGTTTTGATAAGAGAACTTCCTACTCCAATCATTCCCATAAATTCAAATACGCTTGCAGGTGCTTGAACGAAAACTCTATCATTCTGAGGCATAAATTTCATCGAAGCCAATGAAGCTATAGTGCCAGCAAATAAATAAATCATAGATTTTTTATATTTCTTATCTGGATTACCGAATTTTTCTTCTAATTGTAGAGTCTGCTCTTTGTTGACAACCTCACTACCCTTAACCATGTAGTCAATACGATGCTTAAGCTCGTGAAAAAGAGTACCAGCTATATCTTCAGATATTAAATCATCAAGAACATAGCCAAGAATCTCATCAGAAACTTTGTCTTCACTTGTATATTCACTTCTATATTTTTCAACGTCGCTTCTAGCGAGATCCATATTATCTTTTAAGAAAACAACTATTCCTCCATCTCTAGAGTCATAATGTCCAGATCTATAGTATTTTTCACCATTTTTTTCATATACATTAGAATCATTACTTATTAAAATCTCAGTATCTAATATTTCTTGCTCTGAAAGACCATTAGCTTTAAGAACGTAAGAAAGTAATTCCAAATCTATATCAATATAGTCTACTTCTTTTCCTAGATTTACATCATAAGAAACAGAAGGAAATACATCAAGTTCTCTTTTCATAGAGTCATATTATAACATAAGTACTATGATTTTACAATATGCTTAATCTATATTTCGTCTATTAATTTAACTAATTTATCTACAGTAAAATCAGTTTTATAAATCTCATAATCTACTTCTATAAAATTATCCCTTAGTATGCTTCCCGAACATCCAATGGTTATGACATCTAATTTTAGATCTTTAATTATATTTATAATTTTCATAGCGTCAGAACCATTGTGACTATCATGACTTAAATTTCCATCCAGAAGTACAACATTAAAAACCGATTCATTTCGAGCTTTTGAATATAAAGATTTAATAGCTTCCTCCATTGTGAAGGCTCTTTCTACAACCATATGACCACTATCATCCAGCTCTAGTGACATTCTAACTATATTTGAAAAGAATGGATCGTCTTCAATATGTATTATTTTTGCTTTTTCCATATTTATATTTACTCACAATTTTAATCTTTAATCTATATGCAATCAGATAAAGCTTATGATATATTAAATTTATAAATTTATAAAAAAATGACAGAATTAGAAAAACAAAATACCCAAGAAATTGTTCCGTTTAGGTGCGATATTATTGAAGATGAAAAAGGGCTGGGTAGATATGTGTATGAATTAAATGATGGAACCAGGATATTCATAAAAGACCCCGGTGAAATTCCTTCCATAAAAATAGATGGAAATAGTTTTGTTTTAACTCCAGAAGAATTGCCGCCAGGAATCAATCATGAAGATTATGATTCATGGATTAGAACAAATACCTCTACTGAATTAGAGGAATCTAAAAATATTATAGTAAATAACACTGTACTAGGATCTCTAGATCTAGCAATGACTCTAATTAAAAAAGGAGAACTGAATCCTGAAGCTGCTCGGTCAATTGCAGAATTAAGAACTAAGATTGCTGAAGATAAAATAGACAACCAGGTTCTTGATTTATACGACAATTATCTCGCAGCAGGATTTGCGCCGGAACAAAACAAATACCCCATAAATTATTCTCATGATGGCTTAATTCTCTTAGCAATGTCTTTGTGTGGAGATGAGAAGGCGATATCTGAAATTAGACGTAGAGAAATTAACTTAGAAGAACACGCGATACAATATGAATCAGGATTGGAGCCCGGAACAAAATTAACCAAGGAACAATTAGAAAAAATAGCTAACGAACACCTCGTAGCCGTCCACACAACCTATACTGATGTAAATGGTGAAGATTTTGCTCTACAAAGCACATCGGCACATAGAAAAGATACTATCAGATCAACTATACACTGTTCATTAAATCATTCTGTTATTAGTCATCTAGGAGGAAATTTTGCAGGACGTGATACTACTGTTGTTTCAAGATTGGAATCACTAGTTAGAGACAATGGAAGCCCGGCAGTTATGTATGGGGTAGACACATATTTCACGATGAATCCTAAAGAAGAACTTGTAGTTAGTAAGGATATAGACGAGTCGCTAATTATATCCTTTGTTGACTCAATGAATGATGCGCGCCCATTTACTTATAATGGAAACATATTAACTATTAACAAAGAAAAATTAGAGGGAGATGGATTAAAAAATATATTGGATGAGTTAAATTTGGAAAATTTTGATGCTATAGAAAGCCTTGGATACCTGATATACAAAAGAACATTATATAATTCAAAAAACGAAATTGAAGAATCTGATACTCCATTACAATTCCTAGTCAAACAAAAATATCAGAATGAAGGAATAGAATCTTGGAAAGCATCATCTGAAATAGTAGCATCCATCCTTGATGGAACTATAAAATTAGACAATTATCCTAGTAAAATTTACGAGTATACTAAATACCAAATAAGCTATAGAATTGAATCCCTTAAAGAAGAAATTCAAGAATTTGTCAGAAAATTGATCGTAGATAGAACAATTATCAAATACGGTGGACAAATTGTTAGTTCCGATGGTATCTCGGCATATATTGAAACGGAAGGTTTTGATAGTAGAATAACTCAATTAGCTAGAGAAATTGGCATAAGAATAGGGCTACATTCGAATCAAAGTGAATCAAGATTGGAGAAAAGTCTTGAATATGTGCATGCAGTCGTAAGCAATCGAAAAGCGAGAAGACATCTTGCAAAAATTGGCGTTGCAGTAGAAAAGATGCCACCAAAAAGAGAAGATAATTTTTTCTTCTAGATTAATTTAATAACTTATGAAAAATAATTTTAAAGATAACACCAATAACCTAAACAATATCAGCGAGCAACGCCTGGTAGGTCTAATTAATAGCATGGGCGATGGAGTTATTGCTATTGATGACTCATTTAATGTAGATTTATTTAACGCAAGCGCACTTAATTTACTAGATCTTAATATAATCAAACAAAAAGAAAGTTTATTAAAAGTATTTAAACCAATAAACAAGAAGGGTGATCAAATTGATATAGAAAGTTTACTTAGTAAAGTTAAATTTCCAACTATAAATAGGGATTTATTACTGCAATATAAGGACGGCAGCAAAATATATCTATATATTTCTATTTCACCTGTTAAATTAAGTTATGGTTCTAAGGATAAAAAAGGATTCATTCTAGTCCTAAGAGATATTACTAAAGAAAAAAGCCTCGAAGAAGAAAGAGATGAGTTTATTTCTGTTGTATCCCATGAACTAAGAACCCCAATAGCCGTAAGTGAAGGTGCAATTTCTAATTCCATATTCTTAGTTAATAAATCATCCTCACATACGGAAATAGAAAAAGCCTTAAAGCAAGCTCATAAACAAATAATGTATTTAGGAGATCTAATAAATGACTTATCCAGCCTCTCCAGAGCCGAAAGTGGCAAATTAACAGAAAAGGTTGAAGATATTAATATATCTAATCTTTTTAAAGAGCTGGGGTCGGAATTCAAAGATCAAGCTCTCGAGAAACATTTAACTCTTAGGTTCAAGGCTGACCCCCATTTAGAGCTAGTTAGATCTTCTAGGTTATATTTGAAGGAAATACTACAAAATCTTATTTCTAATGCGTTGAAATACACTAACGCTGGATTTATTTCTGTTGAGGCTAAGCATTCAGCTCACGGGCTAACAATAAGCGTATCAGATAGCGGAATAGGTATTAGTCACAGTGATCAGGCTAAGGTATTTAATAAATTCTATCGAAGTGAAGACTTTAGAACTGCTCAAACCAAAGGAACTGGTTTAGGTTTATATGTATCTAATAAACTAGCTAAATTAATCGGAGCTAAAATAACTCTTGAAAGTGAACTCAATAAAGGTTCTGTATTTAAAGTAATATTACCTACATTATCTTAAACATTTTCGTACTGCATCATAACTGGAATACAAACATTTCGTTCTTTCCAAGTTACTTCAGAGAACTCATACTTATACATCGAATCAAATTCAATTCTAAGGGTATATAGAAGGCTTATAGGCACAATAATATAATGGATTGGGTTTCGCTTCCTGTAAGCTAAATAACTAGCTTTAGTGGCGCTTAGAGTAACGGTAACTATAGTGATTGAACTTAAAACTAGGAGTAGATATTCACGACTTAATATTCCTCGAATAATTCCAAGTAGCGGCATGGTTGCAGCTAAGAAATTTAATAACATCGAGATGCTTACTACTTCAACTCTTTTCTTTAATGTAGGGTACGTGAGTCGAATACTTGTCTCAAGCTGATCTGAAATAGGTTTATCTGAATATATACCTAGTTCTTTATCTGATGCATAGAATATATATTTATCTTCTTTTTTGAGCTCACGTGCAAAATACTTTTCTGGCATCACGCTGTTCTCTACTGCCCTAAGACCTCCAAGCGCTGAAAAAGCCTTCTTATTTATCGCCCAAAGAGTAGATACGGCCGGAGCAGAATTAATCAACTTATTTGGAAGTATTAACTCAAGTAGATATCTCATAGGTTGAAGGAAATAATAATAAAGACTAAAACCCTTATATACGTTTATAGGAAGTATACTAGCCATCTTCTTATTCGATGCGATAAGATTAGAAATTAATTTAGTCAAGGTATCTTCATTAACAAATACATCAACACCTAGGAATATTAGGTAATCCCCGCTCGAAGCATCAGCAAGTTGTTGGTAAGCCCAGTTTTTTGCAGTCCAGGTAATTTTAGGTTCACTTCCAGCAATAAACTTAACTCCTGAATGAGCAAAAGATCGAATAATCTGAGGTGTTCTTTTTTCAGTAGAACAGTCATCTAGGACGATAACTTCCATCTTAGGGTAATCACTAGCTAGTATAGAATTAAGACACCTAATAAGATCATCTGTCTCATTCCTAGCAGGTATAAGAACACTAATTGTAGGAAGTTCTTTCTCAGTATATTTATGCTTATTATTAGTTTTAAGAATTAATGTTTTAGAGTTGAATGTTTTAGCCAGAATGTATATTGCGAAAACTGCCGCAAGACTTAAGAAGAAATAATAATAAGTTAGAACTGAATCGTCTCTAAAGAAATACAATAGCGCACTACTAACAATTAAGAATAAATCTAAGAATAAAGCAGATTTAAAAGTTACTTGTTTTAAAAATATAATGTTCTTTCCTTTTTTGAATACTCTCGCTGAACTAAAGAGCTTAAACAATAGAAAATACATTACAACTATAGAAAATACATTCGGGTAATTTAATATTAGTTCTAGAAAAGAAACTACGATTAAGCCCATGTTAATAAAAGGCGTCAGATAAATAAGTCTGCCTAATCTGATACAAATTAGTTCAAATAGCAATAATCCTAAAATAATCGTAAGCATATACACATATTCTAGCAATAAAATGAATATATTCATTCAATCTTGATTTTTACCCTTGTTCTAGAGTATAATTACTATTGACTTGATGAAAAGCAGACTAAACTAATATGTTTAGTCTTTTTTAATTTAAAAAGAGGATAAGGAGATCAAGTGGCTCAAAACAAAGTAAGACGGGTAAAAAATCCTGAAACATTTAGAGAGAAAGCCCTAAAAGCTAGTGAACCAAAACAGTCTAAAAAATCTAGACTAACTTCACCAGTCAAAAAAGCATTTTCTCCAATATCTGAGGGTTATAGGAAATTTAGATCATTCGAATCTATGCAACCTATATTTAAAGTTCTAAATCGAATTGGAAGAATTTTATTCCCAAGATACTTTAGAAATTCATATATTGAATTGAAACAAGTAAATTGGCCAACATTTAGAAATGGACTCAAATTAACTTGGGCAGTAATAGTATTCGCAGTAATCTTCGGACTATCTGTAGCTGCACTTGACTGGGGTCTAAGCAAAGTATTCAAAAATATATTATTAAGATAAGGATTAAGAAAAGGAAAGCTTATGTCAAAGAACAATAGATATGACGAAACCAAATTATGGTATGCGATTCATACATATGCCGGTTATGAAGAAAAGGTAGCTGAAAGTATTCGTCAGCGTGCTGAATCTCTAGATATGAAGAATAAAATCTTCCAGGTATTAGTACCTAAAGAAAAAATGATTGAAATTAAGAACGGTAAGAGAAAAGTTGTTGAGAAGAAAATATTCCAAGGATACGTTCTAGTTGAGATGAAATTAACAGAAGACGCTTGGTATATCGTTCGAAACACTCCTAGTGTTACTGGATTCGTAGGAACAGGCACTGAACCAACTCCAGTTTCTGATGAAGAAATTGAAAAGATTCAGAAGAGAATGGGGCTTGAACAACCTAAACACAAAATTGACTTCAAAGTTGGTGAAATTGTTAACATTATTGATGGACCATTCAAAGGATTTGATGGATCAATTAATGAAATTGATGTTCAAAAAGGTAAGCTAAAAGTACTAGTTAACATGTTCGGTCGTGAAACACCGGTAGAGCTAGATAGCTTACAGGTTAAGCGAGTATAGACATTTTAAGCTTAAAAGGGTATAATATCCCTTACGTAATAAACTAAATACTTCTATAAAATGAAGGAGAAAGATAATTAATCTTTCGAAAGGAGACTTATGGCTAAACAAGTTAAAGCCAATCTTAAATTAAAGATTAAAGCCGGCCAAGCAAGTGCAGGACCTCCAGTAGGATCTACCCTTGGACAGTACGGTGTTAATATGATGGACTTCGTAACTCCATTCAACGAACAAACTAAGGATATGATGGGAGCTACAGTTACTGCTCACATCGTTATTTATGACGACCGTTCTATGAGCTTTAGAGTTGTTGGCGCACCAGCTGACGATCTTATTAGAGCTAAATTAGGAATTGATAAGGGTTCAGGACGACCTAACTCTGAAAAAATTGCTAAAAAACTAACTGAAGCACAACTTACAGAAATTGCAGAAGTTAAAGCTAAAGACATGAATACTGAAGATGTTGAATCCGTTAAGCGAATGATTAAAGGTACAGCTCGAAGTATGGGAGTAGAGGTACAATAATGGCTACTAAATCTGAACTAATCGAAAAAGCTAAATCTCTAGGACTAGAAGTTTCTGATTCTATGAAGATTGCTGAAATTAATGAACTAATTAATAACTCTAAGGAAACTGCAGTTATTGAAGTTCCTGAAGAAGAAGTTGTTCTAGCTAAGGCTGGAAAAAGAAGCGCTAAATCTCTTCGAGAAAAAGAAGAATTAGAATCTAAGAAAGCTGCTAAAGAAAGTGGCGAAACTGAAAAGCCTAAGCAAACTTTTAAACCTACTCGAACTAGATTAGAACGACAAGGAAAAGGTATTAGAGCATCCGTAGCTAAACTTGAAAAAGGTAAAGTATACGAAATTAAAGAAGCTCTAAAATTAGCCAAAGAAACATCACACGTTAAGTTTGATGCCACAGTTGAACTTCACCTAAACCTAAACGTAGACCCTAAACACGCTGATCAGAATATTAGAGACATCGTTAATCTTCCTGCCGGATCTGGTAAGAAAATTACTGTTGCTGTATTCACTGAAGACGCTAAGGCTGCTAAAGATGCAGGCGCAGACATTGCTGGACTTGAAGACTTCTTAACACAATTAGATAAAGGAAAACTTAATTTCGATATTCTAATTACTACTCCACAGCTAATGCCAAAACTTAGTAAGTACGCTAGAGTATTAGGTCCACGAGGTCTAATGCCTAACCCTAAGAGTGGTACAGTTACTAACGACATCCCTAAGTCTGTAAAAGAATCTAAGGGCGGAAGACTAGAATACCGAGTTGATTCAAATGGAATCGTACACTCAGGTATTGGTAAAGTTAGTTTCAAAGAAGAAGATCTACAATCAAACGTAACAGCATTTATGGCTAGCATCCGTGCCAATAAGCCATCAAGCGTTAAGAGTAACTACCTAATGAGCGCGTTCCTATCTACAAGTATGGGACCATCAATTAAGGTAGATGTTAATTCACTTTAATAGTAGAATTACTTCTTAAATCTAAAAGACCGTTTTAAGCTAACCGGCTTAGCGGTCTTTTTCATTGCCTTAAGTAGTGCATTCATAACTTTAGTAAAACCTCTAATACCACCTTTGTAAGCAATATACCTTTCTCTCCACTCAGGACTATATTTATTCTTAAATCTATATAGTCCGGAGAATGAATACATCTTATCTATGTTTGAATATACAAGACCCATAACTCTCGGAACAATACCTTTATCGTCATCATCGTCCATGTTTGCCAATGGACTAAGTCCAAGATTTAATCTAAGATAATTTCTTTCCTTAATATTTTTAATAAGTTCGATAATAATAAAATCATTAACATTCCCTAACGCTGAATCTGAATACCTTAACATGTCATATGTAACCTCTTCTTTATCCCAAGGAGCAGGTACTAAATTAATAAATGCCTGAATAGTACCAGCCTGGTCACGCGCCACTAAGACTTCACATAGATTAATGTATTCTTCTGTAAAATACCCCATTACAAATCCACGTTCACTCCTACCACGACTAAGCCAATCATTAGAAATATTCTGCAACCTAGAGACTAGAGCTTTGGAATGTGGTGGGGTAAATAACTCACTAGTATATCCATTCGTACTAAATCTATTTACTATGTTCCTAAAATATTTATCTGAGATGGTATGCTCAATAAATTTATTAACATCAACTACAGCTTCTTCACCTATCTTCTGAACTGAGTAATCTTTTTTAATTAATAATTTCTTAAGATCTTCTTCAAAATGAAAGAAACTTAAGACCCAATCATTACCGTAACAAACTTCCGAAAAAGCTTTAATAAGTTTTGAGAAATACTTGGGATCTCCAACTGGGCGACCTAGTACTAATGCAACGTTTTTCTCAACCCTATAGGCAAGCCCACTAAATCCATACTTATCTATAAAGTAGAGCTTATCTTCTGGCCACAATTTAAAGAAGTCTTCACTTGAAGCGTACTTATCGTTCTCTAAAAGATGTTTAAACTGTTTTCGCTCAACTTCTTGCTTTACGAAACGGGATCTTATTGGCGAGAAGAAAGCAAATATTACAAAAAGAATTGTACCGAGTGATGCAATATTTAATGAATCTAGAAAAATTCTACCCTCATTTGTATAGGGAACTAGACTGGTTGAAGTTGTAATTCCTAATTGGTCAACCGTGTAATGCATCGCTTCATAAATCGAGAATTCTTGATGGAAAGCGGAATTATCCATTAGATTAAATCCGACAACTCCATAGACAAAAGTTACTGCAATAAATATAGAACTAATCAGTGTAGCATTTTTAAAACTTCTTGAATCGCTTTTAGTTTGAAACTTTTTATAAGAAAATGCTAATAGAAGTGTAACAATTGCGGGGATTATTATTTGAGATAACCAACTATACCATTTGTGATGTGAGTGTCTGGCAACTTGCACTCCATTTACATTTACTATCCTATAAGACGTATGTATATACCACCTATAAACTGTAAAGAATAAGGTACCAAAATATAGCAACATTCCAGAAATCCAAGCAGTTCTTTTCGCTCTATGGATTAGAGTGCTGAGATAAATCATTAGTAGTCCTATAGCAAAATTAATCTGCGTGGAATATGAAGTAATACTAGCTGAAGCAATAGAACTTGGTTGTCTTGTAATAACAATATAGAGATTATCCGCAACAAGTGCCAAACCATTAATTAAGACTAGGAAAGATATAAAGTCTGGTGAAAGTATTTTATTTAATATTTTTTTTGTATTCATCTTTTAATATATTTAACCACATATATAGGTGTTAAATCAAAGCGCTAATTCTTAAAGAAATAAAATGCTTATGCTTGCATGACAATCGCAAACTTCCTAGAATATATCTAAAGTAAAAAAGAGGGAAGGCCTTAAAGCTTTGGGAGTACTTAGTAATCTTCAAATAAAACAGTATCTCGATGAAGGACATATCGTCTGTGTTCCTTTTGAGCCCAAACATATTGCCGAAGCCTCACTTGATATCACACTTGGTTATTATTTTTACCGAATCGAAAAAAATAAGGACAGAACTGTATACAACCCTTTCGACAAAGAAGATGTAGAAAGATATTTCGATGGTCCATACAAAGCAATTAGTCATAAGCAATGGTGTGATCTAAATGGTTTTAAATTATTTAAAAACATTCCTGAAGATCACCCAGTAATTGCCCTAAAACCAGGAGAAAGAATCTTGGCTCATACACATGAATTTTTTGGCATTAAACCACCTGGAGCATACGAAGTAAAATCTAGGTCTAGCTGGGGCAGAAATGGTGTAGCAGTTTGTTTCGATGCAGGCTGGGTAGAACCAGGATATCTAAATAGACTAACTCTTGAAATATATAACCTGAATCAAAGAGAAACCGTTTTAATTCCAGTTGGCGAAAGAATAGCTCAAGCAGTATTTCACGAAACTGGCGAAGTTGAAGGATCTTACGGTGAAAATAGAGACAGTGGATTCTCTTCTAAATATCAACAGGGCACTGATTTAGATATGATTATTAAAACATGGTCTCCTGACATGATGATTCCAAAGGCCTATAAGGATCAACGAAAGAAACCTACTAAGATTGAAGGATTGGCATACGACTAATGATAAGAGGTAAATACATAGTCCTAGAAGGTCCAGGAGGAACTGGTAAGTCTGCTCAACTAAATGAGTTAGCTAAGAGGTTCGCTGCGGCTAAGTTGCCTTACAGAACTTTCAGGGAACCGGATAGTCAATCAGATCTTACTGCAAGGGCCATAAGACAATTAACTCAGGATCCTAGCTATCCTATGAATACTAGAACTGAGACACTACTATACAATGCTGCTCGTTCTCAGAGTCTACAAGTCATAAAACAAAGTCTAAATGAAGGCATTAACTGCATTGTTGATCGAAGTTTCTTAACAACACTTGCAATTCAATATTACGGCAGAGGAGATATTGAAGATTATTCGAAAATTAATGAAATTATAGATTTTGCCGTAGACGGAGTATATCCAGATTTATGTATTGTGTTTGATGCGCCAGCCAACATTCTAAAAGAAAGATTAAATCAAAGAGATGGCGGTGAAAGGTTTGATCAATTAGATATTAATTTTCTAGAAAAAGTACGTGCTGGATATCTATGGGAAGCTAAGCAAAGAAATTACCCAGTTATATTTGCTACAGACTCAATAGAAAATATATCTGATGAAGTTTGGAATATTGTTGCTAATACTCTAGCAATTAGAGAAGCAAAAGCTAATGAAAGTATCACCGAGCCAGTATCTATTAAAGAAATAATTAATGAAAAGAAACAAGAAATAAGTACCACAATTAAAACTGAAGAAAATGACTACCTTGAAAAAATAGAAGATAAATTATCCATTACTGAAAGTGGCAAAGAATACCTTGATAAAATCCTTACAAACTCAACAGGAGATGTATACGTATTTAACGATAGCGTGAGCCCTATTACTGTTGCTGCGGCCATGGCAAGACTATCCAGAAGATCTGACGATTTAAGAATAACACTCCTAGATGAATTTGTCGGAAAAATGGGTAAAGACGATAATCTCTTAAAACGGATTATTACAGCTTATGGAGATGATTCAGTTCAACAACTAGCAGGAATTCACTTAGTAGTTGAAAATGCATCCAACCTTTTAACTAAAAAACTGGAATGGGGCAGACTAGCAGCTTACCTTGAGCAATCTACTAGATATATTTTCTATGATGAAAAAGATAAGAATGGAAGATATAGATATCTAATTCCTACAAGCCTAAAAGGCGAGCTTAAAAAAGAATACATTTCTACTATGGATAAGATATTCGACAATTATTCATTCATGGTTAGAAAACTAACAGATTACGTAAGAGAGAATTCTTCCACGCCTGAAAATGAAAGAGATATCGCCTGGAAAGGAGCCACTAAAGCTCAAGCCTGTGACGCGGCAAGAAATGTATTACCGGTAGCCACATTATCTACAGTTGGAATATATATTTCAGGTCAAAGTCTTGAAAGCCTTATATACCACCTATGGAGTGATGAATTACCTGAAGCCAATAAGAAAGGTGATGAAATCCTCACAGAAGCTAGGAAGGTTATTCCTATGTTCCTAGAAAGAGCAGATAAACCTGAACGCGGTGGAGCATTCGTAGCATATAGAGCTGAGAATATTAAAAATATTAAAAGACTAGCCAACGAACTACTTCCCGAAAGTTTTGTTTCAGGAGAATACAAAGAAGTAACTCTTAGTAACTATTTCCCTAAAAACGAATTAGATCTAACTGCAGATATGCTTTACTCATCAAGCGATAGATCACTGGAAGAAATTAAACAAATAGTAGATAAGCTACCCTATGATAAAAAACTAGAAATCTTTAATACATATATTGGAGATAGACTAAATAGAAGACACCGACCAGGAAGAGCTCTCGAAAAAGCATATTATTCTTGGGATATAGTTTGTGATTTCGGTATATTTAGAGACCTACAAAGACACCGAATGGTAGCAGATCTAGAATGGCAAAATCTAAGCCCCAGATTCGGATATAGCGTTCCTAAACTAATTGAAGATGCTGACCTAGTTGATCAATTTGAAGAATGTTTCGATCTTTCCTTATCTCTTTTTTCCAAAATGCATTCAGTAAGTCCAGTTGAAGCACAATACGCAACTCTTATGGGACACAGAATGCGGTGGAAGATAACATATAACGCCAGAGAAGCTATGCATTTCCATGAACTAAGAACCGCTCCACAAGGCCACCCTGAATACCGAAGAATTGTTAAGATAATGCATGATGAACTAAGTAACGTGCATCCACTTTTAGCTGAATCAATGAAATTTGTTAATAAAGATGAGGACCCCGAACTCACTAGATTAGCTGCAGAAAAATATACGCAGTATAAATTAGAAAAACTAAATAAAAAATAAATCTGTTAATTTAGCAAATGTTCATGCTAAAATAAGGTTCTAATGGATAGCTTTGATAAAAACAGAAAAGACATACAGAACATCTTTAAATTACAACTTGAAAGAACTAGTACTTCAAATGAAATATTATTTAATCAACCATCTTATGAAAAAATTGTTGAATGGTTCAATAGTCATGATTTTATTGATGACACTACTACGGAAGAATTAATAAGAGTTACATACGCGGCACACAAAGGTGACATTAAAACTGTAAAGCATTTTGAGGAAAATATATTACCTCAATATAAAAAAGATGGAATGAGAACCAAAACTACTCTTCAAACAGCAGCGCTATTAATAATTAACGACGTTTTAGTAAATAATGATCTAATAAATCCCACAATAAGAAATATAACCGAATACAACAAACAAACTATTACAAATGATGCAAATTCACTTGAAGAAATAATTGAAAAGACCAGCAAGACTATTTTAAGTATCGAAGATCACACTAAATTAATTACTGCCAGTGAAATGCTATTGATGGGCTCTAGTATTGATCTACCCCTAGTCGATGAAGAAACAGGTAGATATATAAATGAATGGTCTTTAAATAACAGAACTGCTGCAATCAAAATATTGGGTCAAGCTTTAGGAGAATTGCCTTACATATGGGACATAGATATTGAAGCCAGAACTCTTTATGTAAAAGCAATGAATTTATTTTTTAGCTACGGAATAACTACAGATTCATACATAACTACAAATTTTGCTAAAAATAATAATATTCCAATCTCTATGGAAGATTTAAAAGAACATCGAAACAAATGGCTAAATGGATTGATAGACGAAATAGAAACTATATTTATTGGACCAAATAATTTAGGTGAGAAGAAGAACATATTAGATGAGCCATCTCTTCAAAGAGAAAAAAAGGGAATGATGTTTGAATCACTATGGCTCCTAGACGTAATGATGCTTAGAGAATTCGAAAAATTAGAAATCGGAATTTATGCATCAACCTCAAATGAAGATAGGCCCATAATTGGAAAACCAACTCTCAATCACGGCTATGATGCGACTATTAAATCTCTCGAAAAAAATTCATCCTTAAAGTTCCAACTCAAGTCTAGTAGTGTTAACAGAGAAAAGAATGGATATGACGATAGCATAATTGTTCTTCACGAAGACAATTTTGATATAAACAGAGGTAAATTAATTAACAAACTTAGAACCTATCGAGAAGCAATAATAGATGACTTTTCTGATGAATCTTATGAGAAGGCTAAGAAATATATCATGGAAACAAGTAAAGATGCTATCGATAAATACCAATCCTTGTGGCCACTAGGTGATTTAGTTATAAAAGGATTACAAAAAGGCGTAAAAACTATAATTAAAACCAAAAACCGCGAACTAATTGAAGTGGCAAAACAATCTGGGGTTCCAATACTATATATGAGTAGACAACCTTCAAGAGAAGAAAGAAGAAGAAAAAATAGGGAAGAGATTAAACGAAAATCCAAAGAACAATCAAGTAAAAAAGAACCATTAAAACGAAATCTAAAAAAACGAAAATAATCTTCCTAATTTAATTCGTAGTTGCAGTATATACTACTGAACCGGAATAAGTACCGGAAGCTTGGCCAACATTTACCGCTGCACCAAAAGTTATGATAGATGTTCCCGAACCATTGGTGCTTGTAGAAGCGATAGTAAATGGAGTATCAGTTGACTTAGGAACAGGAGCATATTTATGTGCAGTAATTGCAACACTAGATCCAGTTCCGCTGTCGCATGTTCCAAATGCACTTCCACCAACTAAACAAAAGCCCCAAGCTCCTGTTGGCGCAGATGAACCAATTCCCAGAGAAAATACTGCAGGAGCGGCTGTGGTTCCATTAGTTGTAGCCGCCAATGCACCTAATGAATTAGATGTACCAGTCATTTGTAGAGTGGTCGTATACCCAGATGTATCATTTGTATTTACAGAAATGGTATCAGAGATCCACGACATTCTTCCGGCACTTACATTTGGAGTAATAGTAGGCATAATTAATGAACCTCCAGAAGTATCAGAAATAGTAATAATAGGGTTTATAGAAACGTTAATTAAAGCACTCGTAGAACTAGACATAATATTATATGTAATTATGACTTGTCCATCAGCACCATTTCCACCATTTGCATATTTAGGGCTCTTAAAGCTAGCACCTCCTCCACCTCCTCCAGGTGAGAAACCATTATATCCAGCATAAGAGCTTGATGCGTCTCCGGGACTTCCACCGTTTCCTCCTCCAGATGGAGCTATAGCGCCACTGAAATAGTTTGTACATGTATCATTTGTGGCATTTGTGCCATTACTGTTCGTACCAGCAGAAGACCCTCCGGCTCCACCATATTCTGCGCCCGAAATTCCACAGCCAAATGGATATGCTCCAGTTCCACCGGAATATGCATAGAAACCCGAGCCAATAGCTCCTCCAGGAGAACTAGTATAATAACAACCTCCATCTCCTCCACAATCATCACTTCTTCCTCCAGCGCCACCATTGGCCACTACCGAGGTGCTATCAAAAGTCGTACTTCCGCCATTTAATCCACTATACATAATTCCAGAAGCTACTCCAGTAGCACCAACACCGCCTTGTCCAACTACTACTGTATGAGTAGAAAGAGGCGTAACATTAATAATTCTCATGGAATACCCACCTCCACCGCCACCATCTCCTGTTCCATCATCATAAGAGGTACTACCTCCACCGCCACCACCAGCACCCCAAGCTTGAACTTCAATTGAATTAACATCTGAGGGAACAGTAAAGGTATACGTACCGTTTGTAGATCTGACCCATGTTCCACTAGTAGCATAAGTTTTAACATATGGCGACATGAATAAAACTAAAATAATTACAACGAATGCAGTAATAGTTATATCTATAGTTCTAACAAAATGTCGAACATTTATCATTTTTCAAGCAACCATTTAATGGCTTCATTTTTATCAGAAAAAATCTCAACAAAATCGTGTTTTCCAATTGTCATAAGCATAGCGCTTATTAACTCCTTCAACACAAAACTAGCTCCAATGATGGCAATTTTTTTATATTTGAATTTCTTAAATAATTCAGCAGAAGCAGTCCTAACACTGGAATCCCATTTTCCCATGTTCGAAAAGTCTATTAAGGCAAGTATTTGATCGTCTAAATTTCCGCCGGATTTATCAATTAATGAACTCGCTTCATTACCTAAAATAATCATAGTTTCAGAAGATTGATCGCCCATAATATCTATTTCATAATATCCGTCTGGATTTAAATTTATTTTGTTATTCATTATTTTTTATTTATATCTCTTTTATATTGAATATTATACCGTTTTTTGCTAAGATATAACAAGTGTTGCCAAAGACAGCGACGGGGAAACCTTGATAATGTCGCCTAGGTAAAATCTATTTTTAGAATCTTACGGTCTTTGATAAGTAAATTTATTTACTAGCAAAAGACCTTTTTCTTTTTAGATTAGGGGCAACCTATAAAAAATCTAATCCATATAATAAGGTCGATTGGATAGGTATAATCCTAAACAAGGAGAAATAATAAATGGCTTTAACAAAGCAAAAGAAATCTGAAGTTATCGATGAAGTTAGTCAACTAATTGATACTTCAAAATTAACTGTAGCTGCTAAATATAAAGGTACTACAGTTAAAGCCATGCAAGAATTACGACGTTCTTCAAAAGCTAACGGTACAACCGTAAAAGTTATTAAGAACCGTCTAGTAATTCAGGCTCTAAAGAACAATCCTAAGTTTAAAGATGTAGACACTAGCGCCCTTAATGAGATGCTTGTTTACGCTTTCAACTCTGAAGATGAAGTAGCTCCAGCACAAGCTTTGAATAACTTTGCAAAAAGTAATCCAAATCTTGAATTCGTTGGTGCATTCACTCTAGATGGTGAATTCCTAGGAGCAGAGGACGTTAAAGCTCTAGCAAACCTACCAAGCAAAGAACAATTACGATCTATGCTTGTTGGTACATTTGCTGCACCACTTAGTGGTTTTGTTAACGTTCTAGCTGGTAACGTACGTGGATTACTTAACGTACTTAACGCCAGAGAAAAAAATTTAAGTAATTAAAGGAGATAATATGGCAGAAGAAGTAAAGGTAGAAGTTCCAAAAGAATTTGAAAACCTAGTAAAAGAACTAGATAAACTTAGTGCTCTAGAAATTAGTAAGTTTGTACACTTCCTAGAAGAGTACTGGGGTGTATCTGCAGCCGCTCCAGCAGTAGCAGTAGCTGCTCCTGTTGCAGGTGACGCAGCTCCAGCAGCTGACGAAAAGAGTGAATACGACGTTATCCTAAAAGACGCCGGAGCTCAAAAAGTAGCTGTAATTAAGGCTGTAAAAGACCTAACTGGTCTTGGTCTTGGTGAAGCAAAAGCTATCGTAGATGGCGCACCTAAGGCTGTTCTTGAAAAGGCTAAGAAAGAAGACGCTGAAAACGCTAAGAAAGCACTAGAAGAAGCTGGTGCCACAGTAGAATTAGCTTAATCTTTTAAGACTAAAAAGAACTAACTTACCCTCTATCTTTAAGGTAGAGGGTATTTTATTTATCCACAGGCTTGCATGGCAATCTTTGACAAAGAGTTTTAATTCTGGTACGTTAAGGGTAATAAAGTGTAAAAATAGACACTGGAGTAAAAGCGAGAAAACAATAACAAAATGGCTGACGTACCAGACAAACAAATCAAAAGACTTAGATCTCTAATCCAAGAAGCTGAAACTAATCTAGCTGCTGCTACTGAGCTGCTTATTAGTCTTGTTGGTGATGACGAGAGAATCGCCCCAATTAAAAACGATGATACTATCGGAAAAATTATAGAGGGCGTATTTGATGGTCAAAACATGGTTGGAAGTGATGGTAAGACATACCCAGTGCCAGCTAACTACGCATCTAAATCTAAATTAGTTCAAGGAGATATTTTAAAACTAACAATCGCTGATGACGGCACATTCTTATACAAACAAATCGGTCCAGTGCCTCGAAAACAGATTGTAGGAACCCTAATTCTAGAAAATGGACACTACTTTGTAGATACTGGCTCAAGAAGATTCCGAGTACTACTTGCTAGCGTTACTTACTTTAAAGCTAAGCCAAACGATCAAATTAGTGTTAACGTTCCCGAAGACGATTCCACCACTGAGTGGGCTGCAATTGAAGCGGCACTTTAGTAAGATAAATACATATTGTAGGGTTATATATTTTGTTATATAATATTTTTCTTATGAATAAATATGATCCCAGAAAATTACATATCAAAAGAGAAGTACATCAAAGAGTTTCACACTCTAAGTTCATTGGAAATAGCGTTTTAGCAGGACTAATAGGTTCTGGAATTTTTATCGGCCTAAATCCTCAAGAGAACTTCGGAGGTGGTATTATATCTAGCATTGTTCTATCTGGAGTTTTATATGCAGATAAAAGTTATACTCAAAATAGAGTTAATAAATTAGTAAATCGATACGAAGAGATATCCCACGCTGAAAGCGTTCCAGTTAGTCAATTACTACTTCACCCGAATGAGCGGGAAACTCAACCTAGAACGTTTAATATTAAGGGTGCACAAGAAAGCATGACTTTCGCTGGAATACTTGGTGGAGTTAGTGAAGCTGGGGCATTCTTAGTAGCAAACAGTGAATCTACAAATAAAGTACTTTCTGTAGGAATCGGAGCTATAGCATTAATCGGTGGCTCCGTACTTAATATAGCTCTAAATAAAACAGTTGCTGAAGATATTAATTTCAATTCGGATCTAAGCTATCGTAAAATTGAAGCCCACTACGAATAACCTAATCTTTAACAACAATATTTAAATTACTAAACTGATATAATAAACCTACTATGGGGCAGGTATTATATCGTAAGTATCGTTCAAAGGATTTGTCTGAAGTATTAGGGCAAAGCCATATTACTACTGCTCTTAATAATGCACTTAAAAATAACAGAATAGCTCATGCATATCTATTTACGGGCCCTAGAGGTGTGGGTAAAACTTCTACAGCCAGAATTCTAGCTCACGCCGTAAATAACCTGCCATACAACGAAGATTCAAATCACATAGATATAGTAGAAATTGATGCAGCCAGCAATAATGGCGTTGATGAAATAAGAGAACTAAGAGAGAAAGCTTACATTACACCAACCGCCGGAAAATATAGAGTATATATTATCGACGAGGTGCACATGTTATCTAAACCCGCATTCAATGCGCTCCTTAAGATACTCGAGGAGCCACCCGAGCACGTTATATTCATACTAGCTACTACCGAAACACATAAACTTCCTGAAACCATAATCTCACGTACTCAAAGATTTAGTTTTAAGCCAATATCCAATGAAGACGTTATTAAGCATCTTAAAGAAATAGCCCAAAAAGAAGGGTACAAAATAAGCGATGATGCATATAGGCTTTTAGCAGAAAAAGGACAGGGAAGTTTCAGGGATAGTATTAGCCTACTTGATCAAATCAGCTCTATTAAAAATGACATAGAGGAAGAAGATGTAATTAACTATCTAGGAATGCCTTCAGAAAGAACTATTTCTGACGTAATAGATCTACTAGAGAGCGTTAACCCCAATTATAAGCAAATGAGTTTAGAATTAAATAAACTCTATGATCAAGGATTTAATCCTGAGAACTTATCTAAAGCTATCATGGGAATAATTAGAAGAAAATTAGTAGAAGGTGAGTTATCATTAGATAAAGAAACTACCTTTAAACTCCTTAATGAACTACTAGAGGTGAGCAAATCTTCAGATCCTAAAAGCAAACTAATATTAGTACTATTATCTAACCTAAAAACTACAGACACTATTAAAGTTGAACTAAAAATTATTAAAGAAAAAAAGATAGAAGAACCTAAAAAAATAATAGAAGAAAAAATAGAACCAGTGGTAATAGAAGAAGAAATAAACCTCCCGGATGAAAACTTAGAAAAAGAAGCAGTAAAGGACATTGAAGAAGAATTAGAAGTTCAACCTAATGGAAATTGGAATGATGTTCTAGATGAATTAAGAAAAAAACAAAACACTATTCACGCTCTTGTAAAAAGTGCTAAGGTTACAATTTTAGATGATGAAATTATTCTTACATTCGACTATGCTTTCCATCAAAAGAAAATAGATGAAATTAAAAATAAAGCAGTTTTAGATAAAGCTATAAAGAAATTCTTTGGTAAAAGTATGAAGATTGAAACAAGGGTAGATACAAATAAGAAAAATAATATCAATAAGATAAATGAGGTATTTGGAGCTGCTGAAATTGAAGATATATAAAAGAATATTCTCCAATAAAAGCATAAGCAATACCATATTTGATATTAACTTAATATAATGAGCATATGAACGAGGGTAATAAATCTAATCTTTCTAACGTTGAGGCTGAAGCCAGCTTACTGGGCGCCATACTTATAGATACTGATGGAATAGTTAAAATAGCCGACTCAATCAACGCTGAAGACTTCTCAGACAAAAAACATGAATATATCTATGAAGCAATCGCTTACTTATACAACAATCACTCGGCAATTGATGTTCTAACTCTAGCTGAACAGTTAAAATCCAATGGTAAATTAGATCTTATAGGAGGTCCTTCTTATTTAGCTGAATTAACTAATTTCGTTCCAACAGCAACTCACATAGAACAATATGCGGAAATAGTTGCCCAAAAAGCAATGCGAAGAAAACTAATTACTATTTCTTCAGAAATAGGAGAATTAGTTCAAGATGAATCAAAACAACTAAGAGAACTAATTGAAGAAGCAGAAACAAGATTATTTAATGTATCTAATCAACACGTAAAACAGAATATAGTATCAATTGAGTCTATCTTAGCAGACAGCTTTGAAAGATTAGACGAACTACATAGAGATAAAAGTAAAATTCGAGGTGTTCCAACTGGATTTAAAGATCTGGATGGAATTCTAGCTGGATTCCAAAAAAGCGATTTAATTATTATTGCAGCCCGTCCATCTATGGGTAAAACTGCACTATCTTTAAACTTTGCTCACAACATTGCATCAAAAGCTAACTTCCCAGTAATATATTTCAGCCTAGAAATGAGTAAAGAACAGTTAGTAGATAGATTACTATCAATGGAATCCGGCGTAGATGCCTGGGCGCTCAGAACTGGAAACTTAAGTGATACAGATTTCGAGAAAATTGGCCAAGCTATGGGTAGTCTTTCAGAGGCCCCAATATACATTGACGACACGCCCGGTATAACAGTTAGTGAACTAAGAACCAAAGCTCGAAGAGAAGCACATAAACATCCTCTTGGAATAATTATTGTGGACTACTTGCAACTTATGAGTGGTGGAAGTAAATTTGCTGGTGAATCTAATCGTGTGCAAGAGGTGAGTGAAATATCTAGAGGACTTAAAGGTATAGCCAGAGAGTTAAATGTTCCAGTGATAGCTTTATCTCAGCTAAGTCGTTCTGTTGAAAATAGATCTCCTCAAATACCTCAATTAGCCGACCTTCGCGAATCAGGTTCTATTGAGCAGGATGCCGACGTGGTGGCATTTATTTACCGTGAAGAATTCTACAAACCTGAAACTGAGCGAAAGAAAATAACAGACATATTTATTAAAAAACATAGAAACGGTCCTATCGGAGGCGTAGAACTATACTTCGACAACGAGAAGCAAAGATTCCGCTCAATAGATACAAGACACTCATCTCCACCAATTGCTGAATAATAAGATATAATATAAATCATAAATGAATAATCTAGATATTAGCGGGTGGCTCAAGAAGTTAAATCTAAATAAAATTAACTATCTAAATTTAGCTAAATATATTCCCTTAGCACTATTATTTATATATTTATATATTTATAAACTTTCTAGCATTGTTAATGGCATTTCCATACAAGAAAAAACTTTAAATTATCCAAAACAAGGAATAGGTCAAATATTTAATGATCCGAGTTTCTTAGGTCTGAAATTAGTTCGATATATTTTTGGTATATTCTCTAATACATTAAGTGTATTCGAAATTAGACTTGCATCAGTATTTTTCGGACTTTTAAGCATATTCTTCATATACAGAATAATTGCATCATGGTTAGGAAGAAGAGCTGCCCTACTAGGTACAGTGCTATTTAGTTTTAGCGCGTGGACTCTGCACATCTCCAGACTTGGCATTAATTCTATAGCTTACACTTTCTGCGTTATTACATTGATCTATTCAATTGTAGTTTTGAAGAAGTATTTCCTTAATTCAAAATACTTTTTAATTATTACAGCTCTAGTATGGCCAGCTTTAATATTTACTCCAGGTATGATTCTATTCGTTATATTTTCGATCTTAAGATGCAAAAAAGAACTAAGTGCAGGCTTCAAGAATCTAAAAAATCCTTATTATTACTATATTCCTAGTGCATTAATAACTCTTGGATTACTTATTAAATATTTCATGGATTCAATGACTAATATATTTACATTCTTTGGACTCAGTTCAATATTAACCAATTGGGAGAATCTTCCATTGAATATAGTTAAAACTCTTTATCATCTTTTCTTATTTGGTCCTAATCAGCCAGAAATATGGCTAAATAAAGCACCCGTACTAGATTTCCTAATATTATTTAGCTCAATATTTGGCATATATTTCTACTCCAGAAATCTTAAAAAGAGCCCAGCCGTTACATTATTTACATGCTTTGGAATCGGCCTATTTATTACTGCACTAAATAACAATAACGATTTGAGCTTACTTACACCTCTAATGTATATATTCTCTGCAACTGGAATAGCTTTGTTTATTCAAAGATGGCTTAAGGTATTTCCAAAAAACCCTATAGCCAGAGCCATTGGATTAAGTTTAGTGTATTCGCTAGTTGTATTAAGCTGCATTTTAAACTACCGTGCTTACTTTATTGCATGGCCTCACAATAAAGATGTAAAGTCCTATTTTATATCTATTAATTAGATTGATATAATATAAGGGTAAATAGGAGAAATTATGAGTAAATTTGATCAAGCAAAAATGCTGATGAAGGTTAGAAAGATTCAAAAAGAACTTGAAAGACAAGTTATTAGCGTAGAAAAAGGTGACGGAGCCGTTAAAGTAGATATTTCCGGCGATCAAAAAATTAAGAAAATTCATATCGATAAAGACAAAGTAGACTTTGATGACATTGAAGCTTTAGAGATGTGGCTAGAAGATGCGGTTAAAGAAGCCATCAACCAGTCTCAGAAGATTGCAGCTGAAAAGATGCAACCTATGATGGGCGCTCTTAACCTAGGAATGTAACATGGATAATTTGCCTCCTGCTCTTAGTGAGCTGGTTGATGCATTTAAATTGCTTCCAGGCGTTGGAAGTAGGTCTGCTGAACGTTATGCATATAACATTCTAAAAAGAGATCCAAAGGTAGCAAATCAACTTGCAGAAGCACTAGAACAACTTCACTCTAACGTAGGTTATTGTGAAGTTACTTTTGCATTGATTCCCAAAAGTGAAACACAGTCTCATTTATATACCGATCCCACTAGAGACAAAACCTCAATATTAGTGGTAGCCGAGCCTCTAGATATTATCGCAATAGAGAAAACTAAGATGTACAAGGGAACTTATCATGTTCTAGGCGGACTAATGTCTCCGATTGATGGAATAGGGCCAGATCAATTACATATTAAAGAATTAATAGAACGAATAAAGACAGATGATGTAAAAGAAATTATTCTAGCTACGAATGCTAGCGTGGAGGGTGAAAGCACTGCACTTTACTTAAGACAGCAACTAGAACCAAGTAATGTTAAAGTAACCAGATTAGCTAGAGGAATACCAATTGGAGTAGATATAGAATATACCGATCAAATAACACTAGGAAGAGCCCTTGAAGGTCGCCAAACCCTTTAAGGTATAATGTATATAAATGGATAAAGAAAAAATAAATAAATTCAAAGAATTAATCGACCAGGCTAATAGGATTGTTATTATTCAAGCAGATAATCCAGATGGCGATTCTTTGGGTAGCTCCATAGCTTTAGAGCAAATCTTAACTACAATGGGCAAAGATGCATATATGTACTGTTCAGTAGATGTTCCTACCTACTTAAGATATATTCCAGCATGGAGTAGAGTACAAAAAGAACTTCCTGCACATTTCGACTTAAGCATTATTGTTGATACATCAACCATAACTCTCTTAGACAATCTGGACTCTACCTACCTAGCTCAACTTAAATCTAAACCTTGCATTATGCTAGACCACCACGTCTCAGATGCAACAATAGATTTTGCGTCTGTTTATTTAAATAACGAAACCGTCTCAACCGGAGAGTTAATTTATAATATCGCTAGCGAACATAATCTAGAAATGAATAAAGAAGCATTAGAGGCTGTAATGGTAACTATTCAGTCCGACAGCCTTGGACTTACAACACCGAATGTTACTCCTGCAGCAATAAGAGTTGTTGCTGAATTGGTAGAAAAAGGTGTAAGTATTAGTGAACTTGAAGAAAAAAGAAGGGAAACATTTAAAAAGACTCTTGAACTAACACAGTACAAAGGAAGATTGCTGGAAAGAATTGAAACATATCTAGATGATCAGCTAGCAATATTAGTTATTCCTTTTGATGAAATAGTTAAATTCTCACCATTATACAATCCTCCAATGCTAGTCATGGAAGACATGAGACTAATCGAGGGCAATAAAATAGTGGTAGCAATTAAGTTATATAACGATGGCAGAATTCTTGGAAAAGTAAGATCACAGAATGGATATCCAATTGCCGAAAAACTAGCTTCAACTTTTGGCGGTGGTGGACATGACTATTCTTCAGGATTTAAGACTTATGACTATAATAACGTTGAAGAACTTAAAAGACAGATTATATCTAAAACAAATGAATTATTGGAAGAAGAGAAAAAGAAAAATGAAGTTATACAATACACTAACTAGAAAAGTAGAAAAATTCCGTCCAATAAAAAAGAAAACCGTAACGCTCTATACTTGCGGTCCCACAGTTTATGATCACGCACATATTGGGCACTGGTTTACTTACGTTAGAATGGACTTATTAGTTAGAACATTACAATCCGTTGGTTATAGAGTTAATTGGGTTATGAATATAACTGACGTTGGACACCTAGTATCTGACGCCGATGAGGGTGAAGACAAATTAGAAAAGGGCGCTAAAAGAGAAGGTAAATCCGCATGGGATGTAGCTAAAATATATGAAGCTGAATTTTTAAGCGAAATGAATTCCCTAAACATATTAAGTCCCAGCAATATAGTAAGGGCCACAGAACACATTAAAGAACAAATTGAACTTATACAAGTCCTAGAAAAGAAGGGATATACCTACGTTATTAACGACGGCGTATATTTCGATACTTTCAAATTTAAAAAATATGCAGATTTTGCAAAGCTAGACGTGGATGAACAACAAGCTGGAGCTAGAGTAGAATTAAATATAGAAAAAAAGAATAAAACAGATTTCGCATTATGGAAGTTTAGCCCCAAAGAATCTAAAAGAGACATGGAATGGGATAGTCCTTGGGGGAAAGGTTTTCCAGGTTGGCACATAGAATGTTCTGCAATGGCAATGAAATATCTTGGCAGTACTCTAGATATCCATGCTGGTGGAATAGACCATATACCTGTTCATCATTCTAACGAAATCGCACAAAGCGAAGCTGCAACAGGCAAGAGGTTCGCAAACTATTGGATGCACTCAAACCATATTAATGTTAATGGTCAGAAGATATCTAAATCTCTAGGGAACTCAATAAGATTAGAGGATTTAAGTAAAAAAGGTTTTGATGCACAAGATCTTAGAATTCTAATTCTAGAATCTAGTTATATTACTCAGTCTCAGTTTAGTTTTGATACTTTAGAAGCCGCCAAGAACAGACTAAATGATCTTAAATCTATGAGCGTGGTTAGATATCAGGCAAATAAAAAATCTCTAAGACAAAAAACTTACTTTAAAAAAATATCTAAAGATCTAATTAACTCCATGGCGGATAATCTAGATACCCCTAAAGTAATGACAATACTTAGTGAGGTTAACAAAAAAGTATTAGATAACGGACTTAACGTCAAAGATCTTAAGGATTTTAATACATTAATTAAAACCATAGATAACCTACTAGGACTTAAACTAGGAAAGATCAAAGATATATCCGAAGAAGATAAAGAATTAATTGCAAAAAGGAATGCTGCAAGAGCAGATAACAACTATAAGTTATCTGATGAAATTCGAAATAAATTACTTAAAAAGAATATTGCTCTTAGAGATAAACAAACTAGCTACTGGTACTATCTGGGGTAATAGCTTCTTCGAAGCTGTCATCATCAAGGAATCTCTTATTTCTAAGATATTCTAATACAACTATTCTCAAACAACCTGCAACTGGAATAGCCACTAAACCTCCTAGAAGGCCTCCAAAGCTTACTCCGACAATAAGTGAAGCAAATACCAAGAATGGACTCATATTGGTTGTATTGGCCTGTATTTTAGGCTGAATGACATAGTTTTCGAACTGCAAGTATAGTATGTAATACACAAGGATAATTACTGCGCTTGGTATAGAGTTAAATAACGCAACGGTAGTAATTATAACCGCTCCAATACTGTGACCTATCATTGGAATAAGACCGCAGATAAATACTAGAAGAATTAAAGCCATTGGATAACCTATATGTAATATAAATAATGCTGGAGTTATAAGTAGAGTAGCTATTGCAGCAAGTAATACCTGTCCGTTAACATATCCTTTTATAACCCGATACATTTCATTACCTAGGTTATTAAGAGTTTTTTGTCTTTTTGAGGGGAATAATCTCTTAATGAAATCAAGCCATCTCGGTCCTTCAACTAATAACATGAAGGTCAGAACCAGCACCGTTAGAACTGTAAATATACTATTACCAATAGCTCCTACGGTGGTAAATGCATCTCCGCCAAGATTATGCACCTTAGAACCTAATTGATTGGAGATTGCTGTCACTTGGCTCTGCAAATGATACTTACGAATAAAATTACCGACAGCACCATTCTGATTTCTAAACTCATCAATCAGATGAGGAGCCTGAGCAATAAGTTTATCTGTTTGTTTAACTAATGGAGGTATAACCATAGCAAGAAATGTTCCAAGTATTATAACTACTAGTAAATAAGACAGGGCAGTACCAAGAGCACGACTTCCTTTCTTCTTACCGGGCACAAGAGCTGCAATTTTACTAATAGGCGCATTAAGTGCAAGAGCTAGGAATATAGAAATACCAATTAGAAATAGAGCGTGATTCGCTTTAGAAACAAAGCCATGGAATAAAAATAGAGCACCAATAAAAAGTCCGATTTTAACAAAAGTTTCAAAACTTACTTTTATTTCTATGCTTTCGTCTGGATTTTTTCGTAGCTTAAACATAATAATTGTTAATTCAATTATACCACCAACCCTATCTAACCTTGTTAAAATGGCTATTTTAAGATAAAATCTATCTGTATATTAGGGCGTGGCCAAGTGGTAAGGCACCAGGTTTTGGTCCTGGCATTCGGGGGTTCGAATCCCTCCGCCCTAGCCAAGTTAATATAACTAGATCATTCAAGCGAATGATCTTTTTTATTTATATTTAAAAATTCCATAAATTATCAATTTTATATTAATTATTTCTGGAATATTTAGTTACCTTATCTGTTATTGGTTCGTTTTCGCTTGACAGGATCAAGTTCTTTTTTTCGAAGTCTTAAACTCTTTGGAGTAACTTCTAATAGTTCATCATTTTCAATGAAGTCTAGACATTCTTCAAGACTAAAGATAGTAGCCGGAGTAAGCTGAACAACACCGTCGCTAGAACTACTTCGCATGTTTGTAAGCTGCTTAGCTTTACATACATTTATCTCCATGTCCTCTTGACGCTTGTTTAGACCTACAATTTGCCCGGCATATACTTTTTGCGCAGGTTCTACGAATACTACTCCACGTTCTTCTGCATTGGCTAATGAATAAGGAGTAGATACACCTGCTTCATAGGCAATCAATACACCATTTCTAAGCTGCTGTAGTGGGGCACCCATTTCTTGATATCCATTACTTAAAGTATTCATAATAACAGTTCCCTTAGTATTGGTAAGAAGAGTGTTTCTCATTCCAATTAATGCTCTTGTAGGCATTGTATAAACTAATTTAGATAATCCTTGAGCAGTAGTGAATTGTTCTCTCTGAATAGCTCGTCTTGCTCCTAATTCCATCTGAACAGCACCAACGTGTTCTGCAGGCACTTCAATAATAACTTCTTCTACCGGCTCCATTGTCTTACCGTTTTCTTCGTGAGTTACAACCTGTGGTCGTCCTACTTCAAATTCATATCCTTCTCGACGCATAGCTTCTATAAGAACACTAAGGTGTAGTTCACCACGTCCAGAAACTAAGAATCCAATTCCATCATTTTCTACACGTAAACCAATATTAGTTTCAAGTTCTCGGTTTAATCTTTCTTCAAGTTGACGTCCAGTATTGAAATCTCCCTCTAAACCTTTGAATGGGCTAGTATTAGGTCCCAAGTAGATCCTAAGAGTAGGAGCTTCTACTTCCATTACAGGCAATGCATCAGGATTATCTGCATCAGCTATAGTTTCACCAATTTTCACATTATCTATTCCTGTAAGTTGAACTATATCTCCTGCAATTCCTTCATCAACTTCAAATTTACTGACCCCACGGCTCATAAATACGTTATCTACTTTAGATTTAGTAACTTTACCGTCTTTATCTATAACCGCAACTGCCATACCAGCTTTAACATTACCTCTAGTAATTCTTCCGATAGAGTATTTACCTTTGAAATTGTCTCTACCAAGAGCAGTAACTAACATTTGAAATGGTTTATCTAATTCAACTTTAGGTGAAGGTACTTTTTCTATAATTGCCTTAAAAATAGGTTCAAGGTTAGCATCTGCTTCTGGGTCAGAAGGAACTTCTTCCCAAGCTTTTCCAGATCTACCAATTGCATAATATACAGGGTAGTGAAGTTGATCTTCGTGAACTGCAAGTTCTAAGAATAAGTTAGCTATCTCATCTTCCACTTCCTTGATTCTAGAAGCAGGCTTATCTATTTTATTAATAATAACGATTGGTTTAAGTTCAAGCGCTAGAGCCTTTGAAAGCACGAACTTAGTCTGAGGCATAGGGCCTTCTTGTGCATCAACAATTAGAATACAACCATCGGCCATATTTAGAGTTCTCTCTACTTCACCAGAGAAGTCGGCGTGTCCTGGAGTATCGATAATGTTAATTCGATAATCATCATGCTGCACGGCAGTAATTTTAGCGGTAATAGTAATACCACGTTCTCTTTCTTGATCACCACTATCCATAATTAGTTCTTGTTCCATTTCAGCTTGGTTGTCTCTAAAAGTATTAGACTGCTTTAATAGACCATCAACTAAGGTAGTTTTTCCGTGGTCAACGTGTGCGATAATCGCAATGTTACGAATTTTGCTTGGATCTTGATTCATAATATTTTTCTCTTAGCATAAAAAAATGAATCATAAACAAATTACGATTCATTTATACTGACTACATTCTAACATAAAATAACAGATAAGAGAAGTTTAAATATATTATAATTTAGCGTAGTTTGATTACAGATTATTAACAGGGTAAAATAACTATATGCCATCAATTGGACTTTGTGTGATGAGTAAAGATTACGACGAAAATATTCGTCGATTTATTAAAGACTATTCTAAATATTTAATATAAATTCATATCTTGAGTAGATGAATTTATATAAAAAATTAAAAAAAATTAAAAAGCTGAAGATTAATTCTCCAGCTTTATAAATTAATAAACTTAGACTATTTTTGGTACTGAGCTTTTCCAAAAGCTAGCATTGGATAACCAATGTATGGGAATAATATAAGTCCGAAGAATGCGAATACACCACTCTTACCAAACTTTTTAGCTAGTCTAAATGCAATCATGAAGCTTACGACCACCGCAGCTAATGCCCACAACATAAACAACCATTTATTCACATAACCTAGAACTCCAGAGAAAGCATAAACTAGAGATAACCAAGGCTTCCATCCCAATACATCAAACAATACCCATGTCTGATAAAATGGCACTAACGCTGCCCATCCAGGTCTGCCAGCTTTTGCAAATATTCGCCAATAAACTATTACCGTGATCACAGCAACAACGAATGCAATTAAAAATAAGACCCCAAGAAATGCTCCTAGAGCACCCAAGTCTATACTGCTTCCACCTACTTTAATACTATTCGCAATGTTATTTAATATATTTAAACTAACCATTTTTATATCTTTATTTAGATTTATATAACATAAGCATATTACTGCAATTTAGAATTGTCAATAAGACAACTTCACTTCATATTAAATTAAGGTGACCTCTATTCAATCTTCCCAAAAGCAACACGCTTTAATATAACGTCCTGCATATTTGCCATTCTGGCTGGCGTAATCGTAAATTCGCCATATCTATCATTTACCTCATCGGATGCATTAGCAATTGAATAAAGATCAGCTTCTGAGGGAATAAATAAGTTAAGTTGTTTGTACCGTAGATCCTTAAGGTCATAAACGGTCACGGAAATATTAGTAACCCTCGAAACTATATCGATTGAATTTAACATCTTCATAGCCTCACGATGTATTTGCTGTGTGGCATAAATTCTTTCCTTAACTTTTTGCCTATGGGCAAAAAATCTATATCCTTCAAATCCAACAGTTAAGTATATTCCACCGGCAGTTAAATTAGCCCTCCTTAACCTTCTTCCTACTTTCTCGGACAGCTTCATGATTAATCTAGACAATTCATCAATATCTTTTGTTTTATTGCCTAGTGCATATTGTTGTCCTATGGTTTTTCTAGAGAAATCTATCTGATCAATTGGATATCCACGCAGTCTTAAATACCAATAATATCCAACAATACTTCCAAAAACTTGTTTCTTTAACTTATCTAAATCTGCATCTAAAAACTGCAGGGGAGTGTATATTCCATTAAGATTGAGTCTAGCTTGGTACCGATAATTAATTCCGGGCAGATCAATTAAAGTTAACTTAGCTAAAACTTCTCTTAAGTTAGTATAATCAATCCTATTCATGCCATCCGGCTTATTAAGTCCAGCGGCTAATTTAGCCAAGAAACGATTCGGCGCAATTCCAACATTTATAGTAACGTAAGAACCTAGCTCTCTTTTAACATCTTCTTTTATTTTCATTCCAATTTCTTCCATAGTCATTCCAGCCCTAATAGCCGGAGAGCCTTCAAAGTCTACGGCAAACTCATCCACCGATTTAGCGACAACTTTGTTTGTATATTTATTGAGTAATTTAGAAAATCTTCGATTCGCATCAAAGTACTTTTCTGGATCGGGCATCATCACTACAACTCCCGGATAAACTTTCCGAGCGTCAGCAACACTAAGTCCCAAAGATAGTCCCAACGCCTTAGCTTCATATGATGACGCAATTATCATGCCGCGGGGAGTATCATAAGCCGCAATTACTACCGGCTTATTTCTAATCAGAGGATTGGCTTGCTGCTCAATAATAGCGAAACAGCTATTAAGATCAACGTGCATGATTAATGCTTCTTTAGTACTAATCTCCATGTCCATCGCTAATCGCCTCAACAGTCCAATGAAGATTGTCTGTATTAAGTTTTATTCTGAACCATAGGTTGCTACCAACATCAATTAATTCATAAATATGATAAAGAGTTCTTCCTTCACGAATTTTATGATGATAGCCTATTTCTCCCACTTGGTATTCGGTATTCTGCCAGCTAATAAGGTGGGGAAGAGCAACTTTTTTTCTTGCCGAATAATACATCACAACGCTGGCTTCTTGGTCAATTTTTTGTCTCATAGTAAATAGATCCTTTTCTTTAATTTATAAGGTTAATTAGGGGGTTTTAAAAGGGACTAGCTGTCTAGTCATTAGGATCCGTAACTAAAGTAAGCTATGGACAAAATCTATTTACTTTAAATAAGCCTATGAGAAAGAAAAGATAAACTTATCTCCCATATCGCTAATATTATTATATCAAATGTATTTCTTTTTCTTGGCAATAAATATGGCCGGTAAACCAAGAATAAAAGGTACCCACATATTCAATACTCTAAATAAAATGGATACAGCAACCGCCTGAGGCAATGTCTTACCAAAAATAATAAGGATTCCGACAAGACCGGCATCAACACTTCCAACGCCACCCGGAGCAGGGATGATATTTCCAAATAATATAGCTAAGTTATAAGATAGTCCAACTTCAGCAATATTTAAATCAAGATGAAGCGCCCTAATAGCAAAATACAAACAAAGCACATTAGAAACATTAAGTAGTAGCTGAACAGCAAAAGATAGAACTAATCTAGATTTATGATCTTTAAAACTCTTGAGTTGAACAAAAGATTCAATGATAAATTTTCTAGCTTTCTTATTAAATCTATAAATTAAATAAACTGCACCAATAAATAAACCTAGGCCCAGACCAACTATAAGATATGAACTAAGCTTAAAGTTAAGCTTAGATAAAACAGAAAGATTTCCAAACAAAAGAAGAAGAACTAGGTTTAACACTCCAGCAATAAGGCCCAGTAGGTTATTTAAAGAAACTAAAGCCAGCCCCTGAGGCTTAGAGTTTCCAGATTTAATTAAATAATCATAAAGAGTACCAATTGCCCCTATACCGCCTGGAAGAATTCTATTCATAGTATTAGCTGCAAATTGCACTAAAACACTTCTTAGTACTTTTAATTTCTTGAATGAAAGAAAAATATATGAGGATGCAGCTAAGATGAAATTAGAAAAACTAAAGACTAAGATGAGCGCTACAAATAACTTAGAGCTCTTTTTTAAATATGTAACACTATCTTTAAAATCTTTAAATAAAGATACTAAAACTAACATTAAGAATATAAAGAGAATGAAATACAGAATCCTTAAGAGTAACTTAGTATTCTTTCCTAACATTAAATTTAATTATAGCTAGTTGGCTGAATTAATACTATTTATGTAGTCTACCATCTCAGAATAATTACCAAGTCCAGCCTTAGGCGACAATGCCTGCTGTCCGTCTGTAGTGTAATAGTTCTTAAGTAGATTTACTCCATTAGCATTCTGGAAAGATAGTGATTTGGCATCATTAATATTTACTTTCTTGGATAAGTTATAGAAGGCGTGGGCAGTAGGCAGATCTATATCCGTATTCACATTCTTAACTAATGAAGTAAATAAGTTAGCTAACCTGAATGGATTAGATAATGTTCCAGCTGACATAATCTTAGATTCAAGTGCAACTAACATAAGTCTCTGATTGGCAGTTCTAGTAAAATCACTTAGAGCATATCCATAAGATCCATCAGCGTCACCTCTAGCTCTAGCTAGATCTAATGCCTGTTGGCCGTTTAATGTATGCATTCCGTTACTTAGATTAACCAAAGGCCCACCTGTAGTGTAATCAATACTTGGATCATAAAGTCCTCTGGAATCACCGCTCTGTATATTTACATCAATTCCGCCTACCGCATTTACGGCATCTTTAATTGCCGCGTAGTTTATTAGAGCATAGTAGTCGAGCCTCACATTGAAATCCGATTGAATTACTTTTTCAAGTAATCCCATCCCGCCTTTAGGAAGTCCATTTTCGTTGAATCCGTCATTCTGCCCATATTCATAAGCTGCATTAATTTTATTCCAACCATATCCTGGAATATTTACATATAGGTCTCTAGGAATACTAAGAAGGTAAGAAGTATTGTTCTTAGTATCAATACTAATTATCATAATTGAATCAGTTAAAAGACTACCTTGATGTCCAGGATCATCATTTGAGTTTCCAGTAAGCAGTATATTAACTCTTCCTTCGGATGCACCTTTTAGTGTGGCAGTTCTAAATACATCAAGGATATTTCCACCGAATAGTTTGTGCATATTCATAGCAAAGGTAAAGCCAAAATATCCACCTACTATCAAGCCCAGAAGCACTAAGCTTAAAAATATTCTTTTAAATCTAAATATCTTTCTATGATGTTTCTTTGGCTCTAAATCATTAAAGTCTTCACTCTTGTGATGGCGCCTATGTGATTTACTGTTAGATTTATTGAAAGATGAATTCGTATGATATGAAGACATATTGGACTGCAGAGTAGGGAATGCATCTCGGCTTTTTCTATACAGATGATCAAGGTGTGGATCTCTACCTAAATTATTTGATTGTTCAGCACCGTGCGATTTGTGTTTTCTTCTTCTTAATGGCATAATTTATATATAATTTACCAGTTTATCCTGTTTTTGTTTTAGACTTATTTTTTATTTTTAAGCTATATTTCAACTTAAACTTTATATAATTATATAACATTATGAGAATTTTAGTAGTAGAAGACGACATTAAAATCGCGTCCGCAGTAAAAAAAGGACTCGAGATTTTAGATTATGCCGTGGACATGGTTCACGATTCAGATGATGGATATAACTACATCACGAATTCTAAGTATGATCTTGTAGTTCTAGATAGAATGCTTCCAGGAACTTATGACGGGGTAGAACTAGTTAAAAAACTCAGATCTGAAAATTTTAATCTACCAATCATGATGCTAACCGCTAAAACAACTATTGGAGATAGGATTGAAGGACTTAATGCTGGAGCTGATGACTACTTAGTTAAACCATTTTCATTCGATGAAATGGGCGCAAGAGTAAAAGCACTGCTAAGACGACCCCAAAACTTTGTAAGTGAAGTTCTTCGAATAGATAATCTTAAATTAGACGTAAGTAAATTCACAGTCAAAAGAGGTACCAAAGAAATAACTCTAACTAATAAAGAGTTTTACCTTCTTGAATATTTAATGCGACACCAAGGCCAAATTGTAAATAAAGAAATGATTATGAGCAGTCTATGGAATGACGACGCCAACGTTCTACCTAATACAATAGAAGTCTACATAGCGTCTTTAAGAAATAAGATAGATAGACCATTTAAGAATAAGAAAGATTTAATTAAAACCGTTAGAGGTTTTGGGTACAAACTGGGATAGGATTATGTTTCGAAACGCTAAAACTCAGCTGACCTTATCGTACACCGTAATAATAACTGCAATTACCTTATTCTTCTCAGGAATCATTTATCAAATTGGAGCTAGAATAATTGATCGTGATTTACACAGGCAGCATAACATTATTAATCAACTACATATTAACGGACCGATTCTAATTCCTAGACCAGACAATCAAATAATTCAGTCCAAGCATGAATTACTAATTAAATTAGTAATCTTAAATATTGCAATATTATTTTTCAGTTTAATTGCCAGTTATTTCTTAGCGAAAAGAACTCTAAAGCCAATTAAAGAATCATTAAACCAACAAAAGAATTTTACTTCAGATGTTTCTCACGAACTAAGAACCCCATTAACAGCAATAAGAATGGAGAGTGAAGTCGCACTTCTAAATAAGAAATCTACAAAAGAAGATCTAGAGAAAACAATTCAGAGCAACCTAGAGGAAGTAGATAAACTTGAGGGAATAATTAGCAACTTACTTAAGCTTTCAAGACTTGAAGCTAGCGAAATAAAATCTAGCTTTAAGAATTATGATCTTAATGAAATTACCAATTCAGCAATTAATAAAATAGGTTATCTAGCTAAAATTAAAGAAATTAAAATTAACAATAAAGAAACTAATCTAAAAGTTTACGGTGACAAAGAAAGTATTGAACAATTATTAGTAATAGTTCTAGATAACGCCATTAAATATTCTAATAAAAAATCTGGCGTAGATATTACATATAAGAATAGTCGAGACGGCGTGTCTATTATTATTGAGGACAAGGGTAGGGGCATTAACTCCGACGATTTAGATCATATCTTTGATAGATTCTATAAAGCAGATAAATCCAGAACCAAAGACCAAGAAAACAAAGGTTACGGACTAGGACTATCAATCGCTAAGATGATTAGCGACCTTCATGATGGTGAAATAAAGATCACCAGTGAAGAAGGTAATGGAACTACAGTTGAAATTGTCTTACCTAAAAATGCTCTCTAATGTGTGAGAAGCTGTAATCCCAAGTAGCATCAGACTTCTTGTGGGGATTAAATATATTCTTTGAATCAAATATCTTTTTTAGATCTTTAAATACTAGTAGCATCTCTTCACCAAATTGATCCTTAAGCCAAGGACCTCTAACTAGACCATCATTATGTTCACCAGAAAGTGAACCATGATATTTAAGAACTAATTTATCTACTTCCTTCATCGCAGGCAGTATCTTAGCTCGGTCTTTAGGATCTTCTAATTTCATTAGTGGAATAATATGGAAGTTTCCATCGCCCATATGTCCAGCAACAGTTGCGAATAATTTGTACTTATTAATAATATTTCGAAGTTTAGGTAGGAACTCGGTTAGATATTCAGGGTTAACTACAAGGTCATCAATGAATGGTGCAGTGTGCTTATCTTTAACTTTGCTTCTAAGAAGATTAAAGCTTTGTCTTCGCATAACCCAGAACTTTTCACTTTTACCTTCTGTAGCATCTTCTTCAAATCCATTTATCTCGTATCTAGCTTTATATTTCTTAAGTTCTTTATGAAGATTTTTAATCTTTTCTCGAACCTCTTCTTCGCTATCTCCATTAAACTCAACCATTAGGATAAGTTTAGGAATACCTCGAAGCAACTGAAGTCCATCAGGAATAAGACCAATCAGAAGATTAATAAATTTCTTAACTCCAAGTAGTTTTAGAAAACTTGGCATAAAGCGAATCGAAAGAATTAAAGTCTGATCGTCAAAAGATTCAAAAGTAGCTGGCTTAGATTCAAGAACCTTTGGAATAACTTCACCTAAATCATCCAGATTCTTCATAAATAGAACTAGTAGACCTGAATGCTTTTTAACCGGCACTAATTCAAAATTAATCTCGTTAACAATTCCAAGCGTTCCTTGTGAGCCAACTATAACTTTAGATAAATCAAAGATTTCTTTTTCTCTATCCCAAACATCCCAGATGTTATATCCCATAGAGTTTTTAGAAACATGAGGCTTAGCTCTTTTAATAACGTCATATTTAGAATCAACTAATTTAAATACTTTTCTATAAACTTCACCCTCATAATCTTTTTGAACCATTTTAGAATCTAACTGCTTTCTATTAAGAGGACCAACTTCGTATTCATTGCCATCAGCAAAGACTACTTTGAGTTTTTTAACAAAGTTAATTGTCTTACCAAACTCTAAAGATTTTTCTCCACCGGCATTATTCGCAACCATTCCGCCAACAGCCGCTAGATCTCTTGAAGCAGGGAATGAAGGCATTAACATATTTTTCTTCAATGTTTCTTTTTCGAAGTCCCTGTAATACATTCCTGGCATAACCTTAGCTACTGAACCAGTAATACCCTCAAACTTATTCATGTGTTTAGTAAAGTCCATAATTATAGAGTCATTTACAGCTCCTCCACTCATGCAGGTACCGGCAGAACGTGCAGTAATACTTAAGTTAGGATATTTACCCTTATTTTCCGAAACCACTTTTACGATTATCATGACATCTTTACGGTCGATAGGAAATACAACTAGTTTTGGCATTATTTCAAATAGAGAAGCATCATGAGAATAGAACTGTAGGGTAGCCAAAGAATTATCTAATTCACCCTTAAAACCGGCTTCTTTTATTTTTTGTTTTATTTCATCCATATTTAATTAATATTTTAACATAAAGACTTTGGTATAATAAGCACATACAATGAGTAAACAAAAAATAGTAATAGTCGGGGGAGGATTTGGTGGAGTTAAAGCTGCGCTAAATTTAGTTAATAATCCTGATATTGATGTAACTCTTGTTTGCCCAAACGACAACTTCAGATATTACCCAAGCATATTTAAAATTGCAGTAGGTAAAAGCAGAAACACAGCTTCAATTCCCCTAAAACAGATTTTCAAGGGTACTAACTTAAATATCCTAAAAGATAAAATAGTTAGCATTGATCGAAAAAACAAAGTACTTGTAACTGCAAGTAATCTAAGTGTTGCTTACGATAAAGTAATCTTCGCCCTTGGTGCAATTACAAACTATTTCAACATTCCAGGCATGGAGGAATATTCCTTCAATATTAAAAGTGAAGATGGAGCAGAGAAGTTTAAAAACCACATTCATGATCAACTTCTAAAAACAAAAGAACCAGAATTAAACTACGTAATTGTCGGCGGTGGACCAACCGGAATAGAATTAGCTGGCTCACTTAACGAATATATTAAAGAAACCTTACGGAAACACGATATTAAAAATACCAAGTTCCATATTGATCTTGTTGAAGCAAAACCATTTCTTATGCCTAGAATGACAAAATCTATTGGAGATAGATTCGAAAAAAGATTAAAACAACTTGGAATCAAAGTATATACCAATGCCACCGTTCAAGGTGAATCACCAGAAGAACTAATAGTAAATAATAAACCAATCCGAACCCACACAGTAGTATGGACCGCGGGAATCGCGAATAATCCATTCTTTAAAGAAAATGAATTCGTCTTAATGAAAAACGGACTAGTCGCAGTAGATATGTACCTTCAAGCAGAACCAAACATCTTTGTAATTGGAGATAATGCCAATACGCCTTACAGCGGCATGGCTCAAACTGCACTTAATGATGCTAATTTTGTAAGCAATAATATTCTCAGATCGATTGGCGAAAGTAAACTAAAAGCATATAAGCCAAAAAGACCATTTTCAGTTGTTCCAGTCGGAAGAAACTGGGCAGGACTAAATTGGGGCAAGCTTAATTTTTACGGAATCAGTGCCGCACTAATTAGAAAAATAGCTGATCTTAGAGGATACTCTGACATTGAACCTATTCCAAAAGCAATGATGCAGTTAGTTAAAGAAAACGATACTTACGAAACCTGCAAGGTCTGTAAGCAAAAATAGTCATTTAACTGATATAGTATAGGTATTATGAATACTTCAGATGCATTTATTAATGCCCTAAATCGACTTAATAAAAAACAGCGTGAAGCAGTAGATAGCATCTATGGCCCATTAATGGTTATAGCTGGTCCTGGAACAGGTAAAACTCAGCTACTTAGTATTCGAGTTGGAAACATATTAAGAAATACTGATGTTGAACCATCAAATATTCTTTGTCTAACGTTCACTGAAGCTGGACGAGAAGAAATGTATGAGCGACTTGAAAACTTAATAGGAAGACCTTCGAGTGATGTTAATGTGTATACTTACCACTCATTTGGTAGCGATCTAATTAGAAACTATCCAGAATACTTTAGTGACATGACTAGCTCTAATCTAGTTGAAGATGTAAATAAGATTAATATCATAAAGAAGATTATTGACGGACTTAGCTATAAGAATAAATTTAAGAATATTGAAGACGACAATCTAGATAGTTTAATATCTACAATTTCAGATCTCAAAAAAGCTCTAATCACTCCGGAAAAACTAAATAAAATAGCCGAGGAAAATCTAGCTTTCATTGAATCTAAAAAAGAATTATTAAAAGAACTCACACCAGAACTTAGTAGAGTAACTAACAAGTCGGTTCCTTTCTTTACTCAACTTCTTGATGAAAATTACGAAGACGACGAATCCCTAAAAGCCCTATTTAACTCAAGCTTAATTGATGGAATTGAACATTTCAAAGAAACAAAAAAAACTTCACTATTAACTGCATTCAAGGGAGATTTCCTAACCCTGAATAGAGACAAATTTTATGAAGTTGAATCAATTAAAACAAATCAGAAACTACTCGATCTAAATGAAATCTATACTAAATATTTAGTGATTACTAAAGGTAAAAAACTTCACGACTTTGACGACATCATCATTAACGTAGTTAATGCTCTTAGAAATAATCAAGAATTTAGATATGCACTTCAGGAAAAGTATCAGTACATTCTGCTTGATGAATACCAGGATAGTAACGAGGCTCAGGCCGAGATTGTAAAACTACTTAGCGATCATCCTATTCACGAAGGAAGACCTAATGTTATGGCAGTGGGGGATGATGACCAGGCTATTTATGCATTCCAAGGAGCTAAACACTTCCATATGTTAGATTTCGTTAAACAATATAACGACGTTAAAGTTGTGGTCCTAGATCAAAACTATAGAAGCAACCAAAACATTATAGATTTATCTCAAGTTGTCAGTAATAAAATTAGCTCAAGACTTACTACTGAAATTGGTCTAGATAAAACATTTAAATCTAATAATCAAAATCAAGGAAATATACAACGGTTGGTATTTAACAGTCCAATTGAAGAAGAAACTTATCTCATAAATCTATTTAAAAATAAAAAGAATGTAGCACTACTTGGAACCAAACATCAAACACTACAAAAATATGCATACATTTTCGATAGTGAAGGAATTAATGTTAGTTATGAAAGACGAGAAAATGTACTTGAAGATAAATTAGTAGAAATAGTTTTACTTAACTTAGGCATAGTTCACGCACTATCAAAAAACAATCAACATAGAGCAGGGGAACTAATTCCAAAACTACTTAATGAAGAATACTTAGCTATAGACTTCAGAGAAATTATAGAAATATCTCACAATAAAAAAGGCAATTTGATAGATCGACTATACAACCAACCAAACACTAAAGAATTAAGTAATTTCTTAAGTAAGCTAAGCGTAGATGCAACAACTCTATCTTTTGATCACATCATAGATAAAATTATTGGTTTATCGGCAGTTCAAATTAACTCCAAAGAACTAACTAATAAATTCCATGAATTCTATCTAAAGGAAGATGCTAATTTAGTTTCACTATTATCTAAACTTGTAGTCATTCGAGAGAAATTCGAACAGTTTATAATGCCAGAAAAATTGGAACGAAATATAGACAACTTTATAGCCTACATTGATGCAGCAAAAATAAATAACGTAGTTCTAGCCTCCAATGAAAAAATTAATAACAATAAAGATATTAAATTAATGACTGCTTACTCATCAAAGGGTAGGGAATTCGACTCAGTTATTATACCTAATTTTACGGATAATGTTTGGGGCAAGCTTAAGAAAGGTAAACCTAATATGATAGGCCTACCAATAAATCTTAAGTTCATAAGAAACGCATCAGATTCCGCAGACGATAAATTACGACTTCTTTATGTTGCATTAACAAGAGCTAAAAACGAATTAATATTAACCTCGTCACTAAGTGATGGATTTAACTCTCCACTTAAACCTGTAACATTCCTAGATGAGGCAGAAAAGAAAGTAGATGTATCAGATGAATTAACAATATCTACAGTACTATCACCACACTTCAGTGAAGAGCCAATTACTGCTGAAGAAATTAAAGTTCCAAGAAAAGTAGTAATTGAAGATTGGCAAAGTGGATATAGACTTTACGAAAATAAAACAGAAGTTGAAGAGATTCTTAAAGATTCAATTAAATCTTTAAGATTATCGCCTAGTGCCTTTATAAACTTCATAGACATTGAAAGATCTAGCCCACGCCATTTCCTAGAGCGTCACATCCTTAAATATCCAGAACCTGAGAATACGAGCATGTTCTATGGAACTCTGATTCACAGCGCCTTAGAATTCGTTCAGAAAGAATTAAACACTACAGGAAGCATTCCAAGTTATGATCAAATCATAAATGTAGTTAAAAACGATTTAGATAAAAAGATTCTTACTGAAACAGAAAAAGAATCCTTGCTACATAAATCCGAAGATCTAATTAAACATTACCTAGAAAATTATGTATCTGAATTTAGAGTAGGGGATCTAAGCGAAGTATCTCTATATGAAGATAAGATTGAAATTGATGGAGTTAAGATGTCTGGAAAAATAGATAGAATATCTATCAATAAAGATAATAAAGTAATTAGAATATTCGATTATAAAACTGGAACTCCTTTTGATACTTGGGCAGATAAGAGAAAATCTCACATTAATAAGTACCAGCTGTATTTCTACAAATTACTACTTAATAACTCTAGGAAATATAAAGATTATGAGATTAAAATTGGCACCATAGATTTCGTAGAAAGCACTGATCAAACACATACATTAGACCTAGAATTTAATCCCGAGGAAGAAGCTAAAATTAGAAAGCTAATAGTAATAGTTTGGGAACACATTATGAACCTAAATTTCCCAGATGTTTCTATGTATAAAGAAAGCATTGCCGGAATTAATCAATTCGAAAAAGATTTACTAAGCGGTAAGATATAAAAAAGGACCAGATTTCTGGTCCTAATTTTATTTGCTATTAACGAATTATCGTCGTGACTTCTTGGACTTTGAAGTTGTAGTTCGCTTAGCAGTTTTCTTACTAGCTACAGCCTTTGGTGCAGGACTTGCAGAAGCAGTTGTAGTTGTAATCTTAATTGACTTGATGAAAGTTAATCCTTCTTCGTCAAATACTAGAGTGTAAAGGTTGAATGCTACTACAGCACCAACTACAGATCCTAGTACGTAAGTTTCCCATACCCAACCCTTTGTGCTAAGCACAAATAGAGCAGTTGCTGGGTTTAATAATGCCATGCTGTTTACAGATGCTAGAAGCATTGCAGTAAACATACCTAGACCTACTGTAGCAGCTAGTGCTGGTCGAGATAACTTCTGGTGTAAACCAGCAGCCCATACCATTGCAAGTACGAATACTGCAACAGCAATGTCGATCAATAGTCTAGAAGAGTAGTGCCCTTGTACTGTTTGTAATTTTGAATTAAACAAGTACTTGAATAATTCTACTGCAACCCATGAACCTAAGAACTCGAATACTACGTATAATACAGTAGCTAGAGTAGATAGCTTTCGAACAGTCCAAAGTCCGATTGCTACAGCTGGGTTGTAAACCGCACCTGAGAATTTACCCCAAGCAAGCATCAAACCTGCAAAGGCAATTCCTGTCGCTAAGCTCGCAAAATAAGGCAGGCTTAATTGCGAGTAATATATTGATAGCACCAAGAATGTTAAAATCCCGGCACCTAAAAATTCAGCCACTAAAGTAGCTAATTTTTCACGTCCGAACATATTGTTCCTCCACTTAAATAATAAACTTATCATAATGCTTATTTTACATATTGTAAAGCAGTTTTTACTGTATAATAAAATAGTTATGTATAAAGATTTTAAGAAATTTCTAATAAGAGGAAATGTCGTAGATTTAGCGGTTGCAGTACTGGTTGGTGCAGCTTTTAACAATTTAATAAATTCATTTGTTAAGGATTTAATAACTCCACTAACTGGAATATTTACAGGACATGCAACAAAGAATTTAGATACTTACGTATTCAAAGTTCATGGTGCAACTTTTAGTTATGGAAACTTTATTAGTAGCATTATTTCATTCCTAATTATTTCACTAGTTGTTTTCTTTTTTGTAGTACAACCATTAAATAAATTAATTGAGATCACAAATCTAAAAGGCACTCCTAATGAAAAGAAGTGCCCTGAATGTCTTAGCTCAATTCCTAAAAAAGCTACACGCTGTAAATTCTGCAGTGTTAAAGTAGATTAGTTTTTTCGGTGTCTATGTTTTAGACCTGCAACTTCAAGTCTAACTGACTGACGATCCATAAGTTCTTGAGCTTTTTCAATACTAACTTGGTCTTTAGCTTCTGCACGTAATTTCTTTGCTCGGTCAAATGCAGCTTGAGCTTCTGCCTGATTAATTTCATCAGCATGATCTGCTTCGTCTACCAATACTTTGAGTTCATTATTAGCTACTTCAATTACGCCACCATTTGTAGCAAAATATTCACGTAAATTATCGCCATCTTTTTCATTCTTTCGAACCATAATAGCGCCGTGTTTAACTACGCTAATTAATGGCATGTGGTGAGACAATACTCCGATTTGACCATCACGAGTAGGTAAGGTAACTTCATATACCTCACCATCAAATTTCTTTCCACTTAATGTAACTAGCTTAAATTTAAACATCTTATTTTACTTCACTTATAGCACCCTTAAGGTAGAATGCTCCTTCAGGTTTAGCATCGTGTTTACCTTCAAGAATTTCTTTAAATCCTTGAACAGTATCACTTAATTTTACGTATTGTCCTGGGTTGTTAGTAAATTGTTCAGCAACGAAGAATGGTTGAGATAGGAATCTTTGAATCTTTCTTGCACGAGCAACTAATTGCTTATCGTCTTCAGATAATTCTTCCATACCCAAGATTGCAATAATGTCTTGAAGATCTTTGTATCTTTGTAGCACTCTTTGTACTTCACGAGCTACTTTATAGTGTTCTTCACCAACAATTTCTGGGTCTAAAATATTTGAGCTTGAGTCCAATGGATCAACAGCAGGGTAAATACCAATTTCTGTTAGCGCTCGGTTAAGTACAATTGTTGAATCAAGGTGAGCGAATGTAGTTGCTGGAGCTGGGTCAGTTAAGTCGTCAGCGGGCACGTACACAGCTTGCACAGAAGTAATAGAACCTTCTTTTGTAGAAGTAATTCTTTCCTGCAATTCACCCATTTCCTGAGCTAGGTTAGGTTGGTAACCTACAGCAGATGGAAGTCGTCCAAGAAGGGCAGATACTTCGGCACCAGCCTGAGTAAATCTGAAGATGTTATCTATGAATAGAAGCACATCATTACCTTTATCTCTAAATCCTTCAGCAATAGTTAGTCCTGACAATGCAACTCGAAGTCGAGCTCCAGGTGGTTCATTCATTTGTCCGAATACTAGTGAAGTATTTTTAAGCACTCCAGATTCTTCCATTTCGCCGTATAGATCGTTTCCTTCACGAGTTCTCTCACCAACACCTGCGAACACAGAATATCCTGAGTGGAATTTAGCAATGTTATTTATAAGCTCCTGAATAAGAACTGTTTTACCAACACCGGCACCACCGAATAGACCAACCTTACCACCTTTAGTAATAGGACAAATAAGGTCAATAACTTTAATTCCAGTTTCAAGAATTTCTATCTTTCCAGATTGTTCTGTAAGGGCAGGGGCATCACGGTGAATAGAAGCTCTATTCTTGAATTTATCTGGCATATTATCGATTGGCTCACCAATAACGTTAAACATTCGTCCCAATGTTTCATCACCAACTGGAACGCTAATTGTTTCACCTTGGTCTACAACTTGTGTGCCTCGTTTTAATCCATCAGTAGAACTTAGTGCAATTGCTCTAACCATAGATTCGCTCAAATGCTGCGCAACTTCAAGAACTAAAGTTCTATCTTTTAATTCAACCTTTAATGCATTTAGGATTGCTGGTAGATCATTTTTCTTAAACTCTACGTCAACAACCACTCCAATAACCTGACTAATTTTTCCTGTTCTTAATTTTGTAGCTTCTGCCATATTATCCTTTCTTTATGCCTTAAGTGCTTCAACTCCACCAGAAATTTCAGCAAGCTCTTGTGTAATAACTGCTTGTCTAGCGGTATTAAGTTCTAATGTATAATCCTCAATCAAATCTTTAGCGTTGTCTGTCGCATTCTTCATGGCCACCATTCGCATAGCGTGCTCACTAGTTATGGATTCAACAACCCCCTGATAAAGCTGAGCTTCAATTAATCTTGTAGCTATCTCATCAATTACCGATTCGATGCTAGGCTCAAAATTAAATGCAGTCGTAACTTTTTCTTTTGATTCAAATTGATCTTTGCTAATCGGTAGTAAATTAACTACTTTAGCATTCTGCTTTATTGTGGAAATAAACTCTGTAAATATAAAACTAACTTCATCAAATTCTTTAGCTTTAAAGCCTGCAATTATTGTATTTAGAATTGGACGAATATCATTGGCGCTTGGTTCGTTAGGGAAAGCAGGGTAAGCTGCAATTAATTCATGTCCGGAAAGTCTTTGTACGAACTGCGCACCCTTATTACCAATTGTAATTACTTTAGTTTTGATGTGCTTGGCTTGATCATCGCTTAAGTACTTAGTTAGAAGTTTAATAGGATTAGAGTTATATGATCCAGCTAGTCCGCTGTTTGAAGTAACCAAAACGTATAGCTTGGTTTTAACTTGTCGTTTGGCAAACATATCTAGTCTTTCAACTTCAGTAATATTACTAAGAGTGTTAAGAAGTTCTAATGAAAGGTTATAGTATTCACTACTCTTCATAGAATGCTGTGAAGCTTTACGAAGTTTTGAAGCACTAACAAGTTCCATGGCTTTAGTAATCTGCCTGGTGTTTTTGATGGATTTAATCCTTCGTTTAAGTATTATTGTGCTTGCCATTTAGTTTCTTACTTTTCCTTCTTGTATTCTTTAGCTAAATCGTTAGCTACTTTTAGAATTGTTTCATTATCTTTATCGCTTGGCTTGTCTCCAGTGTTAAGTGCCTTAACAACTGCAGAGTGTTTGCTTTCTAGTGTTCTATGGAAATTAGAAACAGCCGCTAGAATCTTATCTACTGGTACGCTGTCGAAAGCTCCTTCGTTAGCAACGTAAAGCATCGAATACATTTCCCAAATTGAATATGGAGAATATTGTGGCTGTTTTAATAGCTCAGTGAGTCTTTGTCCTCGTTCAATTGTCTTTCTTGTTTCTGGATCAAGATCAGTAGAGAACTGAGAGAATGCTGCAAGCTCTCTAAACTGAGCAAGAGCAAGTTTTAGTCCACCACCAACATTCTTAATAGCTTTAGTTTGAGCAGATCCACCAACACGGGATACTGAAAGTCCCACGGAAATAGCTGGTCTAATTCCTTGGTAGAATAGGTTAGTTTCTAGGAATATCTGACCGTCTGTAATAGAAATTACGTTTGTTGGAATGTAGGCAGAAATATCTCCAGCCTGAGTTTCAATAATAGGAAGCGCTGTTAGTGATCCACCACCTAAATCATCACTAAGTTTTGCAGCACGTTCTAGTAGTCTAGAGTGCAGGTAAAAAACATCTCCAGGATAGGCTTCTCGTCCGGGTGGTCGTCTAAGTAGAAGTGACATCTGTCTGTAAGCAGCAGCGTGCTTAGTTAAATCATCATAAATAATTAAAGCGTGCTTAGAATTATCTCTAAAGTATTCACCAATTGCACAACCTGAATATGGAGCAAGGTAGAGCATAGCTGCTGGATCACTTGGAGAAGTAGCAACAATAATTGTCTGATCCATTACTTTTTCTCGCTTTAATCTTTCAGCTAGAGCAGCAACCTTAGAAAACTTCTGTCCAATTGCTACATATACGTTAACAACACCAGTCTTTTGTTTTGCCTGGTTAATCATAGTATCTAGTGCAATAGCAGTCTTACCAGTTTGTCTGTCACCAATAATTAACTCTCTTTGACCACGTCCAACTGGAACCATGGCGTCAATTGCAACTAGACCAGTCATCATAGGTTCATTAACACTCTTACGAGCTAGAACGCCAGGAGCAGTTCGCTCAACAGTACTCATAGTCTTAGTTTTAATTGCAGGACCACCATCAAGAGGATTACCCATAGGGTCAACAATTCTTCCAATTAGTTCTTCACCAACAGGAATTTCAAGTACTTTTCCAGAAAGTTTAGCAGTAGCACCGGCTTTAATCTTAACGTCACTACCAAGTAGTACGGCACCAATTTCATCTTCACCTAAGTTGAAAGCGAAGGCTGATACGCTTCCTCCTTTATCGGTTTCAATATCTATCATTTCATTGTAACCACAATTACTTAGTCCATAGATCCAAGCAATTCCGTCTCCAACTCTTGTTACTACACCAACATTTTCAATTTGAGGTCTGCTTTTAAGTTGCTCAATAGCAGCCCTAATTTCTTTGGATAGTTCGTTTATGGTAATTTCTGACACTTTCTATTCCAGCCTTTCTTTACTTTACTGTTAACTCTCTAAACATATTTAACTTATTTTTAATACTAAGATCTAATCGATCGCTTCCAATATATAGCTTTACGCCACCGACTAAATCTTCATCTATTAAATTATTCACTACTACCGTTTTAGCATTCTTGAAATGACTTTTAACTGTAGATTTAATTTCCTTAATAGCGTTATCACTTAATTTGTGAGCAGAGTAGGCGTCTACTTCTACAAAACCTTTTACCGCTCTTAAATTCACTACATCCCGCATCACACTTTCTAAATCAGATACTTTCTTTTCTTCGAGAAGATACTCAGCAACATGCTTAGCTAGTTTCTTAACACTGACATTCTCATCAATGCTTGAATCTATATATTTAGCTAAATTGCTTCGTCTTCCCATATTATTTAACCTCTTTAATAGCTTGATCGACTAGTTTTGCATCCTTGGTAGAGTCAATCTTCTCTCTGGTTAATACTTCAGTAGCTTCAACAACTAGGCCTGCAATTTCACTTTCTAACTTAACTTTAGCTGCATCCATTTCTAATTTAGTCTTATTTCTAGCATCTTCTAGAATTGACTCAGCTTTGCGAATAGCATCTTCTTCGCCAGCCTTAACAGCTGCCTTAGCTGCGTCCTTAGCTTCACCTAAGATAGAGTCGGCTTTAGCTCTCGCTTTAGCTAATCTATCTTCAATAGATTTCTCTAACTTTTCTTCATCTTGCTTCATTTTCTCACCTAAAGAAACACCGGCTTCAATAGTTTCTCGTCTTTCTTTTAAGATCTTAGCTATTGGAGCAAAGGCGTATTTTCTTAGCACTAGAAAAGCTAATACTAGGGTTATAAGCTGAATTACAAATGAGGAACCGTTAACCCCTAAAGTTCCTAGTCCTGATGATGAGTCTGCAAAATACATTAAAATTTATTTTCCTTACTTTACGATGAATATTGATGCGAAAGCTAGAAGTCCGAATAGCTCAATAATAGCTACGAAGATTAGAGCTTGTCCTAAGAACTTAGCTGCTTCTGGATTTCTTCCTACTGCATTAAGATAGTTTCCACCAACTAGTCCAATACCAATAGCTGGGCCAATTAGACCGAATCCAACCATTAGACCTTTTCCAATGATTGCTAGGTTTGTTACTTCGGCAAATGTCATATTATTCTCCTTTTATTTATTAATTTTACCTGTTAATTACTATTATCTCGGCTCATTGTTTCAATTTATGCTTCTTCGGTCAAGTGCTCCGAGTGATGCTCGGAAGCGTGGTTAACCGCAATGGCCAGATACATAGTAGCAAGAATAGTGAAAATATATGCCTGTAGAGCTCCAATAAATAGCTCTATTAGGGTGAATGGTAGGGCAGAAATAGGGGCCAAGATATGACCTAGGTATGAAAATACAGAAATTACTATTTCTCCTATGGTTACATTTAAGAAAAGTCGAAGACTAAGAGAAAGTACCCTAGTCGCATCAGTTAACATCTCAAGAAGTCCAATCAGGAAATATAGCGGGTTTTTTGGGCTTCCAATAAAGAAGTGTTTTAAATACTTCTTAAATCCACCAGAGTCTTTAATAGATCCAGCGTAAACAATACCCATGGCAAGTACAGCTAGAGCAAATGTAGCATTAAGATCTGCTGTTAGTGGCCTAAATATAGGATAGTTATTTGAAGTAAATCCTTCACCAACGAAAGGCATTAGTCCCAACCAGTTATTAAGCAAAATAATGAAGAATATAGTTACGAAAGTTGGAACATATTTTTCAGCTTTCTTTTTATCCTCAAAAGCACTCCTTACAATATTGCCAACGAAATCTACACCAAGTTCTACAAATTGAATAAGTCCACCCTTAGGGTGAACTCTAACTCTCTTAGATACTATAAATAGGGTAATAATAATTACAAAAAGACTTATCCATCCATATAAAATTGAGTTAGTAATTGTTATTCCATGGAAAGTTAACACTCCACCTGGAGCAATATGAATAGCAGGACCAGAATCAGCAAATAGGCTAAACATTATTTCTTAGCTCCATTTAAATTTCGAGTAATTCGATTAGATTCGTTGAAGGTGCTTCTTATAACCACAATGCTTAAAATTAGGCCTAGAACAAGTCCAGAAAGCATGAATGCGCCAGATTTAATCTTAAAGTGACTATCCAAGAAACTTCCCAGGATTACAGGTGCCAACATAGCAATAGCTAACTTCCATGTCATATCTAGGGCTAAACTAAAAAATAACCCACTAGCATTGTAATAGTCAGCATATTTTTTTGCTTTACTTGAGCTGTTAGGCGATTGCGTACTTTTCTGCGCTGTCGTCTTTTTCATTCTTAACTTAAATTATATCAGTATTTAACACCTATAGACAAGCGTTCTATATATAAATAGTATAGTGGTGTAAAATAGGGCTATGAATAACGTAACAATTTACTCAGCAGATTGGTGTGGCTTCTGTCACGCAACTAAACAATATTTAGATAAATTAGGTGTTAAATACAAAGAACTAGATGTCGATCACGATCCTAAGGCTGCAGAAGCAGCAGTAGAAAAGAGTGGCCAAAGAGGCATTCCAGTACTAGACATTGAAGGCGATATTATCGTTGGATTTGATAGACCTAAAATTGATCAAGCCCTTAAGTCTCATAAAATTGTCTAAATATGGCTTTTGAAGATTACAAAACTAAAACATCTGTAGTACTTGTATACACAGGTGAGGGTAAAGGTAAAACTACCGCATCTCTAGGGCTTATGATTAGAGCTCTTGGAAACAGATACAGCGTAGCTTTTATTCAATTTATTAAATATTGGGGAGTAAGTGAACATGTCTTTATTAAAGACATAGGTGAACTATACGAAGACCAGCTATTTTTCTTTAAAGGTGGTAAAGGTTTCTATAATGCTAAAGACCTAAGCGAAAAGAACATAACTGAAGATGATCACAAGCGTGCTGCTGAAGAAACATACAAAATAGCCCTAGATGCAGTAACTACCGGCAAATACGACCTTGTCATCTGTGATGAGGTAAATAACGCTGTAAATGACGGACTTCTAACCGAAAAACAATTAGAACACCTTATAGATAATCGTTCACCTAAAACTAGCATTTGTCTAACTGGTAGGAATTTCCCCGAAAAACTCCTTAAAAAAGTAGATATAGCTACAAATATGACTAAGATTAAGCATCACTTTGATGATAAGTACCTAGCCAACAAGGGAATTGATTTTTAACCATAATCGTGTTATAATAACCATATTATGACGGAGTATTTAGGAGAAATCCTTAACCAATATGATGGTAGAGTAGTTATTGCTCAAAATCATAATTCAACTAATTCAGATATAACTTCTGAGAAGATAAATCTTGCCCAAAAAGATTTTATTGATGATCCAAAGCTCAGACACAGATTATTAATATTGCCGGAGAGAGAAAACTACGGCCATACTCTTTTAGATATTCAAGAAACTATAAGACCTGGAGATATATTAGTTGCTGCCGGTGGTGATGGTACGGCAAGTAGTGCAGCACTTTCTATCATGGGTCATACAGATAAAGAAGTTCGAAAAACTCCTCTTCTAATTCTTCCAGGTGGTAATGCCAACCTGGGATCTAATGACCTTCTATCCAAGCAGGGTAGAAACGTACCATTATTACAACTTTTAGGTGGAGGTAAGATTATAGACTTTAAGCCTATGAGTCTTACCATATATAACCCACTTCTAGATGGACCTAGATTAGACCTAGCCTTCTTTATTAGTGGACTTGGAGCACCAGCAAGAGCAGAGTACGAATTGGAGAGAAGAAGAAACAAACTAATGAGAAAAAACTCGGTAACTAGACTGGCCGTTGATGGTATTTCTTTAATAAGTGGTGCAATAAAACAAAACAGAGATCCAATTTATTTCTCCGTTAACGGAGAGGAATATGAAGGAGCAGGAATACTAACCTCTAACGTAAATAGGTACGCTAAAGTTCTTCCAACTCCTACTTCAACAAAAGAAGAGGGCTTTGAATCATTAGTATTTCCAAACGATAAATTATCTACAGAGCTAATTATTGCCAGTAAAGCATTGCTTGGAAGATTAGAGTGGCATAGAACAGAAGCTGATCAAGTTCTAGAAATCGGAGTAATTTCTAAACCTGGACAAGTAGTAGATTATGAAACTGATGCTGAACCAAGAAGCCTGCCATCACACAAATCCGAAGAAGTTAGAACAAGAATAGTTCAAGAAGTTCATCACGAATCTATTAAAATGATTACTTTCTAAGTAAATTGCTCGTGCTAAAATATTAGTATGAGCAAAAAGAAAAAAACTAATCTATTTAAAAAAGTCCGTGGAAGCTATCTTCCTAACAATACTATTGGTGCATTAACATATATTCCATTTCTAACTGCAGCCATCTGGTTTCCAGTATGGCAAGTTATGGAAAAAATAAGTATAGCTAACACCATTTTCCATATCTTTGTATTTTACGTATGTCTTGGAGTTTTCATGACTTGGTTTGCATCCAAAAATAGCTAATATGAAAAAATACCTAAAAATATTTAAAGATAAATTTAAAACCTGGATCAAAAGTCCATTTCATAAAGTTATCTTCATATTTTCTATAATCCTAGTTGTCCTATTTTCGTCTATGTACGCCATTGGAGAATGGTACATTTATTCTCAAAAGAATGATACAAAAACACTAGGAGTAAGTTTTATTCCAGACTATGCAACCTATCTAGGGATAGATCCCAAAGAAACGTATCAGGCTCTACTAGGATTAAACATTAAAGAATTTAGACTGACTAGTTATTGGAGTGATATTGAAAGCACAAAAGGTACTTACGACTTTTCAACTCTGGACTGGGAATTTAATCTTGCTAAGCAAGCTAACGCTAAGATAATTTTAGTCGTGGGACTTAGGCAACCTAGATGGCCCGAATGTCATATACCCTCCTGGGCAACAAACCAACCAAAAAATGTCTGGCAGCCACAACTCATGGATCAGATTAAGGCAGTAGTAAATAGATACAAGGATTACTCTAATCTTCTATCTTTCCAGGTAGAGAATGAGTACTTCCTAAAAGGATTCGGAACATGTACAGACTTTAGTAGAGATAGACTAGTTGAAGAATACAATCTTGTTAAATCTCTAGCTCCAAACAAGCCCATAATACTTGCTAGAAGTAATAATGCTATTGGAATACCTATAGGTAATCCTAAGGGCGATGAATACAGCATTTCTATATACAAAAGAGTATGGGATAAGACTTTAACTCATAGATATTTTGAATACCCATTCCCAGCCTGGTTTTATGGCTTCCTGGCGGGTGTTCAAAAAATATTCCTACACAAGAATATGATAGTCGGAGAACTTCAAGCAGAAGCTTGGGCTCCAGACGATAAATCCGTAACTCAAATATCTATTGCCGAGCAGAATAAGTCAATTGATGCTAAAAGACTAAAAGATAGATTTAACTACGGCAAAGCCACTGGAATGGATAATATTATTCTATGGGGCGGTGAATATTGGTACTACAGAGACAAGGTGCTAAATGATCCAAGCCTATGGAACGTAGCTAAGCAGGAATATAAATAATTCCTATTAACAGATAAGTAAAGTAAAATAGAGCTAGGTATGAAAAAGAAGATGTCACGGACTAAGACTATTCGAAATAAAAGAGCCGCCTATGATTATCATCTGGAGGATTCTTTAGTAGTAGGCATAGAACTAAACGGAAGAGAAACTAAAGCCCTAAGACTAGGACATGGTCAACTTGTTGGATCATACGTAAATATCAGAAACAATGAACTATATTTAGTTAACTGCCTTATCTCTACATCCAATACAATGCAGATTCCTGAAAATGAACAAACTAGAGATCGTAAACTTCTAGCTAAAAGAAAAGAAATAGATGCTCTAATTGAAGTTAAAAAACAGGGAAGAGCAATACTTCCAACAGAAATACTAACTCAAGGTAGATTCATTAAAGTAAGAATAGCAATTGGTAAAGGTAAGAAGAAATACGATAAAAGACAAACCTTAAAAGCTAAAGATGAAAATAAAAGAATTAATATTGAAGTAAGTAGACATATATAACTGTTGCAAAAATAGTACTTTATCAGATATAATCTGTTATATCGCTTAGTATATTTATATAGGCAAGCAAGCATATTCCGGAGTAGCTCAATGGTGGAGCAAGAAGCTGTTAACTTCGAGGTTGCCGGTTCGAGCCCGGCCTCCGGAGCCAAGATTTAATCCTGCATTATTGCAGGTTTTTTTATTTTTAAATACATACTAATTAATCTGCTAATATACCCAGCTCAACAATCCTAACTATCATATCCTCATAATTTAAATCTAAATTAATAACACAGGCTTTTGGAAAAGAACCATAATTAGTAATTAAACTAGGTATTAAATTAGCTTCAAGAAACTGAGCATTACCTTTTGAATCTTGTCTAATATCTATTCTTCCATAATCCTTAGCTCCAAGTGCAGAGAACACCCCCAGTGCTAATTCACTCACAACCTTATTTAACTCATCATCACTAACCAGACTTACTTCTTCAGTGTTTGATGACTTAACCTCACTACCAAGTAGTCTGTGTCCTTCATTATTCATTGGAGCTATTAATTCTATAGGCATAGCCACATATTCATTAGTTAAACTATTTTTAATAACAGCTACACTAAACTCTCTTCCAGTTAGGTATTCTTCAACTAAAGAATCTGATCCAACTTCACTAGCTATAAAATCTATTCTTTCTCTAAGTTTATCTAGGTTATGAATTATAGAGCCATTGTCTATACCATATCCACCACCACGATCTAATGGCTTAACAAAAACAGGGAAGTTAAGATAAAAATCTTTATCTTCAAATGATTCATTTCTTTTAGCTATAAAGTATTTAGAACTACTGAGTCCTGAGTCTAGAACTTGTTTCTTAGCCATTCCTTTATTTCTTTGTAGTTTATGAGCACTAGAACTAGATCCAGTGTAGGGAACACCCAAAGAATCAAGGAAGTCTGTTATCCAAACTTTATTAGGATCATCTATTCCTAATCTTAAATCTCTAGGAACAAATTCCATTCCTAAGAAAACAAGATCAGGCTTATTTGAAGCAAGTGATTCTAAATCTGAAAGCTTATTAACGTAGGTAATTCCTACTTTAGTATAATTTCGAGATAATACTTCTAATATAGCGTCAGCAGACTCCTGGCTCATAGAACTAAGCGAGGGAGTGTTAGAACGAACTATCTCAACGTGTAGATTCTTTTTGTCCAACTTAATGCTCCAATCTAAACTAGATTGACGACAAATGAACCTAGTAAATATTTAATTAATTATTTTAGTTTATATATTTTGAGAAAATTTCAGTTTTATTCAGGCTTCGATCTTCCTAGGTAGAGTTTTGTTAGCAATATATGATTGCCCCTATCTTGATGCATATTATACCACATTTGATAAGTTTAACCAATTTGCTTTAGTCTTATTTGAAATAATGAGGAATTCCAATTCAAAATATGAGATAAAATTTATTACTCTTTAAAGTTAATAATTATTTCTTATCTTTCTTATGATACTTAAATAGCATGAAGATTATTATTAGAAGAAGAAAATCTGTCATATATTTTTAAACTTTTATATTATTAATAATATATCCAATTTTAAAAAATAAATTATTAATTAAAACTTTAAAGAAATTAAGTCATTCAATAGTGTACTGCTTTTGGTATTTTAAAATTAATCGGCGTGCTATCATTAATATAAATGAGTGTTGAATACATTGTAGAAACAAAAGATCTAAAAAAAGTTTTTAAGAGTAAAGATAGAACTGTGAATGCGGTTAATGGTGTTAATCTAAAGATTAAGACGGGACAGATTTACGGCTTCCTAGGCCCAAATGGAGCAGGGAAAACTACTACACTTAGAATGCTTGCCACACTTCTACCTATTGATGAAGGTGATGCAACAATAAATGGAGTTAATGTTAAAAATAATGCTAAACAAGTACGAAAGCATATTGGTTACGTAAGTCAAAGTGGCGGATCAGATGACAATGCTATTGGACTAGATGACATGATACTTCAAGGAAGGCTCTATGGAATGAGTAGAACAAAATCTATTCAAAGAGCTAAAGAGCTAATTAAACTACTGTCCCTAGGAGATTTTATAAATAGAAAGGTTGTAACCTATTCCGGTGGTCAAAGACGAAGATTAGATATCGCAATCGGCATTATGCACGCACCTGCTTTACTTTTTCTTGATGAGCCAACTACAGGTCTTGATCCACAAAATAGGGCAAACCTATGGGGTCAAATTAGAAAACTTAGAGATAATGGAACGACTATTTTTCTTACTACTCACTATCTTGAAGAAGCCGATGAATTATCTGACTATATTTCTATTATGGATAATGGAAAAATAGTGGCTGAAGGTACACCTAGAGAACTAAAAAAGAGAATTGCTGGAGATTCAATTATTATTAAACCTAAAATAGATAATAATTCTTCACTAAAAAACATAAATGATCTTTTAAATAAACAAGATTATGTAAAAGAATCTAAAATTGAAGATATTAATTTGCATCTTTATGTTGAAGACGGAGCAAAAAGCCTACCTAAGATATTCGATTTCTTAGAATCTAAAAAGATAACCGTTGAATCTGTTTCTCTATCTGAACCTTCACTAGATGATGTATTCCTTAAGGAAACCGGCAGATCACTTCGAGATAACCAGAAAGAGGGTAAATAAAATGAAATTACTTAGCGATATAGTTTTACTTTTTAAAAGACCTTTTTTGCAAGACTTTAGAGATCCTACCTGGCTACTTGTAAGTGGATCAACTCCGTTACTTTATTTAGTTTTATTCATGCCACTTCTAAAACACTTAGGGCCTGGAATTGGAGCAGAATCTAATAATGTTATTCAGGTATTCCTTCCTGGAATTATAGGTCTTCTAGCTTTTGGAACAGGCAACTTTGCAGGTTTTGATACAATCTTTCTACTCAGGAATGGATTTATAGAAAGAATAAGAGTAACTCCAGCAAGTAGATTCGCTATTTTAATAGGGCCAATAATTGCTTCAATTTGTTGGTCATTAATCTTTGCATCAGTAATCGTAGCTATTTGTGTTCCTTTCGGATTTCATATCTACCTAGGCGGACTTCTGATCTATTACATTTTACTAATGCTTCTAATAGTTTTATTTGCCTCACTTTCTACAACTATAGCTCTTTTAACTAAACAAATTAGTACCTTTGCTGCAATAGTTAATGGCGTAAACTTACCACTAATATTATTAGCAGGAGTAATGTTGCCGCTTTCCTTAGCTCCATCATGGATGAGATTTGTAGCTCATTTCAATCCTCTTTATTACGTTGTTAATGCCGGACGAGATTTGACTGTCGGCAAGATATCTACACATCAAGTGATGATGGCATTTACTGTAGTGCCGTTTCTTGCAATTGTTTCTTTGTGGTGGTCTTCAAGAATCCTAAGAAAAGCTGTTTCGTAGAAATATATTTATTAATAAGATAATAACGTAGTTATTATATTTTTATATTCGAATCTCTTTTGGCATAGGGTGACCACTTAGACCCTTAATTAGGTTATCCGCTGCAAGCAGTCCCATCTTATCTCTAGTATCATTTGTAGCACTGGCTATGTGCGGTAGAACTATACAGTTATCTAGCTTGAAGAGAGGGTGATCGACAGGCAAGGGTTCAGGAGTAACGGTATCAATGCCGGCCGCAAAAATGACCTTATTTTTTAGAGCTTCGGCTAAATCATCAGTATTTACTAATGATCCACGACTGGTATTTACTAAAACAGCACTACTTTTCATTTTAGATAAGGTATCTTTATTAATCATATTATTAGTTTCTTTAGATGGGGCTACATGAAGGGTAAGGAAGTCGCTCATTTGCAGTACTTCACCTAAACTCTTAAATTCAACACCTAATTCTTTCTCGGCATTTTCATCTCGTCTAATATCAAAATAGATAAGCTTACATTTAAATCCATTAAGTCTAGTAGCTACAGATTTTCCAATTCTTCCGAATCCAATAATACCCACAGTTGCATTATTTAAATCATGCCCTGTCATCCAATAAGGCTTCCAATAAGTCCACTGACCATTAATTGCAGCATTGGATGCTTCTTTCATACGTCTTCCGGCACTCAGCATAAGTCCTACAGTTAAATCAGCTACGCTGTCGGTAAGCACATCAGGAGTAAACCCGACTTTAATAGATCTATTCTTACATTCCTGAAGATCTATGTGATCATATCCAACCGACATAGTACTAATTACTTTAAGATTTTTAGCCGCATCTAAAACTTCTTTATCTATTTTGTCTGTTAGTAAACAAAGTAGTCCATCTACATTAGCAATACGTTTTAATAATTCTTCTCTAGGAATAGGTTCATCAAAGTCCCATATATCTAATTCATTTTGTTGTTTTAATATTTCGATAACATTAGGTGCTAATTTTCTAGCTACAAGTATTCTCATACTATGAATTATAAAGTGCTTGTGGTATTTGACAAGTAAAGCTGCATGAAAGTATGCATAGAATATAAAATATGATTAATATTTAAAGCTAAATATTAAAGCTTTGTAATTATTCTTATTATGTTTTAATCTTAAATTAAATATAACTTAAAAATTAAAAATAAAAAATATGGATAATCAACAAGATCAAAACAACTTAACAAATAATAATCCAACACAACCAGAGAATATTAATCCCAACCCGCAATTATCAATTAACTCAACACCACCTGAGAGCATTAATTCATCACCTCAACCACTAATAAATCCAACGCCTCCTGCTGCTAATCAGCCGACAGTTTACACTGTTAGTGCTCCAGATTCTTCAATGCCCACCAATCCTAGTGTAAATACCTCATTAGATTCTCCAATGAATTCCAATAAAAAGAGTATGAAAAAACAATGGATAATAACAGGGGCATTATTTGTATTATTAGTAATATTTTCTCTAGGAGCTCTATATAAATACCAACAACACAATATTGAAAAGAAACAGAACAGTGAAAACAGTGCCTTACTTAATAAGCTAAGTAAAGTCTTAAATCTTCCTACAGAAAAACCAATCATAAGTACAGTCTTCTCATCCGATGACTTTAAGAATACTCCATCATTCAGAGGAGCTCAAAAAGGCGACAAGATTTTAATATATATAAATGCTGACCAAGCTTTACTGTACAGACCATCTACTAATACAGTAATTCAAATTACTGCCGCTAAAACTGAAATCCAAACTCATTAAATATATATTTGATTAATTTGTTTTAAGCACAACAACTATATATAATACTAAGCAAAAGAGGTATTAATAAGAGGGTCATTTTATATGCTTAAAAATATATACAGAAAAACAATATCAATATTAACTGCAGTTGTACTAGGATCGGGATTATTTAGTTTTGTGGGAGCATTACCTGCGAGCGCTACAACCTCAAACAATGTAGGAACTTGGACAACGGAGGCGAATTCTCTTCCAATTGAAATGGCTGCTGCAACTTCAGTGGTCAATGGAAGAATGTATGTAATTGGAGGATTCCTAGGCTATGGTATAGGAGGTAATTCAAATACGGTATTTTCTAGTCAGATAAATAATGATGGATCCGTTGGCCCTTGGGTTGCAGAAGAAAATCAGCTTCCTAATTATCTAGATTTTTCGGCTTCAGTAACATACAACAACCACATCTACGTATTAGGAGGTCAAGATAATTCCTTCAGTGGAGTTGTAGACACAGTATATTCTTCTACTATTAATAGTGATGGATCTATTGGCTCCTGGACTACGGAAATAAATTCTTTACCACAGGCACTTTCTGGAGGAATGGCATTTGTTTATTCCGGAAGAGTTTATTACATGGGTGGAGCTAATGTTGGCAGTTCTTACGGCAATGCCGTAGACACTGTATACTCAGCTCCTATTAATAATGATGGATCTATTGGAGCCTGGACTACTGAAGCCAATTCATTACCTGACCAAATAGAATTTGCAACTACGGTTGCATACAACGGACATGTCTACGTATTAGGTGGAGTAGATATTAATACGGGATTAAATACTGTATTTTCAGCACCAATCAACAATGATGGATCTATTGGAGCCTGGACTACTGAAGCCAATTCATTACCTGATCTTGTAGACAGTGCGACCTCAGTGGTATTCAATGGACGCATTTACACATTTGGTGGATTTAATGGTGGCCAAAATTTTTCAAGTAATGTGTATTCATCATCTATTAATCATGATGGCTCGATCGGACCATGGGAAACAGAAACAAATTCATTACCAAACGCTTTGGGTTATGCAACTGGAGTAGTATACAAAAGTCACGTTTACATAGCAGGAGGTTTTGACGGTGGTTTTTATAATACTGTATTTTCAGCACCATTAAATGGCACACTTTCTCAAACTTCTAATTCATTAAGCGGCAAAAGTTCGGTAGTGTCACCACTCTCTAATGTCATAGACTCGCAAGATAACACAACGTTAAGTATATTAACTCAACCATCTCATGGAACTGCTAGTGTTAGCTCTAGTGGTATTACATATACATCTATGAATGGATATGTAGGATCAGACAGTCTTGTTTATCAAATATGTGCTTCATACAATCATGATGTATGTTCTACTATTACCCTATCTCTCAATGTTACAGCTGCAGTGAATGCGCCTAATACAGGGGCGGGGAATATGAGCAATTCAAAATTGGTAATTATCTCTATAATATTGATCTCTACAATTGTTTCAGTTGGTTATATTTTTAGAAATAAATTTCTAATTAAAAATTAGAACAACTACTTTTCGTTTTTGTACCATTCGGCATACATATGCCATGCGTCTTTGGTATTCTTGTATCTCTCAGCGATAATATCTCGTCCTTGTTCAAATACTTCAGCTACAGTCTTACCGTTATCTGCGTCTAGTACTATAACTGTCATGTTTGGAGATTTCTTATTAACCCCTCTAGGCTAATCAATAATCACTCCAGGCATTTCATTTTTAAATATCTTAATCTGGCTATCATCCATATAGGCAAGATACTGCTTATAAACAACCCCACGATCAGTCTTATCTTTCATGAGATTTAGGAAATCTTCTGGCTCAAACCATTCATTTATAGACTTCATATAGGCCCCAGGGAACCCATTAAGAGCATTAAAGCTCCAACTATCATCTGATACAATTACTGGCCTTTTAGCTACCTCATATGCCTTAATAGCTTTGTCTCGAATAATTAGCTCTGGGTCTTCGCCTTGTATTTCATCTATTTCAATTTGTATAGGCTCTATAGAGATACCTACTTCTTCACAGATAGTTTTAGCCATAGCTATTTTTTCTACATTACCGGTCGCAAAAGATATTGGTTTCATATTCTAAAGTATATATTAAATAAATATGATGCATAATATAAAGAACATGAGTAATTTAATTTTAATAAGGGGATATCCGGCTAGCGGTAAATCTACTCAGGGCAAATTACTTCAACAAGAAGGCAAGGGCACCTTTATTGATCACAATGATATTTTAAATTTTATTTCTTCTTACACTAAAAATGATGATGGCATCTACGAAGATATCAATAATCTGGAATTAGCTATGATCAATAAATTACTAGAAGAGAACAATGATGTAATAGTAGCTAGAGGGTTCAGCTCCTTAGATTCAATTCAAAAATATATTAATGTAGGAACAAAAAATAATTCTAAGATTTACATCTTCCGACTAGATGCAGATATAAGTAATCTTGAGAATAGAGTACTAGATCCCAATAGAAAATCAGGATTCAACCCAGTAAATGAAAAAGAATCCTTAAGTAAATATATAAAAGACTCTCCGATGCAAAATTTAGACAATGAAATTATCATAAATTCTAATTTAGATAAAAACGAAGTTCTTAAACAAATTCTAGAAAATATAAGATAATATTGCTATGGAAAATATGCTTACATTTATAACCCCAGATAATTACATCCTTAACGCATATTATTTAGGTCCGGAGAAAACTGATTCAATATTCATTTTCGTTCACGGACTAAGTTCATCAATGTTTGGAATTGAAAACTTAAGCAAATACTTAAAAACAGATAAATATGGAGTACTTACATTTAATAATCGGGGCAATGGCATAATTTCCAAAATTAGGAAATTGAACCCAGAAAGCAAAAAAGGCTATGATTCTGAACTTATTGGCTCAGCTCACGAAATATTTACCGACTGCGTATGCGACATCGAAGGCGCAATTAATTATGCTTTAGAAAATAAATTTAAAAATATTTATCTTGTTGGTCATTCTACGGGTTGTCAAAAAATAGTCTATTCAGCTTCAATTCTTCAAGATAAATACAAACAGCTAAAAGGTCTGATGCTGCTGGCTCCGATTAGTGATTACGCCGCGATTAAACATCTTGAACCAAAAAATAAGATAACTAAGGCATATAAATATTCTCTAAAGAAAATAAAAAAAGGCAAAGGGCACGAAATGCTTCCAACTAAGATCTGGGATGGCCTTCATGACGCTCAGCGCTTCATAAGCTTGAATGATCCAAACAGTGAAGAAGAAATATTTTGCTACTCACAAGATAAAAAACCTGAAACTTTAATGAAAGTTAAATTACCAATCATAGCGATAGTAGGAGAACAAGATCAGTTCTTAGATAGATCAGCATACGATCTTATGGATTGGTTTAAGAAATATCTTAAAAACAACGACGCTACTTCAGTAATAAGTGAAGCCGATCATGGTTTTACTTCTAAAGAAAAAGAAGTAAGCGAAGTAGTACTTAGATATATTGATTCTATTTAAAAATCTTTTTACCGTCTCTAAATGCCGGAGCCATACCAATAATAGTTTTCTTAAATAGTTTATTGATCTTATACGCTAAAAGATAATACAAAAAGAAAGAAACAAATAGGTTATAAAAAAGACCGCTATTAAGTCTTCTTGCAGAAGTATATACAGGGTTAGAATAATCAAAAATTATTTTTCCTTTTTTCTTTAAATCATGAAGAACCTCAAGTTCATCGCCGCCTTGAGTTAAATTAGTCTTATAACCATCAAATTTAGATCTATAAAAAGCCGTATTTGTAGCAGTAATGTAAAAAGGTCTTCTTCGAATTCGAGAGTAAATATAGTCTGGGTAGAATAACAGATAAGGATAAACTTTACCCCACCAAGGTCCATCAAAATATTTACAAGGGCCAGTCACGGCTACTACACCAGAATTTATCTTAAAGTTAGCATCAATTCTACTTAACCAATTTACAGAATGTGTTGTATCGGCATCTGTAGATACTACGATTTCACCTTTAGCTTGTTTTGTTCCAGTATCTCTAGCGAAGCATGTTCCAGGCTTAGATTCAGCAATAACTCGAACATCATACTTCTTGGCAATTTCTGCAGTCTTATCCGTGCAGTTATTATCCACAATAATAATCTCGTATTCTCCATCAAAGTCCTGATCTTTCAAAGACTTCAGCGTTTTTTCAATATATTTTGCTTCGTTATAACAGGGAACAACGATACTAAACCGTATTTTACTGGATTTCATTTATTAAAATTATGCCATATTTTACGAAATACTCATATAAAATATGTATAAATGAGAAACGTTATACTATCTCCACATTATGATGATGCGGTTTTTAGCTGTTATGGCCTTATTAAAAACGATAATAGTCTAGTTATAAATATCTTCACCGGACACCCTAAAAAAGCTCAATATAAGCTATGGGACCTCATTTGTGGTGAGATTAACTCAACTAAGATGATGGTCAGACGAAAAGCAGAGAATGAATCAGTATTTAATGAACTAGGTATTAATTTCTTAGATTTAGGTTTTCAAGAAAACCAATATCAAAAAAATAGAAATATCCTAGAAATTGAACAGGCCATAAGACGTAATTTAAATGCAGGCGACATAGTCTATGCGCCAGTAGCTAAGAGTAGAATTTTCAGACATCCGGATCATGTATTAATTAACTCGGTAGCTAAAAATCTATCTAAAGATTTTAAAGTTAAATATTATCTTGATGTTCCATACATGAACCCTAGGGCTAAACATACCGACGAAGAAACATTAAGACTAAATAAATCTGAGACTACGAATAAACTAAATTTGGCTAAAAAATATAAGACACAATTTCGAGCAACTAACTTAATAAGTCTAGGTAATTTAAAAAGAAGTATAAATTCAGGCCTAGAGAAATATTTTAAATAATTCCTACTTCTCACCACGGATAATATTTGGAGGTATAAATAACATTTTTCCTCCAATAAGTTCAGTGAATTCTTCAATAAATTCTTGTCTTTTTGCTTCACTTGCATCAATAGCTAAAATATCCCATGTGTAAGGAGTTGTATATTCTCGTTCTTCCATGAACATATAATATATCTTTTTTATGAATTTGGTATAGTAGTTAAAGATGAGTAATAGAATTTTTGTTGATGTTAGAGAACCCTATGAATATGAAATGGGTCATGTAGATGGAGCCATTAATCTACCACCGGATGAATTACTAGCCGGAGCTAATAAATTATCTAAAATACCTAAGGATATAGAAATTGTACTTTACTGTAAAACTGGCGCACGCTCTAGGTCTTCTATCAATATTCTAAGTAGTCTTGGATATACTAATCTAGTAAATGGAATTAACGCTGATCAAGTTAGAAGAAAGTATTTCTAGTTCTTTTGGTTACTAAACAGAGATTTTCTGGTATAACTACTACTATGTCAAAAAACGAAGATATACTAAATTTACCTACACATCTGGGATTAATATTGGACGGAAATAGAAGATGGGCGCAAGAGCACGGAATTCCAACACTCGAAGGGCATAAAAAAGGTTATCAGAGATTAAAGAAAATTGCTGAAGCTGCATTTGAAAAGGGAATCAAATATGTATCAGCATATGTATTTTCAGTGGAGAACTGGAATAGAAGTAAAGAAGAAGTATCTTATCTTATGAATCTTCTTTTATGGGTCTCAAAAGTAGAAACTAAAAAATTAGCCAAAAAGAATATCAAGGTAGTTTTCAGTGGAAGCAAAAAAGGCCTTAGTGATGAAATATTAAAAGCCATGGATGACGCCGAAAAACGAACCACAAATAATGATGGTGGGACTTTGGTGCTATGCCTAAACTACGGCGGAAAACAAGAGATTGCAGATGCCGTTAAAAATATCATTAAAGATGGAGTAGACTCCGAGGAAATTACTCCAGAATTAATTAGTAAATACTTATACGAACCCAACATTCCTGATGTAGATTTAATAATTAGAACTTCAGGAGAACAAAGACTAAGTGGCTTTCAATTATGGGAATCCGCATACTCTGAACTTAAGTTCGTAAAAAAACATTGGCCCGCATTTAACCTTCACGATTTAGATAAAGCATTATTAGATTACTCTAATCGTCAACGAAGATTTGGTGCTTAGTTCTGATATAATCTAAATAAATTATGAGGGAATATCCGCAGTTTACTGTTTTTGCTGGACCAATGGCCTCTGGTAAAACAACGGCACTACACAACCTTATTGGCGAATTTGAAGCAACTAACACTCCTTTTGCTGTATATAAGCCGAGACTTGAAATTCGAAATAATGGACTACAACCCAGAGGAATATCTGAAAATGATGCCCGTCAATGTGAAGTAGTTGATTCATTAAATAAAATAGATTCTGGTGCACTAAGCTTAAAAGGGATATCTAGAATTTTACTAGAAGAATTCATGATGTTTGGATACAACAATGATCGCTCTCCCGGTGACGTAAATTTCGCTGAATTACTTCAAAATTGGGCATTAAATGAAATAACTCACGTTTACGCCGCCGGATTAGATCTGGCAGCATCTGGCAATACATTCCCATTATTCAAACAAGCTCATGAAATAGGCGCGAAAGTAGTTCTTTTTGAATCAAAGTGTGAATATCCAAGTGAAGACGGTGGACCAACTTGCCGAAAAGCCGCTAGAAATACTCAGATATATTCTAAATCAGAAGGAAAAGCATATAGTCGTTCAAGTCTTCCAGACTTACTCCCAGAAGGGGACGATCCAGATCGTGGCTATAGGGCGGTATGCATGAGCCACTTTTTACTTAGCGATAAATTAACAATAAAATTTAATTAGAAAAGGAAAAATATGCAGACAGAATTTGAAGTTAAATTTCTAAATATCGACATAGATAAAATAAGGGAAAAATTAAATCAACAAAATGCAAAGCTTATTAATCCAATGAGAATGATGAAGAGAGCTATTTTTGAAACTCCCGAAATGAAACAAAAAGATTCATTTATACGAGTTCGTGATGAAGGAGATAAAGTAACTCTAACTTATAAGATGCATCAAAGCGAAGCAATAGATGGAGCTAAAGAAATAGAGATAAATGTATCTGATTTCGATAATGCAGTAGGCATCATAAATGCAATTAACATTCCCCTTAAATCTGTCCAGGAAAGCAAGCGAGAAACATGGACGCTTAATAATACTGAAATAGTAATAGATATTTGGCCATGGCTAAACCCATATATAGAAATTGAAGGAAATAACGAAGAGGAAATAAAAGATACAACAGCTAAAATAGGACTAGATTGGATCGAAGTCAAATACGGAGATGTGATGGTTGCATATAGAGATCAATACAAACATCTAAAAAGAACTGATACTGTCGCAAACATAAAAGCAGTCAGATTTAATGATCCTTTGCCAGATTTATTTAAAGAGAATAATTAATTAGATTTAGGATCTTTTTTAGACGGCTTCCAGCCGTTATATAGTTGCTTGGTATTATACCAACCATAACTAATCCCACCCGCCTCAAACATATATTCAGCTATATGTGGCGCTTTAATGGCCGCAATTCCAAGTATTGATCCAGGAATAACAAAATCTCTCAAAGAATCACGATATGCATACTTATCGCTAGTCTTCTTAGAAGCTTTTCCTTTTCTATTTATAAATAGCACTAGTCCGTTCAAAGCCACTGCGCTAGCTGCCGCTTTAATATCGTTATGTGCAAAATCTAATCCTTCAGTAGGTTTTAAAAATGTAAATTTATCTGAGACCATTTCATTCACAAAGTCTGCAGTTGCTATTGTAGATGCAGTAATTGCGAAACCTATGGCCCATTTTCTAGCTTTAGATATTAAACCTTTTTTATTAGAACCAGCTTCTATAGCCGCAGCCCCAAAAGTCATCGCGTCTGTAATTTCTTCAGCTGACTCAATAAGCAGTGCAGGTTGATTAGCAGTGATACCACCCCAAGCCTCAATGGCTGCTGAAGATAATCTCAATACTGCCGAAGTAGAAAATCTCTTAACTCTTTGTTCTTGCGATAAAGTCTCATCAATATGAGAGTGAGAATGTTGGTGGGAATGAGTTTCATTTGACATTAGTCATTATTCCTTTAGATATAAATATTATATAACAATATTTTTTATTTAGCCGATAAATAAATTAAAATAGATATAGTGAATCAGTACTTACATTTAAATACCCTAAAAGGGAAAATATTCTTCGGTGTTGTATTAGCATCTGTAATATTGCTAATAATAGCTTTTGTTATAAAATACATAGTTACACCAGAGGTTAAGAAGTATAAACTAAAAAAATAAATGCGAAACTACATTGCTAAGTCAGTCGACGAATACATTGAACAAAGTCCAGATTTTTCCCGAAAGAAAATGACTGAACTTAGAAATGCATTAAAGGAACTATTACCCGAAGCAACCGAAACAATAGCTTGGGGAATTCCATTTTATAAAATAGATAAAACATATATTGTTGGCTTCACTTATTTTAAGAATTACATAAGTTTCGGATTTACTAAGCAAGTTAATGAAGAAATTAAGAAAGCTTTTGAAGAGCAGGGCTACAAGACGACACTAAAAACTATTCAGATCAATTACACACAGCCCGTACCTAAAGATTTGATTAAATTAGCAATTTAAATAAATATGCGCGATAGAGATTTTATATTCAAAAGAGACCTAGATCCATTACTAGCAAAAGAAATTCACTACATCACAGATAATGTGACAGCAGAATTAGATTGCTTTAGCCTAGTATTACCTGAGGACATGCATTTAAGCATCGCCCATCAGAGTATGCTAAAAAATAGAAAAACTCCTAAAAGATTCAATGCTTCATACAAGGAATTTGAAGCAAATCGATCTATATTTGTACGAGGCCAAAATACTCCTGTACCATGGAGTGAAGCTAGACTTGAATATGCCGGAACCGAAATGCTTAAATACACTCTAGCCATCAAAACTAATTTACCTAATTGGCTAGTTAATGAGAGAAGAAGGATCTTAAGAGTATCAAATATACAGAGCGAGAATATAAATTTTGCAGATAAAGAATATAGGCCACATATTTCTGTTGCATATTTCATAGGAGAAATTAGAGAAATTAGTTGTGTCCAAGAGATAGAAAAAGAACTACACCAACACTTCAAAGATATCGGTGAAATCGCCCTAAAGCCACTTGCATTAAAAAGCGAAAAAGAAAATTGGATATTCGAACACTCTAAGTAAATATTTACTAAAAATATTTAATAGCAAAATACTATATAATTTAGGTAATGAATAATCAAAAAATAAAAATAAATAATGTTTCCGTAGTTCTAGGAGGAAATGTAAAAGCATTAGATAAAATTAATCTAGAAATTAAAAAAGGATTAATCACAGGCTTAATTGGACCATCTGGAGCAGGGAAAAGTACTCTAGTTAAGAGCATAGTAGGGTCTTTGAAATTAACTGCTGGAGAAATTTTAGTCTTCGGAAATAAGCCCGCCAGCAAAGAACTGCGTAAGAATATTGGATATATGACACAGGAACTATCTGTTTATTCAGATCTAAGTATCAAAGAGAATTTAAAATATTTCGGTAGAACTTACGGCATGAAAAGAAATACTTTAAATTCTGAGATCGAAAAACTTCTGGAAAAAATAGAATTAACAGAAAAGAAGAACGTTTTAGTCTCTAACTTGTCAGGAGGCCAAAAGCAAAGAGTCTCATTAGGCTTAGCTATGCTTCCAGATCCAGAACTGCTGATTCTAGATGAACCAACCATAGGCCTAGATCCTACACTTAGAAATAAATTATGGAAATTATTTAGGGAATTAGTTGATCAAAATAATAAAACTATAATTCTTACCAGCCATTCAATGGATGAGGCAAGAAGATGCGATGATCTGATACTGATAAGGGAGGGAAGGGTTTTAATACAAGGATCCCCAAAATACATATTAGATAAAACTAATTCCAAAGATATAGAAGAAGCATTTTTAAAATTAACGGAAACAAAATAATGAGCATATCTAGAACTTTATCTACAACTAATCGAGTATTAAGACAATTACTTCATGACCCAAGAACTTTAGTTTTATTATTCGTTGTTCCATCAATTTTAATAACTATCCTAAAATATGTTTTTGAAAAACAAAACTCTGTATTTTCTTCCATAGCGCCTATGCTACTTGGAATATTTCCGATGGTAATGATGTTCTTAATAACCTCAATTACAACACTAAGAGAACGTAGAAGCGGAACGCTTGAAAGACTAATGTCCACGCCATTAGATAAAACAGATTTCATTTTTGGCTACGCTATAGCATTCTCATTTCTTGCATTTCTACAAGCGCTTATAACATCTACTACGATGTTAGTAATTCTTAAAGTTACAGTCTTGGGAGGAACGGTCGCAACTCTAATAGGAGCTGTAATATCAGCTTTACTGGGCACTTCATTAGGACTATTCTTAAGTGCTTTTGCCAATACTGAATTTCAAGCGATTCAATTTATGCCGGCAGTTATCTTCCCACAATTTTTAGTTTGTGGGCTATTTGTACCCAGAGATCAAATGTCGAAAATACTTCAATGGTTCGCCGATATAATGCCACTTACTTACAGCGTAGATGCTATGAAGCAAGTTACGCTTTCTTCCAAATGGACTTTTACTCACACTAAGGACTTATTGATAGTTTTATCCTTTTCAATATTCGCACTCATACTTGGTTCGATAACTATTAAAAGACAAAGAAAGGGTTAATATGAAAATAGCAGTTGTTGGCGCAAATGGACGATCCGGAAGAATATTTATAGACTATGCAATTGCACGGGGGCATAAAGTTAACGCAGGTGTTCATAACCGTAACACCTTACTTGAGAATGCGGATCTTAGAGTAATTAAATGTGATGCTACTAATAAAGAGCAGCTAAAACACTTACTTAAAGATCAAGATGCAGTAGTCAGCTTCATTGGCCATGTTAAGAAATCTCCAGATTTCGTACAGACAGAAGCAATGAAGGCGCTAGTTGAAGTAATGAAGGAATTAAAAATAAAAAGACTAGTCAGTATTACCGGCACAGGCGTCCGACAAAAAGGCGACAAAATACCTTTAATAGATAGAATACTGAACTTTGGCTTATCAGTATTTGATCCCACTAGACTAAAAGACGGAATTGAACACGCTAAAGTTTTAAAAGATAGTGGACTGGATTGGACTATTTTAAGAGTTCTTAAAATGCAGAATGTAAAACCAAAACCTTTTACTCTAAAAGAAAATGGACCAACTAAACTATATGTAAGCAGAGAAGAAGTAGCCAGAGCCGCACTCGAAGTTTTAGAGGACAACTCATTTATTCATAAGTATCCAATACTATCCAACAAACGTGGTGTATAATAAAGCTTATGCATAACTTAACAATTTATTTAATTACATTAGCAGTCTTCTTAGCTATAGATATGGTATGGCTTGGAATTTTAGCTAAAGATCTCTACAGAAAACAAATCGGTAAATTAATGGCCAAAAAACCAAATTGGACCGCAGCATTTATTTTTTACGCAATATACATCCTAGGATTATTCCTATTAGTTATTTATCCAGCAGTTCAAGATAAGAGTGGACTAGCAACATGGTGGAAAGGTTTAGTATTTGGAGTAGTGTCATATGCTACTTATGATCTTACTAACCTAGCAGTTGCTAAAGACTGGCCAGTTAAAATAACACTCATTGACCTTGTATGGGGTGGAGCAGTTACTTCACTTACTACACTAGCGTCCTTATTCTTATTCGCAAGATAATATGGATAAAATATATTTCTTACAGTTTATAAGTAGCTTAGTAGTAGGATTAATCGTAGTCCTAATTTTAATGTTACCTTTCCTTAATTTTGCTTTATTCAAAAAACGAAATGATGTTGCAGACGTTATGTGGGGACTCAGTTTTATAGCAATCGGATGGTCTACTTTTTATTACAATCACAATAAATCTCATCTAGCCCTAGTAGTTAACATACTAGTCTCAATATGGGGCCTAAGACTTAGTTATCATATAGCTAGGCGTTGGTTTAGATTTAAAGAAGAAGAGCGAAGGTATGCAGATATGCGAGCTAGCTGGAAACATAACGAAGAAATTAAAACTTTCTTTTTCGTATTCTTACTACAAGCAATTTTAGCCCTGCTCGTCTCTATCCCTGTGATACTTATTAACACATACGCAGTTAAACCAAATGTATACGCATTTCTAGGGGCCATACTTTGGCTATTTGGCTTTATTTATGAAAGTACTGCAGATATGCAACTCAAGAAATTTGTAACCAATCCAGAGAATAGTGGAAAGATAATGGAAACAGGATTATTTAAGCTTTCTAGGCATCCTAATTACTTCGGTGAACTATCTCAGTGGTGGGGAATAACAATCATGAGTCTATTTGTAAGTTATGGCTATATCGGAATTATTGGAGCGATCACTATTACTTTTCTAATTAACAAAGTATCTGGTGTTCCATTGTCAGAGAAAAGAACCTCTCAAAAACCCGGATGGGCAGAATATAGCAGTAAAACCCCGCCAATCATACCTAAAATTTTCTAGTATCTTTGAATTAAAATCTAATTTATTGTATTATATCTTTCCATATGTACGAAAGAAACAGGCCAGAATTCAATAACCTAGTTGAAATTATTGACGCACTCGCAGAAACGAGAGCAAAAGAATTTGCTATATCTTTTCAAGACATGAATATGTTAGATAAATTAGTTTCAAATTTAAGCATTAAAGGAGAGATTCCTAGCGAACTAGGAACTTCTTTAAAAGAAGAAAATCTTCCGAACGACATATTCATGTGCATCGAAGGTCAAACCTGCCAGCCAGAAAGTGAAAATATACACCCTGCAAGCATCCAATGGGGCAGTGAAGGAAACAGCTCTTACATTCATCTTGAATTTTTAGGATTTAACTTCTTAATGATGAAATCTCAAGGATTAGTATTTAGTCACGACAAGCATCGAAATCTATGGGAAAGAGAAATTAGCAATATTGTTAAGATGTTCAGAAATACTAGTTGGGGACTAATTGAATTTAAGACAATGGATCAAATACTTAAAAGCAAGAATTCTATCGATCCTTCTTAAGAATCCTAGGCCACCAAATATATTTCCCTAAGTCATAAGACACCGCAGGAACCAATAAGGTTCTTACAATAATCGTATCGAGTAAAACTCCGAATGCAACAATGAATGCAATTTCTACAAGGAATAGAATAGGTATTACGCTTAGCGCTGCGAAGGTGCTCGCTAATACAACTCCAGCTGAAGTAATGACGCTACCAGTCACGGAAAGCCCTCTTAGTATTCCGGCGTGAGTGCCGAGCTTTATAGACTCTTCTCGAACTCGAGTCATAAGGAAGATGTTGTAGTCTACTCCTAACGCTACAAGGAATACGAATCCGAATAATGGAATTGAAGCATCTGAACCAGGGAAGTGGAATACGTGATTAAATAACAAACTAGAAATACCAATAGTCGCCGTAAAGCTAATAATCACGCTTAGAATTAATATTACTGGTGCAACTAGTGACCTTAGCAAGACTACAAGAATAACAAGAATTACAGCTAAGATAAGTGGTGTTATAACTCTAATATCTCTTGCAGCGGTGTTATTAGTATCATAGTAAACTGCGGTGTCTCCACCAACTAATACCCCCGAATCAACCTTAGGTAAATTACTTCTTAGATCTTTAACTACTTGCTTAGCTTCAGTTGACCCTGAGACATAATCTATTGTTGCGTTTATCATGACCTGATTATTGGCAATTTTAACCTTGTTAAGACTATCCGTAATTGGAACTACTGTTATTACACCTTTCTCCTTTAGTACTTCAGATATTATTTCCTTATATTTATCACTTGAAGTAATAATAACCAATGGGCTACCAGAACCCGCAGGGAAATGAGCAGAAATAGCATTTTGACCAGCAACTGCATCAGATTTTCCTAGAATAGATTGGACTTGAGTAACACCCGAAGCTTTAAAGCTGCCAATATTAAATGCTGATGCAACTAATAATACGAAGATTGCGATCCATAGAAGTCTAGCTCTTTTAGACACAAATACGGAAACACTCTTCCAAAAACCAGAACGGTCTTCTAGCCCAGTCTTTAGCTCGATTCTATCTTCGTCACCAATGTACTTAGGAATAAAAGGCCAGAAAGCATATCTTCCAAGCAAGGCAAGTAGAGCGGGCAGGAAGGTAAGTGCACTTAGAACTGCAAAGATAATTCCAGTCGCTCCGACAGGGCCCAGTCCCTTATTAGAGTTTAGATCTGAGAAAATTAAACATAGTAATCCTAAAATAACAGTCATACCTGAAGCTAAGATAGGCTCGAATGATCTCTTTAGAGCGTAAAGCATTGCTTCAAATTTTGATTCATGATGAGTTAACGCTTCCCGGAACCTTGAAGTTAGAAGAAGGGAATAATCTGTACATGCACCAATAACTAGTATGGATAATATTCCTTGGCTCTGTCCGTTTAACTTAAACCAATTCCAAAGAACTCCATGGTAAACAACTAGACCAGCCGCGCTTAATGCAAACATAGCTGTTCCAAGAACTGCAAAAGGAAGTATTACCGCTCTATAAACAAGTAGTAAGATCACAAATACCGCAATTAAGGTTACATATATAAGTTTTCCATCGATTCCAGAGAATGCCTTAAATAAATCGGCAGCAAGTCCAACGGGTCCAGCAACATAAGACTGCTCAGAAGTCGTGGTGTTCTTATTAAGAGCCGCCTTCATGTCAGCTACAGTATTTTGCACTTTGGTTAAAGAACTAATTGAAACAATATACTCTAGAGCTTTACCATCCTTTGATGGAATAGGGCCCACTACGCTTTTCGGAGAAGTAGAGACGCCTTGAATTTTAGCTAGATCAGAATTAAGCCCTCCTAGCTTACTAATATCATTTGGGGTGAATTTATTATTAGAAGTAATAATCAATACCGCAGGGAATGATTTAGTATTTAGAAAATTAGATTCAAGATTAATAACTTTTGTTGAATCTGCTTTAGGCGGAAGGTAATTAGCCTGATTATTATCTGCAACATCGGACAATTTACCGAAAGTTGGACCACCGACTGAACCAATACCCATCCACAAAACAACTGCAAGTAGAGTAACTAACCATATAAATTTCCTATGAGACAAAAAACTTTTTATAGACATTTTCAATTTCCTATTTTTATATTATTAACTTAAGTATTATTAAAACATATTTTATCAACTAACGAAAGATTGAAAAAAACCAGATAATTCTCTAGACTAAGTAGTAATGATTTCCATTTTTCAGGCATTAATACTCGGATTACTACAAGGTGTCACAGAACTTTTTCCAATATCTTCACTAGGGCACTCCGTACTAGTTGCTTATGTGCTTAATTGGACATCTGTACTAAACGGAACTACCAATAAAGCATCAAGCTTTCTTTTATTCTTAGTTGTTTTACATCTAGCTACCGCAACAGCACTACTTTTCTACTACAGGAAAACCTGGATCAGAATTATAAAAGCTTTTATTTTCTCACTATTTAAAAAAGATCATGATAAAAAAGATGCTAAATTAATGTGGCTATTAATTCTAGCTACAATTCCTGCTGGAGCAGTTGGGCTAGTATTTCAGAGCCTGCTTCAAGAGCAATTCGCAAAACCCTTAGGTGCAATAATCTTTATCTTCATAAACGGACTAATCCTTTACTTTGCGGATAAAAGAATTAATTCTAAGAGAAAAAGAACTGATCACGCTCTAGATTTAAGCAGGGAAGATGTTATATCAGACAGGCTTACCGCTAAGAGAAGTTTCATAATTGGACTTTCTCAAATATTTGCACTCTTAGCTGGTATATCTAGATCCGGAATAACAATGGTTGGAGGAATACTAAGCGGTCTTAACCGTGATGAAGCAGCTGAATTTTCATTCCTATTAGCTACTCCAATTATCTTCGGAGCTGGTCTATATAAACTTCCTTCAGTATTTAGCGCTAAATCTAATGGACTACACACTCAAATGTTAATAGGTGCATTAGCTAGCGGTATTGCCGCTTATCTAGCCGTAAGATTCCTAGATAAGTACTTTAAGAGAAACTCATACAAACCATTTGCATTCTACTGTATGGGAGTTGGAGTATTCGTATTATTAGTTGGATTTATTAGAGGAAATCTTTAGGGAATGTTTAAAAAACTAACTTTAGATAAAAGCTATCCATACATCTTAATAGTAACTGGCTTCGTAGGGATGCTTGCATCTTTTATTCTGTCTTTAGATAAAATTAAAATATTACAAAATCCAGCATATAAACCAAGTTGTAATCTTAATCCAATCCTAGCTTGTGGAGACGTTCTTAAAACTCACCAAGGTTCTGCATTTGGATTTCCTAATCCATTCATCGGTCTAGCTGCTTTTGCAGTATTAGTAACTGTTGGTATGGGAATTATTGCAGGGGCTAAATACAAAAGATGGTTCCATCTCGGAATACAATTTGGAAGTATCCTAGGCCTATTCTTTATTTCTTGGCTATTCTATCAAAGTTTATATATAATTCACGCGTTATGTCCTTACTGTATGGCTGTTTGGGTAGTAGTTATAGTACTGCTTTGGTACACAACTCTATATAACATCGATCATGGCTTCATTAAACTAAATAAGGATCTTAAAAAATATTACCCAGTCGTTAGAAAATATCACTTAGATATAATTTTAATATTTTTCTTGCTGCTAGCTTTATTTATACTTCAACATTTCTGGTACTATTTCGGTAAACATCTTTTTTAGATAGGGTATAATATTTTACATTACCGCGAGTTTAATCGTGGAGGGGTCGCCTAGTGGCCTATGGCGCACGCTTGGAAAGCGTGTTGAGTGTTACAGCTCTCGAGGGTTCGAATCCCTCTCCCTCCGCCATTATTTTTACTACTAAACCTTACCCAAGAAATAAGATTAAAACTTCTCTTGCGCTATAATTAAGATTATGAAGATATATTGTTGGAACATAAATGGAATCAGGGCAGTAATAAATAAAGGTAAATTTACTGAATTTATTGAAAAAGAAAATCCTGACATTATTTGTTTGCAGGAAGTTAAAGCTAAGGAAGATCAAATTGAGCTTCCAACAAAAGATTATTTAGAATACTACAACCCAGCTGAAAGAGCAGGGTATTCAGGTACAGCCATCCTAACAAAAATTAAACCAATAGATGTAATTAAGGATATTCCAAAAGATATTGAAGATAAATATTTAAATCATGATGGCTTTGGACATCCTAACAAAGAGGGAAGAGTACTTACTTTAGAATTTGAAGATTTCTACTTAAGCACCGTATATACTCCTAATGCAAAAGACGGTCTAGATAGACTAGATCTAAGATATAAGGAATGGGATCCTGCATTTCTTGAATTTATGAATAGGTTAAATAAGACTAAGCCAGTAATTTTCTGCGGGGACCTGAATACTGCACACAGTGAAGATGATTTAGCTAATCCTAAAGCTAATAAGGGAAAGAAAGGATTCACTAAAGAAGAAATTGAAGGTCTAGATAAAATTGTAGATAGTGGCTTTATAGATACATTTAGAGAATTCAAAAAGGGAAATGGTTTTTATACATGGTGGTCATATTTTGCTAAAGCAAGAGAAAGAAATGTTGGCTGGAGAATAGACTATTTCTTTATAGATAAATCTCTCAAGAAGAAACTTAAAGGAGCTGAAATACATCCGGACGTTCTCGGTTCTGACCACTGTCCGGTTAGTATAAACATGGACTTATGAGCCTAGTTAACATACTTAATCAGACTAAGGATAATCCTGCTTTTCCCGACCTAATATGGAGTAAACCAGAAAACAGAACTCAAGCTGGCCATATGGCGCTAATTGGAGGTAATCTAAACGGGTTTAACAGCTTATCTAAAGCTTATACGCTTCTTAATAAAGAAGTTGTTGGAGCCGTTGTAATTGAGCTACCGGACGCACTGTTTAAAAAATTAAAAGGGCTACTTCCTGAAGGACATTATCTACCCAGCAATCCTAGTGGTGGTTTCTCTAAATTAGCTCTTGGGCAAATGCTAGAAATTTCAAATTCGGTTGATCATACCTTGTTCGTAGGAGAGATGGGAGCTAATAGTGAAACGGAAATTGTTCTTGAAAGATTCCTAGAAGAATTTAATGGAAATATTACTGTAAATGGAGATGCTATTAATCTTCTTAGTAATATATATAAAAAAGTATTTGAAAGAGGAAATATAAACCTCGTTATTGAGTTTTCTAAATTACAGAAACTGGGAATAAAACTTGGACTAGAAAAGGCCATCACATCAGACATCAGCATTAATTCTTTAGCTGAGATATTAATAAGTATTACAACTAAATATAACGTGAGTCTGGTTACCTATCACTTAGGTAAGTGTATCTATGCGCATATAGGCAAAGTAGGGTCCACACCAATTACTGAAGATTATGAAGCTATAGCCGTTAAAAGCTCAGTATGGATTATGCAAAATCCTAGTAAAGTATTTGAAGCATTAGCTTCAGCAACCTACGAATTAATTTAGTTAATTACAGCTTGCGAACTAGCAACTGGAGTAACAGTGAAGTTATTCTTCATTAGATTAGTGAAATGGTAAGTAACACTAGCTGTTTTTAAGATAGCACTAACGCTAGGAAGATAAAGTGCACCCAACTGAGTGTTTGCATTCAACATATCCATTCCACTTAAAGTTACGTTTAGACCAGCAGCACAAAGTCCAGCAGCATTTACTATACAACCAGTAAGAGCACCTGTGTATGCTCCTAGTGCATTAGGACTACCATTCTTAACACCATTGCCGCTAAGGTTTAAATCATTTCCAAGATTAAATGCATTACCGGAAGTAAGAACTAACTCAAGGGCTCCTCCATTATCTACAGTTATAGCGCCAGTACCGAATGCATTTGAAGGTGTAGAGTAACCAAGTGCAACTAAGTTATTTGCGCCAATTTCAACTTTGCCGGAATAATTTGGACTAGAAGCCATAAATTTAAGTGACGCAGTAGGGCTTACTGAACTAGCAGCCATAGATAGATTACCCTTACCGCTCAAAGTCATATTCTCAAGAACTGTAGCAGTATTAGAAACATTAAAGCTTATATTATAGCTACTTAGATCAATCATATTTGCTGCCGATCCAACGAATGTAACCATTGAATTGCCGCTAATTTGGAAATTAGTGTTACCTCCAAGATTAATTGGAACATTAATATTAATTTTCATGTCAGGAGTTGATGATGTAGCGGTAACTTGAAGACTACTATTTATAGTAAGTGCATTACCAGTTAACTGGAATGAAGCTAGCTTGGAAGTTCCGTCAATTTTAATTTGTCCTACAGAAAGATTATTTATATCATTCTTAATCTGAGGAGTACTAGATACTACCACCGCAGACGAAGCAGTATTGGCACTAGTTGAGGTAGTTGTTCCTATGGTGGAAAGGTTAATTTCAATATTTTGACCATTCACTGGAGTTCCGTTCGACCAGTTTGCAGCGTCAGAAAAATTATTAGAAGAACCTTTTCCTGTCCAGGTATTAAATGTAACTGTTTGGCTGCTTGTCTTAGTCGTGGAAGTAGAAGTTGTTGTAGTTTTCTTCTTGGTTAATAGAACATATCCGGCAGCGCCTCCACCCAATAAGACTAGAACCAACAATATAATTAATATTAGTTTGGTTTTAGATTTCTTGGCCACCATCACAGTAGGCTGAACGCCACCCATAGGCATTCCTGCATCTTGTGCTGCTTGTCTTGCATTTTCAAAATTAGGATTTCGTGGAACCGCTGGTCTAGGTCTATTAACAAAGTCATTCACAGCAACGGTCTGAGGAGTTGGAGCAGCAGTAGGTTGAGGTACTGGTTGCTGAGGCGCCTGAGCTACTGGACGAGGAGTGATTCCGTCTAAGCTATTCATAGGCATTGGTCCTTGAGGTGGAGTAGGCACAGGACTAGTATTTTGATTATTTAAATGGTCGTTGTTCATAATGTTTTATTATAACAACACGCTTATGTTTGTCCAAATATAATGGTGGGCGAGGAGGGACTTGAACCCTCAATCCGTAAGGAACACGATTTTGAGTCGTGCGCGTATACCATTCCGCCACTCGCCCCTATAAAGTTTTAACTTTAATGAGGTCATTGTACTATAATTAGGTAAACTAATCTATAAAGCATGGATAACGAAAATCAAAATAATTTTATAAGACAAAAAATAAAGGGAATCTTGGATAAAGAGCCTGATGTTAAGATTGAAGAAATTGAAGCTGAGAGAATATATCCAGGTAGTCCTCATCAACAGTACTTAAGAAACTTAATGGAATCCGGAAAGTCGATTGAGGAAATACAAACTCTTTGGCATCAATACTACCTAGGCCTAAATGAACAAGAAAAGAGCAGAGTATGGGCGGAGTTTTATGAGAGTAATACAAATCTAAAATTCACCAATACAAAAGTGAAGCCCCTTGAAATAACTGAACTAAAAAATCAGATTCCTGGAAGAAATAAATTCAAAGAAAATTCTGGACCTAAATTTTCTAAAAAAATATCCAGAAGTATAACTTCAAACGGCAGACTAGGAATTAAACAACAAATTCAATCATTACTTTTTGGCTTAGGATTTGGGGCACTAGTAGTCTTCATTTTTATGTTCGGATTTTTCAATGAATATTTTATTACTCCCTTCATACAACCTTCTAGTTCATCAAAAAATATTCCTTTAATAATTGGATCTAATGACTTTGCGGCAACTGCTACAAATCAGGTAATTATTCCAAAAATAAACCTAGAAATACCTACAGACTTTTCTCTTAGCACTACAGATGAAAAACAAATTGAAAACAACCTTGAAAACGGAGTAGTGCATTATCCTACCACAGTTAATCCTGGCGAGATTGGTAACGCCGCTTTCTTTGGACATTCCTCAAACAATATTCTAAACCCAGGAAAATATAAGTTTGCTTTTGTACTGCTTCATCAACTTACAATTGGAGACACTTTCTATTTAACCTACAATCAAAAAATTTATGTCTACAAAGTTATTAATAGGCAAGTGGTAGATCCAAGCAATGTTTCGGTGCTAGATGCGGTCCCAGGCCAAACAGCTACAGCCACTCTAATTACTTGCGATCCACCTGGAACTAGTTTGCACAGATTAGTAGTTGTAGGTCAGCAGATAAGCCCTAATCCAAGTACGAATGTGGCCTCATCGGTACCTCAAAGCACCAGCAGTAGCGTAAGTACATTGCCGGGCAATGGACCTAGTTTATTTACTAAATTCCTTAGTACGTCTTATGGAAGACCAGTTTTAGCTTTAGTGGCAACAATATTTATATTCTATATTTTAAGAGTCTTAGTAAAATTCTTTAGATCTATTTAAGGTTGATCGTTAGGGGCGTAGAAAGAAGTCTTATAAAAGTCGTAAACGTCACCATCTTTTACAATCTTATAGAAATAAGTGTCAGTGTTATCAAAGGCGGTTTGGAAATCTGAGTCGGCCTTATTAAGTAGCTGCGCATAGTTATTGTCGTAATCAAATATAACTACCTTACCACCAGAGACATAGCTAATTCTATTATTATCCATCCATTCAGCATGTCCTTGGGAGTCATCAATAGCGTAGTTTGTAGTGTAGTTATATCCATGGTCATTATATATATCATATACACCAAACTGATTCCCATTTTCAGCCATCACGTATTGATTATTTTTTGAGAAACTTAAGTAGTTAGGATTCTTAATCGAAAGCACCTGTGAAGGCGTTGGATCATTAAATGGATTAGATTTATCTTGAGCAATAGGATCTTTATATACATAGACCTTATTTAAATTATTAACACCTAACGCAACGTAAGGCACACCATCACTGTATCCATCGCTCAATAGATAATTAGATCCAGCAGGTAATTTTTTCACTAAATAATCCACGCCTGAGAATCTTATATTTACATCGACTAAAGCAGAACTACTTTTGTCCTTAGTTACATAAACCACTCCTGCACCCGTGTAATCTTTATATGCTAGAACTCCACTCAAATACTGAACAGTTTGATTGGTGTTCGCAGAATCATAGCTAAGAGTATAAAGATTTAAAGAGCTAGAGTCGTATACGTAGAATTGATTGTAATTTCCGCCGTTAAATGAAATGTCCGTAAATTTAGTATTACTTAAATAACTACTTAAATTAAAGCTAGTAGCTGCGTCAGAAATATTGAGCACTATAAAATCACTTCCACCGACGTAGTTCCTTTTAAGTAGAACATGCGAATTATCATTCGCCCAGGCAATCACAGAATAGGAAGTTGAAGTTTTCTTATTTAATACACTTGAAGGAACTGTCACTTGTTTAACTAATGGGGTTTGCTTATTAGATAAATCATATTGATCAAATTGATCCAGATTACTTCCGGACCCTATTAATAAAGTTTTCGAATCGTTACTCTCAGAGAATAGAGTAGGGTTAGCTGTATATGAATTAACCTTAGTGGAATTTAAATTAACTGGAATTAAAAGAGGGTAATCAAAATGTGCAATTTGGCCACCATCAACCTCAATTGATCTATTCCATGTCCTATAGCCATCTCGCTGAAGACTTACGTTATAGATTCCTTCAGGAATAAAGATATGTTTATTGGTCTGAGCCGAATTTAACACACCATTTAGATACAGGTTGGCAGGATGAGGCTGAGAAGAGATAAAGACTAGGCCATTTCTAATTAATTTTCCGCCACCATTAATACTGTATCCATCATAAACAAGGTAATACATCATTAAGGAAACCAAGCCTACCAATACAGATATAAAGAAGTATCCGGTGAATAGAATTATCTTATGATGTTTAATTTTTTCTGGGTCTAGAAAATCCATTACCACTCATTATATTAGATTTATTAATTAATATATATGTTTTAAAGGGTATTGAAGATTAAGCCTCAATAAGAGTAATATAAGTATAAGTAAAGTGTTTATGCTTATATAAAATTTATGCCAAAAAATAACAACAAAAAAACAGTGATGGATATTAAACATCCAAACACATTAAGTAGAAGAGTTAACAAATCTGAAACTCTTATGCGGCGCTATGTTGAAAAACCTGATAAAAAAGCCAGCACTAAACTCACTCCCAAAATTACAAGAACAGATCTCATTAAGATTAAAAAAGTCACAACAAAACCGCTGGCAAATATTAAAGCTATTGATGAAATGGCAAAAAAAATTCCTAAAAGTCATTTAATTACTAAGTTTCAAGACAAAGTAAATATTGAACCAATAATTACTTCCAAGCCAGTCAGAAAAGGGATAGAGATTTCTAAAACAATGAAACCAATCATTGACGAGAAAATTACTAATCCAACAAAGAAACTAATAGAAAAATCTATAAACTACGCAGACAGCCAAGAGATGCCATTACTACCTAAAGAAAATAAGAGTTTACGTTGGTTAATTATCTCTTTCGTTTTGGCATTAACTTTATTTATTCTAATTCAGGTAATAGATTTTCTTTATCCTAAAATTCAAATCTCACTAGCTAATCACACGGCAGGTTTTAGTGCGACAATACCAGAGACCACTCCAGCAGGCTACAGTCTAGGAGATATAAATGCTAAGTCTGCTCAAATTGTTATTAATTACAATTCAAACAGCTCTAAAGCAACATTATCTATCACTGAAAAACCTTCAAAATGGGACAACCAAACTTTAATACAAAGCTTCTTGGTTCCAAATGGTTATGTAAGTTCAACGAACTGGACCTACAAGGGAATTACTATTTATAGTTTTGGAACGGCTAATAACCCAGGATTTACTTGGGTAAACGGCGGAATCTGGTACGTAGTTCGAGGAAATTCAATCATCTCTAATAATCAGTTGGAGAATATAGTCTCTACGATGTAAAATATAGGCATGAAAACAGTTACTAGGTTTGCTCCTAGTCCAACGGGATACATGCATGTAGGCGGTCTTAGAACCGCTCTTTTTGCATGGCTAGTCGCAAGAAAGAATAATGGAACCTTTATTTTAAGAATTGAAGACACGGATAAAAACAGGGAAGTCGAAGGTTCAATTGCTCATATTATTAAAACTCTAGAAACACTAGATATTAATTTTGATGAAGGTCCAAACAAACCTGGACCTAATGCGCCGTATCTTCAAAGTGAAAGATTAGATATTTATTTGAAGTGGGCAAATGTTTTAATCGAAAAGGGCAGAGCTTACGCCGATCCTTATACTTCTGAACAAGTAGAAGAATTCAGAGAAGAAGCGAAAGCCAACAAGCAACCTTTTCTATTTAGAAATTACCGACCGGAAAATCCACCGAAATGGGATGGTAAAACTGCCCTTAGATTCAAATCTGATCCAAAACCATATAAATGGCATGATGAGATTATGGGAGAGCTAAGTGCTGGAAGTGAAGCTGTTGATGACTTTATTTTAATTAAAGCCGATGGCTATCCAACATATAACTTTGCACACATAGTTGATGACATGCTAATGAACGTTACTCATATTATTAGAGCTCAAGAATTTATTGCATCCGTTCCTAGATTCCTAAATCTATACGAAGCTATGGAATTGACGCCTCCACTCCTAGCTACAGTACCACCAGTGCTTGGCCCAGACGGCAAAAAGAAATTATCTAAAAGAGATGGCGCTAAAGACGTCCTAGATTACATCAAGGATGGTTATTTAGTAGAAACCCTAATAAATTTCATGGCCAGCCTAGGATGGAATGATGGCACTACTCAGGAAATATTCTCAGTAAAAGAATTAATAGAAAAATTCGATTTATCTCATGTTCAAAAATCTGGCGCAAATTTCGATGAAAAAAGGCTCAACTGGATGAATGGTGCACACATCAGGAATCTAAGCCTAGATGAGCTTTTTGAATTAGTTAAATATAAGCTACCTGAACAGTCTAAAAACTTTGACGAAGATTACAGCAAGAAAGTAGTAGGCCTACTTCAAGAAAGACTTAAAACATTGAATGAAGTTAGTGAATTATCTACTTTCTTCTTTGAAGAGCCAAAAATTAATTTAGAACTAATTAATGAACACAAGCAACTTTCTAAAGAAGAATATTCAACTCTTAAAAAATGGTTAGAACTTACTCATAAAAAACTTGAATCTAGCACCTTTGATGTTGAAGACATTACTAATAAATTAAATGAACTTTTAGAAGAAACAAATACTAAGCCAGTTGTGCTATTTAGTTTAATAAGAATAGCTACAACTCATTCACCGCAAAGCCCAGGACTCTTCGATACTCTAGAATTAATAGGTAAAGAAAAATCTCTTTCAAGAATAGAGAAAACTATTCAGTCTCTTTAAATTTTTTGGTCATATAAACAATAAGCTTTAGAATTATATTTATGGATGATCAATTTGTTAGAAAAAATTCAAAAAAACCAAATCATATTAAAGTTAAAGAAATTTTAGATAAAGAAAAAATAGAAGTTAAACACGAAGATATAGAAAAAGAAGATACAAAATCTGAAGAAGACTTCTTTAAAAATGAAGATAATCTGGAAGATATAAAATTCAAAACCCCTGAAGAAACATCATCTAAAGACAATAAGCCAAGTGCAGATCCAATTTTAACCAAAAGAGAATATCCTAAAATTATTTCTAAGAAAAAATTCGATCTAAGCATTCTTAAAGAAAAGAAAGTTTTTATACCATTAATCTTAGTTATTTTAATACTAGCTGGGGGCGGAACTTATTTAGTTTTAAATAATAAAAAAAGCATCAACACTACATCTGTTAGCAGCTCAACCACCAAAGCTCCTACTACAGTAGCCTCAACATTAACTGGACTTCAAGTTAAACCCGCTATTAATAAACTCCCAATCACTGGAGTTATGATAGAAAACTCTATTGATGCCAGACCACAATCTGGACTGAGCAGTGCAGGAGTAGTATTTGAAGCAATTGCAGAAGGTGGAGTAACTAGATTTATGGCTCTATTCCAGAGTAATGACGCAACATCACTAGGTCCAATTAGAAGCGCTAGACCATATTACGTATCATGGGCGATGGGATTTGACGCTGCCTATGCACACGTTGGAGGAAGTCCAGATGCGCTAGATGACATTAATAACTGGAATGTTAAAGATATGAATCAATTCTATAACGGCAACTATTTCCAAAGGGTAAGCTTCAGGGATGCCCCTCATAACGTATACACAACCCTAGCTGAGATGAACAGCTTAGAGAATTCTAAAGGATACACAAGCTCAAGCTTTACTTCTTGGTCCAGAAAAAGCGATTCTCCACCAGCAAAAGCTTCTGCAACTAAAATTAGCTTCTCATTATCTGGCCCTACATATGACCCAATTTATACCTATGATGCTAAGTCAAACTCTTATTTGAGAAGTGAAGATAGCGCACCACAGATAGATGCAAATACCAAAGTACAACTCAGTCCTAAAGTTGTTATTGGCATAGTATTACCACTAGGCCAGGGGGCTTTGGATGCTTCAGGTGCATATTATTCAGACTATCAATATCTTGGCACAGGAAATGCATATGTGTTTCAAGATGGAGTAATGACTAAAGGAACTTGGACAAAAAATAACAACTCAGATCAGATCTTATTCACTGACAGTAATGGTAAGCAACTAAACTTAAACGCCGGACAAGTCTGGATTACCGCAATAGCAAATGATTCGGATGTAACTAGCAGTTAATCTCTAGTTAAAATATAATAAAAGAATAGTGAGTACTTACAGAAAAAGAAGTCTTGTATTAAATCTAATTATTAATCTTGGAGTTACCGGATTAATTCTAGGTATTTTCTTAATCTTTAACAACAATAGAGACATCACAATTAAGAAATTAATTCAAAATTCTCCAGTTAAAATTAGTGAAGATAAACCTTCAACCAAAGCCGTTGCAGAATACAAAGTTCCTGCAGACAATCCGAAATATATTGAAGCTCCGGACATTAAACTAGATAAATCTATTGTGCTACCTCTTGGGTTATTACCAAGCAATGAAATAGCAACTCCTAATAATATTTACGAAGCTGGTTGGTATACAGGAAGCGCTAAGCCCGGTCAAAGCGGAGCGACTTTCATATATGCCCACGTATCGAGTTGGACAGCCAAAGGTCTTTTCTACGGCCTAAAATACTTAAAACCAGGTGATCTAATTTACGTAACAAAAGGGGACAATAGCGTTTTAACCTACCAGGTTATAGCAACTATGAAATATCCATATAACAAAGTAGACATGAATAAGGTCCTAAGCCCGATCAATAAAGTTGCCTCCGGACTCAATTTAATGACATGCACCGGAAATGTAATGCCCAATACAAGTGAATTCGATCAAAGATTAGTTATTTTTACCTCATTAATAAATAGTTAGTTTTTTAGTAGAATATATTTATATGTTACACAGAAGAATAGAAAGTAAATTCCCGCTAGGTTTAATACTTTTTCTAGTGACACTAGTGGTGCTTCTAGGATCCTTATTAGCTTATCTTCTAATAATTAATAAATCCGGGCTTAATTCTCAGGCTACAACTTCAAATTCTAGCGCCAACACGTCTAATTCAAATGTAGTAATTCCACCAAAAGTAGATACCAAGACACCAGTTAATAACACCACTCAAAATACAACTACAAGGAGTTCTACAACCCCGACAAGAACAACCACATCAACTAGTCGCCAAGTGGAAACAGAAAATAATAGTAACAATAACGATAATTAACAAAAAGTGGTGACCCCTGCGGGATTCGAACCCGCGATCTTCTGGATGAGAACCAGATATCCTGAACCGCTAGACGAAGGGGCCAAACTATTTACAGATACAGATTATAACAGATTATCTAAAATGTTGTTGAAATAAACCAAAAATAACATCATAATATAAACATAAACATTAAAAGAGTGGGGAAATCTTGTTTTCGCTAAATAAAAAAACTACGGCAACAAAAGTAGTGAGTCCAGTTTCCAATAATACTGAGATGCAAACTCTGCAGGGTGTTTTCAATGCTATTGGTGAAGGTTTAATTTATTTCGACCAAAAAGGCGTTATTAAACTAATAAATGAATCTGCTGCAAGACTTGCAGGATGGACTGCCCAAGATGCCATGGGTATTGACGTTGGGTACGTATTTAAGTTGGTGGATCCTAAAATGATTGAAATACCAGCTGAGAGCAATCCCTTTAGAAATGTAATTCTTCAACGAAAAGAATTTAAAATAAATAGTTTGTCTATTTTAAATAAAAATAATCAGGGCATCCCAGTGGATTTAAGTATCACCCCAATATTAGTAAATGGTTATGCCGTTGATGCAGTAGCAGTAATTAAAGATGTCACTACCATGCAAAATGAGGAAAATAGACTAAAAGACTTTATATCAACAGCGTCTCATGAAATGAGAACACCAATTGCATCTACCGATGGGTTCCTAGAGCTTGCTCTTAACCCTAAAACCGCCACAATAGATAATAGAGCAAAAGACTACTTATTAAAGTCTAAAGAGGCCCTAAAAAGGCTTGGGGTGTTGTTTGATGAGCTATTAACTGCAACAAGTGCCGATGATGGAGTAATAACTTCAGCTCCAAAAGTTATTGAATTAGGAAAAGCACTTAAAGCTTATACGGACGCACTTATTCCTATAGCCGGTAAGAAAGGTATGACAGTCGAATATCATATAGGTTCTAAAAATCCCGGAGATATTGTTCCAGTTGGCGGTGCGGCAAAACAACTTATTCCTAATTACTACACATTTGTAGATCCGAATAAATTGAGTGACGTATTGGGCAAACTTTTTGATAATGCTATGAAGTTTTCTAAAAGCGGAAAAATATTGGTAGGGATAAGCAGTGACGATAATTTCGTTCAGGTTTACATAAAAGATTCAGGTATTGGTATATCTGCAGAAAATCTTCCACACATCTTCCAGAAGTTCTATCGAGTAGACAATTCACCAACTCGGACTATAGGTGGTAGTGGATTAGGACTCTATACCTGCAAAAAAGTTATTGAATTCTACAAGGGCAAGATTTGGGCAGAGAGTGTCTTAGGACAGGGAAGTACATTCTACTTCACTATACCTAAATTAACAGATGAGCAAGCCAAGCAATTCGCCAATGCTCAAGTAGCTAAATAGTAACTTTGCATAATATGTTAATATTAAGATAAGCATTATTAATTTAAAGAGAAAAAAATATGATCAAAGTACTACTAGTCGAAGATGACACAAATTTATCAGAAATATATAAGGCACGACTTGAAGCAGAAGGCTTTCAAGTGCTAGTTGCAAAAGATGGGGAAGAAGGTCTATTGGTTGCTAAAGCTAATCAACCAGACCTATTAATATCTGACGTTATGATGCCACGAGTTAGCGGCATGGAAATGTTGGAAATAATTAAGTCATCCAATTACCTAAAAAACATGAAGGTTATCATGTTGACTGCACTAAACCAAGATACAGACGAAGAAAGAGCTAAAGGCCTAGGAGCGGATAAGTATCTTGTTAAATCCCAAGTAACTCTAGAAGATATAGTTCAATCAGTACATGATCTTCTTGGAGACAAGGGAACATCTGCCGCAGTAGAAACTACTGCTGCACCAGCTACAAGTCCAGCACCTGAAATGCCAGCGGCAGCTCCAGAGGTTCAACCTACAATGGAACCTGCTATGCCAGCTCCAAGTATGAGCGAGCCAACCATGCCGGCATCGGCTCCTGAAGTTGCAACTGACGCTCCTACTGATTTAGGCGGAAGAATTAATCACGATGATTCAAATTCAGCATCATTAGACATGAATGCAAACGTAATGCCAGAACCAACAATGTCTTCTACTCCAGAGGTTCAACCTACAATTGAACCTGCTATGCCAGCACCAGCACCTGAAATGCCAGCTCCAAGTATGAGCGAGCCAACCATGCCAAGTCCTGAGATGCCCCTTAGTCCAGTTAGTGAAACTACGTCTGTTGAAATGCCTACAAGTACTATGCCAGAACCAACAATGTCTTCTACTCCAGAGGTTCAACCTACAATGGAACCTGCTATGCCAGCTCCAAGTATGAGCGAGCCAACCATGCCAAGTCCTGAGATGCCCGTTAGTTCAACAACGGAACCAATTACACCTCCAGTTATGCCAGATACAAGCGAACAAACAAATCCTCCGCAGCCACCAGTAAACCCACCAAACACACCTCCATTGCAATAATATGAGAATAAATAAGTACTTAGCGCTTTCAAGCGGATTAAGTAGAAGAAGCGTAGATAGCCTAATACAAAACGGTAAAATTACCGTTAATGGAAAAACTGCTCAATTAGGTCAACAAGTTGAAGAAACAGATCAAATTAAACTAAACGGCGAATTGCAATCTCTACCCGCAAGCTTCACTACAATACTATTTAATAAACCAAGAGGTTATGTTGTAAGCAAGAAAGCTCAAGGAATAGATAAAACTATTTACGATATTATCGATAAAAAATATTCTGACCTAAAACCAGTAGGCAGACTAGATAAAGATTCTAGTGGGCTATTACTGCTAACCAACGATGGGGATTTATCATACAAATTAACTCATCCATCTTTTAAAAAGATGAAGATCTATAATATCGAATTAGACAAAGATTTAGAGCCTCTTCATCAGCAAATGATCTCAGATTATGGTGTAGCTTTGAGTGATGGCCCATCCAGACTAAGACTTACCAAACTTCAAGATCCTAAACATTTTGAAGTACAAATGAGCGAAGGTAGAAATAGACAGATACGCAGGACTTTCAAGGCGCTAGGCTATGAAGTAGTTGATCTCCATAGAACAGTATTTGGAGACTACATACTGGGAGACCTAAAAGAAGGTGAATATAAGGAGTTAGAAGACTAGCGAAAACATAATTTTTATGTTAAAATATATCTAATATGTCTAAAAACAGAACTCCAATAGTAGCTATAGTAGGAAGAGCCAATGTAGGTAAATCTTCTCTATTTAATGCTATCCTCTCAAGAAGAGAAGCTATTGTAGCCAGAGAAGCGGGTACTACAAGAGATTCTTTAATGGCAAAGGCAAGATTTAATGACCAAGAATTTTGGTTGGTGGATACTGCCGGAGTCAAGAACCCAGAAGACGACTTCGAGTTTACCATTCAGGAACAAATTTATCAGGCAACGGAAAGTGCAGACGTAATCTGGTTAATGGTTGAAGCTAATGTTCCTGTTAACGATGAAGATAGAAAACTTGCTAATTTAGCCTTAAAGAGCAAAAAGCCAGTGTTTCTAGTTATAAACAAAGTAGATCAGGTTAAAAACGTCTCTCAAGCTGACCATCATACTAAATTCGGAATTAAAGATTTTATCTATACTTCAGTAAAACAAAACAAAGGAATCGAAGAACTACTTCAAAAATTATCTAATGTTATTCCTAAAATTGAATACAAAGAATTCGATCCTAACACTATTAAAATCGCTTTAATTGGTAGACCAAATGTTGGTAAATCCTACCTATTTAACACTCTAGCTAAGAAACAACAGGCTATTGTATCAGATAGAGCAGGGACCACTAGAGACATCAACAGAACATATATTAAATATCAGAAGCAAGATGTTGAGATTATGGACACCGCTGGAATTAGAAGAGCGGGTAAAGTTGAAAAGGGAATAGAACACTTTAGTGTTATTCGTTCTCTAAGTGCTATCGAACAGGCTGATGTGTGTCTACTTCTTATGGATGTAAACGAACTTAATGTTCAGCTAGATCAGAAACTTGCCGGATTAATTAAAGAAGCTGGTAAGGGGCTAGTTCTAGTTGTTTCTAAATGGGATAGCGCTGAAGACAAAGACCCATACCTTAGAGACACTCTCGCTAAGCGAATCGCCTATAATTTTGAATTCGTACCTTGGGCTCCATTAATTTTCACTTCATCAGTTACAGGACAAAACGTAACTAAGATTTTCGAAATTGTTACTGAAATTATGGAAGAAAGAAAGAAGCGAATTCCAACAAGAGAACTTAACAAATACCTTGAAAAAGCTACTTTCAAACATCCTCCAGCAGGTCTTAAAAACAGATCTCCTAAACTAAATTACATTACACAAGAAACAGATAACCCTATTCCAGCTTTCAAGATATTTGGATCAAACACCAAGTTCCTTCACTGGAGCTACAGAAGGTACCTAGAAAGAGGCCTAAGAGAAGAATATGGCTTCAATGGAACTCCTGTACAATTATGGTTTATTGAAAAACATATTGCCCACAAACACGGCAATTCTCCAACCAAAGCCCCTCGATAAACTTGACTAGCTACAACAGGTTACTAGATACTTTATAAAATGGCACTATTTCAAAGACGCGCACCAATTGTTAATAACTACAAAATAGACTCTATGGGCATTAATAAGACTATTCTAATAGTTGGTCTTGGAAATGTGGGTGACGAATATACAAACAACAGACATAATATTGGATTTTTATGTGCAGATTTCTTTGTAGATACATTCGATGAGATGTCTAAATGGATTAATAAGCCAGATTTTAAAGCGCACATCAGCACAGGCAATTTAGGAGATAAACGAATTATAATAATAAAACCGACTACACTTATGAATAACAGCGGTGAAGCAGTAGCTAACGTTAAAAATTTCTATAAAATTCCTGAATCTAATATTGTAGTGCTTCACGATGAATTAGACATAAATTTTGGCCAAATTCGAATCAGAAATGGTGGTAGCAGTGCAGGCCATAACGGAGTTAAATCTGTAACTAAGCATCTAGGAACTGAAAACTACGGTCGAATCCGAATAGGAATAGGACCAAAGAAACCAGAACAGATGGATACTGCAGATTTTGTACTGCAAGATTTCAATAAAGAAGAGAAGACTAATCTAAAGGACTTGGAAAAAGAAGTTAACGCACTACTCAGTGAACATATCTACTCTAATGATTTATTAAGAGAAGAAACTAGAAACTTCATATTCTAATGCCTCTAAACTAAAAGAGACTCTGGAGGGGGTGGGCACCGCCAGAGTCTCTTTCAGAAGACAATATAAAATTGTCTTCCGGCCCTTCAACCCACCCCAACGAAACATCGAGATACATATATTAAAAATGCTCGTGTCGGAGATCCAAAAGGATCTTCACCATTTAGGCTCGTTCAATTGGGGAACCTACAAATTTCGGCTTGTAGTTAAAGGGATTAGTTTGTTTTAGAGAACAACGACTATCTATAAAGATAGACTTTTAGAAATAAGTGGAGGGTAACAACTTATTTAAGGTTTAATCTCTCTAAAACAATCTAACAATGTTGTTAGAGGGGTAAATGTACTTGGATCCTATGTAATAAGACCCACGAATTGCTATTTTAGCAAAAACATTACTTAATGTCAATACTACTTAACTATTTTTTCATTTGTCAAATATTAACACCTTAAGCATAATAAATTCTTATGTATAACTTGCATTATTATGTAAAATGAGTTTAATTTAAGTACTATGGCCAAAAACCTTGTAATAGTTGAGTCACCGGCAAAAGCCAAAACAATCTCTAAGTTCTTAGGATCAGACTTTGAAGTTAAGAGTAGTTTTGGTCATATTCGTGATTTACCTGCAAAGGACATGAATATAGATATAGAACACAACTTTGAGCCCAAGTATCAGATTAGTCCAGATAAGAAAAAGGTAGTTAGTGAACTGAAGAAGTCCGCTAAAGGTAAAACAGTATGGCTAGCTTCCGATGAAGACCGCGAAGGGGAAGCTATTGCTTGGCACCTCACTAAAGCCCTTGGATTAGACGATAAAACTACGAACCGTATAATTTTTCATGAAATCACTAAAACGGCCTTAGAAGCCGCTATAGAACATCCTAGAAAGATAGATTTAAACCTTGTAGATGCACAGCAGGCTAGGAGAGTTCTAGATCGATTAGTAGGTTATGAACTTTCTCCAGTTTTATGGAAGAAAATTCGAGTAGGATTATCTGCTGGTAGAGTTCAATCGGTAGCAACAAGACTATTAGTAGATAGAGAAAAAGAAATTAGAGAACACAAACCAGAGAAGTCCTATAGAATGCAGGCAGTATTTAAGAAAGGCTCTGATTTAATTCCAGCCGAACTTGCCAATAAGATTAAGGAAAAAGAAACAGTTCTTAAATCCCTAGAAGCATTTAAAGATGCTACTTTTAAGATAAAAGACATTACCAAGAAGCCTTCATTCAAGAGCCCTAGTGCACCGTTCACAACATCAACTCTTCAACAAGAAGCGGCTAGGAAGCTTGGATTCTCAGTAAGACAAACAATGACACTAGCTCAAAGACTTTATGAAGAAGGTAAGATTACCTACATGCGAACAGATAGCACGACTCTATCTGATCTAGCGCTTAATAACGCTAAAGATTTTATTATTAAAAACTACGGCGAAGAATTCTATGAAAGAAAACAATTCCACACCAAGAATGCTTCAGCTCAAGAAGCCCACGAAGCTATTCGTCCTACCAACTTTACAGAGCTTGAAGCTGGCTTAGACGCTCAACAGGTTAAGTTGTATAAACTTATCTGGCAAAGAGCCTTAGCTTCTCAGATGAGTAAAGCTAGTACTGAAAAAACAGAAGTAAGTATAGATAACGACAAGAATAGGGATATCTTTTTAGCTAAAGGTGAAATTTTAATATTCCCAGGATTCATGAAGGTCTATAAGGGTAAAGGTGAAGATACATTACTTCCAATACTAAATAAGGGCGACGTATTAGATGTTAATGAAATCAAAGCTACAATAACCTACTCTAGAGCAGCTGCTAGATACTCAGAAGCATCATTAGTTAAGAAGTTAGAAGAATTAGGTATTGGTCGTCCAAGTACTTACGCCAGCACTATTAACGTAGTTCAAGTGAGAGGATACGCAGAAAAGAAAGACCTTATAGGAGAAGAACTTAAAGAAGTTTCTTACATGCTTAAGAATGGAAAAATTGAAGAACTAGAAGAACTCTTAATTATTGGCGCAGACACCAATAAACTTATACCTACTCCAGTTGGAGAAGTGACCACAGACTTTCTAATTAAGTATTTCCCAAGTATCGTTGACTACGATTTTACAGCTAAAGTAGAACAGCAATTCGACCTTATAGCTGACGGTAAAGAAAAATGGACAGAAGCTATTGGAGATTTCTACAAGGACTTCCATAAACTAATTGTCGAATCTGAAAAAGTATCTAGAAAAGAAGTTTCTCAAGCTAGATTAGTTGGTAAAGATCCTAAATCCGGTGAACCTATTTATGCTAGATTCGGAAGATATGGACCCATGCTTCAAATGGGAGAAAACGACGTCGAAGGTAAAGATCCGGTATTCACATCACTTCCAGCAAACACTACTATGGAAAATGTCACCCTAGAACAAGCTCTAGAAATGTTTAGACTTCCTAGAACTCTTGGTCAAACTAAAGATGGAGAAGATATTAAAGCAAACATCGGTAGATTCGGACCATATATACAATACGGAAAAACTTATGTTTCCATAAAACCACTTGATCCTAATACCATTTCGCTAGAACAAGCTCTAGAGAAAATTGCCGAAAAAGAAGCTAAAGATAAAGAGAAGAACATTCAAATATTCGATAGTGGAATAAAAATCTTAAATGGCCCTTACGGACCTTACATAACAGATGGCAAAAAGAACGCTAAGATCGAGAAAGATTTAGACCCTAAAAAGATTACAGAAGCTGAAGCTAAAGACATTTTAGAGAAGGCTCCAGTTAAGAAAAAGTTCCGAAGACGAAAAAGTAAATAATACAACTTACTAGCAATAGAGTAAATAAACTTTTTTCATAACTTTCTATACCACAATATATGTAAGTCCGTCATTATTGTGCTAAAATATATTTACTAGTTCACATAATTGACGATTTCTATCAATTATTGTATACTATATAGATTATTCAAACTTTATGACTAAAACTCAGGACTCAAAATTATCCCTAGAAAACATCGTGAAAGATGTTCTAAAAACTATCAAAAAAGACCGAGAAATCGAAATCATATCTAAGCGATTCGGCCTATTTGACCGACGAGAGACTCTAGAACAAATTGGTGAAAATCTTGGCATTACAAGAGAAAGAGTAAGACAGCTAGAAAAAGCTGTTTTAGCTAACCTTATTACCAGTGCAGAGAAGGGCTCTCTAGTTGGATTAGATAAATTTGAAGAAGCAGTTCTTACGGAAATTAACTCAAAAGGGTTTATCTGTAGAGTAAGCACTCTTACAAATAATCTTATAGGCAGCCTGGACAAAGTAGAGCAGTCAAGAACTGCATTCCTAGCCCTTTTAAGCCCTAAATTAGAGCTTCTAGAAGACGATGACGACTATTTCATGGCAGTTAGTGTTAAGAAAGAATTAGCTCTTCCTAAAATCAAATCAGACATTGCCGCAATAGTAGATTGCATTAAAACTTTTAAAGAACCTAAAAGTATTGCAGATATTTCAGAAAAGGCTAAAGTAGCCCCTAAAGAAGTAGCAGAAAGCTTAGCTTCAGTATCAAGAAAATTAGCTTATCTAAATGGACTCTGGGGACTTGTAAAATGGCCCACAGTAAACCCTAAGAACATTAGAGATAAGATATACGTAGTTCTTAAAGAAAATGGTGCCCACATGCACTTTAATCAGATCTCAGAATCAATTAAAGGTAGTGAATTCAAGCGAAAGAATGTCACAACTCAAGCAATCCACAACGAACTTATTAAAGATAACAGATTCGTTCTAATCGGACGTGGAATTTACGCACTTAAAGAATGGGGTTATAAACAAGGTACAGTTGCAGATATTATTACTGAAGTACTCAAAGAAGCCAAAGAACCATTACATAGAGATGAGATCGTTAAACGAGTACTAAAGAGCCGTTTTGTAAAAGAAACTACTATATTGCTTAACCTACAAGGCAAAAATCAATTTAAGCGTGTAGCAAAGGCTACATACGCATTATCTGAATAATATGACTGAGATACTTGGCGGTATTGATCCGACAAAATGTCCATCAACTGGCAATGATTGTATTTATAGAAAAATCATACACCAATCATATCTAAATACATTATGGGAGCTAGAAAGAGTAGAAGAACACAACTCTGAAGCATTTACTACACAATTAAGCTCCAAAGCAGATACACAAAGAGAATTGCTATTAGGTGGATGCCTAGAGCCAGCAAAGATATGCGGACTAGCACTAGCAGCCGTTGTTAGACAGGCTGAATAAGGTTTTAATCAAGCTCTGAACAAAATACGAACATTATATATATAAATTCAAAAAATAGGCAAAAGGTCATAAATAGAGAATTATAATTATTTTTTACTAAGTAATGATAGTGGGTGATTAGAAAAAAATAAAAATTTGAAAAATCATTAGAAAAATACATTCGGGGCAGTTGGAATAGAGCGCTAAATCAAGTCATAGATATAACGTCGCACAATATATCTTTTACGACATTAATATATTATATTAAGATGATTAAGTGTAGGGCATCACAGGTTAATTATTCTATTAAATATCTATATTTATTTAAAAAATATAAATTTTATTTATATAAAATATCATTAGATCTACCTCATATATATGACTCATATAAATACCTTATATAGCCTCTATATGGTCCCGAATTAGTTAGTCAACGCTATTTGACTTATCCACAGTTTAGTTGTGAAAATATACTTTTTCATCAATTTTCACAATTTTTCTCTCTGCCCCCTACTTCTCTATTTTTTTATTAATTATTTGACTTTTGCCTACTAAAATATTGTTATATATATTTTTTAGAATTTACTATAAAATCATACACAGAACAAAATACGAACATAATAGGGAGTAAGAGAAGAGCTATTTGTAATAGACTCTGTTTTCTACCCTAACATCAACATATTGAGAAACTGTAATATTCTTCTGTTTAAGATAGTTTATTGTAGCTAGGAATCCACCTACCTGCTCCTTGGGTTTATTACTCTGTAAATTAAACTTAACATAGTAGTTTGCATTCTTTATATATACATCGGCTTCTCTAGAGGATTGAGGTAATACTATTTTTGCTACTGAGTAATCCTTAGCCCTCAGTTGATAAACAACTTCTTGCATAAAGCTAACATCGCTATTGCTAAGAGCTAGTTTACCCAATTGGACATTAAAACCGGTCTGATCATTTATTGTTACTAAATTGAGATAAGACAAGTTGGCTTTCAGATCTTGCTGCATTATAGCTGCTCCCCGAGAATTAATAAGGTATTGCGCATTATTGTTGGCAAGAATAAATATAGGGTCAGATCCAATTAAGGTAATTACTGGGCGGTTATCGATTAGGGGTAGATCAATTTTTATATCACTAAATTCTGGATAATTATTAAGTAAGCTAGCCTGAATAGAACTCATATTAATTGTAATTTTATTATTATTTAAGAGTGATGAATCTATTATTTTCTTTGCATATGAATATAGATTGGATTGAGTCTGATCTGTTATTTTCTGGTTTAATTTACTTCCAACGAATTTAACAATAGGTTTATCGCTTAGTCGAATTACATAAATAAAGGAAACTAAAACTGTAATTAATAAGATTATGAAACCAGCTCTCTGAGCAAAATAACTTTTTTGAATTGGAGCGTTATCTAAAATTCTAGGATCTCTACGATTTCTTACGGCTGCATTATTATTTCTTGGAATAAATTGATCAGAAACCCCTCCCCTGTTGGTCTCTAAATTCTTTTTTACATCTGAGAATCTTTTTCTAGGCCTCATTTTCACCTATTTTAATTAATAATTTGGCTATCGTATTTCCGGCATTTGGTTTGGCAAACATGGATATATTCTTCTCAAGCACCCCCCTGCCCTTCGAATCTTTAAGTAAATCGACAATTTTTTGTGCAAGTTTATTTGAGTCCAATTTCATACCTTTACTATAAATTGGAACAATTGCCTCTTTTTCAGCTAAAATTTTAGCATTTTCTATCTGATGTCCACCCGTTAAATGGCTTCCAGGTATGATAATGCAGGCCTTATTTTGAACGGCAAATTCAGCAAGATTTGTAGCCCCCGCTCTAGCAATAATAAGGTCAGCAGCGCCAGAATATAAGTAAACCTGATCTGTAAAACCTATTACTTTCAATCTTTCATTGAAATCTCGCTTTAATTCTGTGTAAAAATCTTGGTACTTTTCCAAGTTTTTCTGACCTACTATATTAATTATGTGTAAATCTCGAAATTGCTCCAGTAAATGACCTTCTATTTCGGACATTGCCTGGTTAATCTCTTCAGCTCCAAGTCCTCCACCAGTCACTAATAACACCTTAGATTTCTCAGGAATGTCTAATTCTTTTCGGTATTTATTCTTCAATTTTTCATCAACTTGTACAAATTTATTGCTCAATGGTATGCCTGTGTTGATTGTATTTTCTCTGGGGTAAGGATAGTTTTCTTCATCCAAAGCAGTCAGATGATATGCCGCCCATTTAGAAAGCATCCTGTTTGATAAGCTAGGAACGGGATCTGAATCATGTGTTACATAAGGTACTCTGAAAATTTTTGCAGCAAGAGAAACTGGGACTGCCACGAAACTACCTCTAGAAAATACTACGTCTGGTCTTAATTTAGCTATAAGAATTGAGCTTTGAATTAACCCGATACCTAAATAGATAACGTCTCGAGCATTTTTTAATAATGTTGGCACATCTAAAAGCTGACTCAATAAACCACCGTTATATCTCCTATACTTTCCTGCCATAACAGTATAATTTTTATCAATAGAAGTGTCCTTTTTTATTACATCATTTAAATGATCACCTTTTTGACCTACATAAATAGTGGTTATTTTAGGATCTATATTTTTAAGTTCAGAGGCTACCGCGAGAACCGGAGTTATATGACCCCCCGATCCGCCCCCTACTAGCAATATTTTCATTATTATTACTCCTATCTATACCAGTTTTTATGCTTATTTTCTGATAACTAGTATACCTTGATATTTGAAATGCTACACCTATTAAACCAGAAACAAAGATAACCGAAGTTCCTCCATAACTAATGAACGGCAAAGTAATACCCTTTAGTGGGAAAATACCTATCATCGCTCCAATATTAATAGCTGCCTGCACACTAATCCATGCCATTATTCCTATAATAACCAGCCTGGAAAAATCATCCGATGTGCGTTCGGCTATTGATCGTAATTTATTAAATAGCGCCAGATATATAAAAATCAGGACCAAACAACCTATAAAACCAAAAGTTTCTGCATAGATAGCAAATATTGAGTCATTACCTGCTTCCGGCTCATAACCATATGCCTGTACACTTTTACCTAACCCAAGACCTAAAAATCCTCCTGAACCAACTGCTATCAATCCCTGACATACCTGATATCCAGATGATCGGCAATTTGCTTGAGGATGTAGAAAAGTTTGGAATCTAGCGATTCTATAAGGAAAAGCCAAAACCATCACTATAACTCCAGCTACTATAATGCCTGAAATAATTCCTACTTTTTGAAGCGGCAGACCCGCTACAAAGGCCATAGAACCAAGTATTGCGACTATAACGGCCATTGAACCTAAATCACTTTGAATAAAGGCCACAAGGGCTCCTATTACCAATAAAGCAATAATAATAGGTTTAAATGTTTTGTTAGTATCATTAATCTGATTATTTCTAACTATAGCCGCCATGAAACTGGCGAACCATATAATAATTGCAAACTTAAGCAACTCAACGGACTGAAAAGATAAACCCCCAAGTCTAACCCATCTGTGTGCGGGATATTGAGGGTTTACAGGAAGAACAATCGCCAGCAATGTTCCCATTAGAGCCACACCTAAAATTATCTTGTAGTGTTGCTTCCAGATATGAAGAGGGACTGATGAAAAAATTAAAAAAACCACCACGCTCAACACAATTGCTATCAATTGCCTATTTGTATAGTATGAGGTGCTTACATTATTCAGAATGCTCAAGGCAGGACCAATAGCATAAAGTACGGTTAAACCTATTACCAATAAAAATGCGCATATAACAACAAGCCAATAGTCAGGTTTATGTCGCCTACCAAGCTGAGGTTCATCTTTAATGTACGCCCTATGTAACCTTCTGCGTTCCGGCTGCACGGTTAAAATCCTTTACCGAGAAGAAATATCATCAGACCAAGAATACTTGCAGCTTGTCCTAAAATCCAAAAACGCATAGTAACTTTAGTCTCAGGCCAACCTTTTGCTTCAAAATGATGGTGTATTGGAGAAGAAAGAAATACTTTTTTACCATTTCTTAACTTCTTAGAAAGTCTATTAATAATTACAGATCCTGTTTCGAAAATATAAACTAATCCAATGAATGGTAGAACATAAATAGTGTTTGTCTGCATTGCCACAAAACCTAAGGCTGTACCCATAGCAAATGCACCTACGTCACCCATAAAGAATCTTGCCGGGTGAATATTAAACCAGGTGTAACTCATCAAAGCACCTACGATTGTTATACAAAATGCAGCTAAGGCGTACTTAGATTCAACTATTGAAATGAATGTGTATGAAATGAACGATATAGATAATAATCCACCGGCTAGACCGTCTAATCCATCAGTAATGTTTACAGAGTTAGCAGTAGAAACAACTACCAACCAGAAAATTGGAATAATAGCCCATCCGACACTTATATTATGGAAGTAAGGCAGATATATTGTATGAACTCCTAGCTTTGAATAGAACCACCATCCACCTACTACTGCAACCATTGAGTAAAGGAAGAATTTAGCAAAGGCCTGCATTCCTGCAATCTTCTTATTTAATCCTCTTATATTCATAACATCATCAGCTAGGCCAATTAGTGCAGCTCCAACCATACCAGCAAGTGGCAGCCAAGTCTGACTTCGTTGTAAGTTAACGGCCAAGGTAACAATAAGAGTACTAAGAACGAAAATTAATCCAGCCATGTTTGGAATATTATTTTTATGCTTCTCTGCATGCAGACTCGCATATACTGTTGCTTTTCCGCCAGACCAAGCATCGGTTCTTGGCTTCTTCCACCATTTATATCTATACGCCAAATAAGTAAATATTGGGGTTATAGCCATACTTAGAACAAATGAAACTAAACCGAGTAGTAAAATTTTTACCAGAGAATCATATGGGACTGAAATGTGTATTGTGTTTTGCATTTTAAAAATCTTTTTTAATTATACTACTATTTTGTTTTAGGTTGTACATACCCTTCATTTATTAACATGTGAGCTAAATCAGCGAAAACAGGCATTCCTCCAAGCGGACCAGCAAATCCTGGAACAACTGGTTTAATATTAAATATTGCAATAACATACTGGGGCTTATCTCCGCCCACAAATCCCATATATGTACCATTGTAAATATTAGATAGATAACTACCGTTTTCAGATACCTGAGCCGTTCCAGTTTTTCCACCTACTGAATAATCCGAGCTGAAGTTTACGAACGAATAAGACAAAGCGGCAGTCTTTGTAATATTTTCCATCAATGGAATCATCTCGTCAGACACTTTTTTACTTACTGCATTTTTCTGAATAATCTTTGGCTTATTTTTAGTTACATTACCATTGGAGTCCTTTAAGCTATCTACTAAAGTAGGTTGATAAATAGTTCCACCGTTAACTAAGCTGGAAACAGCATCGGCCATTTGTAGATCTGTAACTGTCAAAGACTGACCGAATGATGTAGTTGCATAAGTCAGCATTATTGAAGAATCTGAAAAGTTTTCGGCTGGAATATACCCCGTAGATTCATATCCCTGTTCTATGTTTGTATATTGACCAAAATGATAATGCTTAACTAGGTAATCGTGCCAAGCCGTAATAGACTTATCGCTCAATTGACCTCCACCCATCTGCATGAGAAGCCACACAGCTCCAGTATTTAAAGATAAAGACAAAATCGTAGCAACACTTTGTTGTCTTGCGCCACCATCAACTTCAACGTTTTTAATAATACTTCCGTCAACATTCCATTGGGCGGGGTCATAATAAGTCGTATCAGGAGTAACAATACCTTGATCAAGAGCTGAAGCCGCTGTAAGGAGCTTCATGGTAGAGCCTGGCTCAATAGCATTAGCTACTGCTGCATTCTGGAATAATGAAGGATCAGTATTTTGAATATTAGTAGGATCATAAGTTGGGAAATTAGCCATTGCCTTAATTTGCCCATTGTATGGATCCATAATTATTGCACTAATTCCCTTCGAGTTTGTTTTCTTGTATTCATTTGCCAAGATTTGCTCCATTTGAGATTGCATTCCAAGATCAATAGAAAGATTTACGGTATCACCATTTTGAGGTGGAGATAAGACATTCGAACTTGATGAAGCTAATGGAACTCCGTTAATATCTGTAACTGCCTTAAACTTTCCGTCCTTGCCATTTAGCTGAGGATTCAGAGCCTGCTCTATTCCATATTGACCGACGCCGTTATCATCAACGAAGCCAAGTAATTGTGAGGCAAGACTTCCCTGCGGATAAATTCTATAAGATTGTGCAGTTGAGCCTACTCCAGGAATCTTAAGGTCTAATAGACTTTTATTCTGATCTGCTGAAACCTTCTTAGCAAGTACTACATATCTAGTATTTTTGGTCTGTAAAAGATCATTAATATCTGCTTGATTCTTGTTTAGAATTGGGGCAATTTTAGATGAAACATCCGAAGAATTCTTAATGAATGTTGGATCCGCATAAACCGTGTATAGAGTTTGATTTAGAACTAAAGGAACAACGGAGCTACCGTCCATAATATTAATCTGTCCTCTACGGGCCGGAATATCATATTGTTTTAGTTGATCATCTAATGCTGCAGCTTTGTAGTTGCTATATTGAATAACTTGTATATAAAAAAGTCTTAGAAGAAAAATACTAAAAAGGACAATAATAAGACCATAGGTTACATTGATTCTTTTATTGGAAACTATTTGTTTTTTTAGGTCGGAATCAAACATTAGCTTAATTATACGCTAATCTGTTTATTTTTTGGACTACTGAGTTACTGTCGCAGTTGGAGTTACCGCAACCATATTTTTAGAATTACTACTATCCTGAACTCTCTTAAGAGACTGTAGTCTTGCTGAAGCTACCTCTAAGTCTTCTTTCTGAGACTGAAGCTTTGATTGGCTATTTTGCAGACTATTAATTTGATAACCATAAGAGTTAGTTTTAGTTACTTGAGTTAAATATAAAAGTCCAAGTAGACAAGCTAATACTATTAGAATGATTGTGTTACTGATTGGACCGGTCTTAGGTCTTGCTACTGCAAAACTAACGGAGTTCTGATTCTTCGCACTGTATCTGTTTCGGTTTGCGGCTATACTGCTTGAGTATGTCATTTATTTTTATTTCCTTTTTATTTTTGGTGCTTAGCCCAAATGAATGGGCTAAGCTTTTGTTTTTTTATAAGGTTATTTTACCCTTACGGTAACCTTATACGCTCGGGATCTATCTTTTACCTGTATTGGCATATTAGTTCCCTTCCTTTATTTTTATTTTCACTGCGGCTCGAAGTTTAGCACTTCTTGCTCGCGGATTATTAACTATTTCATCGGTTGAAGGAATTATTGGTTTTTTGGAAATTAATCTAAGTTCACTATCGTAATTATCTCCTCCATGTTCTTGAAAGAAATTCTTTACTAAGCGATCTTCCAAACTATGGAAAGATATAATCGCCAATCTTCCTCCGGGTTTTAATAGACTCATCCATAAAGGCAAACTTTCTTTCACTAAAGTCAGTTCGTCATTTACAGCGATTCTTATTGCCTGGAAAGTTCTGGTCGCTGGATGCGTTTTACTGTATCCACGCCATACCTTCTTAGCAATTTCAGCTAATTGCTCTGTGTTTTCTAGAGGCCTACTCTCAACAATAACTCTCGCTATTTGTTTGGCTTTAGGCTCTTCTCCATATTCGCTTAAGATTTTAGAAATCTCATGCTCAGAGTAATTATTTAATATATATTCAGCTGTAAGTTTTTGGCTCTGATCCATTCTCATATCAAGTGGACCATTTTGCTGAATAGAAAACCCGCGGTTTACCTCGTTAAGGTGCAGTGACGATACGCCTAAATCTGCTAATATCAGATCGAATTTCTGATTCTCAGCTAACAAATCTTTACTCGCATTATAAAAATCGTTATTTACGATTTTAACTTTCTCACCCTTAAAGATTTCGTTTAACTCTTTAATAGATGTTGAGTCACGATCTACTAATACTGAATCTTCGATATTACCTGTAAGACTTAATACTTTGGATGCGTGCCCACCATATCCAGCAGTAAGATCTAGGTAGTTCTCACCTTTTTGAGGTGCGAGCACTTCTAGAACTTCATTTAATAGTACTGGTTGATGAATTTGATTTGTGTTTTTGTTTTGGTGCATATTTTCTTGTTTTTGTTTTTTCAAGGTCACCTAACTAGCAATCAGCTTTTTGTTTTTTTGTTGTTTTTGTTTTTGTTTAAATAAATAAATCTAATGAAGTTCGATAAAGAAATCGGGGAGAAATCTTTAAACTTCGATCTACTTATTTGAGAGACTTATGTGTGAGGTGGAGTTTTGGGAGGTGTTTTTAAAAATGTACTAGGTTTTTTAGAGTGGTATCCTATCCGGTTCCACTTGCTGACCGCCAGTTAGCTAATCTCGAGGGATATAACTAACCGTTTTCTCAAATTATTTTGTTAATGTACTTTTACTTAGCCATTACACGCCAGTATCTACCGGCCCTAATCGCTATAACGTCTTTTTTTATCTCTGCGTAATCAAGTAAGTGCTGCTCGATACTGAAACGTCCTTGCTTCATATCGATCTGGCCTTCTATCTTGCCGCTTCGAAATTGTACGTTTAGATCAGCAGTTCTCTCATCGAGAATATTGCCAATCAGTTGAGGTTCAACTTCTCTTTCCCATATCGATTTTGGATATACGTGAAGATAGTTTTTAAAACCTCTTGTGACAACTACGCCACTTGCGAATTCTGCTCTCAACTCGGTCGGTATGGTTAACCGCCTTTTGTCGTCAAGCTTCCTTTCGAAGTAATCTATTGTTGCCATCCCTTTTTAATAGTGGTTTTTATTTTACTTAAGGAGTAACTTATTTGTGTTACCCACTTTTACCCACTACATAGAGCATACTACCCACGATTACCCACTGCAATAGCAATATATCTAATATTAAGATATCGCTTACGGTACTTTTCCACAGAAAAATAAAAAAACGCCTCTTTCTAATCTGTTAAAGACGTTTTTATTGCGATCATACTATGTGGATAAAGTTTAGACGTTTCCGGTTCTACCTGGAGTTCTCTGACTTTCGGAATAACTAACGAATTCCGCCCCAGTTTCCGCCTTCTCTCTTTGAATTGGAGTAGGAACTGAATCTCTATGAGTAACCGTTTCTGCAACTGCGATCTTTGCAACTGGTAATAAATTATCTCTTAGATAATGAGCTGGCATTTCCATTACACCAAATAATGAGGCTGCTGCCATTGCATAAAAACCGATTTCGTTTTTGATGAAGCTATTTTTAATTTTATTTTTTGTTTCTATCATATTAAGCATTATATTAGCAGAAAATAGACAAAATGTCAATAATGCTTATGTTTATCTATGGTTGTTTGATCTATATCTAAGCTCTTTTTTAAAGTTATCTAAATTAACTATGTATTTTTCAAAAGGCTTCAGTAGAGTTGAATACTTCCAGTTTGGAGAAATAATATGAAGTAACTTATTTTTCTCCGACAAGTATTCTATTAAACTGTAAAAATCTCCGTCTCCACTAACTATTATTGCTTTATTGTAATTTGGCATTTCCTTCATAACAGTTAGAACTATGTCTGTATCGACATTTCCTTTTACTACAGTTTTAGTAGTAGTATCTCCATTTGGATCTCCAGCTGGATTCTTTATAACGTTAACTGATTCAACTGTCGGCTTAAGGTAAACCAAAAATCCTAGACTATGCATAAACTCATATAAGGATTCATTTTCGGGCATATATCCAATAAACATTATGGCTTTTTCAACGCCATATTTATCTGTAAGAAATTGCCTAAATTTCTTCCAGTCCATCTTCCAACCCATCCTTTGAGTTCCAAGATTAAGATTTTGACTATCTATAAAGGCGTATACTTTTTGTTTTTTATTAAATCTTTTAAATTTCTTCATTAATATATCTATTATACCAGTATGAGCTTAATTATTAAGGTTACTTAATCTTTTAAGCTCAGTATCAAAATTAAAAGCCTCATCACTCACCTCTAAACTCATCTTATTAAAACCCTTTAGAACTAAACCATCGAAACTTCTAAGTCTAGATAAGGCAACATATCCCATTCCTGGAGTAAACGCATTACTAAGATCGATTTCAGCCCTATCTAAACTCATTCCTTGGCTCTTATGAATAGATAAAGCCCATGAATGTTTTATGGGCATGTATTTTATCTTAAGTTTTCCATTTTCAAATTCACTTTCATGCCAATTAACAAATATATATTTTAGGTCATCAGTTCTAACTACAGGCATAAAGTTCTTGAAATCCACAACTACCCCGGTAGTGCCATTAAAATATCCTGACTTAGGACTATTAACGCAGAACATTACTCTCGATCCTACTTTAAGAGTAATTGATTCTGGGCTATTCACCTCGTTCTTATAGTTGTCTATAAGTCTATGTTCTCCTACATAACTCTTGCTATACCTTAACCATCTAGAATCAATTTGATCATTTTTGAGCATATTCAATCTGTTAACGTCATAGTTGTGAGAGTATAATTTTATAAAATCATTAGGAAAATAATGAACAACTTTTTTATTCAGAGTATTAATTGTGCTTAGTTGCACGTTCCTAGTTCTAATTGCCATTAAAATATTAATGAGTTGATCAGATTCTTTTTGGCGATGCTGTTCGTTTAAGTAACACACACTTAGATTTAATTGCTTGAAGCTTTTTGATTCAAAAATAAATTTAGGCCTGCCCCGCTTAACTACTGGTGGAAGCTGAAAAAAATCCCCTACTAGAATTATTTGCTTGCCGCCAAATACTTCTTCTTTGTGTGAGAATTTTTTAATTGAATTATTAATCTTTTCAAAATCTTCTGCACTAAGCATAGATACTTCATCAATTATTAATATGTCAGCACTCTTTATGGCTAATTTTTGATCTTCGCTAATATACTTATTTGCAAAACCCGACCATGAATGTATAGTCTGACCATTTACATGTGTTGCGGCAATGCCAGTAGAAGCTGTTGTAGCTACTCTTAGGCCATTTTTATGGGCGTAATTGATATATTTGTTTAATACATATGTCTTACCACTTCCAGGAGGTCCTGTAAGGAATATATTTCTACCAGACTGCATTAATTCTAGAGCCCTAACTTGCCTCATAGAGGCATGATAGAACTACTTTGTGTTTAATTACTAAATCTAATTATTAAATTTTAATGAAATAAGTTCTTAAGTTCAGAAATCTTAACTCGTTTTTGCTCAGTAGTATTGCGGTCACGCACGGTAACACTGTCGTCTTCTAAGCTATCGAAATCTACAGTAATACAGATAGGAGTACCGATTTCATCCTGCTTTCGATATCGCTTACCGATATTACCATTATCGTCCCAAGCAATTTCTCCAACTTCTCTAGTGAGATTATTAAATATTTCCTGTGCCTTTTTAACTAATTCTTCTTTGTTTTTAAGCAGCGGACTTACCATAGCCTTGTAGGGAGCTAGCTTTGAGTTCAGATCTAAATAGACTCTTTGTTCGTTATTCACTTCATCTTTTTTATAAGCCGTAGACATTGCAGCAAGCACAATTCTATCTAAACCAAATGATGGCTCTATGACGTGAGGAACGAATTTCCTAGATTCACCTTTTACTGGGTATTCTAGATTTTTACCAGATTTCTCTTGGTGTTTGGTGAGATCATAATCTGTTCTATATGCTAATCCAGCAATTTCTTTAACTCCTATTGGGAATTCATACTCGAAATCTATTGTTCTTTTTGAATAGTGAGCTCTATCTGCTTCGGAAATTTCTTTTTCGTGCAATTTACTTTCATCAAGACCAACCACATCAATAAAAAATTCTCTCATTAATTTTCTCTGCTTCTCAAACTCTTCTTCCCAAGTAGTTGGATCTATAAATAACTCGTACTCCATAATTTCAAATTCTCTTGCTCTAAAAATAAAGTCTCTAGGAGATATTTCATTTCTAAAGTTTCTACCGATTTGTGCTATTGAAAATGGTAAATCTGGGTAAAAAGTGTCTAGAATATTCTTGAAGTTAACAAACATACCTTGTGCAGTTTCTGGTCTTAAATATACTTTTGAATCATCACTGGCAACAGGTCCTGCATTTGTTTCAAACATTAAATTGAAAACCTCAGCCTTACCAAGTTCATTACCATCAGGGCTTTTAATTTTATTATCCCTAATTAATTTTTCCATTTCTTCTAAACTTAAACCTTCAGCTTGAATATTCTTATCTTCAAGCAAATGATCTAATCTGTATCTCTTCTTACTTACAACGTCTTCAATTAATGGATCCGTAAATGTATCGACGTGTCCACTAGCCTGCCAAACTTTCTGATTCATTAGAATAGATGAATCTAGCCCATAAGCGTTGTGTCTTTTTTTAACGAAAAAATCCCACCATAAATCTTTCACATTATTTTTTAGTGCCACGCCCAAAGGTCCGTAATCCCAAGTACCACTTAGACCACCGTAAATTTCAGATCCAGGGAAAATAAAGCCACGTCTTTTGGCTAAACTAACTATATCTTCTAATGTGACTTTGCTCATATGATTAGATTATAGCGAAAGATAACGCTTAAATATAGATTCAAGTAAATTATTGATTAGTTTTGTGTCCAATTCATCAGATATCTTAAAAACACTTTCAGGGGAATTAGAAAATAATAATCTTAAATATTTAATGCTCTTTACATTGAATCTACCACTGGCACTTTCAATGAAATTCATTTCAGATACATCAAAATTATATTTTTTATTTTGGTCTAATTTATTTAAATTTGAATCTGTTAATAAGTTTGGACTAAAACCACTAATATTTATTAATTTAGATAAAAAATATTGATAACATTGATCTGGATCATTATCGTTTGAATTTAAGAAAGTTAGAGATTCTTTTAGGAGTTCATAGTAATCGTCGTCAGCATTATCTTCAGTATTTTTATCTATAATTTGTAAATATTTATAAGCAACGTTAATCCTATTTAAATCCTTGGATATTTCACTGAAAAATTCTATTGGCCTGGAAGAAACCAAAGTACTAATATCACTCTTCCCTTTAATAAATACGATTTCGTTTACAGATAAAAGTTCTATGCCAGCTGCAAGTTTAGACTTAATCTTCCTAGAACCTTTGGCCATTAGCGTTAATTTTCCATCATCTTTTGTAATAACGTTAACTATTCGGTCGCTTTCAGAGTAATTAATTCTAGATAAGACAATTGCGAACGTTACTTGATTCCTCATATAATCTGACTCACTAATTTATTTGCTGAGATATCTGGCTTGTAAAATATCTTAGAGATCATAAGATCTTTTTTGAAGTTACCAAATCTCTTAATCAAGTGCTCTTCCCTAACCATACTGATAATATAAATTTTGGATTTATCTAAATCCGAATATGATCTGATTTCATAGATCAATTCGAAACCTGAATTCTTAGGAATTTCTATGTCCATTAATATTACGTCTGGAATATTATCATTAATACTATTCAGCGCACCCTGTGCTCCACTTACAGAATTTACTTCATAGCCAGAGCTTAAAAAAATTTTTGCATAAATTGCCCTAAGTACATTGTCGGGCTCTACTATTAAAATTCTCATACCTCAATCAATTGTAATTGCTTTGAAGGATTCATTAAAGTTCCGATGCCTCTTAAATTGTGATGTTTTGATGCAAGTAGGCGCATATCCATATTGCTTAGAAGTTGTTTTGCTATGAATATCCCTGCACTATTGGTATGAGAAAAATCAGGCATTGGCCTCTTTGACGAATTCATGTTTCTAAGGCCCTGATTTAGTATGTTCGAATTAATATTTACGTCCTCAGAATACACTCCAGCAACAAGTCCATATCTAGATCTATGTGAAGCTAGAGTTATAGTCTTACTTTTATCTAGTGACGACATAGACTCAATCATTGCCCATCCTACGCTGATTAATGAACTTTCGAGTGCAACTCTATTTGAAAGCACAGGACCAAAATTATTATTTGAAATTACTTTTAATTTAACGTCGTAATATTTAGCTAATTGCTCTAGTTCGTGCGCAGAATCATAGAGCACTGAGGAAAGTGATAGTGGTTCCAATATCGGATGATTATTAGCAGTAACTGAGCTTAAAATGAAATTATCTATCATTCTAATAGAAAATTTTGCTAGATCCTCAACCTGCTTTAGATCACCTTCTTTTGAAGCAAGACTTAGTTGTGTATTAAGTAATATTTGTAATAATGGAAGGCGGATATTTTCAGCGACTTTTAAAAGTAGCTGATAAGAATCTTCTAATTTGCTCGCCTCGAATTCCAACGAAATACCCTCACTAATTTATCCACCACTTATTAGAGTTAATTATACATTAAGGAGTGAATTTTACGGAAGATAGAATTTTATCAAATTCAGCGCCATAACTACCGCCTTCAGTGAATAATTCTAATGTTTGACCTCTAAGAGGAAGAACTATCATGGTGCCAGTTTTATTGTTGCCTAATTGTCCAGTTAATTTTGTGCCTATTACGCTAGGTACATTGGGAAGACTATAAGGCACAATCTTTACTGTTGTTGGATCAGTGGTTAACCCTCCAAGAGTAGTAGCGTAATCTGATGATGAAATATTAACTCTGAATGCAAAATTAGTAGCGCTAGTGTCGTCAACGCTAGTTAATATTCCAGGATAAAAATAACCATCTAGTAAAGAAGTCTGGGTTGAATCAGATGCTCCAAGAACATAACCACTCCAATTCCTTGGATAATTAAAACTAAGACTTCCGAAAATGGCTGGTCCATTATAGCTTAGGTATGGTGATTCAGATTGCTTCTGGAAATTAGCGGTATCTATTGTTTGCTGAGCAGTTTGAGCCTTAGTTACTGCAGCAGCTATCTGCTGATTTAAGGTACTTTTAGCATTGGACGCATTACTAGTCTGCATAACAGCAAATATACTTACGAACACTAGTAATGCCATAGAGACTATCAATAAAACTAGAGTTACTGCTGCACCATCTTGGTTATGCTTCATCACCTTTAATCCTAAACGATATTTTCTAAAATTTCAAATTACTTAGTTATTTTCTTAATCTTATTTTCTGCATTTTTTAGATAATCTTCTAATTCTGCAATAATCACAGAGCCCCTATCATAAAGCTTTATGGATTCGTCGATATCTAGATTTCCCTCTCGAAGTTTATCTAAAATATCTTCAAGTTCCTGATTTAATTTCTTGTAATCAATATCTTTGCTTTTCATACTATTCCTCTACCTCCATTACCCTTGTTATAACTTTACCTTTATAAAATTTAATCTTTAAAACATCATCTTTCTCTAAATCATCAGAATTCTTAACTAGTTTACCCTCTGAAGTTACGAGCGCAAAGCCTCTTTTTAGAATATTTGTGGGATTATATGCTTTTAATAAATCGTTCTTAGAATCAAGATCATTTTTCATTCTACTAAATTGTTCTTTTAATAAATTATTAATTTCGATCTTGGATTCTGCTATATAATCTTTTTTCTTTTCTAAATCATTTACGATTAAATGAAGTAAGTTCTGTTTAGAGTTTTTTAAATTTTCTAATAAAACTTTACTTTCAGGCACCATTAACTCTGCAGCATTAGAAGGAGTCGATCCTCTTAAATCAGCGACTAATTCGGCTAACGAAACGTCTATCTCGTGCCCAATGGCAACAACTGTAGGAATTTTACTGTCAGCTACTGCCCTAACTAATATTTCTTCATTAAATGCCGCTAGATCTTCGGGACTACCCCCTCCCCTAATTAAAACTAGGCAATCTAGTTTATCAGAAATATTTGAATTAAATTTCTTTATAGCAGCAACTATTTGACTTACTGCTAAATAGCCTTGCACTTGAACATCTATTACATCAATCTCAATTCCTTTATATCTATTCCCTAGGACTTTTATAAAATCATGATAAGCAGCCGACTGAGTAGAAGAAATTAAGCCAATTCTTTTTGGGGGATATGGGATCTGTCTTTTTCTATTAACATCAAATAAGCCTTCTTTTTCTAGCTTGGCTTTTAGTAGCATCGTAGCTCTTTTAATACTTCCCTCGCCTACTAGCTCCACAGCCTCGACTTGCATGCTCATTCCATAAGTCTGATGTAGATGCGGATAACAAAATACTCTTAGCAACATTCCATCTTCTACGGGAAAATTAAGCTGTCTTACTGTTCCAAAAAATCTCACTGTAGAATTATCATCTTTAAGATCAAAATATACCCACTGATTTTTACTAATTTTAAAATTAGCTAATTCACCTTCCACTAAAACTTTTCCAAAATTGTAATCAAAGGTCTGGTTAATTAGTCCGACTAATTCAGATACTTGGATTACTTGAGGAGTGAAATCCATACTAAATTCTTGCACGTTTTTCGTTTATGCTCTTGTGGTAATAATAGAATCCAGGAGGTAGCTGAACTAATGTATTTAGTACTCTGTACATAATTGTTACTGGCAAAGATACGCTTGCAGGTATTCCAGTTGATGCAAGAACTGCAGTCATTAAAGCTTCGTAAATACCAATTCCTCCAGGAAGTACAGATATTAGGCCAGCAAAGTTAGCCACACCGTAAGCCAATATAATCGCACCTAGATTAACAACTTTACCAAAAGCCAGATAGACGACATAAATTACTAATATTTCGGTTAGGTTTGCAAGCAAGGCGTACCAGAAGGGATTTCTTAATCTTTTAAGCTCACTTGTAATAACTTGATAGTTTTCATGAAAATCATTAAATATTTTCTTTGCCTTGTTAATACTAATTAGGCCTTTCTTTCTTCTAAATATCTTCTCAAACAGCCAATTAAGAACCTTAGTTAGGTAGGTAAAGAAAGAATTAATTCTACTTTGGCTTCCAACTATATATCCAAATAAAACTGTAAGAATAAATAAGACCATAGATAATGATCCTGCTACTAGAATTGTTAGATTGCTAACTTTACCAAAAGCAGCCAATAAGAATATTCCAACAAACAATAATACCTCGAAAGATAAAAGAGTTAATATTAGCTTCATTAACTGAATTAATGTAGCCTTCGCTCCGGAAACCTCTTCATTCTCACTTACCTTAACGCCGAAATAAGATATTCCAGTTACTCCCCCGCTTGGAAAAAGATGATTTATTAAATTTAATTCCAGTGAAGCCTTAAATAAATAACCATAACTCAATTTATTGCCAACAATCTTAAATAGATTTTGATACATTTTAGTTTGTGCATGGTAATTAAGAATCTCAATCGGAATAATTAATAGCAGCGCCCACGAATTTACATTTTTAAGATTTTCAATTGTTGTAGCAATCTGATCACGAAGGAAATATATCAATGAAAAAAGCGCCAGAATGGACAATATATTTATTATCAATTTCCAGTTCTTCGGCAACATTGTTTTTTTCTTCATAAATATATTCTATATTATACAAGTTCTTATGTATCTAATGGTATAGTAGTTTTATAATGAATTCTTTAATAATACTAGGAAGACAAACAGATTTAGCAATTGCAGAGCTAGAAAGTCTATACGGCAATGACTCAGTAAGTGAAACTGAAAGCAATGTAGCAACCTTGAATATTGAAACCGAGTCTATAAAATTTGAAAATTTAGGCGGCAGCATCAAGCTAGCTAAAATTTACGGCGAATTTGAATATGGTAAAAACAATCTATATAAAACTATTCAGAATACAGCCGAAGAAATTGCATCAGAAATGCCTGAAGGAAAAATTATCTTAGGTCTTTCCTTCTACAATATCTCAATTCAATCTAGAGATATTACTAAACACGGAATGCTTATTAAGAAAACTCTAAAGAAATCCGAAAGATCAGTAAGACTTATTCCTAACCAAAAAGCATTCTTAAACAGCGCATCTGTATTTCACAATAAACTAACCTCAGTTCACGGACTAGAATTAATAGTTGCTAAAATCGGCAATAAATTCGTAATAGCACGAACCACTAACGTCCAAAATATAGAAGCTTATAGAGAAAGAGATCAAGAAAGACCATTCCGAGACTCTAAGATAGGAATGTTGCCTCCTAAATTAGCTCAAATAATAATTAATCTAGCTAGAGGACAACAACCAATCAGCGACTCATCTACCCTACTAGATCCTTTTTGTGGGAGTGGAGTAGTTCTTCAAGAAGCAAGTTTAATGGGGCTAAATGTCATGGGCACTGACTTAAACCCTAAAATGGTAGACTTCTCAACCAATAACTTAAAATGGCTTAAGGAAAAATACCCAAATATTAAGTCGCCGCTCTTAGTAAAAGTCGAAGATGCGACAATAGCAAAATGGTCTAATTTTAATTTTTTAGCGGCTGAAACCTACCTAGGACAACCTTTTAGCTATGCGCCAAGCAGAGACGTATTAGAGCAAGAAATATCTAACGTAAATATGCTACTAAAGAAATTTCTTAAGAATCTACATGAACAAATTGATGAAAATACCGGAATTTGTATTGCAGTTCCTGCATGGAATGATAGAGATAAATTTATTTCCCTACCCCTTATTGACCAAATTGAAGATATGGGGTATAATTTTGTTAATTTAAAGCACATAAGTGCAAAGCAGTTATTTTACTCAAGAGAAGATCAAATTGTTGTAAGACAACTGTTAGTAATTAAAAGGAAGTAAGAAAGATATGTCACACGTCAAAGCCGGCGGTACCGCCAAGAATGTTCACGACTCACCTGGTCAACGATTAGGTGTTAAAGTTTATGCTGGATCAAAAGTTAATAACGGCCAAGTTATCGTAAGACAAGTCGGTATGACCAAAAGAGCTGGTGAAGGTACTTCATTAAGCAAAAACTTTACAATTCACGCTGCTAAAGATGGCGTAGTTGCTTTCGAAAAAAGAAAAGTTCGAACTTTCAGCGGCCGAAGCGTACGAAGAACTTTCGTTACTGTAAAATAATTACACTCTACTATTGAAAAAATATCATTTTTGTGATATATTATTGTTAATAAATTAAAACAAAAATGTTAGAACAAAATATAGAAATTCAAGAAAACCCTACACAACCTGAGTTTGTTTATCCTCAAACTGAGCTTTATAGAAAAATTGAATCTAATTCCCTTTCAGAAGTTGAATCTAATAAATTAGAACGTGCTGCGGAATTATTCAAACACAACGAAGAATCAAAAAATACTTATCCTAAGATCACCGATAAAACTGAGACTAAGGCACTAGATAGAATATCCATATTCAGAAATTCATCCGAAAAGTTCAATACCCTATTGTCTCAAGTTGAAAGCACCAATCCAGGAATCGATCAAAGTAAATTATTAGAAATTATTAGAGAAAATGACGAATTTCGTACTGAAATAGGACTAATTATTCAAGATTCTATTTCTAATCTATGGACCGAAAACAAATTACCTGAAAGATTAATGCTAAATAGTGAAAAAAATCCAAGACTTAAAAAAACCAATGAAGTCTTTGGTCTTAGAAGCCAAGAATACTCTGCCCAGCTAGCTCTTAGTATGTTAGATGGGTCATTCGATGATGAATATCATGGTGACGGACCTATAGATATAGGACCAACCGGAAAAGTTATTAGCGGACAACACCGTGCCGGTGCCCTAATGGCTATAGGAGATTGGAAGATCTAATTAAGCTCTTGCTTAACTTTTTGAACCACGTCAGCAATTGTAATTTCGGACTTTATAAGATAGTCGTCAGCTCCTAGCTTCATAGCTTTATCCATATCAATTTCCTGACTCAGTGCAGATAGTACTATAATTTTTAAGTCCTTTGTCTGGGGAGTATTTCTTAATATATCTAGAACATTAAACCCATCAACTTTAGGCATCATAATGTCTAGCAATATAATATCTGGCTTGTAATTCAGGGCTGCAGTTAAGGCATCCTCACCATTTCCAACTCTTCTAATATCAAAACCTTCGGCTTCAAATCTAGTCACATAGACATTAGACAATGATTCATCGTCTTCAACTAATAACACTTTGTATTTAGAATTTGTATTAGTATCCATAAGCACTATATTAACTCTAGATTGAACTAAAAACAAACTATTTAGATTCAATCATGGCTCTAATGAAGCCATCAAACAATGGATGGGGCCTAGTTGGCCTGCTCTTAAATTCAGGATGATACTGACTTGCTATAAAGAATGGGTGATCAATTCCCTCAATGACTTCCACTAGACCATTATCTGGATTAATTCCTGAAGCTCTTATTCCCCACTTCTCAAATCTTTCAACATACTTAGGATTACATTCACCCCTATGTCGATGTCTTTCAATTATTGAACTCTTTTTATAAAGTTTTTGAGCAAGACTGCCTTTTGCTAGGTCACAAGGATAATCACCTAGTCGCATAGTTCCTCCGGTCATTTCCATATTTTCTTGACCTTGCATCGTAATAATAACTTGGCTTCTACTGTTTGGATCTAACTCAAAAGTAGTAGCATTCTTAACTCCTTTTTCTCTAGCAACTGCAATAACCGCCATCTGTAAGCCAAGACATATACCTAGGAATGGTTTCTTTTGATTGAACGCATAAGTTGCAGCCTTTATCTTACCTTCAAGACCTCGCTGTCCAAAACCTCCAGGAACCAATACGCCGTCATATTCATCTAACTCTTTATCTAAATCTTTCTTTCCGTCATATTTTGAAGCATCAATCCAAGAAATATTTACCTTTACATCATTCCACATAGCCGCAGAACGCAACGCCTCAAATACAGACATGTAAGTATCTGAATTATCTAAATATTTAGCTATAAAGGCTAGGTTAATTTCTTTGTAATCTGAATTTGTAGCTTTCTTCACCATCTCTTTCCAAATTTTTAGATTTGGCTTAGCAGATTTTAATTTTAATTTCCTAGAAATAACATTAGCTATACCAGTTTCTTCTAGAGTTAAAGGAACCTGATAAATACTCTTTGCGTTTGGTAAAAGAGCTATCGCCTTTGGCTCTACTCCAGTGAATAAACTGAGCTTTTCTTTAACAGATTCATTTGCTGGCCTCTCGCTTCTAGCAACTAGAATATCTGGTTGGATGCCTAGGCCTCTTAATTCTCGGACAGAGTTTTGAGCTGGTTTAGTTTTAGTTTCATTCGAAGCCTCTAAGTATGGCAAATAGACCAAATGAACATATAGGCAGTTACTCTTACCGACTCTAAGACCGAGTTCTCTAATAGCTTCAATAAAACTAAGTGACTCATAATCTCCAACCGTACCACCAATTTCGACAATATGAACATCAAAGCCTTTACCTGCTTCTTCAATATACTCTTGTATGGCGCGAGTTAGATGTGGAATGATCTGAACATCATCACCTTTGTATTTACCGGCTCTTTCGTCCTCTATTACCCTTCTGAGCACACGACCAGACATTAGTGAACTCTTTTGAGTAAGTTCCTGATCAATAAATCTTTCGTAATGTCCTAAATCCAAGTCAGTCTCGGCGCCGTCTTTAGTTACAAAACATTCGCCATGCTCTCTAGGATTCAGAGTGCCTGCATCAACATTTAAATAAGGATCACATTTTTGTAGATTTACTTTGAATCCACGAGATTTTAGGAGGTTAGCAATTGAGGCGGCGGTGATACCTTTACCGAGCCCGGATATTACCCCACCAGTAACAAAAATAAATTTTGTTGGTTGTTTACCCAAACTAATCCCCTTTTTGTATTCCTTAATCCTACATTAGTATTAGCGTTTTTGACAAGTTTATTTTGTAGTCAAATAATCTATAGCTGAATTAAGTTGTGTATCGTTGTTGTTTTGCACATCCGTATCGCTAAGAGTAACAGTCTTGTCTGGCGTTATTCCTAATTTATTAATGTTCTTACCATTAGGCCTGTACCAACTAGCAACGGTAACCTTAAGTTGTGATCCGTCTGGGAAATTAATTAATTGCTGCACGACTCCCTTACCATAGGATTTTTCTCCTATAACATATGCGGCATTATTATCTTTAAGTGCACCAGTAAGAATTTCACTAGCCGAGGCACTACCACCGTTTATTAGAATAGCAGTAGGTATTCCTTTGAGCGTTTGATTGCCATTTGAATAGTAGCTATTTAAAACTACATCTCCGCGTTTTTCTTGAAGCACCAAATCATTTTCTGGCAGCCATAGGCTCGCTACATTAACGGCTGCATCGAGAAGACCACCTGGATTATCTCTTAGATCTAATATTATTTTACTTACCTTATTGTCTGCAAAATAATTAGCCGCTTTATTAGCTAACTCAGTAGTATTGTTTCCAAATGTAGTTATCTTCAAGTATCCTATATTTCCGTCTAGAATCTTATATGTGACAGTTGGTATAGAAATTTGCTGTCTAGTTAGAGTGAAGCTCAGATTATTATTGCCCCTAACTATACCAAGAGTTACTTTAGTACCTGCTGTTCCTCTAATTTCATTAACCACTGCATCTATACTCATACCTGAAGTGCTCTTAGAATCTACACTAGCGATTATGTCTAGTGATTTTATTCCAGCTGTTGCAGCTGGAGCGCCATCGATAGGAGAAATTACTTGAACGTTTCCAGATGCGTCTTTACCTAATTCAATTCCAACACCACTTATGGATTGATTGAGTTCATTATTGAAATCCGCAGCCTCTTTAGGTGTGAAGTAAGCTGTATATGGGTCTCCAGTTGATTCTGCTAATCCATGCTTTAGTCCATCGAGAATTTGTGTTGATGTTAGATTATTATAATAATTATTTTTTAGAGCTTGGTAAACTTGGTCTAAACTGCTGTAGTCTAGATGACTTGGAAGTCCAGTAGTAGCACTCTTCCCTCCAATATTAATAGTACCGTTTCCGAAAAGAACTCCTAGATAAAAAATAAATACTCCAATAACTAAGAATACAGCGTATTTTGCGTTTCTTTTGTTATGTAGAAACTTTTTTATTTTAATTTCAAAACCCTTAAACATTAGATTTATTTTACTAAAAATATGAAGATCTTACTAATAGATTATTGCCATTGTTGGAAATGTATAAAGTACAAACCGCTGGTTGATCTTGTAGCTACACTATATTGGCCGGTTAGATTTGCATTATACTGACTAACTGTAATAGTACCGTCACCATTAACAGACTCAACATACATTGCATGTCCAACGTCACCAGCATATCTATATGTTCTAGGCCTAATTGCAATATCTCCAACGTGAGGAGTTTGATCTACTGGAATTCCATAGTTACTAGCATCATCTATCCATTGGTATGCATTACCAACACCACCCCAATATGGCATATCGTATTTAACTTTTCCTTCCATATATTCTTGGTGTACTTTAAATGCCGCATAACTTACACATTCCCGGTTAAATAATCCCCAATTGTCGAACGTATTATCCTGAGGCATTTCACATCCCCATATTCCTTGTGGACCTTGAGCTTGTCCAGGATATCCACCACCACATACACCGCTATAACTTACAATTGAACCTGCAGGCGTGTTAAGTGCGGCTAATTGACTTCTAAGTTGAGCTATTGAAGCATTATTTGAAGCCAATTGTTGATTGTATTGGTCCTGTTGCTGCTGATTATATGATAATAATTCTGTTTGCTGATTTCTTGATGCAGTTAATTGATTTTGCTGAGTAGTCTGTATAGCAAGAAGTTGATCTACCTGTGACTTCTGAGTTTTTAATTTAGCCTGTAAGGCATTTATCTCGTCTAATGTTTTCTGAATTGAATCACTAATTGCATTTCTATAAGTAGCAGCATTTACGTAATCACTTAAATCTTTACTGCTAGCTAATTGCTCCAACGTTGTCATGCTGCCATTAACGTAAGTACTCTTAACATCACTCGCTAGAACAGTTTTTTGCTGATCAAGCTTATTTTGATTCTGAGTCATTTGACTTTGTATGCTGGCTTGAGTGGCAAGATTCGCATTGATTTGAGTTTGTATTCCAGTAATTTGCTGCTGAAGTATTGCAAGTGCCTGCTGATAATTTTGTGCCTGCATTTGAAGTGAACTTACACTACTACTGTTCTGTGCATTCTGAGAATTTAGGTTGTTAATTTGCGCCTGACAATCTGAAACCGTAGAGCAAGTTGCGGCCATTGTCTTAATAAAATAAAAAGAAAAAGTTGAAAAAACAAAAGTAAAAACAATTGCAATCAACTGAATTCTTTTAGTTTTTCGAATGTTTAATTTAAATATATTCATAATTTTTATTTTATATTTATATAGATAATCATATAATATACACCCCTGAATTGCAATAATTCTTAAGCTTATTTTACTTTATTTTTGAGATATCTACGAGTAGCAACTGCCGAGCTAATTGAACCTATCAAAATACCTATAGTTAATTGAGCTAATAGTATTACCCAGAAATGAGATTTGTAGAATTTATCAGTATAAGAAATATCGAATAATCCAAAACTTGAAGCTTGAAGCGTATTAGACGATCCAATAAATAATATATAGATTGCTGAGATTGAAAGTAATGCAGAGAGTATTCCATAAACCACTCCTTCTACAACGAATGGTCCATGAATGTATGACTTATATGCACCAAGTAAGCGCATAATCTTAATCTCTTCTCTTCTATTGAAGATTGCCATTCTGATTGTATTAAAGATTATTATTACGGACACAAAAGAGAATATTAAAACTGCTGCTACACCAGATTCTTTTATAACTTTGGTTGCTTTAGCAATTTTATCTATTGCCTGCTTCCTATCTCCAGAATATGATGTTCCGGACTGAGGATCTTGTAGTGCTACATATTGTGGCTGATCTATAAAATCTTTAATCTGCTGAATATTATTTATATCGTTAGGAATAATTTCAATACTTGCAGGCAATGGATTGTTGGTTAGGTTGGCCGCATTTATTAGTGTCTGATTTCCGGCATTGTCTTGCTTATATTGTGCGAGGGCTTGAGCTTTAGATATATACTTAACATTCTTTACATTTGCTCGTCCTCTTAGATGAGAGATAAAATCATCTACAGTATTTTGACTAACTCCATCCTTAAGATAAATAGAAATATTAACTTTGGCGCGTATTTGAGAAATAGTATTATCGAGTGTCGCGCTAGCTAGTAATGAAAACAATATAATTGTTAGAGTTATAGTCATTACAGCAATAGCAGCTGCTGCTAATGACAGGTTTCTGGTAAAACCGATAAGTCCACTCTTAACAATTCTTCCTAAAGTATTAGCTCTTATACTCATATCTTATATCCCGACTTAGCCTTATCGCTATATATCTTACCGTCCTTGATCATCACCACACGTCGCTTTAATTTATCTACAATCTCAGCATTATGAGTAGTTAGTAGCACAGTTGTTCCAAAGCGATTAATTTTTTCTAATACCTTAATAACATCCCAAGCATTAATTGGGTCGAGGTTTCCGGTTGGCTCGTCGGCAATCAAAATTTTAGGCTGTCTAACAAGCGCCCTAGCAATAGCAACTCTTTGACGCTCACCACCACTTAGTTGGCTAGGCATACTTTTTTCCTTATCAACAAGATTAACAATTGCAAGAACTTTAGGTACTGTTTTTCTGATCTCTTCATTCGAAGCTCCAACTATTTCTAGAGCAAAAGCTACATTTTCAAAAACATTTTTATTTGGAAGTAATTTAAAATCTTGAAAAACAACTCCAATCTTTCTTCTAAGTAAAGGTATTTTTCGATCTTTTAATTTATCGTAATCTATTCCACCGACAACTATTTTACCGCTGGTTGGCTTCTCTTCCCTTGTTAATAATTTTAGAAGCGTAGTTTTACCTGCACCACTTTGACCAACAATAATAACAAACTCCTTAGGCTCTACATGAAGACTAATCTTATCTAAAGCAGGAGCTGATGTCTTTGGATATGTTTTGGTAACCCTGTCTAACAATATCATCAGAAATTATTATATCAGATTAATGCTTATCTTTAAGACTGATATTCTTTTCGAGGAAAGAATCGATTAAGTCATCTAGGTTTCCATCAAGAATACTTTCAGGGTCAGATGTTTCATAACCGGTTCTTAAATCCTTAACTTGCTTATAAGGATGTAGCACATAAGATCTAATTTGATTTCCCCATTCCGCAGATAAATTTGGTCCTTTTAATTCGGATAGTTTTTCAACATGCTGCTCTTTTTGCAGATGAGCTAACTTAGCTTTCAATATATTCATAGCTAGTTCCTTATTCTGAACTTGAGATCTTTCATTCTGTATAGATACACTAAGCCCCGTCGGAATATGAGTAATTCGAACAGCTGAATCAGTAGTATTAACACTTTGGCCGCCATGTCCACCTGCCCTATAATAATCAATCTTTAATTCATTTTCATCCAATTGTAATTCTTTTGGTAAATCTATTTTTGGAAGAACTTCTACTTTTGCAAAACTAGTCTGTCTTAAATTATCTGAATTAAAAGGACTAAGCCTTACAAGCCTGTGAACTCCGTCTTCACTTTTCAAATTACCAAATGCGTATTTTCCAGAAACACTAAAACTCACAGACTTAATTCCAGCTTCATCGCCTTTACTCTGATCAATCATTACGACTTCATATTTTTTCTTTTCTAAAAATCTTAAATACATTCTCATTAACATCTCGGCCCAATCCTGGGCATCGGTTCCACCCGCTCCAGCATAAATACTCATAATTACATCAGAGCTATCGTATTCCCCACTATATCTAAGGTCAGATTTTAATAAATTAAATTTTTTCAATAATTCATCATATGAACCATTTAAGCTCTCGTTCATTTCTTCATCGGAAATATTAGCTAATTCAAGTAGATCATTGGTTTCGTTAACTAGCTCATTCCATGGCTCAACAGTACTTTTTAATTTACTTATTTCTTGCATTACGCCCCTGGCCTTTTCATTGTCTTTCCAGAAGTCTTGATCTTGAGAATCTTTGTCTAGAGTTTCTAACTTATGATTTAAATCATCAATTCTAAGAGCAGTTTTAACGTCATTGATTTCCTTTTGAATTTCTAAGTATTTATTTTTTAGATCGGACATTTCTACACCCAAAGAACAGAAATCTGTTCATATAATTGATCAACAAAATCTTTGCCACAATTTCCTAAAACACCAAGGCTCCAAATATCTTCTGAGAACATTTTATTACAGACATCAATTATTTCTTCTTTCTTCACACCCTTGATTCTGTCGGGAATTGAATAGCTATCATTTACGATTTTATCGAAAAAAAACTTTCCAGAATAACCATCAAGAGTAGCATCAACGGTTTGATCTGAACGCTGATATCTACCTAGTGCATATTGCTTTGTGGCTTCAATATCTTGTTCTGTAATGTCTCCGCGTTTAACTTTGGATATTTCACTAATAATTATATTAAGATATTCAACAGCATTCTTTTCAGAAACCTGAGCACCAAACCACCAATTAGAAGAATTCTTATTATATGTATATGCACTGCTCATATCGTAAAGTATTCCTCGCTCCCTAGCAGTGCCTAGTATCTTAGAATAAATTGTTTCTGACAGATAGGTATTCAAAAGAATCAGAGCTTCAGTCTCTTTATCATCAAGCCTGGAATTGATATATGTGTCTAGATACATATATATGTTTTCTACAGAATCATTTTTAATATATATTGGTCCTTCTGGCTTAACTGGCTTTTCATTGGGAAGATCAAACATTTTCTTTCCAGTAGGCAAATCCATACCTTCGAGCATTTCAATAAGCTGTTTCTTCCTTCCTGGAGTTATATTACCTGCAATCGCGAAGCGCATATTTTTTGTAAAATGAGTTCGATTAAAATGATCCCTGATGTCTTCTAGTGATACATTCTTTATTCTTTTTAGTCTATCCTGATCTGCCATAGCTAAATAACCTACAGCTTTTCTAACTTCAATACTTAATCTTCTAAAATGATTGTTTGATCTAGCACTTAATTCTTCTTCTACATTTCCATATTCAGATGCAAATTCATCCTTAAGAAATAAAGGCTTAGTTATTGCTTGAAGCAATAATTCAAAAACTCTATCCCACTCAAAGTCAGCACATTCAACTTCGTAAGTTATGTCATAGATTCCAGTGGAGGCATTAGAATATGCTCCATTCTTTTCCATCTCGGCATGAAAATCTCTTGAGCTTGGAAATAACTCATTTGCACCTAGCAGTACATGCTCCATCAAATGCGGAACTTCCCATTGTTCAGGATTTACTAAATATTCACCTGCCCTAAAATAAATATCATAATCAAATACCATTGCATCTGGCACATGAATAAATAAACCTTCAGCTCCATTTTTAAGAGTAATCTTCTCTACGGTATGCTTCATTACTTCTTTCTTCTTTTAGCTTGTTTTTTTCTATTTCTCTCGTTCTTTCTAGCTTTTCTAAGATTATCTGTCTTCTTTTTTGCGGCAGCATTATTCTTCCTCTTAAAATCGCCTTCATCAAATTCTTTTTGATTATCAATAATCTTGTTAGCATTCTCAACTGAAGACCTAGCTGCTAGAGTTAGCTCGGTTTCCATAGCTTTATTTAGCTCATCTTCGCCTACTGGTTCTGCAAAGTATAGAGACTTAACAACTTCTTGTCTTAAGTTTGCCTGCATTTGGTCGAATAAAATTTGACCACGTCTTCTGTATTCTACTAGTGGATCCTGTTGTCCAACACTTATCCAGTGAATACCCTCTCTAAGGTGATCCATGTTCTCAAGGTGCTGCATCCATAGATTATCTAATACCTGTAGATAGATTTCTCTTTCCACTTTGTGCATGATATCTCTACCGAATAATTCAATCCTTGTCTCATATAATTTAGTAGCTTCATCGTGAAGTATATTCTCGAAATTGTCTGCTTCTGAATCGAATATTTTATCCAAAGTTTTGTCGTCAAATGGAAAACTATTCTTAACAATATCTTCAAAAGCATCAGTAGTTAATTCTGGAGAAGACATCAAGGCTTTAATTTCTTCATCAATAAATATTTTAATTCGCTTAGAGATATCTTCAGATCGAAGAATTTCTTTTCGCATCGCATAGATAGCTTTACGGTGCCTGTTCATTACGTCGTCATACTGAACGACATTTTTTCTTTGATCAAAATGAAAGCCTTCAACTTTCTTTTGAGCGCCCTCTAGGGATTTTGAGATAATTCTATTCTCAATTGGAACGTCATCATTCACATTAAGCCTAGTCATTACTCCAGCAATTCTTTCACCACCGAATATTCTCATTAAGTCATCTTCAGTACTTACGAAGAATTGTGATTCACCAGGATCTCCCTGTCTTCCAGAACGTCCTCGAAGCTGATTGTCTATTCTTCTTGATTCATGTCTTTCAGTACCAAGAACGAACAAACCTCCTAATTCTTTCACGTCATCGCTTAACACAATGTCTGTACCACGACCTGCAATGTTTGTTGCAAGAGTAACTGCACCCTTCTGTCCAGCTTTTGCAACAATACTAGCTTCTCTTTCATTATTTTTAGCATTTAAAACTTGGTGAGGAATACCGGCTTTATTAAGAAGTGCGCCTAAGTATTCATTCTTTTCAATAGATACAGTTCCTAGTAGTACTGGCTGCCCTTTTGTATTCAATCTCTTAACTTCTTTAACGATTGCATTAAATTTACCTTTTTCAGTTCTATAAATTCTGTCAGATCTGTCTAATCTGGCAATCTTTCGATTTGACGGAATATCTATTACGTCTAGTTTGTAAATTTGGTGGAATTCTTCCGCTTCTGTCATTGCTGTTCCAGTCATTCCAGATAGTTTTTCATAAAGTCTGAAGTAATTCTGGAATGAAATTGTTGCAAGAGTCATACTTTCCTGTTGAACTTCTACTCCTTCTTTTGCTTCTATAGCTTGATGCAATCCTTCATTGTATCGTCGTCCAGCAAGCAATCTTCCTGTAAATTCGTCCACAATAACAACTTCACCTTCTTTGGTTACTACATAGTCTTTGTCTCGATGGAAAAGCGCTTCAGCTCTTAAAGCCTGCTGTAAGTGATAAATAGTTCTGATATGCTCAGAACCATATAGATTCTTAATACCAAGAATTTTTTCAATCTTATTTATACCCTTATCGGTTAGAATAACTGTTTTTCTCTTTTCATCAGTTTCGAAGTGTTTATTCTTCTCAAGCTGTCTAACAACCTTAGAAAATTGAGTATATGCAACACCAGAAGTAACGCTCGGCGCACTAATAATCAAAGGTGTTCGGGCTTCATCGATTAAAATAGAGTCTACCTCGTCAACTATTGCAAAGTTTAAATCTCTCTGTCTAATTTGATCCACTTCTCGAACCATGTTATCTCTAAGATAATCGAAACCAAATTCATTGTTTGTTCCATATGTAATGTCTGCATCGTAAGCTTCTTTTCTAGTACATGGTCGTAAGTGCTTAAATCTTTCATCTTCATGGTCATTATTTGTGAATTTTTTATCAAAAATATAGCTTTGGTCGGCAATAATTACACCTGTGGTTAATCCAAGAAAGTCATAAACCTGTCCCATCCAACCAGCATCTCGTTGTGCTAAGTAATCATTCACGGTAACTACGTGAACACCCTTACCGGTAAGCGCATTTAGATAAACTGGAGCTGTAGCAACTAATGTCTTTCCTTCTCCGGTTCGCATTTCAGCTACACTACCTTCATGAAGGGCCACGCCACCAATAAGCTGAACATCAAAGTGTCTTTGCTTTAATGATCTAGATGCGGCTTCACGCACCACCGCAAAAGCGTTAGGTAAAATCTCGTCTAAGCTTTTCTTCTTGAGTTGTTTTTTTAATACTTCAGTCTGCTCTTTTAGTTCTTTATCTTTTAATTTTTCGTATTTAGGTGCTAATAGATTAACTTTATCAACTATTTTACGTAATCTCTTTACTGTTCTTGCCTGTGGGTCACCCAGAATCTTCTTGAATACTACATTCATATTATTAAAAACAACTCCCCTTCAATAAGATAATTATTATTTAGATATTATACTCTATAAATATTAATTTAGATTAGTCTTTTTTTATTTTAGATCGCATTTTAGCTATTTTGGCAGGTTCATGCTCTTCTTTGTATTTTCTAATTTGAGTTTTCAATTTTTCTTCAACTATATCGATGGCAGCAAACATATTTATGGTGCTATCTTTTACCACTAATTTCGCTTTTGGTACATTTAAAATTAATTCACAAGTTGAGTGATTTACTGTTTTTCTATCATCAGTAAGTATTACTTCTAAATGCGCGGAATCTTTAGCGTGCTTGGGTAAATATTTATCAAGTTTTCCGAGTTTTTTTGAAATATATTTAGTTACTTTTTCATCAATCTCGTAATTTCTTCCACTAATATCAATATTTTCGATCATTTCTACTCCTTATTTAAGTCTACAAATATTCAACATTGCCCATATATTTCTTAAGAATATCTGGGACTTTAACTCTACCTTCAGCGTCCTGATAATTTTCTAAGATAGCTATAGGAATTCTACTTAAAACTAAAGCAGTGGCGTCATTTGTGTGAACCAGCTCATTGCCTTCACCATTATTTTTCTTATATCTGGTCTTAAGTCTTCTGGCTTGAAAATCTGTAAGATAATCTGCTGAGTGTGTTTCTCTGTATTGATTTTGACTTGGTATCCAAGTATTAATATCTACGCCTCTTGCATTAGGGAAGCCAATATCTGCGGTGCACTTCTGTATCACCTGATAAGGCAAGCCTAGTTCAGATAATAAATATTCTTGTATGGCTATCATTAATAAATGTTCATCTTTTGAACTTTCAGAATTTGAGAATGTTTCCATTTCAAGTTTGTCGAATTGATGGGTCCTAAAAATCCCTTCCATATCTTTTCCGTATGTACCAGCTTCTCTTCTAAAGGAAGTGCTGTATCCAATATATCTAATTGGTAGTTCATTCTCTGGAAGTAATTCATCTTTATACATAGAACAAAGACTGTGCTCTGCGCTAGCGTTTAGCCAAAGATCATCATTCTCAATTTTATAAGTTACTTCTTCCGCATTTAGTCTTCCGGTAGCTTCGTAAGTTGGAGTATTTATGAGTGCTGGAGGTATAACTGGAACGAATGCTTTAGTTGAAACATTAAGATTATTTTCTTTTACTAATTTAGAGATTACCTCTTCGTTAGATAATTCATTCATAACAAATTGAACTAGCGCAAATTGCAACTTAACCATTGGTCCTTTTATATATGCAAATCTAGAACCGGCTACTTTAGCCGCTCTAGTTTTATCTAGCCAACCATTAGCTTCAGCTATTTCAGCGTGACTCTTAGGCTTAAAATCGAATTTAGTTGGATCGCCGTTAGTCTTAATAATTACATTTTCATCTTCGGAAGCTCCAACGGGAACATCATCTTCAGCAAGATTAGGGATTTTAGATAGCAATGCATTCAATTGCAATTCTATATCGACATACTTGTGCTCTAAATCGGACAATTCCTCTTTTAATTGTCTTCCTTTTTCTAATTGATCATCACTTGGCTTAGTGCCCTTAAAGCTATCATTAAGCTCATTTCTACTTCGCCTTAATTCTTCTACTTTATTCAGTAGCTCAAGTCTTTCTTTATCAAATCCAACAATCTGATCTATATCTATATCGTAGCCTTTTTGCTTAGACTTTGTTTTAACTAATTCAGGATTTTCTCTAAGTATTTGAATATCTATCATTTATGGGTATATTTTAACACTTTTTTATTAATTTTTCTTCTTGCCCTGTATTGTGTCGATGGTATATTGAGTTCGCATTTTCGCATATTCACAGAACTCACAAACTCCACCCATAGCACCTTTACCTACCGCAGGCATTTCACCTTCTAGACATTTCTTAATTTCTTTTAATGTAGGATCAATCCATGAATCATTTCCATTATGAGTAAGGAATTTGGTTTTAAATTCTAATTTATCGCCAAATTCATCTAGGTCCATTCTTGCATTGGTGTATATGAAAACTGTTAAATCATTTACCTTGAAGCCCAGTCTTCTAAGAAGCCATTGGTAGACCTCTACTTGCCGTTTATAACTAAGCTGCCATTCGGCATCAAGACTAACTTCACTAGTTTTTGAAGTTGCCTTGTAGTCTACAACTATCAATTCACCATCCGAATTAATCCATACATCATCAATTGCGCCAAATACTTCTAGGTTTGTTTCTTCGTCAACCACTCTAAGACCCTTGAAATTTTCTCGCCAAATTTCTAAATCTTCATGATAAAAAGGAATTGCGTCCAATTTGTTGGCTTTCATTATCGGGTGTGGAGTTTTAGAGCTCCTGTAAGAATCGAATTCTTTTTTAAATAATTCGTCTACTGCTTTATTTAAGCTAAAAGGAGGCCCTGATGGTCTTTTGATTTTTAATCTTGTATCCAACCAAAAACATCTAGGACACTGCACAAATAATTCGATCTTAGATCTACTTATAGCATACTTTTTAGTCTGTCCTGGCTTATAGGCCTCTGAGTAACTTCTCATGATTTTATCCATTCTTTTAATACAGTATTTAAATCTGCAGGTTTATCTACTAATTTATAGTTTGGATATTTAGAAAGCATTTTAAGGCTATTAAATCCCCAGCCCACTCCAATAAAATTAAGTCCGACTTTGCTTGCCGCAATCGCATCACGAGCTTCATCTCCAATATATATTGCGTCATTTAACTTAATCTTCTTATCGGCCACAAGACTCTTTAGGGCTCGGGACTTAGATAATAGACCCACGTTACCTTGAACGTCGTTGAAATAAGTCTTCAGATTATGCTTATTTATAAATTTATTTATATTATCTTCACTATTACTGCTCAATATCATTACATTTACCGGCTGTTTGCTTAGGCTCACTAGCATATCTTTGATTCCATCAAAAAGTTCCAACTTATCGATTTTTCTAGACATTTCTTTTCTGCCAAGAGCAACCAGAAAAGGCCATTTAAACTTACTTATTTCTAATCCTTTAGCAATTTCAATAATAGTCTTTTCCTTAAAGTCATTTAATTCTCTTTCTTCAAAAGAATTATGGCCCGTAAGTCTACCAATTATGCCAACAACTACAGAATAAGAATCTGCAATAGTCCCATCAAAATCAAAAATTATAGTCTTCACTCTTAATATATTAACAGATTATTCTAATTCGCTAATCTGTTTATGATTCAAACCAAAATAATGCGCCATTTCATGCCATATGGTGTGTCTAATATTTGAGTATAAATTTTTTTCATCACTACTTATATTCTCCAATGGTATTTTGAAAAGAGTTATTTTATCGGGCATAATTTTCGAAGCACCCTGTCTTTGACTTAAGGGCACCCCCTCATAGAGACCCAACAATGTTTGAAAAGGATTTAGATTCGAATTAATCCTCTGCTCTTCAGACGGTAAATCATCGAACAGAATTGCTACATTCTCAACTGCCTTAGTGTGAGTTTTAGGTAATGAATCTATAGCTTTATCTATTAGTTCTTGAAAAATTTGATCACTTACCTGATACATTATTTAAATAATTCAGGATAAATACTCTTCGTTACGGAATCAATCTCATGTCTTAATTGAGGGAAAGGCACACCTTCTCTAGCTGTAACACCTTCTAAACTCCAGAAGAATCGCTCAGAATAACCCCAACCACAAGTTGGAGGCATTCCATATTCAAGCATTTCTACAAAGTCTATATCTAACATTTGCGCTTCTTCGTCGCCCTTATCTCTTAGGGATTGCTGTTCAATAAATCGGTTAAATTGTTCAATTGGATTATTTAACTCAGAATATCCATTACCCATTTCTGTGCCTGCAATAATTGGATGGAATCTTTGAGACACCTTTGGATTAGATGGATCAACTTTAGCTAGCGGAGAGATTTCTACAGGTTCAAATATTAGCCAGAAAGGTCCATCAGATCTTCTTCGAATTATTTTCCATACGCTATCTAAGGCCCTGTTCACATTAAGCGGACCGTCTAATTCAACTTTATTTTCTTTAAGAATTCTCTTCAATTGATCTAGATTGGGATTAAATACATCTACATCAAAATTTTTCTTCATAATATCTGCATATTCAATTCTTGGCCATTTTTGGTCTAAATCTACATCAAAATCGCCTATCTTAAATTTTAGAGTTCCCCAAGTCTCCTGGGCAACATACTTCATAAGTCCTTCATAAAATTCTATGCCATCATTATAGTCTTGGTAGGCAGCATAACTTTCCATAGCAACATGCTCTGGAAGATGTTCGTCTGAATAATTCTCGTTTCTGAATCTAGGCCCTATATCAAAAACTCTTTCATAACCTGCTCCAATTAGTCTCTTGAGCGGTAATTCATGACTAATTCTTAGGAAGAAATCTGAATCTAATGCATCCATATGTGTTACAAATGGTTTTGCATCAGCTCCTCCAGTAGTGTGTTCTAGAACTGGAATGTTTACTTCTAAGAAATTGTGCTTATTAAGATACTCCCTAGTTGCTTGCCAAAACTTAGTTCGACGAACAAATCTTTCTCTAACCTCTTCGTTAACATTCATATCAACATAACGTCGTCTGAGTCTTTCTTCTTTGTTAGAAAATCCATCCTGCTTAGTAGGTAATGCTCTAAGGGATTTGGTAAGTATTCTATAATAATCTACTTCAACGGAAATTTCATCAGTTTTAGTTTTAATTACTTTACCTTTAGCTTCTATAAAATCTCCACTATCTAATAGTGGTAAGTTATTGAAAGATAACTGGCTCTTATCTTTTCCATCTGGATTTTGAACATTGTTTTCACCTAAGAATAATTGAATTTGTCCAGATTGATCCTGAATAACCACAAAAGCAATTTTTCCAAATTTTCTAATATTTTTTATTCGTCCAACGACATCAACTTCTTTTCCAGAGAAATTATCGAAATTATTCAATATCTCTCCAATAACATTAGATCTCGATGAATTAGCGGGATATGCTTCAATTCCTAGACTTTTGAGTTCTTCTAGTTTTCTTAAACGCTCATTTCTTAGTTCTTTTAAAGTAGCCATTTATGCGTTTAGTATACTTTTAAACTGTTATTTATTCAATTTTAAAAATTTTGAATATGTCTTTTTGAATTTGTCTAACTTTGGATTTATAACTATTTGGCAGTAACCATTGCCTGGATTCTTATTGAAATAATCTTGATGATAATCTTCTGCTGGATAAAATTTAGTCAGCTCTTTTAATTCAGTAACAACTTTTCCATCCCAGATATTGTTTACTTCCTTAAGTAAATCTTCCGCAACCTTCTTTTGATCTTCATCAAGGTAAAATATTGCCGACCTGTACTGGGATCCGACATCGTTCCCTTGTCGATTTAAGGTTGTTGGGTCGTGTAATGAAAAAAAGATCTCAAGTATTTGCTTATAAGTTATGACCGATTGATCAAATTCGATCTCAACAGCCTCGGCGTGCCCAGTAGTTTCGCTGCAGACCTGCTCATAAGTTGGGTTCTCTAATGTGCCTCCAGTATAACCACTTGCAACCCTTTCTACTCCTCTAACCATCCTAAAAGCCGCATCTATACACCAAAAACAACCACCAGCCAAATATGCTTTATTATTTTTCATCGAAATCTAATGCTCCTGAGTTAATACAGTATCTCTTTCCGCCCTTATCTTTAGGGCCGTCCTCGAACAAGTGACCTAGATGACTATCGCAAATACCACATCTTACTTCAGTTCGAATCATTCCGTGAGATTCATCATTAAGTAATTTTATCTTGGAATTATCCGCAGCTTCCCAGAAACTAGGCCAGCCACATCCAGCATCGTATTTATTGTTCGACTTAAATAACTCAGTACCACATGCCGCACATCTATATACCCCAGTTTTCCAAAAATCATCAAACTTACCACTAAATGGCGGTTCGGTATCTTGCTCTCTTAAAATTGCATACTGACTTGGTGTTAATTTCTTTTTGAAATAATCATCAGTATATTTCATATTCTTTATGATATTTCTTCTATTTTATATTCAAGAACTTCTGTTGCAGTTTTAATTTCAACCATATCTCCAAGCTTTTTACCAATAAGTGCCGATCCGATTGGTGATTCATCAGAAATTTTTCCATTTAATGGGTCCGCCTCAACTGTTCCAACAACTTTGAATTCTTTAACTTGTTTACCATTTTTTAATTTAACGCTAGATCCAAGTTGAACTTTTGAGTCACCTTTTGGCTTCTTAATAATTTCTACATTTTGAAGAATATTAGTAATCTCACTAATTCTATTTTCATTATTTTCTTGATCAGCTCTAGCAGCCTGATATTCAGCATTTTCTTTAAGGTCACCTAATTCTCTAGCTGTTCTAATAGCTTCTGCAATTTCAGGTTTTTTTGAATTTAATAATTCAAGTTCTTTCTCTAATTCTTCCACACCCTCTTTAGTTAAGTGAAATAATTTTCTCATCAATATCTTTCTTGCCCTAAGGCCTAATTATTAAATAATATTACAATAATTTAATGTCTAATTCTAGCGGATTTCTTCAAGTAGCTTTTCCGTTTCAACCATTTTTGGTTCTTCTTCGGTTCGAGCTTTAACTTCGAATTTGTTTTGATCTATATTCTTATCGCTAATTACCACTCTATATGGAATTCCCATAAGATCTGCATCAGCAAATTTCTCACCAGGTCTTACATCTCTATCGTCAAATAGAACTTTAATTCCTTTGCTTTGAAGCATCTCATATAATTCTTGGGCTTTAGAAGAAACCTCATCATTAGAACCAATACTTATTAGATAAACATGGAATGGAGATACTTCTTTGGGCCATACAAGACCTTTATCGTCTGAGAAATGTTCAGCAAGCAATCCCATCATTCTACTAACCCCCATACCGTAACAACCCATAACTATTTCTTTTTCTTGGCCGTCTTCATCTTTGAATTTAAGGCCCAATTCTTTTGTATATTTAGTGCCTAGTGAAAAAATATTTCCAACTTCAACCGCATTCTTTTCCACTAACTTACTTTTATCTAATCCTATTCTCTCAAGCACTTCATCTGTGTAAACTTCTTTATTAACAGCAATCCTCTTTTCCTCATCTACGTAAATTGTGTCTTCTCCAACATCACTAATAGTTTGGAATTCATCACTAAATTCAGAGAAAATACCACCAGATGCATAAGTTCTATATGTTATATCGCCTACTCCAAACCTCTTGTAAATATTAAGGTATGTTTGAGCCATTTTCTCATAGTATTCTTTGTGCTCTTCCTCAGATTTTGCAAAAGAATAGAGATCTTTCATTAACAGTTCTCTTGACCTCATTAATCCACTTTTAGCTCTTAATTCATTTCTAAATTTAGATTGTATCTGATAAATACCAAAAGGTAGATCCTTGTATGAATTTACAAATGGCAGTAAAGAATTTATTATGGGCTCTTCGTGAGTAAGTCCTAAGCCTAGGTCTTGGCCATTTGCTAGTTTGGTTTTGAACCAGTTGTCTACAACTTTATCATCCCATCTACCGGTTTTCTCCCAAAGCTCTCGGCTCTGCAAACTGCTCATTTGAACCTCTAAAGCACCAGTCTTGTTCATTTCATCTCGGACTATGTTAGATATATTATCTAAAACCATCTTACCTAAAGGTAAATAACTATATACGCCGGACATTTCTTTGTGAACAAACCCTGCCCTAATTAATAATTGAGCGTTTTTAGCCTCTTCTTCAGATGGCACGTTCTTGGATGTTTTAGTAATTAAATTACTTAATTTCAAAATTCTCTCCGATACTTAATCTAGAAAAATTATAACATATATTATCTAATGTAACCGGTGATGTTGGCCGCCACATACAAAGCAAAGAAAGCAGATCCATTCTTCAGAAAATGAGAAACCATGCCCGCATATATGCCACCAGTTTTCTCTCTAAGAAAAATAAGCACCACAGAAAGTATAAATGTATCTATAAATCCAACCCATAAAAGTCCACCTACGCCTTCAGGAAGGTGCGCTGCACCGAATAATGCACTGGTTAGTATAATGGCTAAAAATTTTGGAGATATTTTCTTAAATGAACTATACAAAAATCCTCTAACTACAATTTCTTCAGCAATTGGAGGCAATACAACCAGGCTAATAAATGTCATTATCATAGCAATATTTCCGGTGGGATTATCGAAGCCGACCTGTTGCTTAGTGGAAGTATTTAACGAAGGAAATATTTTAGAAATAACTACCATAACTATTAAAAATATAAAAAAGTAGGCCAAGTAGGCTAAGATCCCCCATAAAACATCTGTTAGTTTAATTCTTCTTAATCCAATTAGACTCAATTTAGCTCGCCATAATTTCATAAAACCTATTACGGAAAGAATGGTTAATGACTCAACTACAAGAAGATAATAAAATTGATGAGCAATTGTGCTATTTAGCCAGTCTGCAGACTGCTTCCAAGAAAGATTTTCGCTAAGTGGAATTATCATCAGAAGAAAAGCCCCAAATATCTGTGTGGCAATGAACATAAAAAGAGCATATATAACACCCAGAAAACCGTTCCATGGGACACTATTTTCTCTATCTATTTTTAATGAGGATTTTAAGGATTCAATCATAACCAACCAATCCACTTAGCGTCCAGGTAAACCGTAATAAATACTAATGCAATAATAAATAGGAATCCAAACGTATTTATCTTTTCTTCTAGCTCTTTGGTTAATGGTTTTTTAATTAATCTAAAGAAAAGCATTACAAATAATCGGCCACCATCCATAGGAATAATTGGTAATACATTTATTAGAGCTAGTGTTAAAGAAATTATCGCTATCAGGTAAACGCAGTATCTTATTCCATCATGACTAAGTTTATTTAGAACATAGACTATTAGAACTATTCCGTGAAGTTGAGAAGCTGAGCTTTGAGCATTAGCTGTTGCCTTCTTGTTGTGAGTTGCATAGCCACTGACTATTCCAAATCCACCTTTGACTATATTCCAAATTCCTTGATATGTAAGAACTGTAGCTTGTTTTGTCATTTGCAAAGCTACGATTGGAGCTGAATACGTATATTTATAATAGGTATTAAGACCACTTTCATCACTCAGCTCGACCCCTAAATATCCCTGGGGATTAGAGTTGTTAATACTACTATCAACTACTTCTTTAGTGTTTAGGGCGACATTGAATTGTCTTAACTTTGAAGATCTTACAATTCTAATAATAACGTTTTTACCTTCAAGACTTTTTGTTAAATCTTGCAGCTGTTTTACTTCCGTAATCTTTGTCAGATGATTATTGTCTATTCCTAAACTAACAAATGAATCTCCGGATTTAAGCCCAGCCTTTTGAGCTGGAGAGTTTTTCATAACTCCCGAAATAGCAACATTAACATATGAGGTGTGAACTACTTTTTCATCTTTTTTGTATGAATATTGATTATTGAATGAGTGAGGTATTCCAATAAACGCAGATATGGTTAAAAGGATTATTCCCATAACAAAGTTTACGGCAACTCCTGCAAGTAAAATTTTTGTCTTAACCCAGGTAGAAGCTATTCCGTAACCACCCTTAACCTGATCGGAATCATGCTCGCCCTTTAACTTTACATAGCCTCCTAATGGTATTGTTCCGATTTTAAATACCCAGCCTACTTTAGTTTTTCTTTTATAAATTGTTGGGCCAAAGAAAATACTATATTCTTCAACTTCCACACCATTTCTGAGTGCAACAATTAGATGACCAAACTCATGAGCAGCTATTAATCCGCAGATAGAAATTAAACAGAATATAAAAATCAATAAAGCCATGTAAAGTTGAAAAACTCCAAATTAACTATAAGTATTATAGCAATTTAATTTAAAAATTTCTTAAATAGTTAAGATTTCTTTTTCTTTATCTTTGAGCAGTGAATCTATTTTTACTTTGAATTTATTCATTTCATCATCAATAGACTTATTAGCCCTATTGGCTTCATCTTCCCCAATAACTTTGTCTTTTTTAAGCTGATTAATCTTATTTAAAGAATCATGTCGAACATTACGTGCCTTAATTAGGAATTCTTCCATTTTAGAATTTAGTAGCTTCACCAATTCTTTTCTTCTTTCTTCAGTTAGTGCTGGAATTGGCACCCTAATTACCCTACCGTCATCAGTAGGATTTAAGTTAAGAGACTGATTATTTCTAATAGAAGATGCAATTGCTTCAATATTTCCTGGATCAAATGGTGTAAGTTGAATTAAAGTTGCGTCCACAACACTTATAGTTGCCACTTGAATTAGAGGCATTTTACTTCCATATACTTCCGCAGTAACGCCATCAAGCATGGCAGCATTAGCCCTACCAGTACGAATAGATTTAATTTCTTCAGTGAACTTATTTAATACTTCTTCAAATTTTGAAGCAGCATCTTTTACGATTGAATTTGTTTCCATACTATAAAATATAGCACTTTTCTATAATTCGCCTAAAGCCATTCGAGCGAATCGTCTTAGAACAATGTTTTCACCTAGTCTTGCATTGTGTTCTTTAACATATTCACCAACAGTCACGTCTGGATTTTTAATGAATGGTTGATTCATTAGACATCGTTCAGCAAAATATTTCTTAACTTGGCCATCTACGATCTTTTCAACCATTTCAGCAGGCTTGCCTTCTTCTTTAGCCTTATCGATGAATTCTTGCTTAACCTTAGCAGTTGCTTCTTCAGGAATCTGAGACTCATCAAGATATTCAGGATTACTTGCTGCTACATGCATAGCTAAATCTTTAACTAGATCTGTAAAGATCTCGTTTCTAGCCACGAAGTCAGTTTCACAGTTAACTTCAACTAGCACACCAATTCTATTATCGTGATTGTAAGTGCCAATGATTCCCTGTCGAGCTTCTCTTTCGCCACGCTTTTCAGCTTTAGTCATACCTTTTTTACGCATAGCTTCTAGAGCTTTATCAAAGTCACCACCAGCTTCCTCCAAAGCGCTTTTAGCATCGGTTAGACCCACACCTGTAAGATCTTTAAGTCTTTTAATTTCTTTAATATCTAGTGCCATTTTTATTCCCCCTTATTTTTAATCTTACTTTTTCCAAGCTCTATTGAAGCTTTAATGTAGTCTGCAATTAATTGAATTGCCTTAATAGCGTCATCGTTTGCAGGAATTGGATATTTAACTAAGCTTGGGTTTGAGTTAGTATCTGCAACTCCAACAACTGGAATATTTAACTTAACAGCTTCTTTAACTGCTAGGTTGTCGTTAACAATATCAAAAACAATAACTGCACCTGGTTTAGAATTCATTTCTTTAATTCCACCATAGAAAGTATTCATGTTATCAATTTCTTCTTGGAATCTTTGAACTTCAAGCTTGTTATATTTGTTTGTTAACTCACCTGTAGTCATTTTAGATTCAAGTTCTTTTAAATGCTTAACTCTTCCACCGATAGTGTTCCAGTTAGTAAGAATACCACCCATCCATCGTTCAGTAACATAAGGCATTTTAGTTTCTTCTGCTAACTGCTTAACGATAGCTTGAGATTGTCTCTTTGTACCAACTAGTAGAACTTGTTTTCCTGCTGCTACTGTTTGAGCAACAAATTCACAAGCTTCTTCTAGAGCTACAGCTGTCTTTGTTAAGTCAATAATGTGGATACCATTCTTCTTTGAGTGAATAAATGGAGCCATTTTAGGATGCCATCTTGAAGTTTTGTGTCCAAAATGAGCACCTGATTCTAATAATTTCTTTACGTCTACTTCTGTAGTAGCCATAGTAAATTCCTTTCTCTTCGACTGGATGCTTCTTATTTTACTTTTAGAATAATATAAGAAGAGGAAAAAATTCCAGCCTGTTTAATTGTTATTAATGTATATTTTAGCATTTTAATTAGAAATAATCAATTTAGTTATTGACCAAATATATAAGGTGTTATATACTAACAGTCTAAATACTTATGAAAAGCAATTTACACCCAGAAAATTATCGTCTAGTAGCGTTTCAAGACCTTAACAACAGTAAGGTTTACTTAACTAGATCTACAGTTGCATCTGATGAAACCATCAAGATTGAAGGAAACGAATATCCTTTAGTTAAGATTCACATAAGCAGCTCTTCTCACCCTTTCTACACTGGTGAAGAAAGAATTATGGACATCGAAGGACGAGTAGATAAGTTTAAGGCGCGTGCAGCGGCAGGTGCGGCAGCAAGAGCTAAAAAAGTTGAAGCAGTTGCAAAAGTTAAAGCAGCTCCTAAAGCTAAGAAACCAGCTAAGACTAACTAACTGAATAATATAGAATAAGAATAGCTTATATTAAGCTATTCTTTTATTATAAAGAGATTAATTATGCAGAATAAAATAGAACAACTCAAAATTGAACTTGAAGGTATCAATAAGCAATTAGAAGATACTTCTATTTTTAGTTCAAAAGATTATCCAAAAATAGCTCGTCGAAAACAATTTATCGAAGAAGCGGTCGAACTATATTCTAAGCTTCTTAGTTACCGAAAATCGATAGACGATGCTAAAGAAATTCTTGAATCAAATGATGAAGAAATGAAGGGCCTTGCCTCCGAAGAAATTTCTGAAAATGAAGAAAAAATTCAAATTACAGATCAAAAACTTAGGGATCTTTTAACGCCCCAGGATCCAAACAACGAACGTAACGTAATTATAGAAATAAGAGCTGCTGCAGGAGGAGATGAAGCTAGCCTTTTCGCTGCAGAATTATATCGAATGTATTGCAGATGGGCAGAAAATCACAATTACCAATATGAAGTTATTAGCGAAAATCCAAATGAAGTTGGAGGATTTAAAGAAGTTATATTCACAGTTAAAGGCTTAGATGCTTACAAATTCCTTAAATTTGAAGCCGGAGTGCATCGAGTGCAAAGAGTTCCAGTAACAGAAAGTCAGGGCCGTATCCACACTTCAACAGTAACAGTGGCCGTACTTCCAGAAGCGGAAGACGAAGATATCGAAATCAATACGGCGGACCTTCGAGTAGACGTCTTTAGAGCCGGTGGTCACGGCGGTCAGAGTGTTAACACAACTGACTCAGCGGTAAGAATAACCCATATTCCTACAGGAATTGTCGTTTCTAACCAAGACGAAAAATCTCAGATCAAGAACAAACTTAAAGCCATGGGAGTCCTAAAGGCTCGACTGCTTCAACTTAAAATTGAAGAAGAAAATAAGAAATTAAGTGCCGAAAGACTCAAGCTAATAGGATCTGGTGATCGAAGCGAAAAAATTAGAACTTATAACTATCCTCAAGATAGAATTACCGATCACAGAATCGGATACTCTAGATCCAACATACCCGCAGCATTAAATGGTAATATTGACGATCTTATAGAAAATCTCCAAAAGGCAGAACACGAACTTATATCCAACGAAGACAATTAAGCCTATGACGATCAATGATCTATTGATAGATGGTGAAAGAAAACTTAAAGCCAAGAATATAAAAAGTTTTCACCTAGACACACAATTACTGCTAAGCCATCTACTCAGTAAAAGTAAGTCTTATATACTTGCTCACCCTGATGATGAAGTTAATATTAAATTACAAAAAAAGTTTAATAAATTAATTAAATATAGAACGTTGAACAAACCAGTTGCTCAACTTATTGGGTATAAAGACTTTTATGGATACGATTTTTTGGTTAATTCCAAGGTGCTAATTCCCCGTCCTGAGTCCGAAGAATTTATTATTCAAATAGATAAATTGATTGATTCTAAGTCCATCCCAAAGGATGCATCAATATGTGACCTAGGAACAGGCTCTGGTGCTCTAGGTATAACAATTAGCAAACTGCATCCCACTATTAGGGTTGATTTGGTGGATAAATATAGGTCTGCATTAAGAGTTGCTCGTAAAAATGTTGTTAGACTATCAACATCAAATAGATTAATACGCTCCGATATGCTCAATAAGACCCCTAAGAATTATGACGTTATAGTTGCAAATCTTCCCTATGTTCCTCTTGACGTAGCTATTAACGAGGAGGCTAAGCACGAGCCAGAGACATCTATATTCTCCAAAATTAATGGACTCAATCATTATATTAGAATGTTTAATGAACTTGATGGCTTTACTAAGAAACCATTGTATTTAATACTCGAATATTTAGAAATATCAAACAACGAAATGGTTTTATTAGCTAAGCGTCACGGATATATTCATATTCATGAATCAGGATTAGTTCACACTTATAAAAAAATCTAGAATAATTAAGAACTAAATTCTACCACCCCAGTGGGAGAATGTTATAACCAATATAACTAGCGCTATCATAATGAACACAATTTGTTGTTTAATTATTTTAGTTACTTTACTGTGATGATCTATATAATATAGAGTTCCCAAGCCATACCCTAATGAGGATATAAGTAGTGTTGGCATGGATAAAAATCCGTAATAGATTAACCAGTGAGCAAGAAGCCAGCTTAGTGCTGCTCCGAAATAGCCCCAAGTATATGAGAGCATTTTAGAGTATGGCTCATCAAATGCATCAAAGAAATGCCTTGCTGCAAAATAACAAATTAGACCAGATACCAGCGTTAATAGTAATAAAGGACTATCACTCCAAGAAAGAAATTCAGCTGTTAAGCCAAACAATAAACCTATAAAAGCTTGGACCGAAACCATTCTTAGCTCAGTTGCAGGCTTAATATATACCAACCAAATTGCATAAACCACTCCCCATAGAACTTGAATTGGTAAACTGGTAGTTCTCAACATGAAACTTATTATTGAGAAGCCGACTATTATATCTATGGAGTTTGCTCTTATATTCGCAGCCCAGAATCTTGGCTTAACCGATACCATTCTCCACTTACTGAGCAAGACTAGTCCGAAAGCTAATTGATAAAAATTAAACCTGATTAACATTATTACACCGATAGGTATAAGTAATGTTAATAGAACATGTGCAATCTTCGCGAAGCCTTGAATGGGTCTTATCTTAGTTATTAACTGTCGCATTATTACCTAATATAATAACAAAATTAGGGTTATTTGTCGTGTTGTTAATTGGCTCAGGCAAATCTTTTAGAATAGTGGCGTTTAGTCTATTCACTAAATAGTGTTCGGTATAAGGCTCATTGGTCTTCCCGACATTAATTAAAGTAGTTGCTGCGTAATTCTTCTGAATAGTATTTCCAGTACCTACTATGTTATATCCGAATGATTTAAGTTCACTAACGGTACTGCTTAATATTTCTGGATTATTTGTGCTGTTTAAGACTAATATTCTTGCATTCTCCTTAGTTATATAAGGATCTGGTAGTAAGCTTTTTATGTAAGCTCTTATTTGAGAGTAATTATACAAACCAGCAATCGGTAGATCTACAGACTGACCATTCATTGAGCCAGTTTTAATAAAACTACTTCCAGCATCAGTAAGACCTACGCTTTTAATATTGTCGATACTTATATTCTTAATCGTGTCATACATTTTCATTGCATCACCTAGACTTAAGTCTGTGGCAACATTATTTCCAAAGCTATTCAACAAACCGGTTAGCTTTAGAGTGTCTGATACTATTCCGATTGATTCAACCTTTTGCTTTATGGCGACCAATACCGCACGTTGACGTTGAGCTCTGGCGAAATCAGTAGTTGTCTCCCTGGACCTTACATAAACTAAAGCTTGAAGTCCATCAAAATTCTGAATTCCAGCCTTAGCTAAAACTGGATTTTTATGATTCATCCATGCCATAGTTGGATCATATAAAGTCGTAGGCACATTCACAGTAATACCACCTATTAAATCTACTGCCTGTTGAAAAGCCTGGAAATTAACAAGCACGTTATAATCAATTTTTATTCCAGTAACATCATTTATAGTAGTATCAACAAGGTTATAACCAGATGCAATAACAGATGGATCAGTACTTCCTGGAGCAACTTTTCCTTCCGCGGCGAATTCTCCAGTTTCCCATACTGCATTTATCTTCATGGATCCATGACCGGGAACTTCTACCCATAGATCTCTTGGAATACTTATTAATGTAATATTCTTATCTACGGGATCGATGCTTGCAATCATCATTGTATCTGTAAGATCAGGACCATCATGGTTTCCACCACCTCTACCCATTAATAAGACATTGACCCTACCGGATCCTTCAGCATTCAATAAACTTGGATCAACATTATTTATTAATGCCACGGAACTCTTAGCTCCACCTTTTAGTACTTTATTAAGATTATCGTAGCTAACTGCGAACACATAACCACCAAGCCCTACCGACATAACCATCACAGTAACCGCCACCTTGAACGCAATGGAACTGATAATTTCCCTTAATGATTTCTTTACCTTCACACCGTATTTCTTAACGCTATCAGAGCCAGGCACAGAAATCTCTGAAATAATACTCTCGACTTCTTTATATACTCTTTCAGTTTTTTGCTCGACATTCTCAACGACTTTTTGGACCTCTTTTTTTACGGCCTCTTCCCTATAACCAATATTTGAAGTGCTAGTTCCAGGAATTCTGAAACGCGAATAATCTGATCTAACAATCAGCTGTTTACGTTGACCACGCTGCCCCACATTTTGTTGGGGCGATATATTGGAAACTAGCCCTTTTTTATCTTTATCCATCTCTTTATTTTTTAGTTTAACTATTTAAATTATACGAATATTCTTATATTAATACAATACGCTAATGCTATTTATCTATTTATGTTAAAATTTAAATATTCATGACAAAAAAAGAGGCATTTTCAATCGGCAATATTGTCGTAATATCTATAATTAGCGTAGTAATATTGGTTAGCTTTGTATTTAGATCATACGTTGTCGATGGACCTAGTATGGAACCAACACTTCAGAACACTAACGGTTTAGTAATCTGGAAAGTACCAAGAACTTGGGCCCGAATTACAGGCAATAGCTATATACCTAAAAGAGGTGACGTAATAGTGTTCAATGAGAGTGATTTAGCACAGTTCGGCCAACCCGGAACTAAACAGCTAATAAAAAGAGTAATTGGCCTACCTGGCGACAGAGTCCAGATAGTTCAGGGGCACTATTGGATCACTAATAGTAAGAATCCTAATGGCTTCAATCCAGATCAAGCTCTTGGTTACGATAAACAAAATCAAATTCCATACACTAATGGAAATATAAATACAGTTTTAGGTAGAAATCAGATTTTCGTATCTGGAGATAATAGAACGGTATCCTTGGATTCAAGAGCATTTGGACCTATAAATGCTAGTCAAATAATTGGTAAATTAGCCCTAAGATTCCTTCCGCTATCTAAGGCGGAGCTATTTTAATTGAGACGTAGAAATTTTTTAGGTATATTATAGATATATGGAGAACAAAAATAAAAAAGGCTTAGGTAGAGGTATAGAGGCTTTATTGCCTAGCAACTTTAATAAAGAGAATATATTGTCTCCTAACGAGAAAATTGTACAGATTGAGCTAGATAAATTATCACCTAACAAACATCAACCTAGAACCGTATTCGATACTAAGGCATTAGAAGAGCTTGCTTCTTCAGTGAAACAATATGGAGTTATACAGCCAATATTAGTAACACCACTAGATGATGGAAAATATAATATTGTTGCCGGAGAACGAAGATACCGAGCTTCAAAAATGGCTGGGCTTAAAAAGATTCCTGCAATAGTTAAAAAAAGACAAGAATTAGAGCAATTCGAATTAGCAATTATTGAGAATATCCAAAGAGAAAATCTAAATCCTCTTGAAACGGCATATAGTATCGAGAAGCTAAAGAGCCAGTTCAACTTTAGCATGAACGACATCGCTAAAAGGATGGGAAAAGCATTAACTACAGTAATAAACATAAATCGACTAGTCGATTTACCTGAGAATGCTAAAAATGCTCTTCTTGAAAAAAAGATTACTGAAGGTCACGCAAGACAAATATTAGCTCTAAACGGAGACGAAAAATCTCAAAATTTCTTACTTAACGAAATTGTTACTAAAAAGTGGACCGTCCGACAGGCAGAACAATTTGTTACAAATTTGAGGATGGGAATTAAAGACAAGAAAAAAGCTTCAGAGAGATCACACTTTAAAGAGACCTCGGAAACTAAACAATTATCCAAAAAGCTAAACACAAAAGTTACCCTCAGAAGAATGGCGCACGGCGGTAAATTAGAAATTACATATAAGAATGATTCTGAATTAATTGAAATTATTCAGAGAATTAATTAGTTGTACGCTTTAGAATTTCTTTACCTAAAGATTTATACGACTTAGAACCTCTACTCCAAGAATCGTACTGAAATATGGACTGTCCGTGCGACGGTGCTTCAGCCAATCGAACATTTCTAGGAATTGAAGTTTTAAATACTAAATCTCCAAAATAATTTTCAACTTCGCTTTTAACTTGCTGCGACAATGAAGTTCTTTTATCGTACATTGTCATTAAAACTCCTAAAATATTTAGATCAGGATTTGTATTTTCTTTAACTAATTGAATTGTATTAAGAAGCTGACTAAGTCCTTCAAGCGCATAATATTCTGACTGCACAGTAATAATAATATTATTTGCTGCAGTTAATGCATTAATTGTAAGAACTCCCAAACTAGGCGGACAATCTATAAAAATATAGTCATAATCTAGAGCATCTAAAGCTTTTTTAAGTATAAATTCCCTATTCTCTATCTGTGAGCTCTCTGACTCAAACGCTGAAAGACTAGGATTAGAGGTAATAATATCTAAACCTTTTATTGAAGTTTTAACTATAGCCGATTTTGCATCTATAGATCCAAGCATTATTTGGTAGATTGAATTATTCAAAGGCTTAACACCAAGACCACTAGTTGCATTGCCCTGAGAATCTAAATCTACTAATAATATTTTACGACCCTCTCCTGCTAAGTAAGACGCGGCATTGATTGCAGTAGTAGTCTTACCTACCCCACCTTTTTGATTAACTATAGTTATTATATTTTGGCTCATCTCTACTTATAGTATAAAGATTTATTAAGTAAAATAAATAACCATATAATGCTAGTAATATATTATGAGTATTTAAATACTTTTATATAAATTAGTTGTTCTAGGGCTTTTGATAACCTGTTAAAAAATAAAATCCTGCTATTTCTAGCAGGATGTTTATTTATACTGTAACGTTTTTGTTTTGGGGCTTTCCCTCACACAATTGAAAGCCCTTTTTTATAATTTTTTAGAACTTTTTGTTGCTTGGCCCCTCCAACAACAGACTAACAACTATTGCTTATAAGGCTTATACTTATTATCTATCTAGTTAATGCTTATTTCAAGTCTTTTTTGAGCAATTTTTATATACATTATTTATTCACCTTTCGGCCATTCTTTTGTTGTAAATAATATAAACTGTATTTTTTAAGGTGTTTTTCTATCTGTTATTTTAGATCTGAACAAGTTTTATTGTTTTATTTATGTTGATTTTTAATCAACCAACAAAAAAAGCCTGTTTTTTATCCACAGGCTTTTCGTTTGATTCAGTTCTATTTAGGCAATTTTGCTTACTTTTAGAACAGTCTTTAGCTGTCGGTGACCTTTAACTTTTCGAACTCTTTTCTTGGCCTTGTATCGAATAGATACTACCTTGTCAGACTTCTTGGACTCTTCTAATACTGTAGCTGTTACTTTAGTTCCAGTCATAGGAGTACCTATCTCAACTTTGTCACCATCAACAACTAGTAGCGCTTCAAATTGAACTTCTTTTCCAAGATCCTTTAATAGCTCTACTTCAACAATATCCCCTTCTGATACTAGGAATTGTTTGTTTCCGGAAGTTATTACTGCTTTCTTCATATAGGATTTAAGAATATCACAAATAACACCTTATGTAAAGTGTTATTAATACTCTAATGCTTCTCTAAAGCAAGCTCCACTTCTTGATCATTTAGTTTATATTTCTTTACGAATTTTAGTTTATTGTCCTTAGCTAGCACTTCCGTTAATGTTTCATTCTTAATTTCTTCGACTAAATTACTATTAGTTAGCAACTCTTTTACTTTCTCGGATGAATCATCAATGAAAAGTTTTATTCTATCATCTACAATCAAACCAGCTTCTTTTCTTGCCTGCTGAATATTTCGAATTAGTTCACGCATCAGACCTTCTTGCCTTAATTCATCTGTAATATTGAGGTCCAATTTAATACTTTCACTTTGTTTTGTGTCTATGAGAACTACCTTCACATTAAGTTCTTCAGATATTACTTTACTTAGCTCAGTATTCTTGAGATCACTCTTTAGGGTTACAGATTGTAATGGCTGTCTTACTTTTACGGATTTTTGGGCTCTAACACTAAGACCTTCGTTAATATATTCTCTGACTAAGTCCATTGTCTCTATAACTTCTGAATGTATCTCCCCAACCTCTGGCCAATCTAATAGGTGTACAGAATCCCCTTCTGTAAGCTTCATATAAAGCTCCTCAGCCATAAATGGAGCAAAAGGCGCTAAGATTACACTTAACTTAGATAAAACGTAATGAAGCGTTCTATATGCATCATCCTTATCTTTATCATTGTCGCTCTTCCAGAATCGCTTTCGACTTCTTCGAACGTACCAGTTACTTGCATCATCTAGGAATTCGAATAGTGGCTTTGTTGCATCCGTAATGTTATATTTATCCATTGATTCGGTAACATTTTTAATTAAAAGATGTAACTTACTTACTATCCATAAATCTAAGATGTTATCTAAATCTTTTGAAGGATCTTTAGGTAGTTCACCCTTCTTAAGACCACTGTCCCAGTTGTCTACGTCTGCGTACATAGTAAAGAAATCATACATATTCCAAACCATGTTTAATTTTCTGAGCACATCTCCAACTTCCCTGTCTGTTAATGCGAAACTTTCTCCATTAACTAATGGACTTGTAAGCATTAAGTATCTAAACGAATCTGCCGAAAAATTATCCATCAAAATCATAGGATCTGTATAATTTCCGAGTTTCTTGCTTAGTTTTCTACCATCGGCAGCATTAATATGACCCGTACAAATAAGATTCACAAATGGGGATTTATTAAATAATCCAACATTTACTGCATTTAAGCTATAGAACCATCCACGAGTCTGGTCGATTGCCTCAGTAATGAAATCTGCAGGGAAACTATTTTCAAATTTTTCCTTATTTTCAAATGGATAGTGGAACTGAGCAAAAGGCATAGATCCAGATTCAAACCAACAATCTATTACTTTTCCAATGTGTTTTAGCGTTGTTCCGTCATATTCAAACTCTACATTCATCACCTGAGGTAGATGGTAGTCATTGAGTTTAAGACCAGTTAGTTTTTCAAATTCTTCATAAGAACCAATTACCTTTATTACTTCCGTGCCGTCATTTCGAACACCTTTCCATACAGGAAGTGGCGTTGCCCAATATCTGTCTCTACTTATATTCCAATCCGGAGCGGTTTCTAGAATATTCTTAAATCTACCTTCTTGTAAGTGTTTTGGATTCCAATTAGTGGTTTCATTGGCTTCTAACATCTGCTGTTTTTGAGCTTGAATATCTACAAACCAACTTGGATGAGCTCGGTACATTAATTTAGTTCCACATCTGTGACAGTGCGGATATTCATGTCGAATGTACTCTACTTTAAGAGCATTACCTTCACTAACTAATGTCTTGGCTATTTCCTTATTGATATCCCAAATATTCTCACCAATCCATCTTCCTTCAGTGTAATGTCCATTTTCATCAACTATTGAAACTATTGGAACATTTTCCTTTTTACATAATTCATAATCTTCTTCACCATAAGCTGGTGCTTCATGGACAATTCCAGTACCGGTATCCGCACCAACAAATTCTGCAGAAAGTACTCTATGTGCATTAGTGCCTTGGTTTTGGAAAAGTGGCTCATATTTAAGACCCACTAAATCCCGACCTTTAACTTCTTTAATTTTAGTGAAGCTTAGTGGTTGATGTTTTTCGTTAGTCATTACCCTATCTAGGGCTTCTGTTCCAACGTAGAACTTCTTGCCTTCGTGTTCAATTAATGTGTAGTCTAGATCAGTATTAACAGCAATTGCAACGTTAGCAGGAAGAGTCCAAGGAGTTGTAGTCCAAGCTAATACGTATTCATCTCTGTCTTCTAATTTGAAATATACATAAACGCTAGGATCGCTATCCATCTGATAGCTATTCTCCATAGCAACTTCAGACTTACTTATTGGTGTTGCATCCTTAGTACAGTAAACAAGAATTTTTTCACCTTCGTAAATTTTTCCATTATCATAGAGCTCTTTAAAGGCCCACCATACAGACTCCATGTATTCTTTATCCATGGTCTTATATGCACCTTCAAATTCTACCCATCTACCAATTCTATCGATAATATCTTCCCACTCAGTTCCATGTTTCACCATGGCGTCTCGACACTCTTTAACGTAGTCTTCGATACTAATTTTTGTACCAATTTCTTTTTTATTATTAATTCCGAGCTTCTTTTCAACGAAAACTTCAGCAGGAAGCCCATGACAATCCCAACCCCATCTTCTCTCAACTCTATATCCCTTCATTGTCCAATACCGAGCTACTGCATCTTTAAGAGTAGAAATTAATAAGTGTCCATGATGTGGAGTTCCAGTAATAAAAGGAGGACCATCATAAAAAACAAAAGTTTTATCTGCCGGCCTAAATTCAACAGATTTTTCAAATAACTTGTTTTGCTTCCAATAAGAAATCACGTCTTTCTCGTACTCTATTGGTTTTCGTCTTTGTCCTTGCTTATATCTCATATTTTTTCCTTTAAAAAAACACCCTAGTTAATTAAGTGTTGGAATCCTCTTGCGAGGACGGTACCATCCAACTTCTTAATTAGGGTGTTTCCTAAAAAAGCTCTTTATTAAATGTCTTTTCGCGACTTTACGGTAGGCTCTACTTCGATAAATATATCTTTCTTCCTACTTCCGCACTCTTTTTTTAAAGAAAGAGATTTGTAGTTGATAGCTACTATTGGCGGATTTCTAACATAGATTATAACAAATTTATCGATGTTATGAAATAAGGTAAGAAACTATCTCATCTTTTGAAGGAAAATTTTCACCCTGCCATACATTTTGAGCTTGCCCATCGTCTTCCCTTCTAATTATGAAGGCTGGATAAGACATAATGTCATAAAGCTTTGCTAAATTAACTCCTTCTTCAGAATCTACATCAACAACTTTAATGTTAATTTGATATATTTCCCTCTTAAGTCTATCTATGTAACTTTCGAGCCGAGATAATCCGGCCGTTTTTGTCCTATAAAGCACTAGAAGTATCATTACTATAGATTACTTGGATAGAACCTTAATGGTCAAGCTCTATCCAAACTAAATCTTTTATCCTAGCTGCAACCTGTAGTCGAACCACATGAGCTACAAACGTAGCATGAACCTGCTCTTTGAGTCTGATTACCACAGTTGTAACAAAGCGGAGCATTATCGTCTTTCTTGGGCTGACTTGAGCTTAAATTAGCCATGCTTAGATCGACGCTAATAGTTCCAGAAACATTGCTTTCTTCTGTCTCAATCTTTGGCTCATCAATTAAGCTGAGCTGATTTTCTGGAAGATCGTCAATTGTTACTATTCCTAGTTCTAGCTGATCATCAAAAGTTAGATAATCTTTAGCTAGTCTTCTTAGAATGTAATCAGTTATTGAACTTGCTGTTCTAATTTCTGGATCATCAGTGATTCCCGCTGGAGCAAAACTTGTTCCTCTTAAAGCTTTTACATACTTCTTTAGAGGCACTCCGAACTGTAGACCATTGCTGATACTTATAGCCAATGAATCCATAAGTCCTGATAGAGTTGATCCTTGCTTACTCACATTAATGAACAATTCACCGGGGGTTCCATCTTCATATTCACCTACAGTGAAGTATCCGGTTAAGTCAGAAAGCTGGAACTTATATGTTCGACTGGTTCTAGTTCGAGGTAGTTCTTTTCTTTCTTTGAAAGAAACGGTGGCAACTGGTGCTGCAACTTCTTTTACTTCTTCTTTAGCGCCTTCTTTTTTAGCCATACTGAGTGGCTGAGCTACTTTACAGTTATCTCTATAAATAGCTACCGCTTTAAGACCCATCTTCCATGCCTCAATATGTAGCTGTTCAATATCTTCAACCGTTACAGTTTCTGGCATATTTACAGTTTTACTGATTGCACCAGATAAGAATGGCTGAACTGCTGCCATCATCTTAACGTGACCTAAGTAACTAATTGGATTATCTCCCATGGAACAAGCGAATACTGGTTCGTGCTCTTTCTTAAATTCTGGGGCACCTAAGATAGTCTTCTCGGTGTCGATGTATTCAATAATCGCATCGATTTGGTTTTCGCTATATCCTAGCGCTCTTAATGCTCTTGGTACGGTTTGGTTTACAATACTCATTGTTCCGCCACCAACCAACTTCTTGATCTTTACGAGACCTAGATCTGGCTCAATTCCAGTAGTATCACAATCCATCATGAGTCCAATTGTTCCTGTTGGTGCAAGTAAACTAGCTTGTGAATTTCTTACTCCATATAGCTCACCTAAAGTCACAGCATCATCCCATGCGGAAACTGCTGCGTTTAGTAGATCTTCACTTACCAAAGAAGCATTTATTTCAGATACTGCATCTCTATGCATTCTAAGAACGCTTAGTACATTATCTTTGTCTTTTGCGTAACCCGCGAAAGGTCCAACCTTTTTAGCTAATTTAGCACTTACAGCGTAAGAGTGACCTGTCATTAAAGCAGTAATTACAGCTGCCTGTGCTCTACCTTCATCGCTATCGTAAGGTAAACCTTGAGCCATTAATAATGCTCCTAGGTTTGCATAACCTATTCCAAGTTCTCGGTAAGCTTTTGCATTAGCTGTGATTCTCTTAGTTGGATATGAACTGTATCCTACTAAAATTTCTTGTGCGGTAAAGATTAAATCTACTGTGTGCTTGAATTCATCAATAGCAAAACTAAAATCATCATTCATGTACTTAAGAAGATTTATAGATGCTAAGTTACAAGCAGAATTGTCTAAGTGCATATATTCACTACATGGATTACTTCCATTAATTCTTCCTGCATTAGGAGTTGTGTGCCATTTGTTTATAGTAGTATCAAATTGCATTCCTGGATCAGCACATTCCCAAGTTGCTTCAGCAAATTGTCTGTAAATGTCTCTGGCTCGGACTGTTTTAACAGTTTCACCAGTAGTTACAGCTTTAAGATGCCAATCTTTATTATCAACAACTGCTTGCATGAACTCATCAGTAACACGTACTGAAATGTTTGCATTTTGGTATTGAACCGAGAAAGAATCTTTACCATCTAGTGACATATCCCATCCAAGAGATTGAAGATCCCTAGCTTTTCGCTCTTCAATAGCCTTACTCCAAATAAATTGCTCTACATCTGGGTGGTCTGCATTCAAGATAACCATCTTTGCAGCTCTTCTTGTTTTTCCACCACTCTTAATAGCTCCTGCTGAAGCATCTGCTCCACGCATAAAGCTTAATGGACCACTGGCAGTGCCAGCACTTTTTCCTAGAGTTTCCATGGAAGATCTAATAGTGCTTACATTTACACCGGATCCACTTCCACCCTTAAAAATCATACCTTCTTCAACGTACCAGTTTAGAATAGCTGGCATAGTATCTTCTACGGATAAAATAAAACATGCACTAGCTTGTTGAGCGCGCTCTTTAGCACCAATATTAAACCATACAGGTGAATTGAATGCTGCTCTTTGTGTTGCTAATACATACTTCAATTCCTCTCTAAAGTCTTCAGCTTCAGAAGTTGAATCAAAATAGCCTTCTTGTAAGCCTTGTCTAGTTATAGTGTCTACAACTCGATCGATTAGGTGCTTTAGCGAAGACTCACGATCGCTAGTTCCTGGTGTTCCGCTAAAATATTTCTGTGCGACTATGTTGACCGCATTTAGCGACCAACCTTCAGGAAATTCAACATCCCTTTGCTCGAAGACTGGCTTATTAGTCATCGGATTATTTATTAATGAATCTTGCTTAACCCATTTAATTTGGTCATAAGCTTTGCTTTTTTTAGGGGTAAAAAGCCTACCCACTCCAATAGTAGTTTGTCCCATAATAGTACCCTCGTTTATTTAATATTTATTTTTCAAACCTCCCAAGATTTGAAATTTTATTTTGTTGTTTGTTAGAGTTCCGATCGATTGACTCGACCTATTGAGCTCTCTAGGTTATCCTAAAAAATTAAGGTAACTTAGAAAACTGTCAAAATCACTCTATTTTTAAAAAGATTTTTCTTTTTAGTTTTTGACTTCATTTTTTTGACGCATATGCGTTAGTTCTTTTTCGAAACTAGCAATATCTTTAAATCTTCTATATACACTAGCAAATCTTACGTAAGCAACTTCGTTAATGTCTGAAAGCTTATTCATAATTAGCTCTCCAACTTTGGTGGACTTAACTTCTTGCTCATCTAGCGCATATAGCTCCTGCTCTATTTCGTTTACCATTTTTTCAATTTGCACTCCGGTAACCGTTGTCTTCTCGCATGCCCTATAAAGACCGCCAAGAATTTTATTCCTATTGAACAGTTCTCTACTACCATCTTTTTTAACGATGATTAGCTGAGGCCGCTCAATTCTTTCATAAGTAGTGAATCTATATCCGCAATTAACACACATTCGGCGTCTACGAATCGCTTGATCATCTGCCACATCTCTAGACTCAATTACTTTGATGTCCGTAGAATGACATTGAGAGCATTTCATTAAATACCTCCTATCTGCCAAAACCTTTTTTGTTATTTGTTAAAAGTACATTTACACGCTTATTTCCCATATATAGCGCCTAACATAAATAATATAACCCCATCCATAGCGTTTATCAATACAATTTTGGTGTATTATTTAATACGAAATATTAGATATACTTAATTTTTCTTATCTGTTAAATATGCTTTTTGTTTGTTTTTTTATTAAAGATCGTCTTCAGAATCTCTTCGGTCTGCATTTTTTCTTCTAAGTCTTCTAAGAAAAGATGGTTTTTCTAAATCTTCTTCCATTGAACTAGTCTCATGAGAGTCTTCGTGTTGGTATAAAGGGTTTTGTTCCTCTTTTTCTTGAGCTTCCTCTTCCATAGACCAAATATTAGGCATGTTTTCTTCTTCTTTATCGAAGTCGTGAGTTTCTTCTTTATCAAGATCCATATCTATTTCGGATATATCTGACTTCTTAACTGTTCGATCGATGCTCTTGAAATCTTCATCATCAAATGTAGAGCTAGATTTTCCACCTTTAGCAAAATAAGAAGCATCGAATCCAGTAGCAACTACTGTAATTATCATTTCGCCCTCAATCTTATCGTCGATTGATGCACCAAATATAATATTAGCTTCAGGATCTGCAGCTGCAGTAATTGTTTCAGCAGCTGAATTAATTTCATGCATTGTTAGGTCGCCTCCACCAATAATGTTGAATAGAACACCTCTTGCTCCATCAATTGAAACTTCTAGTAATGGTGAGTCTATAGCTTGCTGTGCTGCCAATACCGCTCGGTCTTCACCGCTAGCTCGCCCAATTCCCATTAATGCAGTTCCGGCATTACTCATAACAGCCTTAACGTCAGCAAAGTCTAGGTTTATAAGACCATTTACAGTAATAAGATCGGAAATTCCCTGAACTCCTTGTCTTAATACGTCATCAGCTACTTTAAATGCTTCCATCAAAGGAGTTTGTCGATCAATTGTTTGTAATAATCTGTCGTTAGGAATAATAATAAGCGTATCGACAGTCTTTCTTAATTTCTCTATAGCAACTTCAGCATTCTTTCTTCGTCTTTCACCTTCAAATGCAAAAGGTTTTGTTGCAAAACCTACTACGAGTATGTTCAAATCCTTGGCTATTTTAGCTACAACATGGCCCGCACCGCTTCCAGTACCACCACCAGCACCAATAGTAACGAAGACCATATCCGCACCATCAAGTGCCTTACGGATTTCTTCTCCAGACTCTTCTGCAGCTTTTTGACCTACTCCAGGATCTGCACCAGCACCTAACCCTCGAGTAGTTTCTTTTCCAATATGAATTTTCTTAGAGGCTTTTGAGTGATGAAGAGCTTGAGCATCAGTATTTACGGCAATAAATTCAACGCCTTCAATTCCAGCTTCAACCATTCTATTTACAGCCGCACCACCAGCACCACCAACTCCAACTACTTTAATTTGTGCGAATGTTTCGATTGATGGTTCAACAACTTGAGACATAAAACCCCTTCTTATAAGTCTATTTAATACTGTTAGTATACCGTAATATTTACTCAAGTCAAAATTATTGAATTGCCTGAAAACATTAATTATTTTTCAGAATAAATTATTTCTTTTTTTATAAAATAGTGTTTTTTGACTGAGTAAATTAATTCTTAATTCTACCGAAAACAGACTTAAATAGATTCTTAGCGCCATCCACTCCATAGCTAGAGTTATTCTGAGGTAAAGCTGGAAGCATTAACATGTCTAATACCATTAAACCTACAACAGTAGCGTATGCTGGATCCTCTATCGTATCCACTAATCCACCGATAGAATGAATCTTGCCTACTCTAGCAGATAATTGAAGCTTTTCTTTAGCGTAATCAACAATTCCAGGTAGTTTTGCACTTCCACCTGTTAAGACTACTCCTCCTGGTAATTTTCTTGCTCTTTTAATTCTATGTAGTTCTTTTTCTACCATCTCAAATAGCTCTTCGATTCTGGCCTCTATAATCATTCTAATATCGTCAGATATGAATGTTTCATTAGTCTTTTCTGACTTTATAATTCTGGATGCAGACTTGTTCGTATCTCTTAAAGTTCCATATTTAAGTTTTACTTCCTCCGCAACATCTAAATCTGTTTTAAGCCCAATAGCTAAATCATTAGTGATATGCTGACCACCTATTGGTATTACAGAAACATGATGAACGTCACCATCCTCGAAAACAATTAAATTAGTTGTTCCCGCTCCAATATCTAGTAATAATGTACCTGATTCTTTTTGCTGCCTAGACATTACGGATTCTGCTGAAGCTAACGAAGACACCGAGTGATGCGTTATTTGTATTTCAGCTTTATCTACAGCCATATCTAAGCTTTTCATATTTGGAGTAAGTGCCGTTACTATATGGGCCTCTACTTCTAACCTAACACCGTGCATACCTACTGGATCTTTTATGTTCTTTTGGCCGTCAAGACTATAAGACTTAGCAAAAAACTGAACAATTTCTCTATTTTGTGGAAGATTAACAATTGTTGCTGCATCGTCTACTCTCATTCTATCTTCAGCAGTAATCTCTCTATTGGTCGCACTAATAGCTATGACTCCTTGAGAATCAATTCCACTAACATGAGATCCATTAACGTTAATTGTTGCGTATCTAATTGGAACTCCTGCTCTTCTCTCAGCTTCAGTAACTGCCTTGGCAATTGCATCAGCAACTTCCTCAACGTGAACAACCATTCCTCTGCGCATTCCATGATTTTTAGAACTACCGTGACCTATAACAGATGGTTGTCCATTCTTAGGGTCGTGCATACCTACTACGCAACGAACTTCTGATGTTCCGATATCAATTCCAACAAAGTGTTGTGGTTTCATATACGTAGTAGTATAGCGCTTTAGCTTATCTATAATCAAGATAAACTATGCTATTTTGTGAGTATTTCGTATCCGTCTTTAGTGATAAGTACAGTATGTTCGAAATGTGCGGCCCAGCTGCCATCTTTTGTGAGTATAGTCCAACCATCATCAGCAACTACTACATCATCTCCACCTAGAGTGACCATAGGCTCTATGGCTATTGTCATATCCTTACTTAACCAAGGACCAGTTCCTTTTCTTCCATAATTTGGAATATTTGGATCTTCATGTAATTGGTGTCCCACACCATGACCTACCAAATCTCTAACTATTCCATAATTATATTTATCTAAAACACCTTCAACCGCACTTCCAATATCTCCAGTTCTAATTCCATCGTGCACAGCCTTTATTCCTGCCATTAAAGACTCTTTAGTTCTCTCAACTAATAAGACGTGCTGTCTTTGCTTAGCTTTTCCAACTATTACGGTTCTTGCACTATCTGTAATCATTCCCTGGTATGTAACTCCAAAATCCAGACCTACAAGATCACCATCTTGTATGATTCTTTTCTCGCTAGGAATTCCATGAACTACCTCGTCGTTTATTGACACACAAAGTACGTCAGGAAAACCTTGGTAACCCAAGAAAGTTGGCTGACCACCTAATCTTTCTAGCTCTTTAGCCGCAATATTGCTTAAATCTTTGGTGCTCATTCCTGGCTTAATTTCTTTTTCGATTAGATTTAGGACACTAGAAAGAATCTTTCCAGATTGACGCATGAGTTCAATCTCTTGTTGTGTCTTGGCTTTAGTGAACATTTATTGCTCCAGGTTTTTTAAAATTTCTTTATGAATTGCTTCAGGCGTACCATCTGCATTTATATCTACTAATGGGAGTTTGTCTTTGTGGTAAAGATCGATTAGAGGCTTAGTTTTCTTTTCGAACTCATCAAATCTTCTAGCTATAACAGACTCGGTGTCATCTTCACGTCCACGTTTTAATAATCTTTCCTTAACCACTTCAAGAGATGCTTCAAGATTTATAATTAAGGTAAGTTTATATCTTCCTTCTTTAACCTCTGAAACAAGCCATTTGGCCTGATCTAGAGTTCTTGGAAATCCATCTAGAATAAATTCAGCATCTTTAGAATAATTTTTGATTCTGTTTTCTACTATCTCTATGGTTTCATCATCTGAAATTAAAGCCCCACTAAGCAATCTATCATCTTTGGAATCTTTTGATGCGTTTCTGAATAATTCACCAGTAGATATCCAATCACAATTAAGGTCTTTTGCCAGCAATTGACCCTGCATACTCTTACCCGCTCCATTAACCCCTATTATTATTATCACTAAACTAGTTTTTCCTTTACTATTCTGGCAATATCTCCGCCTTCCGCGGAACCTTGTGTCTTCTCTCTTGCCATAGAAATCAACTGACCCATATTAGCTTCTGGATTATCCTTAACTAATTGATCAATTAAAGATTCAAGCTCTTCAATACTCATCTTTTTTGGAAGGTACTGATCTATTATATTCTTTTCACTGAGTTCTTTATCGGCTCTAGATTGGTCATTTCCCTGTTTGTAAAGTTCGGCACTTTCCTGCCTCTTCTTTGACTCTTTTGCAAAGATATTTATAACTTCTGCATCGCTTAGAACCTCATCTCTTTTCATGTTTGCAACTTTATAGTAAAGAATTGCAGATTTCAGGCCTCTTAAAACTTCGGTAGTTTCGGAGTCGCGTGCTAACATAGCAGTTTTTAGATCCTGCTCTAGTTTACCCTCAAGCATTTTTCTATTTTAATCCTGGTTTAGCTTTTGAAAACTTGGTAAAAGTTCGGTCTTTTCGAGATACAGCCTTTTTTCGTCTTTCGTTACGTGAAAGAGGCTTTTCAAAATATTGTCTATCTTTAAGTGTCATCAACACTCCAGATTGTTGAACTTTTCTATTGAATCTTCGAAGTAAATTTTCTACAGATTCCTTGTTGTCTTTTCTTGTTACTTTAATCATTTCTATGAATTATACTTTACAGGGGTAAATAAATCAAGTATTTATCCAGTCACTCTCTTCTGACTAGTCTTCTGAGATTTTAGAACAATACTTTGTAGTTCTTTAAAGATTACGAAATGCTTATTTGTGGAATACACTTTGGTGTTTCCTTGCTTCTCTGATGTTAAAAATCCTACCTTTTCGAGCTTTTTTAATTCTCTCTGAATGTTTCCCGCATCCTCTTTGATAAGTTTAGCTAGACCTCTAACGTGGGTCTTAAAATCAGGGTACTTTGCATAAATTACAATTATTTTTCTTCGAACTCTTGATGTTATAAAAGTGTCTAACATATTCCTCCATTGTCATTAGAACAACATAAATAAAGTATATATTGTTGTTTTTTAATAATCAACTACTTTTCTAGATTTTATCATATCTTTTCACCAATAAAACAAATATCTCTTATAATGAGTGTATGTTCTTCTATAATATTTGGGTTCGAAGTGGAAAGTATAAAGGCAAAACACCCCTTACCTACTCTAGTGAAATTAAATTGCAACAGGGTCAAATGGTTGAAGTGGAGCTGCAAAAAGAATTAGTCTTAGGATTAATTTCATCATCTAGCACTAAACCTAGGTTCAAGATTAAAGAGATTAATAAGGTAGTAGATCTACCTCCACTGCCCCAGGAAACTATTAAACTTTTGGAATGGATAATTCAATATTACCCCTCAAGCGTAGGAGAAGCATCTAGACTAATACTTCCATCTAAGCTACCTAAGAAGATGGATCTTTCTGAAGAAATTTTCGAAGACAGAATCAACGAACTGCCACCGCTCACCAAGGAACAGGAAGAGGTTCTAGAAGAAATCGACATTAGCAATACCTATCTGCTTCATGGCCGTACAGGCAGTGGTAAAACACGAGTTTATCTAGAACTCACAAAAAGAATGCTAGAAAATAATAAATCTAGCATAATCCTAACTCCTGAAATTAGCTTAACTTCACAGCTTTACAACAACTTTGAAAAGCAATTTGGCTCAAAAGTAATATTGATGCACTCTAAACAAACTGATAAGCAAAGATTTATTGCATGGACAAGAATCCTTAGCGCCAAAGATCCGGTTATTATTATAGGCCCAAGATCCGCTCTGTTTAGCCCAGTTAGAAATCTTGGGTTAATTGTTATAGATGAATCACACGAATCATCCTATAAGCAAGATCAACAGCCATACTATCTCACAGCGAGAGTAGCAGCATATTTAAACAGCCTCTATAAATCAATACTTATACTTGGAAGTGCGACACCTTCAGTTTCAGATTATTTCTTAGCTAAGGAAAAAGGCAAGAATATTCTTAAAATGAAAAATATAGCAATTACTAGTAAAAATGAATCGCCAGATGTAAAGCTAGTAGACCTTAAAGATAAATCGAATTTTACTAAATCTAAACATATATCCAACTCACTGATTGCCGCTATCAAAGAATCTCTAGAAAAAGGCGAACAAAGCATGCTATTTCTAAATCGTAGAGGTACCGCAAGAATAATATTCTGTAATAATTGCGCCTGGGAATTACTTTGCAAGCACTGTGACCTCCCCATGACCTATCATGGTGATCAGCACAGATTAATTTGTCACACATGCGGCAGAGTGTCTAAAAATATTCCTAACTATTGTCCTAATTGCAAAAACGATAGCCTTATCTATAGTTCAGCTGGCACTAAAGCAATCGTTGACGATGTACAGAAGCTATTTCCAGGCGCCAGAATCAGCAGATATGATACTGACAATAGCAAAAAGGATGCCATCGAAGAAAATCTTAAAGAGATAATTAATGGAGATGTAGATATATTGATTGGCACACAAATTCTAGCTAAGGGGTTTGATCTTCCTAAACTTACAACCCTAGGAATAATTAATGCGGATACTTCATTGTATCTTCCGGACTTCTCTTCCGAAGAAAGAACTTACCAATTAATAACTCAGGTATTGGGTCGAATTAATAGAGGTCACAAAAAAGGTAAAGCAATTATTCAGACATACAATCCCAAAGATAAGCTCTTTCAATATGCCATAGATCAAGACTATGAAGCGTTCTATGATAATGAGATTGCCAACAGAAAGAAGTACATGCTTCCGCCATACTACAATCTACTTAAATTATCGGTACTAAAGAAAAGCTCAGCTGGAGCTCAAGCAGCAGCAACTAAGCTCTGCAATAATTTAAGAGAGAATCATTCGAATATTCTCGTTGATGGTCCATCGCCCTCTTTTCATGAGAAGCATGGAATCTACTATGAGTGGTGTATAGTTGTAAAAAGCACAAGCAGAAACACACTCTCATCTGTAATTAATCAGTTACCTGCTGGCTGGAGATATGACATCGACCCAATAAATCTGTTGTAGAAAACAACATAAAATAATGAATATAATTTTTAATAAATAAGCGCTTTTGATTTATAATGTAAATATAAATGAATAAATTAATTACATTACCAAATCCATCACTTCGAAAGAAATCAGAGGTAATTTTAAAGATAGATGAGAAAATCAAAAAAATAATTAAGGATATGGAGCACTCTACTCTAGACTGGGATAAAAGTAGAGATCATGAAGTTGGAGTTGCTCTTGCAGCCGTTCAAATAGATCAGCTATATAGGATAGTTATCCTAAGAGACGATCACGAGGATAAAGCAAGCGAAACATTTACAGTATTTATCAATCCTGAAATTCAAAAGTATTCAGGGGAAATTGAAATGGACTACGAAGGTTGTCTAAGTATTCCAGATATTTATGGTAAAGTTCCTAGATATAGCAAGGTAAAAGTTAAGGCCCAGGACATAAATCTAAACACAATCACCCTTACAGCTACAGGTTTTCTTGCTAGAGTCTTTCAGCACGAAATCGATCATACAAACGGTACCCTATTTATCGATCATATTAAAGATAACCCAGATTCATTCTATGTATTATCTGAGGATGGCAAATTAGTTAAACAAGATTATGAAAAAATCAAAAAAAATACTACTCTTTGGAAATGAAAGAATCGCAACGGCCACTAAGACCGATGCCTTAATTTTCTCTTATCTCATAGAAAATTATGATGTTTGTGGTCTAGTAGTATCCGAGAAAAAAGACCTCGAAGCACTAGAAGCTGTAAAATTTGCCAGATCGCATAACATTGACGTATATAACTTCAGTAAACTAAAAGACAATATAAATACAATAAAGTCCTTAGATGCAGATATTGCGGTGCTTATCGCTTACGGAAAAATAATTCCACAAGAAGTTATAGATCTATTTCCTTTAGGAATCTTAAACCTTCACCCTTCACTGCTCCCAAAACATAGGGGCCCAACACCCATAGAGAGCGTCATAATCGAAGGAGACAAAGAAACTGGCATTTCATTAATGCTCTTATCTAAAGACATGGATTCCGGCCCCGTATTCGTTCAGAAAAAAATTGAACTAACAGGAAATGAATCCAAGCAAGAACTTACCAATAAACTAGATCAACTTGGACTTGAAGCCCTCAAAGAAAAGTTTGAAGACATTTTAAACGGCAATCTATTACCGAAGAAACAAGATGACTCTAAGGCTACTTACGATAGATTGGTCAATAAATCGGACTCTGTAGTCGATTGGAATGATACCTCAGAGGATATAATTAGAAAATTTAGAGCATATCAAGGATGGCCAGGCCTTAAATTAGCAATTGGCCCTTTAAACGTAAAGATAAATGGACTAAAAGCACGTGAGCTCTCTGGAGAGCCGGGCAAATATATTGTCGATAAGCATTCTATAACCTTCTTTACTAAGGATAGTTCCCTAGAAATAACAGAACTTCAACCAGACGGCAAAAAAAATATGTCAGTAGAAGAATTTATTCGAGGATACGGAAATAGAATCTAGATAGTACTTAATTATCTTCTTTTTTATCTTGAGAAGCTTCTATAATCTGAGTAGCACTTAACTCAACTTCTTTTTTAAGCTTATCGAATTCTTCCTGAACTACAGCTTTGTAGTTTGGGAAATTAGTTTGAAGCCAGTTATATGCACCTTTATCATCTTTTGATTGGTAAAATTTTTCGAACTCATCAAACTGCTCTTCACTCATTTGCTCGGCTAATCTCATGCCTACTCTAGTCTCTAAAGTCTCGTACATATGATTGAGAAGAGAAACTCTCTCTTGTTGAGGCAATGAGCCTAATCCGATTTCTTGTAATAAATTATCGTTTAGCTGGATCATAATTACTCCCAATTATATCACTATAGATTTCTCTCAACCATTTCTCTACTAAAGAATTTTAGCCTATCACCTTCAACTACTTCAAGTTTTGACTTAGTCTTTAGATCAATTCCACACATTTCTCCGGAATTAACTTCCTTAACGTCAGTGATTCCCTTCTTTAGATTATGTAGCTCTACTTCGGCAATCTCCTTCTCGCCTCTGAATACTTTAACTAAAGATGGCATAACTATTTTTCCTGAAATTACTTCACCACCACAAATTAACTGAGTTTTAGTTGTATTAAATATACCTTTTATGATTAATGTTCCTAGTTCTTTTTCTACAATTTCAGGAGCCAACAGGTTACTTAATTCATTTTTAGCATCGTCTAACATTTCATATATGATATTAAATAGTCTAATATTAATTTTATCACGTGATGCTTGCTGCATAATTGCTCTAGATGAAGTCACATTAAATCCATAAATGATTGCATTAGAAGTGTGTGCAAGGTGTAGGTCGTTTTCATTAATTGCTCCAACACCAGATCCAACAAATCTTATAGCTACTTCATCAGTATCCAAAGATTTTAAGCTATCCATAACAGATCTTAATGATCCCTGTACGTCAGCTTTAATGATTACATTTAATTCACTTAGCTTGTTATTTCTATTAATAAGTCGAATAAGGTCATTGCTACTAATTTCCATCTTGGAATCTTTAGTGCTTTGCTCTTTGGCAAATTTTTCTACAGCTTGCTTGGCTTCCTTTTCATCCTTACAGAAGTTGAACTCATCACCGAATTCAGGAAGCGTTTTAAATCCAGAAATAATAATTGGGGTGGATGGTCCAGCCTCTTCAATAGCTTTGCCTTCACTATTCTCGAGAGTTTTAATCTTTGCGTAGGAATTTCCCGCACTAATAAAGTCACCTTTTTTAATAACTCCGCCTTCTACTAATGCTCTCGCTATTGGACCTCTGCCCATTTGAACATGAGATTCAATAATAAGACCGTAGGCTGGAACATCGTAATCGGCCTTTAGCTCCTCAATATCAGTCACTAGTAGAACTAAATCAAGTAATTCATTAATACCCTTCTTGGTCTTAGCAGAAACTTCTTGAACAACTGTGTCGCCACCCCATTCTTCAACCATTAATCCATGTTCGGATAATTGTTGTTTAACTCTTATGGGGTCGGCACCTTCTTTATCAATCTTGTTAATAGCAACGATGATCTTAACCCCAGCCTTCTTAGCATATCTAATGGCTTCAATTGTTTGAGGCTTAACTCCATCATCGGCAGCGACAACAATAATAGCGATATCGGTAAGAGCTGCTCCATGCTGACGAATTGCAGCAAAGGCTTCATGACCTGGAGTATCTAGGAAAGTAATCAATCTATCATTGTGCTTAATTTGATAAGCACTAATGTGCTGTGTGATTCCACCAGCTTCCTTTGAGGCTACGTTAGTTGTACGAATTGCATCAAGTAAAGAGGTTTTTCCATGGTCTACGTGACCCATAACAGCGACAACTGGAGGCCTCGATTTAGCCTTCCCTGTTAGTTCTCGCTTAACAGTTTTAATCTCCTCTTCCTTGGCGTCATTTCTTTGAAGTTCAATGTCTAAACCTAATTCTTCAACAATGATTTGAGCAGTATCGAAATCAATCTTCTCGTTCACAGTAGCCATAATGCCGTTCTTCATTAGCTCGGCAATTAATCCAGTTACTGGAATAGAAAGCTTTTCAGCCAGGTTACCTACGGTAATCAATCCATCAATCTGTATTTTGGTTTTAGATGCCATAGTTTTTCCTTCCTGGCCGAATAGGCCTTCTTAGTTAATCATTACTATTCCTTAGATTTTGTAGTCTTCTTAGCTGTTTTCTTTTCAGCTGGCTTTTCTTCTTTTTTAACAGTCTTCTTTGCAGAAGAAGTTTCTTTAAGAGAAAGGGCAATCTTTCGATTTTCAGTGTCTACATCTAGAACTTTAAAATCTTTTACTTCATTTAACTGAAATAGCTGTTCTGGATCGATGCTTTCATCGTCACTCATCTCAGAAACATGCACTAGAGCTTCAACGCTAGGACTTAATTGAACGAAAGCACCGAAAGGAGTAATTCTTGTTACTTTACCTTTAACTACTTGTCCTTTTTTAAATTCCTTAACTTGTTCTAACCATGGATCTTCAGTCATTTGCTTAAGACTTAGGCTTAGTCGATCTTTTTCGATAGCTATAATCTTAGCTTTAACTTCTTGTCCAACCTTAATGAAGTTCTTTGGATTGTCTACTCTATCCCAAGATATTTCTGAGATGTGAATTAATCCTTCGATTCCATCGATGTTAACAAAAGCACCAAAATCTATCACTCCTGTAACTAAACCAGTAACTACGTCACCGACTTTCATTTCAGAGAATTTAGATTGAATTAGGTCTTTCATAGCTTCTTTTTCAGAAACAATTAGCTTGTTATCTTTTCGGCTAACATCTAGAACTCTTACCTTTAGAACTTCTTTAGTTAAAGCATTAAGCTTCTGAAGAATTTCATCCTTATCTGCACCAGTTACTCTAGGATAATGTCCTGGAGCAAGTTGAGAAACAGGTAAGAAACCACGAATTCCTTCTAGCTCTATAAGTAGTCCACCTCTATTGGCATCATATGGAGTGATATCAATAGTTTCTTGAGCTTCAAATATTCTTTGAACCTCATCCCATCCCTTGTCTTTAGCTACACGCTTCATAGAAAGCAATGCTTGCCCATCTTCCATATCTGGGTCTAATACGCTCACACTAATGCTAGATCCTTCGCTCAATTCTTGGCCGTGACCAAGCTCTCTTCGCATTACCACACCTATACCATGGGCCCCTAAATCAACCCATACTTCGTTCTTCTTTATTGAAAGAACAGTTCCCTCTAATACGTCTCCGACGTTAAGAGTTTTAATTTCAGAGTCTTTTAATAACTCATCCATATTTAATAATTGTTTTGACATTGTAAAAATGCCTCCTTAAAAAGTATTTTCTTTGATATAAATCTAGTTAAATTATTTAACTTAATTTATACACATAAGATTGGTATAAATTATACCGTATATTACCTTAAGAGTAAACATCATAAAATTAGCACTCAAATTAATTAATGAAATGGTATAGAATCTAAATTAGATATGTATTTAGGAATAGACGTTGGGGGTACAAAAACTTTATTATCCGTGTTTGATGAGCGCGGCAAGGTAATTTTTGAGAAAAAATTCCACACCCCTCAAAACTACTCAGTATTTCTAGAAGAGTTAAAGCTTGAACTTGGTAGCCAAGAAATAGATAAATTAAAATCAGTATGCATTGGACTTCCTGCCAGTTTAATAGATAGAGATAATCAAGAAGCAAAGTTATTCACAAATCTAGCTTGGCGCAATGTGAGAATAGTAAAAGATCTAGAGCGCCTCTTCCCTTGCCCTATATATTTCGAAAATGATGCGAAACTTGCAGCCTTTTATGAGGCCGGTTTAGTAGGCGATAAATATCAAAGAGTACTTTATGTCACAATTAGTACCGGAATAGGCTACGCACTAGTAAATAAAGGCCAGATCGATACTTCTGTGGGTGATCCAGGAGGCAGTGATCTACTAATTAGCTTTGAAGACAAAATGACTCCATGGGAAAATGTAATTTCCGGGAGAGCCATTGTTGAACGATTTGGAAAACAAGCTTCTGAAATAAATGATCAGAAGACCTGGAAGTTAATCAGCAGAGATATAAATCAAGGATTAATGGAATTAATCGCAATCCTAGAGCCAGATGTAGTTATCTTCGGCGGTGCAGTTGGCGAGCATTTCTCTAAATTCTCAGAATACTTAAGAGAAGAACTCAATAAATATAAGCTCCCTTCTATGGTGATTCCAGATCTAATAAAAGCAAAAGAAGCCGAAAGAGCTGTCGTGTTCGGATGTTACGAATATGCACGGAGCAAGAGATAGTGCACGAACTAATAAAAAAGCTTGAGTCTCAATATCCTAATATCTCCTTTCAATCAGGGGATAAATTTTATTGGTCACCTAAAGATCAAATAGTCTATTACATAGATAAGCTTAAAAAGAAAAATGCAAAATACGCCCTCTTTCACGAAGTTGGACATGCCCTACTTGACCATAAATATTATAAGAAAGATTTCGATCTGCTTAGAATGGAGGTTTCAGCTTGGAATGAAGCCAAGAAAATAGCTACAACATTTGAGCAAAAGATAGACGAAGATCATGTTCAAGACTGTTTAGACACCTACAGAGATTGGCTATACAGAAGAAGTAAATGCCCAAGCTGCTCTGTTGTCAGTCTGCAAAATAGCGAATCCAATAACTACACCTGTTTTAACTGCAACTCAAGTTGGCAAGTTACTTCCTCTAAGTTTTGCAGACCATATAGAACCCTAGTAAGGTAATTTACTCAATAAATTAAAGCATAATCGTTGTTAATAAATTAACATCTATCAAACATAATCTGTTAATAACTATTTTAATTTCAATAAAAAGCTTATTTTTAGTATTGAACAAATATAATTCTTACAACTAAAAAACCGAGATCTCGCAGAGTCCCGGTTTTTTAACTAATTAATTTAATTAGGCAGTTGTCTTAGTTCGACGAGAAATTCGTCCACCTTTAGCACCTGCAGCTCTAGCTAATTCACGATTAGCGAAGAAACCACCAGTTTTACCTAATTTTCCACCCTTAGAACCGATTTTTGCGTAAAAATCAGCGCCATACTTTTTCTTGTTAGTAGCAGCTGCTGCTTTTCCGCCAGCTTTAGTTCCAGCCATCCTAAAGTCCTCCTTTAGTTATTAATCTTCCATAAAAACAAAAAGAGAGCCATCTATAAATAGATAACCCTCTCTTCTTTTTACGAATTATATATATAATATCACGCTACTGTTTAAAAGTCAATAGCGCTAAAGCTATGATTTCACCTTAAAAAGAAAAGCAGCCTCCTGTTCTGGAGACTGCTCTTATAAATTGGCACCGTGCTATTTTCCCAGGGGTGAACCCCAAGTATTGTAACCGCTACGAGGCTTAACTGCTGTGTTCGGCATGGGAACAGGTGTTTCCCTCGTGCTATGGGCACCAAAGTGGATCTTGTTAAACTAACAAAACCCTATTGTTGTCCATAAAATTTTTAGATAAATATAATATATCAGATAACCTACTTTACCGACAAACGCGTTAGATAATGACCAATGACCAGTCAAAATGCGATCTTCTACCAAAACTCATGCTAGATCTAAATGATGCATGGGTTTTGGTCGTAAAAAGTCGATGGGACTATTAGTACGCTTTGGCTGAACATGTTGCCATGCTTACACCTTGCGCCTATCAAACTGATAGTCTTTCAGTGTCCTCATAGGGAAATCTTATCTTAGGATCAGTTTCGCGCTTAATATGCTTTCAGCGCTTATCTGGTCCGCACATAGCTACCCAGCAATGCTCTTGGTAGAACAACTGGTACACCAGCGGTGCGTTCACCCCGGTCCTCTCGTACTAGGGGCAAATTCCTTCAAATTTCCTTGCGTCCACAGCGGATATAAACCGAACTGTCTCACGACGTTCTGAACCCAGCTCACGTACCTCTTTAACCGGCGAACAGCCGGACCCTTGGGACCTGCTTCAGCCCCAGGATGAGATGAGCCGACATCGAGGTGCCAAACCGCGCCGTCTATGTGAACTATTGGGCGCGATAAGCCTGTTATCCCCGGCGTAACTTTTATCCGATAGCGCTGCCGATACCACACTCCTGTACGAAATGTACTGACAGCGGAAAACTTACTCCGACTTTCGTCCCTGCTTGGGTTGTAGCCCTCACAGTCAAGCTAGCTTATGCGTATACACTATCGATTCGATTTCCATCCGAACCTAGCTAACCTTTGAACGCCTCCGATACTCTTTAGGAGGCAACCGCCCCAGTTAAACTACCCATCAGACACGGTCCCTGAACCGGATAACGGTCCAGGTGAGAACAAGAGATATACAAGGGTGGTATTTCACTGGTGACTCCACCTAGACTAGCGTCTAAGCTTCGAAGTCTCCCACCTATGCTACACATGTATATCCCCGGCTCAATGCCAAACTGTAGTAAAGCTGCACGGGGTCTTTTCGTCCTGCTGCGGACAGACGGCATCTTTACCGTCAATGCACTTTCACCGAGCTCTTCGTTGAGACAGTACCCATATCATTACGCCATTCGTGCGGGTCAGAACTTACCTGACAAGGAATTTCGCTACCTTAGGACCCTTATAGTTAGGGCCGCCGTTCACTGGGGCTTCAGTTCGAGGCGTTAACCTCTTACCTTAACCTTCCAGCACCGGGCAGGCGTCAGCCCCTATACATCCACTTTCGTGTTAGCAGAGACCTGTGTTTTTGGTAAACAGTTGCATGGGTTCGTTAGCTGCGGCCCTCTTGCGAGGGCAAGCCTTATTCCGAAGTTACGGCTGCTTGTTTGCCGAGTTCCTTAACGAAGAATCACTCGTACACCTTGGTCTTCTCGACCTGAGCACCTGTGTCGGTTTGCGGTACGGATAGAGTAGTTCACGCGTTTGAGGCTTTTCTTGTCAGCACTATCACAGAAATCAAGCCAAAAGGCTCTTTCATTCGTAGGTATTTCTCCTACTTAGACGGATATAACCATGAATCCGCTCCTGCTAACATGCCGCGCACATCAAACAAAACTACACTAGTACGGGAATATTAACCCGTTGTCCATCGCCTACGCTACGCGCCTCGGCTTAGGACCGACTAACCCTGGGACGATTACCGTGGCCCAGGAAACCTTGCTCTTTCGGTGGGCAGGATTCTCACCTGCCTTATGGTTACTCATTCCAGCATTCTCACTTCCTAACGCTCCACCAAATCTTACAATTTGACTTCAACGCAGATAGGAACGCTCCTCTACCACGCGCATATAAAATATACGCATCCATGTCTTCGGTACTATGCTTAGCCCCGTTACATTTTCCGCGCAAGATCTCTTGACGAGTGAGCTGTTACGCACTCTTTAAATGAATGGCTGCTTCTAAGCCAACATCCTCGTTGTTTAAGAAATCTCACCTCGTTTCCCACTTAGCATAAATTTAGGGACCTTAGACGATGGTCTGGACTGTTTTCCTTTTGAGCGACGAGCTTAGCCCCGCCGTTCTAACTGCCGTAGTTCCACTGATGGTATTCGTAGTTTGTCAAGGTTAGGTAATCTTGCGACCCCTATACCGAAACAGAGCTCTACCCCCATTAGCTACCGTACGACGCTAGCCCTAAAGCTATTTCGAGGAGAACCAGCTATCTCCGAGTTCGATTGGCATTTCACCGCTAACCACAAGTCATCCGGGCGTGTTGCAATTCGCTACGGTTCGGCCCTCCACGCAGTTTTACCTGCGCTTCAGCCTGCTCATGGTTAGGTCACTCGGTTTCGGGTCTATTCACTACTACTATTTTGCCCTATTCAGGCTCGCTTTCACTGCGCCTACGATAAAAATCTTAAGCTTGCAGCAGTAAATAACTCGCTGGATCGTTCTACAAAAAGCACGCCGTCACCGGACAAGCCGGCTCCGACTCTTTGTACGCACATAATTTCAGGATCTATTTCACTCCCCTTCCGGGGTTCTTTTAACCTTTCCCTCGCGGTACTTGTTCACTATCGATCATAAGATATATTTAGCCTTGGAAGGTGGACCTCCCGGTTTCAGTCAGGGTTTCACGTGTCCCGACCTACTCGACAACATAAATGATAAGGTTTGCGATACTTAGCATACTAGACTATCACTATCTATGGTGCAGCTTTCCAGCTGCTTCTGCTCGCTTCGCAAATTTCTGACCTTACACAGATTAATGGTAGAATCTGTAGCCAATACGAAATTCTGGATAAATCCAAAGCTTCGTACTGGGTATTTATGTGTCACAACCCTTTAATAACATTCGTCTACCAACTTATTCATCTGTGCAAATTGCCAGATGAAAGTCATTAAAGTTTGGGCTCTTCCGCTTTCGCTCGCCACTACTGACGGAATCATTGGTTATTTTCTATTCCTCGGGGTACTAAGATGTTTCAGTTCTCCCGGTTACCGCTATCTCGTCCTATATATTCAGACAAGTGCTAACAGACATTACTCTGCCAGGGTTTCCCCATTCGGACATCTCCGGATATAACGCATATTTGGCTGCTTCCCGGAGCTTTTCGTAGCTCATCACGTCCTTCATCGGTATCTTATGTCAAGGCATTCTTTGTGTGCGCTTGAGTAACTTTTTACGATCGTATGTTTAAAACATACTTGTAAAGTGCAATTTGACTGGTCGTTGGTGATTACCAACTGCCGTTTGTCTTAAATTGCTATCTCTAATATTTTCAATTTTTTCAATTGCTTATCTCTAATATTTTCTTAAATATTATATTTACCTAAATTGTTAAGTTTCGAAACTACAGGTGGAAGCAAGATTAAGTGTTTCCACTTAATTAGGCCCCGCCCTTGAGTTTACGATTCCGGCTTAACTTTGGGTTATTTACCCGTTTAAGACTTTACCTAAACTCAAGTTGTCCAACAATGATATCAACTTTAACAGATATAGTCAACACTTATATGATGTATTTGTTGCAACTATTTGTATACTATTAAACTATCATTAATTGTACATTATGTTTAATAAAAAATAGATCTTTTTACTATGGGTATTGTAGAAAATCACTTTATTCGGTAAAATACACCGGTAGTTGTTTATATAACTTGGGGCATTAGCTCAGTTGGCTAGAGCGCCTGCTTTGCAAGCAGGAGGTCATCGGTTCGAGCCCGATATGCTCCACCATTATTATAAATAACTAACGGGCGATTAGCTCAGCTGGTTAGAGCGCGTCACTGATAATGACGAGGTCGGAGGTTCGAGTCCCTCATCGCCCACCACAATAGATAGAGATTAATCCATCATTAGTTGATGGATTTTTTTATATACCAAAATTTAGATCAATAAAAAAACTCCTCTGAAAAACAGAAGAGTTTCTTTTAACAACTTATGCAGTGCATCAACGTTAGAACGTTAGTTTACAGAAACTGATGTATCGACTGTATGGATACAGTAGAAGTAAGTTGTCAGTACTGATAATAAACAACTTACCGATATCGACCTAGCTCGTTAAAGATTGCTCTGTTAACTGCTAGTTATCTCCCTAGAAAGGAGGTAATCCATCCGCACGTTCCCGTACGGATACCTTGTTACGACTTAACCCCAATCATCTCCCCTACCTTAGGGCGAGGCTATGCTCACACGTCAGGTATTGGCGACTTTCATGGCTTGACGGGCGGTGTGTACAAGACCCGGGAACGTATTCACGGTGATATGCTGACTCACCGTTACTAGCGATTCCGACTTCAAGCAGGCGAGTTTCAGCCTGCTATCCGAACTGGGACCGGCTTTGATGGGATTTGCTCCGTCTCGCGACTTAGCTGCCCTTTGTACCGGCCATTGTAGCGTGTCTGTAGCCCCAGACGTAAGGGTAATACTGACCTGACATCATCCCCCCCTTCCTCCCTGTTACCAGGGCAGTCTGTTTAGAAAAATACAACTAAACATAAGGGTTGCGCTCGTTGATGGACTTAACCAAACATCTCACGACACGAGCTGACGACGGCCATGCAACACCTGTCTCTGCGCTCAATAAAGCACTCTCTCCTTTCGGAGAAATTCGCAGGATGTCAAGCCTGGGTAAGGTTCTTCGCTTACTATCGAATTAAACAACACGCTCCACCGCTTGTGCGGGTCCCCGTCAATTCCTTTATGTTTTAGTCTTGCGACCGTACTCCACAGGCGGGATGCTTAACGCGTTAGCTTCGCTACTATCGGGGTCGATACCGACAACAGCTAGCATCCATAGTTTACGGCGTGGACTACCGGGGTATCTAATCCCGTTTGCTCCCCACGCTTTCGTGCCTTAGTGTCAAGAACAAGCCAGTACCCTGCCTACGCCATCGGTGTTCCTCCTAATATCTACGGATTTCACTCCTACACTAGGAATTCCAGGTACCTCTCTCGTCTTCTAGCTTAGCAGTTCGAATAATGTTTATATGGTTGAGCCATACGCTTTCACTATTCGCTTACTACGCCACCTACGCAACTCTTTACGCCCAGTAATTCCGGATAACGCTTGGATCCTCCGTATGACCGCGGCTGCTGGCACGGAGTTAGCCAATCCTTATTCACATGTTACCATCATAATTTTCACATATAAAAGCAGTTTACGACCCGAAGGCCTTCATCCTGCACGCGGCGTTGCTCCATCAGACTTTCGTCCATTGTGGAAAATTCCCTACTGCTGCCTCCCGTAGGAGTCTGGGCCGTTCTCAGTCCCAGTCTGGCTGATCATCCTCTCAGACCAGCTAATGATCGTCGCCTTGGTGAGCTTTTACCTCACCAACAAGCTAATCATACGCAGGCCCTTCCCAAAGCGCTAAAAGCTTTACTCCTTAGAGCACATGCGGTATTAGACACCATTTCTGGTGCTTATCCCTCACTTTGGGGTAGGTTCCTACGTGTTACTCAGCCGTCCGCCGCTCGTGTACCTCCGAAGAGGCCTTACCGCTCGACTTGCATGTATTAGGCACGCCGCCAGCGTTCATCCTGAGCCAGGATCAAACTCTCCAAAAAAAGAATTTGTTCTCTTAAAAAACAATTCAAAATGAACTGACGTTGATTTGCACTGCATAAATTGTTAAAGGTCAAATGTTTCAAAGAGAATCTGATCGACCTCCTTGAAAGACTTTGTTTATTCTATATTAAATATGGATAAAATGTCAACACTTTAAGCCAAAATCTCTATTCTTCGTCGTTTTCTTCGTCACTATTGTCGATTAAAGTCATAGAAACTACCTCGTCTCCATCGTTCAATCTCATGATTCTAACACCTTGAGTAGCCCTTCCAAGCTCTGGAATATCCTTTAATCCGAGTCGTATAGTCTGGCCCTGTTGTGAAATTATCAAAACTTCTCTTTTATCATCAGATAATAGTGTTTTAACTTGCACCAATTGGCCTGTCTTAGTATTAACTACGGCAGATCTTATTCCAACTCCACCACGTGAGTGAGGCGTAAATTGAGATACTTTAGTTCTTTTTCCGTATCCATATTTACTTATTACAAATATGTGAGAATCTCCTTCTACTATATCCATACCGATCACTTGATCGTCTTTTCTTAATCGGATTCCTCTTACTCCTCTACTTACTCTACCCATAGGTCGAGCGTCCTTTTCGTGGAATCTAATAGCCTGGCCTTGTGAAGTCGAGATTAACACCTCATTATCTCCATTAGTCATCCTAATCCACCTTAGCTCGTCGCCAGCATCAAGATTAATTGCGATAAGTCCAGAAGTCCTTACATTAGAGTATTGATCAAATGGAGTCTTCTTAACGACCCCTCTGACAGTACACATAATTAAGTTAGCTGCTTTATCTGCCTTATTGATGTTTATAGCGGTACTCACCACTTCCTCGGGCTGTAATTGCAATAAGTTAACTAATGCAACACCCTTAGCGCTTAGAGAGGCTGAAGGCACTTCATATGCCTTAAGTCTGAATACGCGGCCCTTATTAGTGAAGAATAGAATGTAATCGTGAGTTGAAGCATTTATTAATTGCTCAATATTATCTTCTTCTCTGGTAACCATTCCACGCTTACCTTTACCACCTCTATTTTGCTTCTTATAGTCGGCGCTTGAAGTTCTCTTAATGTAATTAGCTGAGGTAAGAGTTATAACTACTTGTTCATCGGCGATAAGATCTTCGTCGCTCAATTTACCTAATTCACCTTTTATGACTCTAGTTCTTCTTTCGTCGGCGTATGTCTTCTTAACTTCTTCTAGTTCATCCTTTATTATTGCTAGGATTCTCTTCTCGTCAGCAAGTATAGCTTCTAGCTCAGCGACTAGCTTAAGTAACTGTGCTAATTCTTCTTCAATTTCTTTTCGATCTAATCCAGTTAGTCTTCTAAGCTGCATAGCTAGGATTGCACGACCCTGAATCTCGGACAACTTAAACTTCTCTAACAGATTGGATAATGCCTCATCGTAAGTCTCGGAAGCTCTAATTGTTGCAATTACCGCATCAATGTTGTCCAAAGCTATCTTTAATCCTTCGAGAATGTGTGCACGCTCTTTTGCTTTCCTTAATTCATACTCTGTTCGTCTTCGAACTACAGTCTGTCTGTGCTTAATGTGCTCTTTGATTATGTCTTGAAGACCTAGAATTCTAGGCTGTATGCCATCAATCAAAGCAAGCATATTGAAGTGGAAAGTTGACTGTAAAGGAGTTAACTTAAATAGCTGATTAAGTAATTTATTAGCAAATGCGTCTTTTTTAAGATCAATTACAATCTTAACTTCACCTCTAGCACTTTCGTCTCTAACATCAGAAATTCCAATAATCTTCTTATCATGAACCAAGTCTGCAATCTTAGTAATTAAAGATTCCTTGTTAAGTCCATAAGGAATTTCAGAAATAACAATCTGATCACGCTTCTTGTTCTCGCCAGACACTACTTCCGCAATACCTCTAGTAACCACTCCGCCCCTACCTGTAGCATAGGCTGTTCTAATCGACTCAGCGCCGTAAATAACACCACCTGTTGGAAAGTCTGGACCTTTTACGAATTTTAGCAAATCATCTAAAACAGCGTCATCATGATCAATTTGATATATTGTTGCATCAATGATCTCACCTAGGTTGTGTGGTGGAATATTTGTAGCCATACCAACAGCGATACCCAACTGTCCATTTAATAATAAATTAGGCACTTTTGAAGGTAATACAACTGGTTCTTGTAGTCTACCGTCATAGTTTTCTCGAAAATCTACAGTTTCTTTGTCTATATCAACGAGTAGCTCCTCTGCCAATCTCTGCATTTTAGCTTCCGTATAACGCATAGCAGCTGGCGGATCTCCGTCCATAGAACCAAAGTTACCCTGACCATTAACTAGCATGTATCTCATGCTCCATGGTTGAGCCATTCTTACCATGGCATCATATATCGCAGCGTCACCGTGAGGGTGGAAGTCTCCCATCACAGCACCAACAACGTTCGCACTCTTTCTGTGCCTAGCGCCCGCTCTAAGACCGTCTCTATTCATTGTGTATAGAATTCTTCTATGTACTGGCTTAAGGCCGTCTCTGACGTCCGGTAATGCTCGAGACACAATAACACTCATTGAATAACGAAGGTAATTATCCTCCATTACATTTTCTACAGATCTTCTCTCTACTGTCTTAGAATTAGGATTACTTAATTCTGCCGCATTAAACATTGTCTCTTGTTCCATTGATTTATCTTCTTCCATACTAAATATCCAAGTCCTTTACGAATTTTGCATGAGTCTGAATGAAATTCTTACGTAATTCTACTTCTGTACCCATCAATTTATTAAATATTGCATCTGCTTTTTCAGCGTCTTCAACATTAACCTGAATAAGAACTCTCTTTTCAGGATTCATTGTTGTCTCGAATAACTGATCACCGTCCATTTCTCCAAGTCCCTTATATCTCTTTTGTTCGACAAATCCAGCTTGCTTGTACTTTTCTTCAGTTTCAACAATCTTATCTCCGGCTTTTCTACGAGCTTCAATTGCTTCATTAATAGTCTTATCCAGATCGGCTTCATCATAGATGTATATGCTAGATTTTCTTCCAGCCTTGATAAGCTCAAAAAGTGGAGGCTTGGCAAGATATAAATGTCCGCCTTCAATAACTGGAGCCATGTACCTAAAGAAGAATGTCATAAGTAAAGTAGCAATATGGCTACCATCAACGTCGGCGTCGGTCATAATTATAACTCTATCGTATCTTAATCCCTTTACATCAAAGGAGTCTTGAATTCCTACACCTAGAGCTTTTATTAAGCTAATAATTTCGTTGTTGGCTAGCATTTTGTCTAGTCTAGCTCTTTCAACGTTTAACACTTTTCCTCTAAGTGGTAAAACTGCCTGACCTTTAGAGTCTCTTCCAGTCTTAGCTGAACCACCGGCTGAATCTCCCTCAACTAAGAATATTTCAGAACTCTTAGGATCTTTATTTGAACAGTCAGCTAATTTACCCGGAAGTGATGCTCCATCTAGAACACCTTTTCTTAAAATATTTTCTCTAGCTGCTCGTGCTGCTTTTCTGGCTCTAGCTGCCAAAAGACCTTTGTTAACAATTTTTCTAGCTACTGCAGGGTGCTCTTCTAAGTAATAAGTGAAGTATTCATTCATTACTTGCTCTACATAGCCTCTCACCTCAGGGTTTCCAAGCTTGTTCTTAGTCTGACCTTCGAATTGTGGATCTGGTAGTTTAACTAAAATAATTGCAGTAATTCCTTCCCTGGTATCTTCACCTGAGAGGTTTTCTTCCTTGTCTTTAATTAATCCTTGTTTTCGAGCGTAATCATTAATAACTCTTGTTAGCGCAGATCTAAAACCTGTAAGGTGAGTACCTCCATCAGGGTTAAGCACGTTGTTTGCAAAAGACTTAATAGTCTCCACATACGCATCTGTGTACTGAAGAGATATTTCCACTTGAACATCATCGACAGATTTATCTACATAAAAGATATCTTCATCGACTTGATCTTTGTTTGCGTTAAGATGTTTTACATAACTCTGAATTCCGCCTTCAAAGTAGAAGCTATATCTCTTATCTTTCTTGTCGCTAATTAATGTAGTTCTAATTCCCTTGGTTAGATATGCTGCGTGTCTTAATCTGTCCAGCACTTGATCATAAGAGAAAGTTACATCCGGGAAAATTGTTTCATCAGGATAAAATGTTATTTCTGTTCCCTTTTTGTCTGTTTTACCAACAACTTTTAATTCAGTCTTTGGTGCTCCTCTTTCATACTCTTGTTCGTGAATCTTTCCATCTTTATAAATTCGAACTATTAATTTCTTACTAAGTGCATTAACAACACTACTGCCTACTCCGTGAAGACCACCAGATACTTTATATCCCCCATCACCGAACTTACCACCAGCGTGCAGAACGGTTAAAACTGTTTCAACGGTACTTTTACCAGTCTTAGGGTGGATGTCTGTAGGAATACCTCTTCCGTCGTCAATTACAGTTACGCCTCCGTCTTCAAGCATTCTGACAACTACCTCAGTAGCATGGCCAGCCAAAGCTTCGTCAATTGCGTTATCTACTAACTCCCAGATTAAGTGGTGTAAACCTTCAAGTCCAGTTCCACCAATGTACATACCTGGTCTCTTACGAACAGGTTCAAGACCCTCTAATACAGTAATCTGATTAGCTGAGTATTCATTATTGTTTTTATTTGCCACTTATTAGTCCCTCGAGTATTAATTTTTAAATCCCACTTCAAGATATTATATGGTAGTTACCAATTTCTATCAAGATTGAGTAATTTTTACAAAATTGAATAAATTATTTAACTTTTCTATTGTACTAATAAACATAAGTGTGATTAAATTTATTCATAATAAATATAACAAAAATTTAAAAAATATATGTTTGAAGAAATAGTTTCAGAATTACGATACGACAAAAGCAAGTTAAGTAAACTGAGCGGTTTTTTAAAGAGAGTCCGAAAAGAAAAATCTCTAAGATTGTTTGGTCTATTCTTCATATTGCTTACATTTATGGTGCAGTTTTTCGCTGTGATAAACCCACCCACCCCAACGATAGCCGGGTCATCTAACGACTTATTGAATGGCGGGTTCTCTAGTGCATCCCAAGCAGCAAACTTCTGCGAAAATAATACTCAGGACTTTAGAAACATATTAAATTACTATGGAATTACCTGTAAAATGGTGTCTCAAGCTAAAAAAGTAACTCTAAATTCTAGAGATTTTAACGGAAACCTATGGTCTATGGGGAGAAATGACATTGGTTCACTTGCAGGCGAGACACCATCACCTGCTATTAACGGACAACACTATTATATTCGTTACCTATGGGCATGGGATAAGCCTAAAACAACTTCAAATTACTACGCCCTGGATGTATCCCATGGATCTCAAAAATTCTATTTATTATTCGCATGTGGAAATATCGTATCTGTTGGCTTTCCTGGTCCCGTCAAACAGGTACCTAAATTGTCAGCTCTAAAAACCACCGTACCTTCTACTCCAAAAGCAGGATCAAAAGTGAAGCCAGGAACTAAAGTATCTTTTAGGATTATCCTAAACAACAGCGGATCAGAGGCCGACCAAGTAACAATTAAAGATACAAATAATAAATATCTTAGGTATGTTTCACAAACATCCAACAGTGCAAATAATTTCAATTACGATGTTAACAATGCTCAATCAATATGGACATTTAATAAAATAAACTCAGGAACAAATGGATACTATGTAGATGTAACCTACACCGTATTAAACACCGCCCCAGATGGCAGTAAAATCTGCAATAGTGCTTTAATATCTGGCGAAGTCGTAAATTCATTTAACACTAATGAAGCCTGCTTCATAGTTTCAAATACTGCACCTACACCACCGCCTACTCCTAAAACTTGTCCATATGACAGTAGTATAAATCTCAACGATCCTAGATGCATACCATGTCCAAACGACAATAATATTATTGTCACTAATCCTGCGTGTAAACCATGTCAGGTATCAATAGGCTCCAATAGTGCATACACTTGTGTTGTTTACAACAAGACTGCCACAAATGTAACTAAAAACATCTTAGACGCTAATGGCACTACAGCATCTGCAGGTGATGTAATTAAATACACATTGACTGCTAAGAACGCTGGAAATACATCAATTAGTGACTTTATTTTCCAGGATAATCTAAGTTATGTATTAGATTATTCAAATATAGTTACAAATAATAATTACAGCATAAAAAACAATTCAGTCGTGTTTAAACCAACAACATTAAGCGCAGGTCAAACCAAGTCAGTGTCCTTTGAAGTTAAAATAATGAGCCCTATACCACAGACTCCTCAGTCACATTCTGATCCGTTCTTATACAACCTCAAAATGACAAATACATACGGAGACACAACTCAAATTAACCTACCCTCTCCTGCTGCTAAAAAGATAGAAAGCGTTACTACTAAACTACCGAATACTGGACCTGGAAGCAGCCTCGCTCTTTTAAGTATAGTTGCTGTTGTCGCTGGCTACTTCTATTACAGATCTAGATTATTAAGTATTGAATCTGAGATTGAGATCAGGGATTCATCATCAAGGAGTATTCAATAATGGAAAAACACCGACCAAATCATGAAGTTAAATCTAATCACCTAGATAATGGCTTCGAGAAACATCATATACATGAAAATGATAAGAATGTCTTGGAGCATAGTAAGAAAAATAAAGAGAATTTAACAGAAGAAGCTAGAGTAAAAGCTGAACAAATTTTTGCACAAGATAATAAAAATGAATTCTCCAAGAAGAGTATTGAAAATGCATTAGATAGTAAAAAAACAAATGAAACTATAAATAAAAAACCATCAAAAGAATTAAAAGAAATCATATTAAATAATGAACTAAAGCATATTCAATCTAGGCTGAGTAGTGTTGATAAAACTGGAAGTAGACTTATCCACCTGAAAGGTTTCAGAACCTTAAATGAGCTATCATCTAAGACTATATCAAGGCCTTTTGGCCTTCTTGGAGGCGGTATAGCAGCCTTTTTGGGTAGCTTAATCTATTATTTCTACTCTAATCACATAGGAATGAAATATAACTACTTCATGATAGTGGTATTCTTTGTGTCCGGATATCTTGCCGGACTAATAACTGAGGCTATTATTAAGATGCTTGGATTCAATAAAGCAGATTAATTAATCTTCTCTATTTATTTTATAGTTAACGCCACCTTCATTATCTACATAAACTTCTGGCTTATTTTGCTTAGGGGAGATCGGCGAGTCAGGCTTTGTTATTTCGCTTGGGACACCAGCTTCCTCAGGAGAATCTTGCGACTTAACACTTGAATTGACTGGATTACTTGATGGGGTTGAAGGTGGGGTCATTTTTTTACGCTTAGCTAACCAGTCATCAAGAAATGAAGCTTGTGGGTTAGGCTTATTAACTTTGGCATTACCGCTGAAACCACTTCCAGGTAAATTAGAGTTCTGTGTTGATCCGAATGAACTATTTAAGTTACTGGTAGGCGCAGGAGTATTGGTTTTAAGTCTTTCAAATATATCACGTTCAACTTCGGCCCTAGGACGTCCATACTTACCCCTAGAAAGCTGTTTGAGTGCATCTCTGAGTTGAGTATTGGGTTCGCCTAAAATTGGCAATGTAGCCATCGTAAATGGCTGAGTCGGCACACCGTTCACTAAAGTCCTAACAATAGTGTTAAAATTGGGCACTCTAAGTAAGTCTTCAGTGTCGAAAATAGGCTGAAAATACTTACCTACTGTTTCAGCATCATTCTGACCTATTCTAAATGAGACGATTGTACCTATGTTACCAAAGACTGCATCCCTAATAGTGTCGGATAGCTGGGTCGTAAACTGGTTGGCAACTATAAGGTTTAGTTTAAACTTTCTAGCCTCAGACATTATGTCTGCTAAGCTATCTGTTGAGAAGTTCTGGAACTCATCAACGTAGAGACAAAAAGATCTTCTCTCAGACTCTGGAATATCCACCCTGCTCATAGCTGCTGCTTGAAATTTCATTACGAATAACATACCTAGAAGCTTGGAGTTTAGCTCACCAAGACTTCCCTTGCTTAGATTTACTAGCAATATTTTTCCTTGATCCATAATATCTCTAATATTTAGAGAGCTCTTGGTCTGTCCGATCATATTTCTCATCATTTCATTACCTAAAAAGGCTCCGAACTTACTATTCACCCAAGCAACTACTTCTCCGAAATCAGACGATCTCTGAGAGGCAGGCCATTCCTTAGTCCAATAATCTAAAAGATTTTGATCTTTTATGTACTGAAGTTTGGATTTCATGAATTCTGGATCTACTAAAATCTTAGGAATATCTATAAAAGTTCCACCGTTGGGATCTGCCATTAATAATAAAGCTGCGTTTCTAAAAATTTGCTCGAATCTAGGACCGACAATTCCCTGATGCTGTGGGTCATATATCTTATAAATCATGTTGATACACTCTTGAATAATGAGATCTTTTTGATCTGGGTTTTCAACATCAAAAAGATTTAACCCAATTGGGTACTCTAAATCAGAAGGAGTGAAATAAATGACGTCTTCAATTCGATCTTTTGGAACCATAGAAAGTAATTCTTCAACCGCGTCACCGTGAGGATCAACGAACGCGAATCCGTTTCCATTTATCATATCCTGAAGCGCTAGATTAATCAGGAATACGGACTTACCTGTACCTGTTTGCCCGACGGTATATAGATGTCTCTCCCTATCACTCTTAGAAAGTCTAATCGGCTTCTTGGCGCCTCTAAACACATTGTATCCAAGCAATATTCCATCTTCGGGCATATTTCTAGGACCATCTACTTGTTTTGAAGCTTGTTTATTTAATTGGCTAGTTGGTATATTGTTTTGCTCTGGAAAATGGAAAAGAGTGGCAAGCTCTATTGAGTTCAAAATCATGTTTTTTTTAGTTTGAGGAAAAATTCTAAGAATATAATCAGATACAAGCTCATCAACCTGTTTTGATCGATTAAACTTAAATCCATTCTTTCCCGGAAGATCAAACAATGCAAAGCTAGAAACTACCTGGTTTAGGATTGATTGAGATCTAGTATTTATATTTGAGGAGGCGACAATTCTTATAAGTGTCTCAAATCCAGGACTTTGAGTTTTTGCGTCAATCGCATCGACTGTGGATTGCTCCATGCTTGATAGTTCTTTCTTCTCTTTTCCCTGACCGCCACCCTCATCAGGATGACGCACAAAAGCTAGAATCAAGTCTCTTAAGAAGTTTGTTAAACCATCAAATATACTAGGGTTAATTTTTTTACCCTTACGCTTCGCTGAAGCTACTTTTGAGGCCGATTTATTCCATGATTTGTCTGCAGGTCTAATCAATATTTGTATTGCTACTCCATCTTCGTTAGACATGCCAGAGAAAGCATTCAATATTACCTGCATAGGATCTTGTTTGATATCTTGATAGGTTGCTATTGGGAATGCGTAATTATCTTTTAGTTCAAATTCTCCACCAACCACACCATTCAACTTTCCTACCTGATTAAAAATATTGTAATCACTAACTTCCTCAACGATTGCTGTTGGGTACGAACTGACTATTCCCTGCTTAACGGAATCTGTCAAAGACAAAGGTACTACTGCGTAAAAATTAATAAAACCCTTTTCTCCGACTATTTCAAATGAGAAATGTCTCTGACCATAAAAGTTATTCAAAAAGCCTTTCTTAAAAGTACTCGAGATTATACTGTATATGGTTTGAGCTTTCGAAATACTCTCCTCATTCACGTCCCTCTTATCTCTGTTCGCAGCATCAATGTCTTCGCTGGGTGGAGGTAAATGTATCAGCAAAGTTACCATCTTTAATCCACGCTCATAATTTTTGTGTTTTCTGTATCGCTTTTCAAGCATTAAATATACCAAGAACGCGACACCTGAAAGGATAAGCAATATAACAGAGATAATAATAAATACCTTCATTGCTATTTGGCTCCGTTTTGAGTAATTTTATTGAATCTCTTTTTTAAGTAATCTGACTTTATGGAGCTTATTTCCTGCAATTGCATATATGGATCATCATGATTGGATGATACAGCTTTATCTAATCTGTGTACCCATTCTTTTTCTATTAAGTCATCGTCTTCAGCTGTTAATGGATTTAGGCTAAATACACTCTGACCTCCATCTGAATGATTATTCTGAACATTATTTGCATCTGGACTAATTTGATTTATTGGATGATTAGAAATTTGATTTACAGGAATAGAAAGATGCTCTTCATCCACACCACCTATAGGAGTTGGTAAATGATTATTTAGGCCATCTGCATTCATAGCTTATATTATACATTTTTTAAGCGTAATTTTAATCTTTTTTTGGACCCAAATTCACATATTCTAAATAAAAATAAACTAGTACGCCCAGAATTGCAGCAACTATAACATCTTTAAGGCTTAGTTGCCCCATTGTTTCAAGACCAACCACCAGTGATACTACCCCAGTAATTATTAAGCTTAATTTATTAGCATTTTTTATCTTAAAACCGAACTTCTTCGATCCTGAAATAATATATAAACTGAAAACATAAATATTTAGTGCAAATAGAAGCACCCCAAACATCAAAATGACTAAATTTACCGTATTAGGATTAGATATACCGTAAAACAAGCCATCTAATACTAGCAATCCGATAATGTTTATTAATCTTTTCCTCTTATATTGTTCCATAATCTTCTCTAATTAATAATACTGCCCCATTAATTATAGAGCAGTATCTTTTATTTTAATATTACTAAGATGCCGAGGTAGCAAAACCGCCCTATTAAAATTACTTGATTAGCGCTTGCTACCTATCGGCTATTGACTGACCGCTCTATTAGCTTTTAGGGCTAAATTGAGCGATATTTACTAGTTTTGTCCCACGAGATCCCAACTAGATTTTAAATTGTAAGTGTTTTTTGTTTTTGTAATTTAACTTACCCTTTTAATGTAGCATTTTTAGTCTAAAAAGTCAATATATAAAATGCTAATGCTTCATTTATTGGCGCCCTTTTAGATCATTATTAAATACAAATAAAGAACAAATAATTGTTCAAATATAACGTTGTAAAGTTATATTAATAGGGTTATTTAACAGTTTAGAATAGTTATACACAGCTTTATTTAAAATTAAGCATAAAAGTTATTGACTAGTCTTAAATTATTAATTATTATATCTTTAGCACTGAACAAAATAAGTGCTCAAAAACAAAAACAAGCTTTCTGAAACAACGGCTCCTCGCAGGCCGTTGTTCCATTTAAGGGCTTTATCAAAAAACACAATTAATAAAACAAAAACGACTGCCCTGGCCTAAAAACCAGGGCTTTTAATATAAGCTTTATTGACCGAAACGATTCTATCTGTTAAAATACATATGATAAAAGTTTAATTAAGCACGAAGGGAGAAATAGTCTATAGCTAAGATAACTCGCTTGAATGGCGAAATAAGATCACCTAGACTTCGAGTCATCGACGATGACGGAAAACAATTAGGAATCTTAAGCCTAGCAGAAGCGATTAGTATTGCCGAAGAACGTGATTTGGATCTGGTGGAAATATCTCCAGAGTCTGATCCGCCTATAGCTAAGATTACTGATTGGGGAAAATACAACTACAAGAAGACTAAACAACTTCAGAAGAGTAAAAAAGCCGCCAAAACAGTAGAACTAAAGCAAATAAGATTTGGGCTAAAGATTGGAGAAAACGATCTAGCTATCAAAATCAACAAGGCAACCAAATTCCTTGAAAGTGGCCATAAAGTAAAATTCAACATTATGTATAAGGGCCGCGAGCAAGCTCATAAGGAATTAGGCTTTAATCTTGCAAACAAGATTACTGAAAAGTTCGGAGACAGTATAATAGTAGACCAAAACCCTACACTTGCAGGTAGACAATTAAGTTTCGTAATAAGGAGCAACAACCATGCCAAAGCTAAAAACTCATAGCGGTACAAAAGATCGCGTTAAAATTTCCAAGAACGGAAAAGTTAGAGTAGGACACCCTAACAGAAACCACTTTTTAATGAAAAAGTCTGGTTCTAGAAAAAGAAGCCTAAAAGGTCTTGAGACTAGAAGCGGTAAAGTAGCTAGAGTTATTAAGACTAAGTTGGGGGTTTAAAGGAGAATCATGAGAGTAAAAAGAGGCGTTACAGCACACAAGAGACACCAAAAAGTTAGAAAGTCAGTTAAAGGATACAGTCGATCTTATCGATCTAGTGTTCGAAGAAGCAAACAAGCTATTACTAAATCTCTAGCTTACGCTACAAGAGATCGTAAGAATAAGAAAAGAACTTTCAGACAAACTTGGAATACTAGAATTAATGCAGCAGCTAAATTGAATGGTACTAACTATTCTAAATTTATTGCAGCTCTTAAAGTAGCTAATATTCAGCTTGATCGAAAGATTTTATCTGAATTAGCGGTAAATGAACCAAATGCGTTCACTGCTCTAGTTAAAAAAGTTATAAAGTAAAAAATTTAACTTAACAAAAAATAAAACCAGCTTAGAATAAAGCTGGTTTTATTTTGTAGACCACCTATAAGCCGGGTTCTGTTCCTAAATAAATAGGAGCCGATCATCTATCTTGGCCTTCAATTACTTGAGGGCTCGAGCGGTTATTGTGGATATTAGCGGGACACTTTGAGCTTTAGACTCAAAAAATCCATCTCCTTGCAGCAGGTAGGGTTTACCTTTTTCGTACGTCACCGTACAAAAATGTGAGCTCTTACCTCACTCTTTTCACCTTTACCGAATAAATCGGAAGTATCGTTTCTGTGGCACTTTCCCTAAACTTAACGTTTGGTTGCCGTTAGCAACTACCTTTTCCCTTTGCTGCCCGGACTTTCCTCGTATTTAAATGTACGCGATCAGCCAGTGATCTACGCCTATATTATACCGCTAAAGACTATTTTTTGCTAGGCTCTCATCAAGAGCCTTATTAACCTGAGCATCAGCTAGTTTGTTTAGCTCTCTTGGCACATGTTGAAATGTTACTTTTCTAAATTTCTTACAAGTTTCTTTAATAGATTGATTAAGAGGCCAAAGATCTCTGTTTTTTACCTTAAAAATACCTTTTAACTGATTAATCACAAGTAAGCTATCCATGTAGACTTCAACTTCCCTAGCGCCCAAACTAACCGCATTCTCAACAGCTAATTTTAATGCTGTATATTCAGCTTGGTTATTGGTAGTAATGCCTAAATAGACACCCTTCTCAACTATAAGATTATCTTCGCCATCAAATATTACATATCCTGACGCAGATGGACCAGGGTTGCCTCTAGATCCTCCGTCAGCGAATATCTTTATCGCATGAACTGGATCTTCATTAGCTTTAGTGTGTTCTTCAGTTTTAACTTCTGGTTTTGGAGTAATATCTATTTCATCTATGGCTTTTGCAAGTTCTCGATCTTTATCTGTGATTTTTTCATTACTTTCGTGAGTTATAAGCCATATTTGAACCACACTCCATTCATTTTCCCATCTGGGATGATGATTAAACTTTCTAGCCAATCTGGCTACTTCAGTCATAAATCTGAATGCTTCATCAAAATTGGTAAAATTAAATTGTCTATATAATCCGTGTTTTGTTTCTTGCCACATGCATAAATCTTAACATGAGATAAGATAAGATGATAAACTATTTAAATATTGCGGGGTGTAGCGCAGTTGGCTAGCGCACACGGCTGGGGGCCGTGAGGTCGCAGGTTCAAGTCCTGTCATCCCGACCATTTAGAAATTAAAAAATCGGAGCCGATTTTGATCATCTGGAAAAATCCAGGTGGGTAACCTCATTTTGATACCACGGCATCAAATAATATTGATTTCCCTATTGCGTATATATTCAGATAATCATACGCTCGACTCCGATAAGTTACATTATAGACTAAACTAAGAAATGAATTAAGCCTGATTCTATATTTGATAAGGCTTGCGAGAATGCAGGAACCTGAATAAGAACTATGAATAATAACAATATAGATAAAAATCCATATGATTCTATTTGAGTCATAAATTTCCTTAATGATTCCGGAGCAAATGCATATAAAACTCTGGATCCGTCCAATGGTGGAAATGGAATCATATTAAAAACGAATAGAGCAACGTTTGTCTCAATAAAAAGAAGTAGGTCTTTAGATAAAGCATATCCAAGACTAGAATAATTAAATCTCAGTACAATTCCCGCTAGAGCGGCTAATGCAAAGTTTGTTAGCGGTCCAGCGAGACCCACTAAAGCCATTCCGTATTCTTCAAATTTTAATCTGTAAAAATCTACTGGAACAGGCTTAGCTGCCATTATCGGAAATGCTCCAAGGGCAATTAAAATCATTGGAAGCAATATTGTAGTGTATAGATCTATGCTTTTTAATGGATTTAGAGTTAATCTACCGTGGTTCTCTGCGGTATCATCACCTAGCCAATGCGCAACATATCCATGCATAGCTTCATGTAATGTAATAGAAATAATTAGGCTAATTAATAAAACAAATATCTCTAAATAAGTAAGTCCACTAAACATCTATGTATTAATTATATTTTATTTAATGCTTAATTAAAAACCATATTCATTTTAAAGTGGCTTCTCTGATTGACTAAAGTACTTTTTTTTAGTAAAATTACACCTTGAATACATAAGGAATTAATAATTATGCAAAAATGTGAAATTACAGGCAAAGGCAAACAGTATGGAAATAATGTTAGCTTCAGTCAGAGACACACAAAAAGAGTTTGGAAACCTAATCTTCAGAAGAAGACTATTGTTTTAAATGGCAAGAAAGTTAATGTAAAAATTAGCACTCAAGGCATTAGAACTCTAAAGAAGCAAGGCCTAATAGCTAAATAAGCTATTCTAAGCTTCTTCAACTACAACCAGCTGAGTTACTTCGTTTAATTCAGCTGGTTTTATTTTTAATTTAGCAACTTTCTCTTTTACATCCATAGCTAGCTCTTTAACTGCAGCGTCTAATTCAATCTGATCAATAGGATAATTCACCTTAGAGCTCTTATAGTGCGTAGGAACGACCACCTTTGGCTCTAAGTCTTTTATAAGCTTCAATACACCTACTGGGTCTAGAGTATAGCCATTATTACCTACAGGCACGACCAATACATCTATGCTTCCAATTTTCTCTAGTTCATCTTGATTGAATTCACCTAAAATATGTCCAGTTATTAATACTGAAACATCACCGGCAATAATCTTGAACATTGATGTTTTCTTATTAGAATCGTCATTCATGAATGGTTTAGTATCTATTCCGATTACTGACATGTCGCCTATTTCATATTCACCAGCTCCATTAAACTTCAATCTTGCATCAGTTTTTGGGTATTCTTCGAAAGTATATAAAGCTACGTCAGTATCTTTAGTGATTGATTTTTTTCCTAATTCACTTAAGTTATCATCTATAACTAGTCTTGTATTCTTATAACTTAATGTTAAACAGTTTGCTCCGTAATATTGTAAATCCATATACTTCCCTCTTATTGATTATTTAATATATTATTCTCATCTACTAAAACTTGCTTCTTTGAATTCAAAACCGATGTTAAGAATCTATCCCTTATATCCATTCTATATTTAAAATCTGACATTTTCATTAATGAATATCTTATAGATTTTCCTTCTTTGGCCTCTAGTTCGTCAACATACTTACTTAATGCATTAGGATTAATATCTCCAACAACTAACAAATCTACAGCCACTGAATTATCTCTAGTAAATTGACCAGTTAATATAGCCAGCTCTACGTGTCCAACCATTCTTAAATCATTATTAGTCTTGTTGTCTGCAGTTTCACCATCTTTAGTTTTTTTAGTACTTTTAGTTGAAGATGATTCTGAAAAAATATCCTTCAATTGACCATAGAATTTAAATTTCTGATTAACTTCATAATAAAGTTTATTGTTATTGCTGTCTGAAACGATAATACCAATAGCCAATAAATTACTCAGCTCTCTTCTAACTGAGTTAATTTGTTCATCTATTTTTCTGGTGATTTCTCTAACATAAAAAGATCTATTTGGATTACTGTAAAAGAGTTGCAGTAATTTTACCCTAGTTTTAGACCCAAAGAGTTGCTCAATCATTTACTTATATTAACAAATTATTTATGCAAAATAAAATCTATATGTCCAGAGTTGTTGTTATAAGTTCTACAATATGATCCAACTTTACAGATGAATCTATCCATTGAATACTATTATTCCGTTTAAACCAGGTTCTTTGCTTCTTGGCTAATCCTAATGTTGCAGAGATTATCTGCTGTCTAGTTTCCTCTAGACTTTGTCCTCCATCAAAATATAATTGCCATTGCCTATAGCCAACCCCCTTCAAAATCTCATCGTTCCAGCCATATTTTTCGTGCAGCTTTCTTACTTCATCCTCCAAGCCTTCTTTTAACATTTCATCTACTCTAAGAGTAATTCTTTCTTTTAATGTTTCTCTAGGCCACTTTATACCGAGTATTAAGGTGTTGGCCCTTAGACTCTTTTTCTTGGGTTTAGCTCCACCCGTTTCAATAAGCCTAATTAATCTGCGTTTGTTTCCGAGATCTATTCCTTCGGTGTCAATATTTAAGCTCCTTATAATATCAAGGAGCTCATCGATGCTCTTATTGTTAAATTCATCCCTATCAACAATTGTTTTTTTAGGTAAGAATTCAAAATCATATATTAGACTATCTATATATAAACCAGTACCACCGACTATGATTGGAAGTTTATTTCTATAATAAATGTCACCTATAGCACTCAAAGCAAGCTTTTTAAACTCCATAGCATTAAACTCTTCGTCAGGATCCACTATATCTATAAGGTGATGTTTAATTGCTGCTTGCTCTTCAGGTGTTGGTTTAGCGGTTCCTATATTAAGCTCTCTACGAACAGCCCAGGAATCTGCATTTATTATTTCGCCGTTCAATTCTTTGGCTAATTTTATAGCAAGACCAGTTTTACCACTGGCCGTTTCACCGACTATTATTACTAGTGGAGGCAGTTTAGGCATTTTAAAGTAGAGTTTTGTTACTTCGAGTTGAATATTCTTCAGACAAAATATTCAAGAAATCTTCTAATTTATGGTTCTTTTGTTCTTCTCCGACAACTAGGTCAGTTCTAATTCTAGGCATTATTTCTGAGCTTTCAACTTCCTTTGGACCAACAACTACAATATATGGAACTTTCATTATTTCAGCATTACGAATTTTCTTTCCAACAGATTCGTTATCATTATCCAATTTAACTCTTAGACCTTTTTCTCTAGCCTGTTTAACGAAATCGCTGGCATAATCCACTATTTCATCACTTTGATTTAGAGTTATAACTCTGAGTTGTTCTGGCGCCAGCCACAATGGGAACTTTCCTGCGGTATGTTCTATGTAGACACCCAAGAATCTTTCAATAGAACCTAGTATTGCCTTATGTATCATGACCGGACGCTTCTTTAGGCCGTCAGTATCTGTATATTCAAGCTCAAATCTCTCTGGCTGAATGAAATCTAGCTGCACAGTTGCGCATTGCCATTTTCTTCCCAGGGAGTCCTTAACATGAATATCTATTTTTGGTCCGTAAAAAGCAGCTTCACCTTCAACTTTTTTAAAATCTAATTTTAATTTATTGGCTACTTCTTCAATTATGCCTTCGGCCTTATTCCATAATTCTTTATCTCCAAAGTACTTTTCGCTAGAATCTCTAAATGAAAGATCGATGCTTAAGGGCAAATCTAGTGTCTTATACATACTATCTACAATACTTAAAATGTTAGACATCTCCTCTTCGATTTGATCTAATCTAGCGAATTCATGTCCATCATCAGTTGTGAGCGATCTAACTCTCGTTAATCCATGTAGTTCGCCACTCTTTTCATCTCTATACATAGTAGTTGTTTCCATGTATCTAACAGGTAGGTCTTTATAGCTTCTAGGCCTAGAGGCATATATTTGTATTGCGTGAGGACAACTCATAGGTCGAATTAAGAAATGCTCACCACTCTCTACACTTGTAGCCTCAAATCTCTCTGGATACTTATCATAGTGACCGGACTTCTTATATAAATCAGTTTTAGCAATATGAGGAGTCCATATGGCCTCAAAGCCTACATTTCTTTGCAGCTCTTCTGAATATCTAACAAGTTCATTTCTGAGTATTGTTCCTCTTGGGCTAAATAGAGGAAGACCAGGTCCAACTAAATCGCTACTCACGAAAAGATCCAATTCCTGTCCTAGCTTACGATGATCTCTCTTCTTAGCTTCTTCAAGATTTTGCAGAAACTCATCTAACTCTTTCTTAGTCTCAAAAGCAACTCCATACACTCTTTGCATTTGAGCATTTTTCTCATTACCTCTCCAATATGCTCCACTTACTCTTATAAGCTTGAAGTGCCCTACTTTACCAGTACTTTCTACGTGTGGCCCCCTACATAAATCAGTAAAATCGTTATTTGTATAAAAACTAACTTCTTCAACCTTAGATTCTTGATCAGTATCAACACCAAGTTCATTTCCACCTAGATCTTTGAAAGAGGTTGTTCCCTCTCTCTTTAAGTCATTAAGAAGTTCCATTTTAAATTTCTGGCTACCTTCTTTTGCCCATTCTATAGCTTCATCGATAGATTTGAGGCTCTTCTTGAAATCACTGTTGGATTTGATAATTTGATGCATTTCCTTTTCGATTCCTTTGAAATCTTCATCTGAAATAGTATTTCCGTTCTCTAGAACAACATCATAGTAGAAGCCATTCTCTACTACAGGGCCAACTCCGAAACTAACATCTTTATAAATGTGCTTAAGTGCTGTAGCCAATATGTGAGCTAATGAATGTCTCATTGCGTATAAATTGTCTTTATTTTCCATAATTACCTCTTGTTTAAATAAATAAAAACGCGCCGTCTAAATGTAATTTATGAAATTATATTCAAATTGCGCGTCTCGGGCCCTATTTGCTGGGCGGTTCCACCGAAACTTTTAACTCTTACAATAACGTTTACGTACGTATTGAAACCCGACGGAGCTCTTCGGTTGGTGAATCCGCTTCAACGCTCTCCTATATTATACCATTAAAAAAAGCGATTAAATGATCTCGCATTCCATTCAATCGCTTATCTATTATCAGGTTTATTGGTAAACCTGTCAAAACGCTCTCGTCAAAACGTCACCTTACTCAATATATTATCAATAGTAGTAATATAATGCTAGTAAATTAATGTCGTAATACTAACAATAATCTTTGGGGATAACTATTGCTCTATTGATATATCATATTTGGTATATTTCCCGTATATACTAAAAATAAATAAAATCGTATAATATATAAGATCTTATAGTTCGGGCGATTAGCTCATTTGGCTAGAGCGCTTCCTTGACGTGGAAGAGGTGAGAGGTTCGAATCCTCTATCGCCCACCAGAATTAACAGGGGTGAAAAAGTTTATGATTACCCTACCAGCTATTGACACCAAAATTCATGTCTGTTAATATTAACCAGTTAAACAAAGGGAGTTAGTGATTAAATCACAATCTGCGCTAGACGCATTTAAGTTGTTTTTTGAGGAAATAAAGAATCAAAAACCAACGAACAGAGTTCGACGAATTCGACCTAATTAACAGATAAGAATAGCACTCTGTAGCCTCTAACATAAGTTAGGGGCTTTTTTATTTCCACTGTTTTTGCAGAGTTATCCACTAGCTTTTTGATTAGGGTTATGTCAATATATTGATATGGTATGTATTTATTGCAAGAACTCAACTAATATCTCTAATTCTAGACACTTAAGTAGATCTAATGGTACATGGCGCAGAAGAAATTGCAGCATATGCGGAGTAACCTTCTCTACCATTGAAACTCCAGACTATTCATCTATATGGGTCGTATCGAGATCGGGCAGCAAGAAGCTAGAACCCTTCAATCGTAATAAGTTATATATTTCTATATATGAAAGCCTAAAACACCGCGACAAGGCCATTAAAGAGGCCGATGAACTTACCAACACAATCATTAATAATATTGAATCAAATGTTATAGATGGCTTTATTAAGCTTGAGTCGATTCATGACTCAGTCATAAATGTATTGAATCGTTTTGATAACATTGCCTCAATTCACTACAAGGCTTACTTCGCGAAGAATTAATTAGAAGGATCTACTTCAGATTTAGTAACGGTATTATTGGATAATCTTACAGACTTCTCTGTTACATCAAATTTACTTAGATATCTCTTAAACATAAGTCTGGTTTGAGATGTAAAAGCAGCAAGACTACCAAACATAAATCCAGTAACCGGAGCCAGTATCCATTGAAAAAGAATAATTATAGAATGATGCCTCTTAATACGAGGAGGTCTTTTAGGTAGAGTAACAAGACAGATGTATACAGATGCAAGAGCTCCTATCAGACCGATTTTTTGTATATTACCGACAGCAATTGGGAGTTGGTTGGCGGCAAAGTTCTGAGGATGGAAGAAATGAGGTAAAAAGACTGCCCCAAAAACCAAATAGATACCTACCGCCCAAGTAACATGCCCCTCAAGAGTCCTTAAGAATTTAGCTAGCCTATCAGATAAAGCTATCTTATTCTTATGGAAGAATGCCTTGTCTGCTATATACGCAACGTCTGAAGCTCCATAACTCCATCTTCTTAGCTGGATAAATTGAGCTTTTATTGTCTTTAGGTAAGTTTCAGCCATAACAGCATCTTGATAAATTGGAATACCTATTGGGTATACTCTGTAATCACCATCATACCTAAAGTAACTTCTCCAGAACTGATGACCATCCTCTACCACTGTTCTAACGCTCCAGAAGTTCATCTCCATTAAAGATTTCATGGACTGCGCATGCGCAGAAAAGTTTCTCTGCAAGTGCGCCCTTTTAGACTGTACTATGTAATAAAGATTATTGGCAGTAGCAATAACTCTCATAAGTGTTGGAGCATCCCAAATATTGTTCGTAAACATAGGTAATGGCTGATAAGAACATCTAATAGGATTAGGCACCACGCAGAACATGTATGTTAGTGCCGAAAAATACATAGGATGAGGTCTGTTATCTGCATCGAGTGTAGTTATTAGAACATATTCAGGATCTATTGATTTCTCTTCCATGTACTTCTCAAGTTGTCTTCCTGCATAAGTAATATTTCCACCCTTACCGATAATTTCACCAGGAATATCTGCTGGGTGCTGGAAACAAAGGGCATCCTTGAAGTCTTTCTTATATTCTTTAATGAGAGCCTTAACTCTTTTATCTGCTTCCTCTCCAGCTCTACCTTCGTAAGCAATCACTAGGATTATATTCTTAGCTCCATGCTTACTATTCTTTACGGATTCAATTGTAGGCCTTAGTACGTGCTCACTCTCATTTACAGTGGCTATCATGGCTACATGAACAACTTCATCTGGTGAATATATCTTTTTGTAAGCTAATCTTCTCGCCATATTTACAGCGTGCCATTTTGGCCTAGATTTGTTTGTAAAATCTACCGTTCCAATCTTTAAATCTTCATTTAACTTAGTCCAATCTAACTTAATTTGCTTTCGCATTGATATATAGCCATCTATTGCCCTAACATCGTATCCGAGTGATCTAATAAAAAATATTATCAAGTAAGTCAAAAGCAGAACTATCATCAGCTGAATATTCACGAATGATAGAACGATTGTTAGAATAACTACCCCCCAACTTAATGCTCCCGGAAGAATTTCAAAAAATCTATAATGACCTTTTCTATCCTTTTCGTAAGGGATTTCGATATCTGTCATTATCTAAGTACCAGTAAATAATTACTTACAATTAGAGTTAACATCTGAAGCAATATTCCTAGATTTAGAGCTGTAACAGCCAACTGTCTGTGAATGTTATAGGATCTAAGGGTGGTTATTACACTAGACAATAGAACTAATAACGAGAACACTATAAAAGCAATTAGATCCGTAAGTCCTCCATTAACAAATCTATTTACGGAATTAGGGTTTGAGCAATCTCTACATTGAACAATGTAGTTTGCCGTATGGCCGTTAGATAACCTAAGAACAATAAATACGGCAGTAATTATAAATAAGACTAAGTTAACGCTGATCAACAGTAGTATGTACTGGTCTTTAAGAAATTTCTTTGAAAGATTAAACATTCTTAATATATTTTATCACTATTTTGCCAAAAATAATGGAGCCACCTATCGGCTTCGAACCGACGACCCCCGCTTTACGAAAGCGATGCTCTACCAACTGAGCTAAGGTGGCATAATATTTAAATTGTAATCTAACTTTTTTGAATTAAATAGGGTTGCTCGGAATTTATTCCGGCAAATTCAGAAGCATCAATCCAAACTTCTTTAGAAAGTTCTCCACCATGGGATAAGGCTTTATCTAAATATTGCCCCAATCTACCCATTCTAGCCGAATGACTCATTCCAGGGCCTATGCCGGATTGAATTTCAGGCTCCTGAACACATCCTATATGATCTGGATCAACACCATCTATAGGTTTCTGAAAAAAATGAGGAGTTTTGTTATACATCCCCTTCTCTAGATACTTAGGGTAAAGTTTTTTTATAATTTCTTCGAGCTCATTTGGATGCCAAGTGTATAAATTTAATGAATCATATGCATGATCAAAAGATTTAGTAGTCAAAGAAATACCCAGATCGTGCGCCTCTTTGGCTACTTCTCCAAACCATTCTTCTGCAACAGCAACTTTCTCTGGAGTTGTTAAATCCATGGATGAATAAAATTTGAATCTTTCGTTTGGATGATTAAGTTCTAAATCCCTATAGTCTGGGCCCTTAAGTGCCGAGCCAAAAGTTAGATAGCTCTTATCCAATAAATCCATTTTACTTAGTACGTATTTATCTTTAATTGCACCCTGTCCTTCTGGCGGTTTAGATATCTCTGATTCGCCCGATAAAAGGAGCTGGTATGATCCGGCATGTTCAGCCATTTGCTCTAATCTAGAAATATAATCTACATTTTCAGAAAGAAGTCTCTCTCTAATTAAAGAGCCCTTTATTCTAGATTCAGCAAAACTGAGTTTGTAATTTATTTGTTCTGACATTTTTATTTTTATTTATTAATCTAATTATAATACATAGTCTTTAAAATATTGTTTGTTTCTAGTCAAAATAAATAAAAAAGACACTTCCATAAAAAGAAATGTCTTTGTGTAATACGGTATGTGGCGGGCCCGACCGGATTCGAACCGGCGATCTTCTCCGTGACAGGGAGACGTGATAGGCCTCTTCACTACGAGCCCACATATCAAATATACAGGGGTAATAATATCAAAAAATTAATAATTAATCAATTATTTATAGGGCACGCCAATAAATACACTTGGTTTATTGGACGACTGAAGGCTATCCGTAAGACTAGATATAGATTTCAAATTGATTTGAATATGTGCTGCCTGTACCGCTCCGCCAGATTTACCAAGTAAATTTAATATCTCTAAAGCGGTTCCGGTATTAACAATTCCTGAGGTCTTGCCTAAACTCATATTGAATAATTCGTTAATTACTACTGGGGAAATACTAGAATCATTCATTGTAATGCTGTTAGGATATTGACCGCCATTAGATGAAGTAGATTTATCATCAGAGAATTGACTAGCTACATCACCAAAACTTTTACCGCTATTTAATTGCTCGATTGCATTGTTGGCTTTTGAATAGGCATCAACATCTAATTTGGCAACTACCTTCTGACTCAATAGCTCTAATCCAAGCTCTGTTCTAAAATCTCTCTGATTCCATCCCCAATATTCACTTAGGACATTATTTAGAACCTGATCGCTACTTCCAAGTTTGTTCTGTTGTTTAACTAGATTTATGGACTTATCTATATCTAATGAATTAACAGACACATTGTTTTTATTAGCCAAGTCACTTATATATGCATCTTGAATAACTCTTTGCATCGATTGTTTTTTTAGTGAATTAAGCTGATTCTTGCCATCCTTGGTTGAGAAATTTGCCTGTTGCTGAGTAATGTAATAATGCATATTTCTTCTCAGCTCAAAGAGATAACTATAATATGAAATCCATCTACCACCTTCTTTAGCTACTGGGAAAGGAATTACTTCAGTAACTCTATATATAAAGACGTCTGTTGATTGCATTACATATAGCTCAACTCCGCAGTAGACGAAAAATCCTAAAACTACTACTGAAAATATCGCTACCGACAATCTAACAAAACGATGTTTGGAATGCTGTAAAGGATAAATAAATTTTCTTGCAGTACCAAGAATATCTTCTCTATGTTTAGAAATAGTTTCATTGGTAATATTTGGTGCAGATTTAATTGCGTCATTAACCTTCTCTAAAGTAACCTTCTGCTTCTTAAGAGGTATATTAATTTTCTTGGGTAGTTTAACTTTATTAATCTTCAACTTCTTCAATTTCGAATTCTTCATTATTTGCATTCCCGCCCGGGTAAGCACTTGGAGCAATACCCTGTTCTCTAAATATTGATACTAATTTCTTTTGCACATGTGCAGGCTTATGAATATCGTTTAAAACTAAATCACCGACATATGTCTGCATCATTATTGTACCAAATCCTAAAAGAGTTTCTTGTATTCCGGATATCGCGTAGTTTATAGACTGGATCTGGTTTAAGGCTAAATCCGCTACCGATCTATGAAAGAAACCTTTTTGTGTGATCTGAATAAATCTTTGGTTAGTAGTTATAAAAACACTAAAATGCCATCCTACCCAATATGGAAACATCACTATCATTCCACCTAGCAGTCCGGCTCCCATTCCTCCAAAGAACCAACTAAATCCCAACTCGGGCTTAAATAATGTTGGCAGAACTCCTATTAGCGGAAAAATTAAGGATAAAATTAGGCCCTTTCTCATTACTATGGGGTGCCTTCTAAATACATAGAGCACTTCTTCTCCCTCTAGTTGATCGGCAAAATACTTTTTGCCTGGTTTAATTTTCTCGGACATATATATATTTTATCAAATTTAATTACAATTGGTGCCCCCAGAAGGATTCGAACCTCCAGCTTCTCCTTAGGACGGAGTTGTTTTATCCATTGAACTATGGGGGCAAGTAAGGAAGTATTAACTTCCCTTTGTGAACTTGTCGTGCACGGATGAATAATCAAATATTTCATCCTTGGTAAACCAGTGTGCAATTTCTTGCTTAGCTTCATCTACATCACCTGAAGCATGAATCAAGTTAGGTATAGACAATCCTTTAGTATTGGCATAATCAAAGCTAATGTGAGCGTAATCCCCTCTTATTGTTCCAGGAGCTGCGCTTTTAGGCTCTGTGGTTCCGACCATTTTTCTAACATTTTCTACGGCAGAAATACCTTCAAGAACCATAGCCATAACTGGACCTGTCTGCATGTACTCTAAAGTTACATCAAATGCCTCTTGTCCTCGTCTTGAAACCATTTTTCCAATAGTTTCATAATGATGAAAATAATGATCCCTATTTGGGTGAACAATTTTAGCTGCAACAGCCTTAAGTCCAACTCTCTCAAATCTAGAAATAACCTCACCCATTAGTCCCCTTTGCAAGACATCAGGTTTTAGCACTATCAATGTTTGTTCCATTTATAATTCCTTTTTTAAATTAATAACTTAATTTTAACAGATATTAATACATTTTCTTAAGAATTAACATCTATAATTGTTGGTATAATAAAGATATGAAATTCAGCAATATAAAAACCCAGTTTCTTGAATATCTAGAAATAGAACAAAACAGATCTCAAAAAACAATAAGAAACTACGACCACTACCTAACCAGACTGGAAGATTTTGCAGGTGATATCAATCTAAAAGAAATAGATGCTGAGCTTATTAGGAAATGGAGACTCTGGCTAAATAGAATCGCAAGCACCAGAGAAGAAGAATTAAGCAAAACTACTCAAAACTATCATTTAATAGCGCTTCGTAGTTTTCTTAAATACTGCGCAAAAAGAGATTTCCAAAGTCTACAGCCAGAAAAGATAGAATTGGCTAGAGTTAAACGACCACAAGTCACATTCCTAGACAATGATGAACTTAAAAGAATATTTGAACAACCGAATACTAAAAAAGAGATTGGACTTAGAGACAGAGCTATTCTTGAACTATTATTTAGTTCAGGTTTAAGAGTCAGTGAACTAGTTTCTTTAGATAGGGATAAAATAAATTTACAGAGGCGGGAGTTTATGGTCCGCGGAAAAGGACAAAAAGATAGACCAATATTTATATCAAAGGAGGCAGCTGATTGGGTTAGTAAATATCTAGACCTTAGAACAGATAACTCCCCTGCACTATTTGTAAGATACACTGGTTCTAAAAAAATTGATCAATCGGGAGATTTTAAGAGACTAACCGCCAGAAGCATACAACGCACTATAGCGAAATATGCCAATCTTGCAGGAATTGTTAAACATGTTAGCCCTCACACTCTAAGACATTCTTTTGCAACAGACTTACTAATGAACGGAGCGGACATCAGAAGCGTTCAATCCATGCTTGGACACAGCAACATAGCCACAACTCAAATCTACACCCATATAACAGACCAGCATCTCAAGTCTGTACATGATCAATTTCATACAGATAATATTTTGGATTAATTACAAGTGCTTGGGGAGTCTATTGATGATCCAGTTGGTGTAGCATTAAGATAGAAACCTTCAAACAATTTACAGATACCTTTCTCTGATTGAAGGCTATACAACGGCGTCTGATCTATTTTATTTTGATTAGCTAATTGATAATAATAGATATCTCCTTTAGGCAATCTAGAGTCTAACCTCTGAAGAGTGTTTCCAGATTTACCAGTGGAATCTATTTCAATCTGATTGGTTATAATTCCTACACCAGCAGAGTCAAATGCTGACACACTGAGATTTGTGCCATTATATATTGGTGTCACTCTAAAGAAATAATTATCAAATGTTGGAAGACCCGTAATAGTAGAGCTGCATCCATTTATAGCGGTATTGCATGAACCCGCTAAGATGCTATTAATATTAGCTATTCCGCTAGATATACTGCTGGAATTGTTGCTTGTAGGAAATAAATAAAAAGTAAAACTATCACTCCCATTAGGATTAGGTGCAATACTTTCATTAAACGTATTACTAACGCTAATACTTCCATTAAACGCAAGCACACTCAACATCAATACTGGCGCTGGACAATTCCAGTTATCTGAACTTGTAAAATTTCTAGTTGTATTATTAGAACATAAAGTATAATCAGGAGCCGCAGCTGTAGCCGGAGGAGTCCAGTTGAACTTTATCTTACTCATACCTCCGGTCTTAGTGTATCCGAAGACTTTAGAATAACCATTATTTATATTAAATAAATAGTCTGTCAGTTTATCATTAACAAAAATACAAGGCACGCTTGCAGCATTATTATTTAGAACAAAACTTAGTGGAGTGGGAAGATAGTTTCCGTAGGTATCTTTGCATTGGCATGAGCTACATGAAGATATATTGTTTCCTGCTTTTAGGTAATTTAAGATATAGTTTATTCCGGATTCTGAATTATAAAACGCTTCAGTGCTCTGCTGTAACTTAAAAGCACTTTTATTCTCACTAATTCCGATTTGAGCCAAGCCAATTACCAACAGAGTTAAGACAACTACAGTAATCAGAGTTACAATAATTGACACAATGCCCTTTTGATCACTTTTTTTAATAATCATAATATCCTTTGATTAATTATAGTCGTATATCGAACAAAATCACATAGATTACCGGTAGGACTTTTGGTATTGGCGCACTGATAAATATATTGAGGGGTGCTATATGGTGGATTATTCGTTTTAGATGGGAAATTACTTATATTCGTAATTGGGCTTTTATTTGGAGCTGAAAGATTCACGGTGAGATTACCGTTTGATCCATAACCTATCACAATGTCTAGTTTATATACGCCCGGATCAATTGATGAAATATTATATATACTGAAATCACCTAGTCTCATATTTGCCGAAAGTAATTCCTTATAATTCATTCCGTTTGGGATATTGGATAAATCTAGCGGAGGAGTGCTGCTATTGCATCCTGTAAAATAATCCTGTGTAAGAACATCCTTAAAGGGGTCAATTAATTCAGTATTTAAAAGATAGCTGTATCTTAAATTTCCAATACAATAACCGTAGATCGTTCTATTCGGACCATTAAAACTTGCACTTATAGGATTAAGAACAATTACTCCACCGTTCTGAGGATTTAGAGCAATAGTCTGAGAAATATTTTGTCCAAGATTTCGCATTATTGTATTTGTATTACTAGATATATACGACTTAACAAAAGTATCTTCTGTGTAAATAAATGCGAAGACTATTACCAAAAGCAAAGAAGTAAAAACCGAGATGGCAATTAGAAGCTCTATTATAGTAAAGCCTTTATTATTTAATTTCATTCCTACTGCTTCCTGACATAGTACATTTCCACTGAACTACGATTGCCCGTAAAAGATGTCCAGGAAACATTTATTATGTAATTAGGCTCACCTGGAGGACTTTGCGTAATAATAACATTAAATTTTTCATAATAGTTCGATGAATCATAAGGAGAACAAATTTTGGATGGATCTGTAGTTGATATTGGTACAGGGTTATTGTTAGTATCTAGATGCATACAAAAAGGTAGTCCACTTGGAGCAAGACCATTTTGACGATTATTTGAAGCCCCTATTAATTCTATTTGCGTCTTAGCCACCCCAACAGCATCCTCTCGTTCTTTCGCAACCTTTATCATTGCTATACTATGAGAAGAACTAACATAAGCAGCAGCAATCGTTGCCCCAGCTACAGAAACAGCTATCAAAACTTCTACTATTGTTTCACCTTTGAAATTAATTCTCTTAAACATTAGCAAGTACCTGGATTAATTTTTAGATTAACTGATGTAGGATTACTGTTCGCACCGATTGTAATGACCCCACTATAATCACCGCGAGCACTATTGAAACACAAATCTATAGACTTATTGAAAGTTGAAGAAGAAGTTGTAGTATTTATTTGCTTGAGTAAATTATCTGGATTTGAATCCGTCCCAATAATAAGATTATCTATAGAACCTGAAATGGTCGCCGAACTATTTAAACTATTTATAGAATATATATCAATAAGACCATTACCTGGACTAGACACCCCGTTAAAACTTGCAAGCCTTAATCCAGACTGATAATTTACATTATCTGATACGTCTAAATTTGTATCGGTAACACAAGTTGAACCGGCGAAGTATTTCATTACGCAAGGCTGTGATTGCGCTAGCGAAGTTACTTTTTCGATTGTATTAGCATTTGAATATTTCAAGCCAGCAATAGGTAATATTTCTAAATTATTATCTTGAAATAACAAGGCGTCACCTATAAACTGGCAGTACTCGTTACTGCCTATTGAGCTGGTTCCACTACCTATTGAGATTGGCGGAGGTACAATACCGCAGCTATAAGACTGAGATGGATTAAAGTACCCAGAAGCAACGTTATTTATGGATTTTTGAATAGTATTAGCCAACTGCTTTATTCCAACGCTAAATTCTGCCTTCGATTGCTGCGCAAACAGAAAAGGTAATGTAGCAAGAAGTATAGCTGTAGTTATTGATATAACTATCAAAACCTCAACTATAGTAAAACCACCATTAGTATTTACCCTGTACATATGTATAAATTATAGCATAAGGGTTATATCTAAAATTTCCTTAGAAAGTTAAGTTCTTTAAAAAATTATTAATCTCTGGGTTAAAAACAAAAACAATAAAACATCCCAGCATTAAAAAAGGACCAAATGGTATTATTCTGTCTAATTTTCTCTTAAATATATAAAACACACCGCTGTATATCAGACCACATAAAGAGGCAATATATATCATAACTATGGAATCCATAATACCTCCAACGATTAATCCAAGAGCACCGACTAATCTGACATCCCCGCCCCCTATCCACCTACCCTTAGAAACCTGATAAATGATATAAAATATAGAAAAACTAAAGATCATACCAATAAGGTGGTTTTTTAAAACTACATAATCTCCACTATTGAACGTGTAAGACAACAAACCCAAAAAAACAATCCCGTAAAGTATATAGACTAATTCTGTGGGCAGAATTTGTTTAATAAAATCATATACAGATAAAACTAAGAATAGGGTGAGTATTAAAAACCAAAATACTGCAAAAATATACCAATAATTAAAATTATGCCTAAAATACAACCCACTAATTAGAAATAAGAATCCAGAAACAATTTCGACGTAAGTAGAATGCGGAGAAAATTTCTTACCGCAATACCTACATCTACCCTTAAGAAAAATATAACTTGCAACGGGAATTAGATCAAAAACCGAAAGAACATGATTGCATCTATCGCATTTGGACCTGCCTTCCAGAACTTTTCTGTAATCACCTTTAAAATGAAGTATTCTCCATGCAGTGGCATATGAATAACTTCCCATCAATAGACCCAAAATGAAATATATTAATATCATTTATTAATTATACAAAAAAAGGCCATTATTGGCCTTTTTTATTGTTGAGTTTATCAACTAATTACTTATACAGGAAGCAGTAAAAGTTCCAGCATTAATAACTGGATATATTACAGCTTGATGACCACTATTAGCAGTTGTGGTTAAGGCAGTTGCAGTGGACTTCTGACTAGTTGCACCGGATGCACCACATGAAGCATCTGGAATCAAATAAACTGTTGAGTTATTTGGCAAAGTATTTGCACCGGATGCTTTTACATATGCATTCTTTGTATTTGTAGATACTCCCGTAGGAAGAGCAAATGCAGCGCCAGCTACAGGAGCAGTATTATTATTGTTATTAATATAATCTACGAAGGAACTTAAGACCGCACTAGAATCCTTCTTTATTGCACTATTTTTAGCAGACTGATTTAATCCACCGGCAGCCACTATAACTACACCAATAATTACACCTGCCACTACAAGAACTATTAGAGTTTCTACTATTGTGAAACCTTTTTTACTTATTTTCTTTAACATTACAAATGCCCCCTTTGCATTATTATAAAAATGTTTATGCTTAAATATTAAATCAATACACACACTAAAGTCAAATAGATATTTTAACCCTGTAGTGCACTACTGCCCGCGAGGCTGTAGATTGGTAATAAAACTGCTAGTACTATTATAACCGCAACTATCCCTAGAAGTATCATCATTACTGGTTCAATAAGAGCTGATACGTTATTTATAGTATCATCTACGATTCCCTCGTAATACACAGCTGATTTTTCAAGCATGGCTTGTATTGTTCCAGATTGTTCACCAATTTTTATAACACTTGGAACCAATGGTAGAAAATATGGATCACCTTTTAGGGTATCACCAAGGGATTTACCTGTTTTAACCTTCTTGGCAGCTTCTAAAATTGAATTAGAAACATAATAATTATTTACACTCTCTGCGGTAATTTGGAGTACTTGAAGCAACGGGACCCCCGCTCCCACTAGAGTGGAAGAAGTCCTTGAAAATCTTGCCATATAAAGCTTTTGAAACAAAGGACCTAGAATTGGAATTTTTAATTTAGCCTTATCCAATAATTTCTTTCCAGATTTAGTCTTTAGCCAGTTATATAAGAATATACCTAACGCCAACAACGCCAATATCACCAGCCACCAAAAGTTTACTACAAAACCCTCGATAGCTAATAACACTCGGGTTTCGACGGGTAAACTAGCACCGGCAATACTGGTATACAAAACTTTAATCTGTGGAACAACAGAAACTATCATGAAGGTCATTACTGCAATCATTACGACTATAACCAATATAGGATAGGTCATTGCACCTCGAATTTTCTTCACTATAGCTGCATCTTTTTCTTGCTGTGTAGCTAATCTATCTAGAGACTTATCTAATGTACCAGAAGCTTCTCCGGCCGCAACCATATTTACAAATATATTGTTAAATACTTTAGGAAATTCTTCTAAGGATTTCGATAGAGCCTTTCCGCCCTCTACATTTTTAATAATTCTACTTAAAATTTTCTTTAATGGTTTTGAGTCTGTCTGTTCATTGACACTATTTAATGCCTGAACCAATGGAAGACCCGCATTGATCAAGGTGCTTAGCTGTCTTGCGAATAAAACTCGATCTTTAGTCTTTACTTTATCTGATTCAAATATACTCAATCCTTGTTTTGGCTTTGCATCTATCAGCAGATATCCTTGGCTTTTTAGCGAATTATAAAGAGCTCTTTCGCTTACTGCCTCTGAACTAGATTTAGTAATCTTATTAGTCAATAGATTTCTAGCAGTATACTTATATTCAGCCATATTATTCTCTCATCATTCTATCTAATTCATCTATTTCTACAGCAAAATTTCTCGCCTCATCATATGTTATCTTGCCACTTCTAATCATTTCTACAAGTGTTTTATCCATGGACTGCATGCCAAATTCTGCTCCAGTTTGAATAACAGCTTCAAGCTGGTGGGTCTTAGCCTCCCTTATAATATTTCTAACCGCAGGTGTAGCAACCAATATTTCCGCAACTGCTATTCTACCGCCATTAACGGCAGGAATTAATCTTTGAGAACATATAGCCATTAGTATATTGGACAGCTGAGCCCTAATCTGGCCTTGTTGATGAGGCGGAAAAACATCTATCATTCTATCGATTGATTGAGCTGCTGAATTAGTATGCAAAGTTGCAAATACAAGGTGACCAGTCTCTGCAATTGTAATTGCAGAAGCAATAGTTTCTAAATCTCTCATCTCACCAATCAAAACGACATCTGGATCTTCTCTGAGTGAAGATCTCAAAGCTCCACTAAATGAAAATGTGTCGTAGTGAACTTCTCTTTGCACTATTATAGATTTCTTGGAAACGTGAGTGTATTCAACTGGATCTTCTATTGTAATTATGTGCTTAGATTGCTCAGAGTTAATCTTATTTATCATTGCAGCTAAAGTGGTGGATTTTCCAGATCCCGTAGGTCCAGTTACCAAGACCAATCCTCTTGGATATGTCACAAATTTATCTACAACTTTAGGTAATCCTAACTGTTCAACTGTAGGTATTTCATTCGGTATTAATCTAAATGCTGCAGCTATATTACCTCTTTCATGGAAAGCATTTACTCGAAATCTACTTAGAGTTCCAAATGCGAAACTAAAATCAAATTCTTTATCCTTAAGAAAGATCTGTCTTTGATCCTGATCTAGTATAGAAAAAACTAGAGCCTGAATTGATTCTGGATTTAAAGCAGCTGTATTTTGCATAGGAATAAGACCCCCATCAACACGTAAAATTGGAGGTAATCCAACTTGGATGTGCAAATCTGAAGCTTTTCTTTTTATAACTTCTTCTAATAAATTTTCTATTCTCATTTTTAGTTAGAATCCTCCGATGCTACCCTATCAACTTCCTGAATAGTCGTAAGACCATTTAAAGCTTTTAGATAACCATCTTGTCTCATCGTTATCATGCCCTCTTTTGATGCTTGAGCTTGAATTTGAGCACTCGTAGCCCTCTTCAAAATCATCTCTTGAATCGCTGGGCTTACTGCGAATGCTTCATACAAACCAATTCTACCTTTGAAACCTCCGGGATTATCCGGAGTATCTTCGGCCTTATATAAAGTATAAGCTTTTTGACCACTCAAGGGCAAGTTTTCGTAACCTAAAGACTCACTAACAGATTTACGCTCCTCTTCATTTTTTGGCAAGAGAGAACCCACAACGCTATTAATAATAGCCGCTTCTGCGGGAGTACATTCGTATGGCTTTTTTTCTACAGACATTTTCCTAATCAACCTCTGTCCAATTACTGTTCTAATGGTACTTGCTATTAAAAATGGCTCTATATTCATATCTAGTAAGCGAGGAAGGATTCCGGCAGCCGAATTAGTGTGTAGTGTGCTAAAAACTAAATGTCCTGTAAGTGCAGCTTGCACCGCTAGATCAGCTGTTTCTTTATCTCGAATTTCTCCAACCATTATCACGTCGGGGTCTTGTCTTAAGATAGATCTTAAACCATTCGCAAAAGTAAGCCCAACTTCAGTATTAACTTGAATTTGATTTACTCCCGACATTTTATATTCGACAGGATCTTCCATGGTAACAATATTTACGGAATCATCTTTTACCTCTTGAAGTAGAGCATATAGGGATGTGGATTTACCAGACCCAGTAGGTCCTGAGGTTAAAATCATTCCTGATGAAGATTTTAAGGCATTTCGAACAACATTTAATGTCCTACCGTAATATCCCATATCATTTAACTTAAGGCTTGTTCCACTTTTATCTAAAAGACGAATAACAATTTGTTCACCCCAAATTACTGGAGATATAGAGATACGTAAATCTATTGTTCTTTGATTAAATTTAAAACTAAATTCACCATCCTGAGGAATTCTATGTTCGTCAATTTTTAGATTTGATAGAATTTTAATTCTAGAAACTAAGGCTGGCTCTATATTCTTAGGCAAAGTCATAATCTCTTTCAGCACTCCATCTATTCTGCATCTAATTTTTAAATCCTTTTCAGATGGCTCCATGTGAATATCACTAGCCCTATTATTCGCAGCGTAATCTAGTATTATACTTAGTGCTTTAGAAATTGGAGAATCTTGCACGGCACTTAGTAAATCTTTAGAGTCCTCTGCTTTATCTTCCTCTTCTCGCACCGCTATATCTTCTACCATATCTTTACCCAGAGAAACCTTATACTGCTCAATCACACTCTTTATTCCAGCTTCACTGCCCGCATAAACTTTCAACGGGCGACCTATTCGATTCGATAAGTAATCAATTGCTTGAACATTGCCAGCATCAAGCATAGCAACTACTAATTTATTATCTAGTTCACCTAATGGTACGGCCATATATCTTTCGGCTATATCTCTAGGCAAAAGAGAAAGTTCTTTCTCGCCTATTCTTGCATGGAGCAGATTCACATAAGGAATATTATTGGCATGTGCAGTATATTTAGTTAATTGCTCCTCAGTTATTTTTTTATCCTTTATTAGTTGAGTTAGTAAAGGAATTTTATTTTTCTGAGACTTACTTTCTAAATCCTTCAACTCTTCATTCGTAATTATATTGTCTTTAACAAGAGCGTTTTTTATATATAATTGACCTGAAAAATCTAAAATACTCATAAAGCATTAATTTGCCTGACTAAATACTGATCCATTACTGTTATTATCAATGTGAATTAATACCGTAGGATCAATGGTCAAATTTTGAAATAGCTTACTGTTGTTGTCTGGAAAATTTGATGTTATTGCGGGAACTTGTTCAACGGTTTGAGTAGAAGGATTATATTTAAAAAATACCTTGGAGAGGGTTAAAGATAAAATAAATGCCGCAACTGTTGCAATTATTATATATATTAAATCTTTTGTCTTGATCATTGTACTGTAGTGCTCCCTATATTAAAACTTTGCGCATTCTGATAGTACGTAACCGCATTAACTGTCACTATTAGATTCGTATTATTGCCAGAAACATTTATGCTAGAAAAATAAAATGGTCTAATCGATTGTTCGAATAACTTAATTGTGTTAACCACATTAGATTCTGGCCCACTAATAGTAAATGTAAAAGGTATTTGACTAACCCCTGCACTGCTAACAGTTCCAGACGAATCATTGAGTGCGTTTGAGGCGCTAAGATTTCCTACTAACACATTATTTCCGGTCAATAATTTCTGAAGAGATGTTCCTAGTGCAGGAAAATCATATTCGCTTGGCAAGGCATCTAATATTATTTTTGCATTATTTCCATCAGTAGACCCCGCCCCGGAAGCAGACCCTCCTATTAGGTTAGTATTCTGAGATATAAAACTCTTATATGCACTATTTAATGTATTCACATTATTAAGATCACTCTTTAATTGATTAAGCGCCGTATTCTTTTGATCAAGATATTTATTTTGAAAATTCATCTTACTAAGAAGTGACTTGCAGGAAAATAAAGAGAAAACCAAGAAAAATACGCCCACCGAAGCAAAAACTAGCATCTGTTGTGATGATTTATCGATCTGAAATGATTTTATGGATGGTGCTTTCATTAATTTGCCTTTTCAAATAAGTTAGTTGGCTGATCTATAATAGATCGGGTAGTAGTCTGCGTTGGGACATTCAAAACTATACTATTTTTCTGTAAAAAGATATTATGATCAAAATTTAAAGTTATATTGTAAACAGGCTGAGTTCCAGATGCATAAGAAAAACTATCAAGTAAAACATTTGAAAAAGCTAAGCCGACATTCTTTCCATTATTACTATAAGTTGCAAATTTTAATGTATCCACAAATTGATTAACTGTAGTAAGAGTATCAGACTGACCAGTTATACTTATTTGATTCTTATTAAAATCTGTAGCTAAATTGGTAATAGATGCGTTTAAAGGGGTTAGCTGCGCCATGAATGTAAACACTCTTGAAGATTGGACCAACTGAGACTGGAGAGTAGGAATCTTATTTGCCTGATTTTGTATTGTTAAAATCTTATTGAGATTAGTGTTGCTGTTAATTGTACTAATATTGCTATTTATGTTTGTATTTATCTTATCGATAGATTTCTTCTGCACTACGTCCACATAGAAATACATTAAGGCTAAAACTGCTATACTCACGAAACTTACTATCAAGGAAATCGAGATAACTATTAGCTTAGTTCTTTCAGCTTTTACATATTTTACTTTAACGTCTGGTAATAAATTAAACTGTATCATGTCTCACGCTCCGCCAAGCCAGCTGCAACACCGAATTTATTTGCTATAGTCATTAATTCATTGGTCTTGTTTTTATTAAATAATATATTCCTCCACGGATTACCTATTTCAACATTTATTTTAAGTTGTTGTGCTATAAAATTAGCTAGGCCAGGAACATTAGTTAGCCCTCCGGTAATAATAATTCGATCTGGAATCTTATCGGGATATTTAGAAGTATGATATTTCAAAGATTTAGCAATCTCATTGATGAGCGAGTTTAGAGTGAACTGCATAGACTTAAATAAGTTCCCGTCCATCTTACTTTGATCAAGACCAAATTTAAATAAAAATTGATTAGCCTGATCTATGCTCACATTCAAGTTATCCATAATAGATTTAGAAATAACTTGCGATCCAATATTAATAGATCTTGCAAGATATGGAATTCCATTTGAAATTAAATTAAAATCCGTACTAGAACTACCGAAGTCGAGTATTACATAACTTGATTTATCATCATAAGAAGATAGAGATCTTGTAACCGCAAAGATATCTGGCTCAAATGCAATAACATTCAAACCTATTCCCTCTAGCATTGACATTAAATCCTCCAATGTTTGGTTAGCAACACTGGACAGCAATATCTCCAGTTTGCCTGCATTCTTTGGTGAATCTCCAATAATAGTCCAGTCTATTTTAGAAAATTCTATAGGGGTTGGGATAATTGAATCAATTTGATATTTTATGCTTTTTTCCAGCTCTTCTTTAGAAGTCTTATCTACTTCAAAAATCGTGGTGAAAACTTTTTGAGAGAATAGTCCTACGGCAACATTCTTAGTTGTTACTCCAGACTTTGATACTAAGGTAGTAATCATGCTGGCTAATTTTTCTCTATCAGTTGCTAAATCAGATCTAGAAATATTCGATTGAATCGGAAGATATGCATATCTTACCAATGTTTTATGTGGACCTTTTCCGCTTAGTTGAACAAGTCTGATCTCAGTAGATCCTATGTCTAATCCAAAAAATTCAACTCTCCCACTCAATATACTCATACTCGAAATTATAACATAAGAACTACGTTAAGAACTATAATGTTGGAGGTAAATTATTGATAAAGTCCATACCATTAAATAATTCGCTTGTTCCACCATTTTGAATGAATGGATTTGTGATCCAATAGAGAGGAGAGTAACAAATAATTTCTGATTCCAATCCATTGCTTGGACAGTTACCTTCTAGATTAGAGTTATTTCCGGGATAAGTAACACTTGAATTTGATTTAGCCCTTAGAAGATTTACGCTCTTTCCAATTAACGCGCCTTTAACAACTAGTTGATTCGAGCAGTTATTGAAATGAATTGCCGCAGTTGTAATTTCATCTTGGCAAGTATAAATATTACCTCCATTACCGTTTGCATCAGGTTCAGCAATTAATGTGGCGTCTAATTCTGTAACGGAATTATCTATTACAATATTTTGACCATAGGCCAATATATATAGATATGGCAAAGTAGTAGGATCTGTAACTTGTGAATTGGGGTTTGAAAACAATATATTATTAGTCAAAACAAGGTCCCTGTTAGGTAATGGATTCGTGTAGACATAAACATCTCTTCCATTTACGCTTGCGGGCAACGTTGACACAGTAGTGGCACCTAATTTTTTTATTGTATTGTAATAATCTGGTATGCAATATCCGGAACCAAAATTTCCACCCCATGGACCAGATTTCTCATCATTTCCAAATGTAAGTAAATCAGGTGGACTACCTGAATTATTTGCACTACCAAGACCAATAACATTAGCAAAAGAAAATGCTTCTTGATCTGTAGAGGAGCCTGTTCTAATTGAATTATTAAAAGCTCCAATTTGAGCAAGTGAATCTTGAGAACAGCTACCTTGAGACATAAAGCCTCCCCCAACAGATATCCCTGCCCCATAGGACTTAAAATAGGGCTGAATTATAACCCTTAGCGAACAATTAGTAGTACTTATATTAGTAGATCCCTGCATTAAGGAAAGTTTTACCGTGTATGTGCCTATACCTAAGGGTGGATTAATATTAATTGATGAACCTATAGAGCTAGTTATATTACGCGGTCCTATAATTGCGTCTACAGTATAGCTAGCACCAGAAACAAGATTTGTTGTGTATAAAATACTCTCAGCATTAGAGTAAGGAATAGTATTAATAGAGTTATCGCATGTAATTGTTGGAGGAACAGTCGGGTTTATGGGTGCAGGCGTATAATATGCATATAAAATGTGTGAGCTGCCGTTAATATAGTGATGCCCATTTTCATCAATAGTGTTGTAATTAAATGCGAAAGAAGATCCCGTAGGAGGATTAGAGCGGGAATAGTGAGATTTAGGATATTCTGTTATCGACCAAGTCCCTATATTGTATTCATTCGAAGGAAATAAACTTTTATCTGGATTTCCAGACATTGATATTATAAATCTTGCAGGAGTGAGGGCCGCATGACCACAAAGCAAAATAATATTAGTAGTGTAATCAAATTCTAAATCGGATGGTGAAAAAACCAACCCACCAAAGGTACAACCAGTGCCGTTTGGTGTCTGGTTGTAAGTTTGTTCATATTTAGGGTTCTCACCCAAAGAAGCATAATTAGAGACACTGCCTACATTGTTGTAGTTATTTCCAGTCAAATGTTTAACAAATCCAGTATAGCTAGTATTTAATGAATAGTAATAAAGATTAGTTACAGTCGCTTTCATTACTGATTCATTATTGGATTTACTGCTATTAACATCGTTTATGTATGTATATTTTTTACTGCCAGTGTTAACTTTACTGCCAGTGTTAACCCATTCAGTTTTAATGTATAGATTCTCGGGATTATCCAAATTATCAGAAGTTTCACTACTACAAGCTTTAGCGGTAGCAGCCTGGACTGGCTTAGAATTAGATACCATTAAAAACAGATAAACAAAACCGAGCAATAAGGAATATGTAAATATTTTTTTATACGCCATAATTTGTAACCTTAATTTTTTTTAGATAACCGTTAAAATCATCCGTAGTAAACTTAGGGTAGTTATTATTTACAAGAACATCATAGAAATAATAAAAACTTTTAATTGAGCCGTCATAATTTTTATAATTAGCACCATGAACAGAACTCATGCCTACTTTGGAATTAGTAATTGAACTAATTATTTCATTATTTTGTACATTATAAGCCCACTCTATGCTACTTGTTCCAAAATTGGCGCAATGTCCATTACTCAAATTATTTACGTCTAAATTTTTGTTTGAAGAATTGCTAAGTATTGAATTAATATCGTAATTTCCATCATCTCGATATTTTATTAGTTTAATTAAATCGTTCATACTAGATGTAATCATACCTGAAGTTATATTACCCTGAGATGGTAGGAAAAAGCTACAATAATAACCCACCTTAATATCGGTATTTATAATTCCGTTATCTAAATAGTTCTTAATTGTGTCATATTTAGATTTTAATTGTATCCAAGGATTATTTGAATCATTAATACCATAATATTCCTTTTCTAGCTCTACGTTGCCCGCTAAATCTTTATTGTTATAAAATTCGTGTAATTTATCTGCCACCGCAATGTATTTGTAGTAGTCTATTGCAACCTTAACGTAGTCAGTATACTTATCTTTTTTTTGAGGGACAGAAATCAAATTTCTTACATAGGCCTTTGTATAGTGTTTTCCATCAATGATAAAAGCGTATTTAGAACCATTATATAAATTTACTCCCAGTAAATAGCCTGGCACCGATAAAAATGAGATAATAAAAATGATTTTGAATTTAATATTTTTAGAACTTAAAAAATATTTAGCTACCTTCTTCAATCTATCCCTAAATGGTTTAGCTACATATACTTTAACAACTTGCTTTCCCTCTGACATACTTATGCTTATTCTATCAATTTATTGAATCTAAATAAAGAAGCTATTGTGCGGTGATCTTGGAGCTCTGACCAATCACAATCACAAAATCAGCATTATAGCCAACGCCTTCCGCTGCTTGAGTGTTTCCTTTTGTAGAAGTCACAGAACTAGCAGTAAGATTATCTTCTAGGTATTTAAGTGAGTTGGGTTTCTGATTACTAGATTTATCTAGGATTAAACTTGTTTTATAAGTAGTTGCCGTATTTCCAATATACAGAACTTCGAATCCTTGTTTAGTTAAATTATCTGACTCAGTTTTAGCTAGGCCATTAATTCCAGTTCCGTTCAATATAACCACAGTCGGGCTTTCAAGAGCTAATGGGTTATTTGAAGTTAGTCTTAAGTAATAATTAGTAAGATCGCTGTAGTTCCCTATGCCCAATACTGGAATTAAGGCGGAAGCATTAGTTGCCGAGTCTTGATAAGTAGTAATGATAGGCTTAGGGCAACTTCCACTGGTCATAGTCGAGCAGAATGAATAAGATTTAACTTTATTAATATCTATGCCTTTAGTAATCTGTACAAATCTTAAGACATTTTTTAAAGTCATGTCTGTTTGCACATTATTACTAAATGAATTGAATAACTTCCCTATCTTCACAGGGTTAGATATCACCCCTAAAGAAAGTGCCTTTTGCGCAATTGCGGAGAATAGCAGTCTCTGATTAGCCGTTCTGGTAAAATCTGCATCTGGAAAACCATATGAACCATAGGCATCACCTCTGGCTCTAGCAAGATCTAGAGCTTGTTGACCGTTTAGATTATGTACACCGTTAGTTAATTTTACGAGAGGTCCTTTAGTTGACCAGTCGATGCTTGGATCATACAAACCTCTACGATCAGGACTTTGAATATTGACGCTTACACCCCCTACCGCGTTTACGGCATCACGAAATGCTGAATAATTAGCGAGAGCGTAATAGTTAATAGGAATGCCTAGATTCTGCGAAACAATGTACTCTAATCTACCCATACCGTTTTGAGGATATCCGGGAATATTAGTACCTATTACATTGGCCGCATTAATCTTCTGGTATCCAGCACCTTTTATATACACCCACAGATCTCTTGGAACACTAAGCATGAAGGCGTTATGGTTTTTAGTATCTATACTAAGCACAACTATTGAATCCGTTAAATCACCTCCGTTATGTCCAAAATCATCTGCTGAATCTCCGGCTAGTAGAATATTTACCCTCCCCTTGTCCTCACCATTTAATGGCGTCGTGCTAAATAGGGCTTGGGCGTCTGAAATAATATTTCCGTGAAATACTTTGTCGATAGTATGGAAGAATTTAAATCCAACATAGCCACCTACTAAAACTATTAAAATTAAAACCGCTAGAATAGTTCTCTTAAATATCTTCTTAGTTTTCTTCTGCTCACCACTAGACTTCTTGTCTTCTAATTTTATTGTTTCAATTTCTTTAACAATTCGTCTTGGAATTTTTTGAACAATTTTTTCTTCTTTCTCTAATATTTTTTGAGTAACTTTTCTATCAAGATTAATTTTTTTTCTCTTGAATTCAGGTTTTTTCTTAGGTGCAACAACAAAACCATCTAAACTTCTAAGATAAGGTCTCTTCGACTTGTCATTGTTTTCTCGCATAAATTTAATACTAATTTTAACATGTAAAAGCTTATTTTTAGATTAATAATATTTTTGTTTAAGCATTAATTAAGATTATTAAAAAAATACAAAAGAATATATAATTACAGATATGTCAAAGAGTTTAGATATTGGTATTGTTGGTCTTCCTAATGTTGGAAAGTCTACTTTATTCAACAGCCTTACAAATGCGGGTGCGTTAATTGCCAACTACCCATTCGCCACAATTGAACCAAATGTTGGAATTGTTAATGTGCCAGATAAAAGACTTGATAAATTAGCAGACATTTATAATTCAGAGAAAATAGTTCCAGCTACAGTACGATTCGTAGATATCGCTGGACTTGTTAAGGGGGCTTCTAAGGGTGAAGGGCTTGGAAACCAGTTCTTAGCCAACATTAGATCATGCAACGCCATCGTACAGGTTATTAGGGCTTTCAAAGATAGTTCTATTTTACACGTAGACAATGACCACAACCCAAATCAAGATATAGATGTAATTAACACTGAATTAGTGTTAGCAGATCTAGATACCCTAGAAAAAAGAATTAGCAAGTTCTCAAAAGAAGTTAGAGCCAATGCAAAACTTCAGCCCATGATGGATATGTATGAATCTGCCCTAAGTCATCTTAACAATAATACCCCTCTTTGGAGCACCGATTTAAACCTAGAAGATTTATCTGACCTTCAGCTCCTAACTGCCAAGCCAATTATTTATCTATTTAATCTAGATGAAAATGAAATAAGCGATATTGAACTTCAAAACAAATTAGAAAATATAGTAAAACCCTCACCTAGCCTATTCGTTTGCGCTAAATTAGAAAATGAGCTTTCCGAACTTGATGAAGAAGATAAAAAAGAACTTCTAGAAAGTTATGGACTTAAAGAATCTGGACTAGAAAGATTAATACAAAAATCTTATGAAACCCTAGGTCTACAAAGCTATTTAACAGCTGGACCAAAAGAAGTCAGAGCATGGACCATAAAATCAGGAAGCACTGCGCCAGTTGCTGCTGGAGTTATTCATACTGACTTTGAAAAAGGATTTATCGCCGCGGAAGTCGTCAGCTATAAAGATCTTATAGAATGTGGATCTCTTGTAAATGCAAGGAGTAAAGGTCTAGCAAGAATCGAAGGAAAAACCTATATTCTTAAACCTGATGACGTAGTTGAATTTAGATTCAATAACTAGAACTCTCTCATCGGACTCTTGCTTCTTCGAAGAATTTCTCTTGCTCTCAATCTATCCCTGAGTATCAATGGCAATTTTGAATAAGCAATTCTTAGCGCTTCTATATCAATTAAGTTGTTAGATGGCGTGTTCTTCTTAATGTAATTATCTCCAAATACACTTCTCATGGCATCGTCATATAAACTTTTGCCAATCTGGTTTAATTCCCCACTATCAGCAGTTGCCGAATTAATTGTTCTGGATTCTGAAATATCATGTTTTATTTGAGCCATTCGATGTTGCACCATAGATATAAGTCTTCTTAATCTTGGCTGATTAAAGCTTCTAAACCTTAGTGTTTTATTACCAGTGGCAATGATAATCGAAGCATCAAATATGCCGTGCGCATAATCTATCTGATTGATCATATCGAACCTTAAATCCTCTATTTTAAGGAAATGTAGGGGCTTTTTATCTATAAGTATAATTCTAAAATTAGTACCTATAAGTAAAGATACTCCGTTCTCGTACCAACCATTTACGCACTCATATATTTTTTCACCCGGAAGAATAATAGAAGGAAGCTCCTTAACCTCTTTATAGTTCCAAGTATTTGACACAAAACCGATACTTTGTAACTGTTTATCAATCTCATATTTGCTAACCATATACTCCTCCTTCTTAACAGTATTTTATAACTAGTGATTATTCTCTGTCTGTAATATCTATTACCTTGTATACCGATAAATATCACAAACAATTTTGTTCTTATAACTTAATATGGACTTTTTATCTAAAAAGATACATAATATTATTATGTTGGCTACGTCCTCACAAACAGCCAAATTGGTGGAACTATTCAAAGCTCATGGAATACGACAAGTGTTCGCCAAAAATGAGTATATTATTCATCCAGGAGAAATGCCTCCTGGTGTTTTTTATATAGAAGAAGGATTAGTCAAAGCTTTCGATATAACTAAATACCAAGAAGAAAATTTATTAGTAATTAGAAAAGAACACGAAATATTCCCTCTTATTTGGGCACTGACGGGAATAGAAAAATCTTTCATATACCAAGCGCTCGCTCCCACTACTACTTGGTTAATAAGTCGAAAAGCACTCACAGAGGCAATAGAAAAAGATGCTGATCTGCTTGCCCCTCTACTGGACATGTCCTTAAAGATGTATAGGCTTCATAGCGAAAGAATATTTAACCTAGAATATCGTACGGTAAGAGAAAGACTGGTATCTTTCTTAATAACTACGGCGGAGAATTTCAGCTCAAATCAGACAAAAGATGGGATTAAAATAGAAATTCCACTTAAACATCAAGATATAGCCAGCTCAATTAACTCATCTAGAGAAACAGCATCCAGAGAACTAGCCGCGTTAGAGCGAAAAGGTCTGATATCTTCCAAGCAGTCCATGATAACAATTACAAATTTTGAAGGATTAAATAAAATTATTGGACAATAATTAAAGAGATTTAAGAATATATATTTTCTCTATATTCCCTTTTCCGCCCTTAACTTCTGAGTCCAATTTATCTAAAATTTTGAAACTTTTTTTAGACCATTCTTCGAAGCTTTTAAGAATGTTTCGCCTAATCTTTTCATTCTTAACAATTCCGTTAATTAACTCATTAGGAAGAGCCTCAAATTGTGGCTTCACTAGGGCGATAATAATCGAATTTTTATGAACTAGTTTTTTAACGTGAGGCAATATTTTAGTTATAGAAACAAATGATAAATCCATCAAAACTATATCAGCCGGCTGATTCATTTTAACCCTGTAATTATCATTTAATCCGACATCTAGTATGTTTGTTTTTTCATGAAGATCTATTCTAGAATCGTACCTTAAAAGTTTATCCATCTGATTGGTGCCTAGCTCTACAGCAAAAACATTTCTGGCTCCAGCAAGAAGTGCCAGCTGGGTAAATCCACCGGTACTACTACCAATATCTAGGACGTATTTATCCTTAAATGATATTTTATTTTTAGAAATAATCGGCTCTATTTTTAGAGCCGCTCTACTTACAAAAATAGAATTATTTTTTGATTCGCTCACGGTATGCACCTGTAGCGGTATCTACTGAGATTATATCTCCGGACTTAATGAAAGCTGGTACTTTTACTATAAGTCCAGTTTCAGTATTGGCATCCTTAGTTATAGAAGAAGAAGTATCTCCCTTAACCACATCTTCAGTATATATAACTTCTAATGGAACATTCTTTGGCATCACTATGTTGATAGGTTTGCCGTCAAACAATTGTAGCGTTACCTTGTCGCCTTCTTTAAGATAATATTTATTATCTGCAACGTTCTCTTCGGTAATTTCAAATTGTTCGAATGTTTCTTCGTTCATGAAGTAATAGTTCGCAGTATCATTATATAGGTACTGAACGCTCTGTAATGTTACGTCGGCATCATTTACTGTTTCGTTCCCCTTTAGAGTCTTAGCTAGAAGTTTTCCATCTATTAAGCTCTTAATTTTAACGTTAACAATAGAACCACCACGTCCCATTACTTTTTGATTGTATTCAACTACCCTATAAGGTTCACCTTCAAACTCGAAAACTACACCTTTTTTTAAATCTGTTATAGATAGAGGCATTTAGTCTCCTAGTTTACTGATACGAATGGAAGAAGCGCAATGTGTCTTGCTCTCTTTATCGCAACACTTAGATGTCTTTGCTGTGATTCAGTTAAACCAGTTTTCTTTCTAGTTTCAATCTGACCATATACATTCACATATCTTTGAAGGGTTTTGAAATCCTTGTAATCAAAATATGCTACTTCGTGTCTATTCTTAAAAATTTTAGCCATTATTTCTCCTTAAATATTAAAATGGAATTTCATCAAGGTTGATTGGTTCGTCACCTATGTCTTCAACAACTTGATCTTTCTTTCCTGACTTGCTTGATGAACTCTTAGTCTGTGGCTGATCATAAATTACATCAGAATCATTTGATGAGTTTGATGAACCTTTAGAATCTAGGAATGTTACATCGCTAGCAAGCACTTCTACCTTAGAACGCTTCTGTCCTTCTTGTTCCCAACTTCTACTTTGAAGTCTTCCCTGTACTAAACATTTACTTCCTCGGTTTAAATACTGAGAAACTCTTTCCGCCAGTGGTCCCCAGGCAACTACATCAACATAATCAGTAGCTTCCTGCCATTCCCCAGATTGATCCTTATAGCTTCTATTTAAAGCTAGTGAAAAACTGGTTACATTTTGTCCACCTGGTGTTTGTCTTAATTCAGGATCTCTTGTTAGATTTCCCATTAATGTTACTTGGTTTAAGCTTCTCGCCATTTACCTATCCTCCTTTAATTTAAAAGACTTATGTCTTGTTTATTACCCTTATAGCAAACGCTATTTAATAGTTTAATGTCAATTTATTTAATTAAATTTTAAGATTATTCTTCTTCTGAAACTACTTTAGATTCTTTTTCAGCTTTAACAGCTTTTAATGCTTCAGCCTTAGCTATAGCTTTAAAATCTGGCTTAGTAATTAGGTGTCTAATTACTTCATCTAAAATGTTTAGAGTAGAATCAACCTTAGAAACTGAGCCCGCAGGTAAGTTTACGCTATAAAATACGTATACTGCGAAATCATTGTGCTTAATTGGATAAGCAATTTTTCGCTTTCCCCAATTGTCGCTTCCTAGTACTTCTCCACCATTTTCTGAAATTAGTTTAAAAAAGCGTTCTTCAGCTTTTGTTAAATCAACCTCAAGGTCTGGGTGATAAAGTACGGCTATTTCGTACTGATTCAAAACAATACTCCTTTCTCTGGTTCTCGGTACATCTATCGTTAGACTTCCGATCAGCTTTTACACACTAGAGGCTAAAAGCTAAAGTTAGTTATTAACAGGTTTAATTATATCTTATTTACCCCTGTTAGTCAATTACTGGTTAAGGTATTCGTCTTTTGGTGTTTCTTCTTCGTAAACTTCTTCAGTTGCAAGCTCTTCATTTCCGCCAAATACTTCGTCCATTGAAGATATTAGAACCTCTCTAGGTCTAGAACCTTCAGAAATACCTACTATACCCTGCTCTTCCATAGTTTCAATTAGTCGAGCCGCTCTTCCATATCCAATTCTTAGTCTTCTTTGAAGCAAACTCGTACTAGCTTTCTTATTATCTATTACAACTTTAACGGCATCTTTCCATAAGTTATCGTCGGCCTCAGATGAACCAATTACTTCACCGCCAGCTTGGGCTCTACCGCCAATGCTTACCGGCTGACTTACTACCTCATCATCATAGTTAGGCGGTCTTTGAGCTCTTAGGAAGTCGTTAATCTTAACTGTTTCTGTGTTTTCAATAAATGCCGCCTGGATACGTTTTGGCTTAGCCATGTCTGAGGTTAGAAGTAACATGTCACCTTCTCCAAGTAATTTCTCAGCGCCCATTTGATCAATAATTGTTCTTGAGTCAATTTGAGAAGCTACAGTAAAGGCAATTCGGGCCGGAATGTTAGCTTTAATAAGTCCTGTAATAACGTCTACAGAAGGCCTCTGTGTTGCTAGAACTAAGTGGATTCCAGCAGCTCTAGACTTCTGAGCAAGTCTTACTATAAGTCCTTCTACGTCTCTAGCGGCCATCATCATAAGATCGGCCAACTCATCTATAACAATCACAATGTAAGGCATTCCTTCATTTTCTTTTTCCTGATTATATTCATCGATGTTTCGCTTACCGGCAGCAGCCATAGTTCGAAGTCTTCTATTCATTTCCTCAATAGCCCACTTAAGCGCACTTATACATCGTTCTGGTTCGTAAATAACCGGAGCTATTAGGTGCGGAATATCTACATATTGACCCATTTCGACCTGTTTAGGGTCTACTAAAATTAGCTTTAAGTCAGCTGGTGAATTTCCATATAGCAAACTAGATAATAAAGTGTTGATCATAACGGACTTACCAGAACCAGTTTGTCCGGCAATAAGTAAGTGAGGCATTTTAGCTAGATTTCCCACAACCGCTTTACCGGCAATATCTTTACCTATAGCGAAGCTAAGATGACCTTTTACTTCAGCCCATTCAGGAGAAGTTAAAATGCTACTTACTCGAACTATTGCAGGTTTAACATTAGGAACTTCAATGCCTACAGCCCTTAATCCAGGGATTGGAGCTTCAATTCTAATTGAGTGAGCCGCTAAGTCTAGAGCTAGGTTATTTTCTAATGCAGTAATCTTTGTGAGTTTAACGTCTGCAGGTGGTTTTATCTGATACTGTGTAACTCTCGGACCAATATTCACTCTGTCCATACCAACTTCTATCTTGAA